>JGI24185J35167_1001295_pt1 | contig 11348 bp, 9 predicted proteins | sample YNPBryunderm2012_FD_35167 | JGI IMG/M metagenome (IMG submission 35167) | reverse complement strand
CTCGCCGCTGGAAATACCGGAAGCTGACGCTTCCGGCTCGCCGTTGGCTTCCGGCTCGCCGCCGATAGCTTTCCCATCAACCACGGCGCCGCTATCATTACTGGTTTGTTGGAAATATCCTCCGTGCCTAGTTACGCGATTGAGCTATGAAAACCGACGAATTGCGGGAAATGTATCTTAGTTTCTTCGAGGGCAAGGGTTGTGTCCGCCGACCCAGCGATGTGCTGGTTCCCCGTTGGGACCCCACGGTGCTGTTCACCCCGGCGGGCATGAACCAGTTCAAGGACCATTTTCTGGGCCGCTGCAAGCTGGAGTTCACCCGGGCGACGACCTGCCAGAAATGCCTGCGCACCGGCGACATCGACAACGTGGGCCGCACCGCCTACCACCACACGTTTTTCGAGATGCTGGGCAATTTCAGTTTCGGCGACTACTTCAAGCGCGAGGCGATCCATTGGGCCTGGGAGTTCCTGACCGACAAGCGCTGGCTGGGTGTAGACCCGCAACGCATCTCCGCCACAGTGTATCTGGATGACGACGAGGCGGCCGAAATCTGGATCGACGAGATCGGCCTGCCGTCGGAGCGCGTGCAGCGGATGGGCGAGGACGAGAACTTCTGGCCGGCCAACGCCCCCAGCCAGGGACCCGACGGCGTGTGCGGCCCGTGCAGCGAAATCTACGTGGCCACCCCCTGGGGACAAGTGGAGGTGTGGAACCTGGTGTTTACGCAGTTCAATCGGGTGGGCGATCCGCCGAACAATCTGCGGCCGCTGCCGAGCAAGAACATCGACACCGGCATGGGCCTGGAGCGGATGGCCTCGGTGCTCCAGGGCGTGGAGACGAACTTCCACATCGACATTCTTCGGCCCCTGGTGGAGGCTGCCGCCGAGGTGTGCCGCCTGCGATACGATCCGGCCGACGACAACGGCCGACGGCTGCGGCGGATCGCCGACCACATCCGCGCCTGCACCTTCGCCATCCACGAAGATGTGCGCCCCGGCAACAAGAAACAAGGGTACGTCATCCGGCGGCTGCTGCGTCGGGCGGTGCTGGACGGCCACCAGATGGGCGTGCGCGAGCCTTTCCTGCACAAACTTGTGCCCACCGTGGCCGAGCTGATGAAAAATCCCTATCCCGAGCTGGGCGAAACGGTGACCAAGGTTTCGCGGGTGATTCGGGCCGAGGAAGAGAGTTTCCTGGGGACGATCGACGCCGGTCTGGAGCGGATCGAGCGGATTTTCCAGCAGATGCGCCAGCAGGGGCGAGGCGTGGTTTCCGGCGCAGAGGCGGCCGATATGTATCAGACCCACGGCTTCCCGCCGGAACTGTTCGAGACCCTGGCCGCCGAGCACAACTTCGCCTTCGACTGGACCGGCTTCCGCGAGGAGATGGAGAAGCACGGCCTGATCTCCGGCGAAGGGCAAAAGGTGGAAGTCTTCAAGACCGGCCCGATCGAGGCGCTCAAGAAAGCCGGCCACCGCAGCCAGTTCCTGGGATATGAGACCACCGAAGTCCCCGACGCCCGCGTGGTGGGAATCATCGTAGGCGAGCACCTGTGTGACAGACTGGAGCAGACCGAAACCGAGCAGCCGGTAACGGTGGTGCTGGACCGCACGCCGTTTTATGGCGAGATGGGAGGCCAGGTGGGCGACAGCGGCGAACTGCTGACGCCGGCGATGCGCTTCGAGGTCATCGATACCCAAGTCGACGGTCAGTTGATCTTGCATCGGGGACACCTCAGACAGGGACGGCTTTCGCTGGGAGCGGAGGTGACTGCGCGCGTAGATCAGCGCCGCCGTCAGGGCATCCGCCGGGCGCACACCGCCACTCACCTGTTGCACTATGCGCTGCACAAGCACGTGGGCAAACATGCGCTCCAGCAGGGTTCCAAGGTGGACGAGGACTGGTTGCGGTTCGACTTCGCCCACGACGCGGCGCTGAGCGACCAGCAGCTTCGCGCCATCGAGGACGAGATCAACCAGCAGATCGCCGCCGGTGCTGCGGTCTGCGCCCAGTGCCTGCCGCTGGCCGAGGCCCGCAAGGCCGGGGCCATCATGCTCTTCGGCGAAAAATACCCGGACGTTGTGCGGATGGTCTCCATCGGCGATTACAGCAAAGAGCTGTGCGGCGGCACGCACCTGGACAACGTGGCCCAGGTGGGCCTGATGAAAATCATCGCCGAGGAAAGTGTGGCGGCTGGCGTGCGGCGGATTACGGCACTGACGGGCCGTGCGGCACTGGAGTGGCTCAGCCGGGCGCAGGCTACTCTTGCCCGAACCGCCGCCCTGCTGCGAATCCCGCCCGAAGAAGTCCCCGAGCGCGTAGAATCGCTGCTGAAGGAGGTCAAGCAACTGAAGAAGCAGCTTGCCGCCGGAGGCCGAGGCGGACTGATGACCGTCGAGGGGCTGTTGCGCGAAGCGGTGCAGGTACAGGAAGCGAAGGTTGTCGTGGCCGAACTGCCTGGCGCAGAACCGCCCCAGATGCGCGAAATGATCGACCTGCTGCGGCGCAAGGCTTCGCCGATAGCGGTAATGCTGGGCAGCCGCGACCAGCAGGAGAACAAGGTTACTTTGATTGCCGGGCTGAGCCGGGATTTGGTCGATCGCGGGCTGAGCGCCGTCGCCTGGGTGCGGCAGGCGGCAGCCGCCGTGGGAGGCAGCGGAGGCGGTCGCGCCGATCTGGCCCAGGCCGGCGGCAAAGCGCCCGACAAGCTCCCCGAGGCCTTCGCCGCGGCCAAGACCAGCATCGAACAAATGCTCGCCGGCGCCTTGTAGTCCCGTTTGTAGGCAGCACTGCTTGATTGGTGTGTTACGTGGCGTAACGTGCGCATGGCACGCATGTTGCACCGCAACATGGAGGGCCACGCTCCGTCGTGGCCGTGTGCCCTGCGCTAACGGACGCGACCGCAGCGCGTCCCTCCATAAGCGGAATTTGGTTGCAAGCGCGGCACGCATTAGGCGCGGCGCCACGGCGACCCCGNCGCGACGGCTGGAATCAGTTTGCCGCAACGACACCCAACCACAGGGCAATCGCAGATGGACAGCGTGTTCACCTGGCTCGACTGGCTGGTACTGGCCGGGTATTTCGTGCTGATCACCAGCTTCGGCCTGTGGATGGCGCGGCGCATCCGCAGCAGCGGCGGCTACTTCCTCGGCGAACGGAAGCTGCCCTGGTGGATCATGGTCGGCCAGGCCTTCAGCACCGGCACCCATGCCGAGAATCCGGTGGCTCAGACCGGCGCCGTGTTCGACAAAGGCTTCGCCACCATCTGGTTCCAGTGGAAGAACATGCTCATCACGCCCTTCTACTGGCTGATGGCCCCCTGGTACCGGCGCTGCGAACGAACGACCATCGGCGAGATGCTCGACGACCGCTACGGCCGCGGCATGGCCATGCTGTACACCTTCTTCGCCCTGTGCTACTTCGTCTTCAACCAGGGGGCGATGATGAAAGGCGCCGGCAAGGCCATTTCCATCGCCACCGGCGGCCAGTTGCTCTCGGCCAACGAGGTGGTNGTGGCCATGGTGGCCGCCACCATGCTGTATAGCTTCTTCGGCGGACTGGTGGCCTGCGCCTACACCGATTTCGTCCAGGGCTTGCTGATCATCGTGCTTTCGTTCCTGCTGATACCCGCAGGCCTGCAAACCGTGGGCGGTTTCGCCGGCATGCGCGAAGTGCTCGACGAGAGCTTCTTCGCCGTCTATAGCGAAGCCAGCGGCGTGGGGGCGTTCATGATCGCCATGCTCACGCTCAACGGCCTGATCGGCATCACCGCCCAGCCGCATATCCTGACCATGAACGCCACCGGACGCAACGAGCGGGCCGGGCGCATCGGGCAGACCTACGGCTCGTTCGTCAAACGGTTCTGCACCATCGGTTGGGCGCTGACCGGGCTGATAGTCGCCGCGCTGGTCGTCCAGCAAGGGACACGGCTGGAACACAAAGAAGACGCCTTCGGTTACGCCTGCCTGCACTTGCTCAGCCCCGGATTGACCGGCCTGATGGTGGCCTGCGTGCTGGCGGCCAACATGTCCACCTGCTCGACCTTCATGGTCAACGCCGCCGCCTTGTTCACGCAGAATATCTACAAGCAGTACTTTCGGCCGCAGGCCCCCGACCGCGAACTGCTGCTGGTGGGCCGACTCTCGGCGGTGGGACTGCTAGGCCTGGGCGTGGCTTTCGCACTGCTGATCCACGAAGTGTTGCAGGCCTTCCTGTTCCTGGAAACGCTGCCCACCTTCCTGGGCATCGCGGTGATGGGCGGCATTTTGTGGAAGCGGGCGAACCGTTACGGGGCCATCTGGGCCGCAGCGGTATCCTTCGTAGTGTATTACGCCTGCAACTATCTGCTCAGTTGCCGCTGGCAGGGCCAACCGGCCGATGGCGTCGCCGCGGCAATAGCCAATCTGCGCCACGCCTGGCAAGCCGACCAGTTGTGGCCCTTCCTGGCCAGCGGCCAGTGGAAGCTGGTGTACACCTGGCTGCCCGGCCCGTATGGCGTTTCCATGCTGGCCGGGATAACCGTCTTCATAGCCGTCAGCCTGCTGACGCGGCCGGAAGACCCGCAGCGAATCGNGNAGTTCTTCGATAACATGATCCGCACCACCGACGAGGAAACGCTGCCCAGCGGACAGGCCAAGCCGCTGGCGGCCGAGCGCGGCCAGGACCTGCTGCTGCTGGACCTTCCCGGCTGGTTCACCGCCNAGCGCTGGCGCGGTTTCTTNCGCCGCTACCGGGAAGACCTGGTTGGCTTCGCNCTGAGCTGGGTGACGGTAGGNCTGCTGATTGCCTGCGCCTGGGCGATCATGCAGATCGGAAAATAAACCGAGCCGGAACATTGCCCCGTGCCGCAGCACGGCTGGCGCCCGGTGCGCAGTTTCGCCCTGATGGATAAGACAGCAGTGGCACCAGGCTTGTACTTTCACGATGCAGGGAAAGCGGCGCCGCATAAGCAGGTCATTGTGTGGGTCAAACGGAGAAGGTAACGGCGGCCCATGTGCGCGACTTGCGGGGCGTGACAGACTGGGAACATGCGGCGATCGGGGCGCTGATTTGCCTCGAAAAACCGACAGCGGCAAGGCTAAGAAAGGCTGCTGAGGCCGGCTTTTACAATTCGCCCCGGGGCAGTCGTCATGCGAGATTGCACTTGCTTATGTTGCAGACAATTCTTCAAAAGGACCGGAGGTTGGATTTGGCACCCACCAGGGTTTTCGCAGTTTTCCAAGGTGCCCAAGCGCCGCAATCGTCCTGCCGACCATCCGGAATTGCCGCTGGAAGGATATGTCGCGGCCGAAAACGTTGGGTGGGTTTTACAATAATGAGTCCTGCCCGCTTAAGGAAGCCGGCTTTGTAATCCGTAAATTGTCAACTACTGCTGTACCATTCAAGGTTAGCAGGCCTGTGTCAAATGTGTGAAGAGCATCGGCTTTCGATAGGATGGCTGTGGCAATGATCAGAGCATCTGGCAGCTTAAGAGATTTCTGGTTCTCGGTCTTAAGTTTTTGTCTGATTCGCCCAGCCTTTTCGGCAATTTCTAAAGTAATATTCATGATCCGCACACTGGACCGCTGTAGAAACCGGCGAAACTCATCCAACGCCGCAGGATTTGGCTTGACCTCAATCACCTCGGGGAGAATAGTAACCGGGAAAATCAATACTGCACTCTGACTCTCGATTTCATTAATGATTAGCTCAATGCAGTCCAGGGGTTTGTCCGGCTCTTGTGCCAACCAAGCAAGATATACATTGGAATCCCAGCAATACTTTGGCAGGGACTTACGTTGGCTCGTCATCGCGCAATCTCCGGACAAACGTCACGGAGTCTAGACCCTCAAGGCAACCTGCAAGCGCCCCTTTCAGTGAGCTCAAACCAGGTAATTCGCTATCTGGTGGATGAATTTCGATTTTTTCTACATCGACGTCTGTCGGCAGTAGTTTGCCAGGCTCGAAGCTCAAAAGGCCGGTTACAGTCACATTGCGCTTAATCGCGCGACATACTTGGGGCAAAAGCGGTGCGGGAAAAGTGCACTTGATCTGATGATCGGTACCGAAGGGGTAAATCCCAAACGCCGTCTCCCGGTGGAGATTAAGTTTCTCTAATATACCGGATACAGCACCATATGACTTAATGCTCTGGCCCAGCATCTTTTGAATGTTCTTTGCATACTGTTCTGTCAGTTCGATATCATCGAACCAAATTGCGCGGGCCCCACGTTTTAGGGGATTAAGGAAGCGACCAAACACCTCGAGATGGTCGCGGTCGAGCACCAAATCACCGCACTCGCCTTGCTGAAGTGCGCGCAGTATTGTTCGGAAGAAACTTATGATTTGTTCTCCNCGATGTTCGTCATCCTGCGCCGCGATTGGCTCAATTGCTACTTCGGCACTATTGGTCGCCAGTTTAACAATGCGATATTTGGTGGCAGGCCGCTTACCGGTCAACCGTTTCTCGCATCTTTTTAAGCATTCCTTCAGGTTCTGAAGATGATCCACAAAATCGGTAAGTTGGACTAGACCGTTGTCTTCTTCCGCACCAACTAAGCGCGTTCGAAGCAGTGCAGCGGTCATAATCGCAATCTCCGGAGTACTGTTGCCGCTCTCGATTGGGCCGTATGAATAAAAATCTTCACAGTGCCGGCAGCATCGTCTCGACTTGTGAAAATAGAATACCCGAATAGTCGCGTCAATCTCTATTCTCCAGCCTGACGTATATATTGGTGGTAGGGCACGCCACGCTCGGTGGAAGCCACAAAACGCGGCCGACATAGCCTCCCACCACTTTGCTGCCAACACCCGCAAGGACATTGGGGGCGGTTTGCCTTTTGATCTTTAGTTCGGCTCCGGTCACCGGGTAGTAGTAGTTCGGTTCCACGAATACAATTATTGATTTTCGCAAAAGGTAGTGACCGGCTAATATAGCGTTTTCTTAGGGGGCCGTGTCACCAAGTATTGCGAATGTCAATGGCTATCCTCCATACGACCTATATGGCCCACCATTGTCGCAATAAATCGTCAAGCCTCGCATTGCAAGGGGGGCGATCAGCGGCCCCATTCACGTCAGCACTGCGCCGCAGGTTGTGCCGCCACACCCCAGCGGCCGCGGGGACAGGTGCGGCTGCCCACCCCGCGCACCGCCCAATACCATGCTCGTGCCAGCGCGCAGCCGCGGGCCAGCAGCCGGCAGCCAGGCTCGGGCGTGTGCTGGTCGCAACCCAGGCAGGCAGCCAATCGTTGGGGAATCGGATCGGGCAGTTCGCCATCGCCAGCGGCCTCGCAACGCCGATAGATTCTGCTTCCGGCCGAGCGGACGATCGCCCCGCACCGCCGACAAGCGTGCCGCTGCGCTCCCAGCGTCTTGAAATCGCAGAGTCTCATTCCGCCTTGCACGGCCGCAACGCAGTTACCGTCGCGCTGGACTGCGACACATCGCACAGACCAGGGTACCCCAATCCAAGCTGCAATCGGCCCAGACTTTCGCCAGTCATCGCCAGGCACACTGGCGGCTGGGCGAAGTGCCGCACGGCGGACATCACCGTCTGCTGCGCCTGGTCGAGCAAGTCCAACTGGATGCTCCAACCGTCCGGACCGACAAACGGCCACACGCTCAGCCGCACCGCGGCCACGCCGCAGATCGCTTCCGGCAAAGTCAAACTCCAGCCGCAGGCCCCCAGCGGCGGCACGCTGCCGGAAGGCTCCAGCACGTACGCGCCGTTGAGTTGCTCGCATTGCTGACAACCCGGCGGCGATGCCGGCAGGATGCCCTCGATCTCCACTTGCCATTGCCCCGGCGCAAAACCGTCGGCACAGTGCGGACAATACCGGCAACAGCAGCAGGGCATCCACGGCACGGGGGTGATCTCCGCAACTTGCTCTATTACGGCGTGACTTGTGCACGCCGGTGCGCGCATGTTTTCCGATGATCTGGAGGGCCACGCTCTGTCGTGGCCGCACCAGCCGCCGGCACCGCGCACTGCTGGGCAAGCCAGCAGTAGCACCGCCTGCGCACCGACAATTGGAGGGCCACGCTCCGTCGTGGCCGTGTTCGCGGCGCTAGCGGACGCGACCGCAGCGCGTCCCTCCAATACCGCCATTTGCTTGCGGCCATAGTCGGCCTTAGGGACATTCCAACTGCACGATGCGGTATTTGTCTTCCTGCGGATCGTAACAGCCCAACCCCACCGCGCCGATTTGGCCAGCAAACAAATACTGCTGCCCGCTGGTAGCGCAATTCAGTACCACTATGCCTTGCTGCTGCGGGTCGGGATCGTAACCGTCCCAATACGAAAGCACTTCGGCTGCGGCACTGCTGCTTTGGAAGCTCAGCACTTCGGTAAGCGCGAAGCGGACCCAGCGGGCCAGATGCTCCAGGGCCAGTATTTCCCAGCGGCCGCTGTCGGGCATCAACCGGGCGTAACCGCGCGTGCCGCGTCGCCATTGGCTTGGCCCCCGACCGCGAAGCATACCGCTGAGGGCGTCGTGAACGGTGAACTCCACGTGTACGTCGGGCTGATACTGGCCGTCGACCAGCGGCAGCAGATAGGCAGCGGCCGACTGGCCCGGCGCCAAGTCTTCCTTCAGCTCGAAGCGCCACAGTCGCAGGGGCGGGGTGAGCATCTCCCAGCGGCCGCTTTGCCGGTTCCACAAGCAGAAGACGCGCTGGCCAGGCCCAACAGCCGGATGACCAACCGCGTAACCGTGCCGCCCGTGCAATGCACCCGGATGGTAAATCACCTGCTGGCGTCCCAGGCCGCTGCCGCCGTACGACTTGATCGGCTCGCCAGAAGGCGTCTGATCCTGGGGATGAAAATGGTGGCACCACAATTGCCGGGCGGAGGCCCAGGGCGTCGGCTCCTGCGTGATGTGCTCGCCGCCGGGCTGGCTCAGATCGGATAGACCAGTCCCGTGACCAGCTCGAACAGCGCCAGCCGGGTTTCGGCCGGCGCCAGAAAGCTCACCCCGGCTGCGCCGTAGTGCGCTTCGCCCACAGCACCCGCGCGCCCGCTGCGGCGCAAACCCTTTGCGCCGCTGTGCGCGGCGGCGGCAGTGGGCCGGCGCAAGCGACCTGCGGCAGACGGCCCGCGGCGACGGCGATCGGTGCTCATGGCAGCGTTTCCATCTGGAACAAGGGGCTGAAATCGGCCGTCCGATACAGAGAGTTGCCGGCGCCATCGACCAGCCTGTCCCAGCCAGGNGATTGCTGCGGCAGGCAGCGGTAGCGGTGATTCCAGCCGTAACTCTGCCCGCCGACGGTCACCGTCCGCTCGCGGAACAAGTACACGATCCGCCAGCCGAGTTGAGGCTGGCGCTGGGAGTCCAAACCGAGCAGTTGCCGCTGGGCGGTTGCGCCGTCCAGAAGCACCGTTTCGGCCGCCGCGCCCAGAAACGGCCCTGCGTTGACCGCCCCCACGCACCGGCGGATGGCTTCCCACGGCGGCGCAACCACGCGATGCCAGGTGATCTGATGTTCTACTACCGGCACGCGCAGCGTGGGAACCGCCTCGGGCGGCACTGGCAAGGTGGGATCGGAATGCCAATACATGTTCTGCCCGCCGAGCACCATGTACTCGCCGCCGAAGTCCATGCGGTAGGTCAGCACTGTGCCTTCGGGGGCACTGGGCAGGTCGGGACGGCCGGCCGCCCACACCAGCAACTGATAATCGACCGTCAGCAGGGCGTACTTGCCCGTGAAGCTGTTGATCTGCTCGGTCACGTCGTCCAGCGGTCCCTGGGCATCCGGGGCCGGCGGCCAGGGTTCCACCTGCACCTCCATCGCCACCACGCCCGGCGCACCAGGATAACCGGCCGGCAAACCCGGCGGGTAGCCTTGCGCCAGCAGCTCGATTACCATCGCGTGGCGGTCTTCCCAGGCCACCAGCAACCGACGGCGTGCCGACATGCCATCGGCGGTGTAACGCTCGCGGGGCGAATCGCCCAGTTCCTCGAAAGTGATGTTTGCCATACGCAAGCCGTAAGAAGAATCGATCCACTGCCCGGGAAAGCCAGCGGCGGCGCGCCGGGCGCACTCCACATTTACTCGGCCGCCAAAANGCCGTGTGGAGTGATCGGGCCGTCGCCGGAAAACTCGACCGCGAAGCCCACGGGTTGGCCGCCGCTGATGTCGGTCTGAACCGAGGTGCGATCGACGATCGCCGGCACGCGGTAGTAATTCCCGCCCGAGTCGTCCACGTGCAACTCCAACACCACCGACTGACCAGCCCGCAGCGGACAGCGTCCGTCGGCCGAAATGTGCAGCAGCAGCGCGCCGGCGCAGTCTTGCGGGCCGGCTGCCCGACGAGTCCATTGCCCGGAATGACTCGACACGAACTGTGTGCTTCGGCTGATGATGCTCAGGGTCCACTTAAGCACGGGGACCAGTTGGGCATTGCCGATACGCACAGTGCCGCGATGTCCGTAAAGGATGGTCATTGCTGTTGTGTGTTTTGCGTTGTCTGGCAAAGGCCGACGGTAATGTTCGCCGCTCAGTCGGCGTGCCGTGGAGCAGCCGACAATGGGCCCCTTTGGGCACCGCCGGTCCGACCAGTCATCACACGGCCGGCTCTGGCCGGTAAAGCCAGCACTCGAGCTTGGCCCGCAGATGCCAGGCGCCTTGCTCTTCCTGCCGCAGACGGCAACCGACGAACCGCAGCAACGCCTGGCTGCCATCGGGCAGCGGCATCGCGGCGCCGTCGAACACCGCCCGGATGCGATCGGCCGCCGCAACGGCCTGCTGGTATTGCTGATGAAAGCAATCCACGCGGAGTGTCACCGTGTCGATGCCCGAGCGGTCGTTGTATCGCACCCTGTGCGCAACGGCCGNGGTGTTCAGCACGCCNTAGGGCAANCGGGCGTCTGTGCCCAGACCGGTAACAAACCTCTCCGGCGGTATCAGCGCAGCCAGATGCTCATCGGCGGCCCAGCGCTGGTGAATGGCTTCGGTGAGGGTCATCGGCGATTGCTCCGAGGGTTGCTGGGGAGTTCCTTAACGCGCGCTGCGGCCGCAAGCAAATGGAGGGACGCGCTCTGTCGCGTCCGTCGGCACGAGGCACACGGCCACGACGGAGCGTGGCCCTCCAGATCGCCCTACAACATGCGCGCACGAGGCACACATAATACGCCATAAGACTCGAAACTCGGTAGGCCGGTGAAGTTGGACTCGACCGATTGTGCGGCCGGTGTTTTCAGCAGGCTTCGACCTCGGCGACGGGCAACTGGTCGATCCGCTCGGCGGCCGACCAGCCGAGCACGCGGTACAGCGTGCCGTCGGGTGCGAGGATGCGATGTCGCTGGTCCAGCGGCAGCAAGTCGCCCAGGTAAACACGGTACCGCCGAACGGTTCGCCGCGTCTGCCC
>JGI24185J35167_1001288_pt1 | contig 11388 bp, 9 predicted proteins | sample YNPBryunderm2012_FD_35167 | JGI IMG/M metagenome (IMG submission 35167) | reverse complement strand
ACCGCAGCACGTCCCTCGATCAGCGCCAATTCGTTACGACCGCAGGGCACGTCAAGGAAACTGTGAGGGCGCAAAGATGCTTTATTGCGTAATAATGGCGGGCGGGAGCGGGACACGGTTCTGGCCCGAAAGCCGCACAAGTCGGCCCAAGCAATTGCTGCGCCTGGTTGGCCAGCAGACGATGCTCCGCGAAACGTTCGAGCGGTTGACTGGCCTGGTACCGCCCGAGCGCGTACTGGCGGCAACCAGCCGCGATCTGGCGCCGGCCGTAGCGGCCGAGCTGCCGGAATTGCCCGCCGGTTCGATTCTGGCCGAGCCGTGCAAGCGGAACACCGCTCCGTGCATCGGGCTGGCGGCCTTCGAGCTTTTGCGGCGCGATCCGGACGCGGTGATGGCCGTGCTTCCGGCCGATCATGTCATTTCGCCGGCCGATGGCTTCCGACGCGCTGTGGCGCTGGCCGAATCGCTGGTCGCTCAGACTCCACAGTATCTGATAACTTTCGGCATCCGGCCCAGCTATCCGGCAGAAATCTTCGGCTACATTGAGCGCGGCCCGCTGGCAAACCAACTGTTTCCGCACGCTCAAGGCGAGTCCGCGGCGGCCTTGCCCGCCGGTGAAAAATCGCCGCTGGTGTACAAGGTCGTAAAGTTCCGTGAAAAGCCCAGCGCCGACGTGGCCCGACAGTTCTTAGCAGCCGGGAACTATTACTGGAACTCGGGCATTTTCGTGTGGAAGGCTTCGACCATACTGGAACTGCTGCGGCGGCATCAGCCCGCTTTGTACGCGCACCTGGAGCGAATTGNCGGGGCGGCGGGCAAACCCCGTTACATGGAAGTGCTCGAGCGGGAGTTTGCCGCCATGGAGGCCATATCGATCGACTATGCAGTAATGGAGCACGCCGCAGACGTGCTGGTAATCGAAGCCCCCTTCGACTGGGACGATGTGGGAAGCTGGCAGGCCATGGCACGGCTGCGCGGCGCCGACGCCAATGGCAACACCGTGGTGGGCCGCCACTTGGGCATCGATACTCTGGGCACCATCGTGCGGACTTCGGAAGATCATTTGGTGGTCACCATCGGCCTGCGCGATTGCGTGGTAGTTCACACGCCCGACGCCACACTGGTGGCCGACAAACACCAGGAAGAATCGGTCCGCAAAGTGGTGCAGATGCTCCAGCAGCGCGGTTGGACTCAGTATCTGTGAAGACAGAATCTGTGGAGGCAGACAGCCGCCGGTCGATAGCACCACCACGACACAACAGACCATCCACCAAGGCGCAATAGGAAAACCGCCAAGACACAAAGGCACAAAGACACGAAAGCCGACAAGGTGAAAGGCGGTCAGAAATGGCGCAACCGCTGCGAGTGGTGTCCGCGTCGGGCCGGAGGGCAGGCCGNGACAGCCAGCTCAATTCACCCCTGCCCGACGCATCTTTTCCCGTGCCCGGCTCAGGATCGGCCCGATGCTGTTCTCCGGCATTCCGATGGCGGCGCTGATCTCCTGGTAGCTCTTGCCTTCCAGATGATACATGCGCACTACTTCCGCCTCAGCGCCCTGTAGTCCGTCAAGTAGCCGATAGACTTCCTCGCGATTGCTCAGCCGTGCTGCTGGGCTGGGATGCGGATCGGCGACTTCGCGGACATCGGCGGGTGTGGCGCCTTCCATCAACCGAGCAAACGACTTGTGCACCAACAGCTCTTTGACCACTATCCGCCTGGCCACTACGGTCAAATACGTGGCCAGGCTGCTATGACCGCGGAAATTGCGCAGCAGAGCGAAATCGTCCTTGATGATCTGCAAGAATACCTCCGCGCACAGGTCTTCGCGGTCTTCCGGTGTCAACCGAACGCTGCGGGCCTGGGCCGTGTGATTGATCACGTGGATCACCAGCCCCATGAACCGGTCAACAAAATCCTCCCACGCCCGAGGCTTCCGACTCAGGCAGCGCTCCAGCAAGTGGCGATCAATCTCGGACAGAACCACGCTGCGGGTTCCTTAGAGACAATCTGCTCGTGTGGCAGCCAGCGCTCAACAACACCGGACGCCGGATGACACCCAGCGATGCGTTGCCAAGCGGACGAGCTACCGGTCGCCCGACCGATCATATTGATTCTAACCCCCCAACAGATAATAAACAAGTATTGCAGCCATAAGTTCTGTGCCACTCGGCCGCTTAGTGCCTTACGCCGGAACATGCGCGGTTTGCGCGCATGTTTTCGGGTGATATGGAGGGCCACGCTCCGTCGTGGCCGTGTGCCCGGCGCTAGCGGACGCGACGGAGCGCGTCCCTCCAGTAACGCCATTGGGTTGCGGCCGCAGGCCGCTTTAGTGGTCTGTGGTTGTAAAGCCTTGCGGGTCGCAAAAGCTATTACACCCTGGCCGCCGGGATCTTTTATTTGGAACGGCTTTGATTGGCACGGCCAGCAGCAGAGTGTTTTCGCAGCAGTAGCGGCTCACTTCGGCCCGCGTAAAGCACCGTAGCCCGAATCTGCTGCCGCAACCCGGCTGCCGACGTTCGCCCTCAGACCGCCGCCGAGCAGGACAGCGCCCACGCTTTTTGAGGGCAATTTTCTCCTTGAAGATAGTCTAGTGTGCATGAAGTTCGCATGCATAAAGACCGTTGTGTCCTTGCTAAAGACGATTGCCGACCACGCTGGCACTAGTGACAATTGTTTGTAGCCCACGACTGTCTGTAGCAATGATTGTGCAGAAGCGGCCGTGGTGATTGTCAAGCCTCTTGCGGGGGCGATGGTATGTGTGGGCGGTTTACACTTCGCGCATCGGCCAGCGCGATAGCCGAGCAGTTCTCGTTGTTCGAGGTGCCAGAACTGCCGCCCCGGTATAACATAGCGCCTTCGCAACCGGTGGCTGTGGTACGCCGTCGCCCACAGTCCGGCGACGATCAACGCCAGTTGGTTTTGATGCGTTGGGGATTGATTCCCTCCTGGGCGACCGATCCCGCCATTGGCAATCGGCTGGCCAACGCCCGTAGCGAATCGGTCCTGGAGAAACCGGCCTTTCGGGCGGCCATGCGCCGGCGGCGATGTTTGATTCCGGCCGACGGTTTCTACGAGTGGAAGAAAAACGGCCGAAACAAACAACCTTACTTGATCGGTTTGCGTGACGGGCGGTTGTTCGCCTTTGCCGGCTTGTGGGAGGCCTGGGAGGGTGCAGACCACAGCTACGTAGAGTCGTGTACCATCCTGACCACTACGCCCAACGAGCTGATGGCCCCGATTCACGATCGGATGCCGGTCATCCTTCCGGCTGAAGCCTACGGGCCGTGGCTGGACCCGGCCGTGCCACCTGCTGAAGTACTGGCCTGGTTAAGACCGCTGCCTGCCGATCAGATGACGGCCTATCCGGTAAGTACTTTGGTGAACAACCCGCGCAACGATCGGCCAGAGTGCGTTGCGCCGCTAGTTGCCTAGCCGTCAGCAGCAGCCTTCCGCAGGCTGGTGCGCTGCGGCAGAGTGCCGTAGCATTGGCCGTACTGCCGCAGCGATGGCGGTCACTGTGCTGCGGCCGGTCGGTGTTGTTCTGGCAGTGTGGATTGCTCCGTCGGCAAACCGGCGCGGTGGAGAAACTTCGGCGCCGGCACCGGCCGGCGCCGTNGGCAGCGGTAGAACTCNGCNATACACTCGACCACGCGCTGTTGCTGCGCGAGCGTCAACTCCGGAAATATCGGCAGCGCAAGCACTTCCCGAGCCACTTGCGTGGTGTTGGGCAAATCCACCGGTCCGTAACCGAGGTAAGCGAAACACTCCTGCTGGTGGAGTCCGAGCGGGTAATAGATTTCGGTGCCGATATTGGCTTTGGCCAGATACTCCCGCAGGGCATCGCGCTGCGCGCCCGGTACGCGGATGACGTATTGATTCCACACGTGCCGGGTCTGCGGCAAGGCGACTGGCAGGCGAATGATGTCGTTCAGCCCGGCGGCCGCAAACAGCTCCTGGTACCGTTGCGCATTGGCTTGTCGCTGCGCAGTCCAATGATCGAGGTACGGCATTTTCACGTTCAGCACGGCAGCCTGGAACGAATCCAGCCGGCTGTTAATGCCCACGATGCGATGGAAATATCGGGGGCGCATGCCATGTACGCGCAGCAAGCGGAGCCGATCGGCCAGCCGGTCGTCGTTGGTGGTCATCATCCCGCCGTCGCCTGCTCCACCGAGGTTTTTGGTGGGATAGAAACTTATGCAGCCGATATGCCCAATCGAGCCGGCCCGGCGTCCCTCCCATTCTGCACCGATAGACTGGGCAAGATCCTCGATCACAGGAAGATTGCGAGCCTGGGCAATTTGCATTATTTGGTCCATCCGCGCACACTGCCCAAACAAATGCACTGGNAGGATGGCTTTTGTCCTCGGGCTGATCAGNCGCTGGACTTCTGCCGGGTCGATGTTGAAGCTGTCCGGCTCGATGTCGGCGAACATCGGCCGTGCGCCCAAGCGTGTAANGGCGCTGGCAGTGGCGAAGAAGGTGAAGCTGGGCAAGATCACCTCGTCGCCCGGCCCCACATCGTATGCCATCAGCGCCAGCAGTAGCGCATCGCTGCCCGACGCACAGCCGATTGCATGTCGTGTCTGGCAGTACTGGGCGATTTGTTCTTCCAGGCGGGCGACCTCCGGCCCAAGTACGAATGCCCCGCTATCCCATACGCGGCCCAATGCCGCCAGCACATCTTCNCGAAGGGCAGTGTGCTGCTTTGCCAAATCCAGAAAAGGCACCGCCTGGCACTGGCACTGCTGGCCGTGGGTTCCGCTGCCGCTCATGACTTGCAATATCCTCGTGCTAAATGGATGCGGCCGCTACGGTATGAATCGCCTTCCGGCAAGTCAAGATGTTTTTCTGCATTCACCGCGGGGGGCGCGGGACATTCACCGCGGGGACGAGGGGCCGCGGGTACGAGGGTACGATAGGATGAGGGTTCGATAGGATGAGGGTACGATAGGATGAGAGTACGAGGGGATGAGGGAATAACGGAATGGGAAGACGAGCGGATGCACGTCGGCTCTTGCTAGACGCCGGTATTGCCGCCAGGCATGGCAAACCGCACACCGGTGCTTACATGCTCGCCCGCACGAGCGTCGCCGCCGATAGCACCAGGGCCGACCCGAGAAGCGCCAAAACCAACAGACAGCCTGCGCTGCGGGCGAGTTTCTGGACGCGTGTCAGCCCCCGCTCCCCGGCCCGGATCATCTTCTCGGCTCCAATACGGGCTTCTTCCTCGGTAATAGTGCAGTTCTGCCGGCCTACGGCGGCCATTATGGCTTTGGAGTACAAGCGGACGGCCAGCTTGCGCTCTTCTGGATTCAGCGGGGCCGGACCGGGCAGGACGTCCGGCACCAGGCTGTTGCGGGCGATGTTCTCGGCCTGCTCGGCGGTAATGGGCAGATCAAGCTCCGCGGCCAACTGCTGCGCCGTCTCGGCGCGAACGCTGATCAGACAGGACACCAGCACCCGATCGTACACCGCCGGGTCGCGCAGCGCCTGCTCATCGACGCCCAGCCGCTGCGCTTCGGCGAAGAACCTCTCGGGGATCATGCGGCCGTAGTAGATCAGATCGGCCGGATCGACCTTGCTTTGCGGTGACTGCGGCAGTGTTTGCTCGGGCCCCATCGGAAGCCGCCATGCTTGCTNTTGGCCAAACCCCCACTGTGATATAGTGTGCTCGAAACTGGCCTGGCTTGCAAGTAACCGGCAAGCAGAGTCATCTCGGTCTTCGGTCGCGGGGAAAGACTTGGCAGTCTCTTCCAGACGCGTGTTGTAGTTGCTTGCTGTAGCCGATGGCGGCGGTATATGCTTATAGGTGCTCTGCCGTTTGCAATCACCTTCCGCCATCTGTGGTGATGGCTTACTTTGGGTTCACGCCAGTTAGGAAAGGGGCCTACCATGTCGCGCAAGTCCTTGATCGCCAGTATTGTCCTGACAGTCTTGCTGGCCGGCATCGCCTATACGGCCGATTCTGCACAAGGCGAGCCGAAAGCCAAGCAAAAGCCCGCTCTGGCCGCCTCCGTCTTGGAAGCGGTGGAAAAAACCGAGTTCAAGACAGTCAAGCCCGCCAAGCCCAGAAAAGTGCTGATTTACAGCCACTGCAACGGGTTCGTGCATGGCCAGGGTATCGAAGCAGCCAAAGTGGCCTTTCCGGCCATCGGCAAGAAGACCGGGGCTTTCGAGTGCGTCGTCAGCGACGACCTGGCCAACTTCGAAAAGCCCGCCATCGACCAGTTCGACGCCATCTACTTCAACAACACCACGGGCGATCTATTCACTGGCCGGGCTTTCGAAAAGTGCGCCAACCCGCCCCCCAAAGATCAACAACCGGCTGTCACTGCCCGGCTCCGCAATAATGTGGTCGAGTTCGTCAAGGGCGGCAAGGGCATCATGGGCAACCACGGCGCCGCCGACTGCTCCTACGGTTGGAAAGAATGGGGCGAGATGATTGGCGGTTATTTCATCGGGCACCCCTGGGCGACGATCTGGGTGACCAACGACGATCCAACTCATCCGATCAACGCCGCTTTCGGCGGCCAGGATTTCCAGATCACCGACGAAATCTATACCTTCGGGCCGTCGCGCGTGCTGAAGTGGGACGCTTACGGACGGGACGTCAACCGCGTACTGCTGAGCGTCAACGTGGAAAAATCCAACATCACCAAAGGCCCGCGGGCAGATAACGATTACGGCCTGTCGTGGATCAAGACCTACGGCAAGGGGCGGACGTTCTACTGCGCTTTCGGACACGACGACCGCGCCTTCCGCAACCCGGCCGTGCTACAGCACATGGTTGCCGGTCTGCAATTCGTGCTCGGCGACCTGAAAGCCGACGCCACACCGAAGCCAAAAGCGGCAAAGTAACAAGCGACAACCAGTGGCAAAAGCCCGGGCGCCGCGCAGCAACCGGCTGGCGTTGTCAAATGCTTCTTGGTTCTCGTGGCGCTTGCGGCCTGCCGACCAGTGCCGCGCGGCGCGCCTATTGTCGGTTTGCGCCGTCGGCGACGGCCAGTTGCAGCACTTGCTGCGGCAGCATGGCGTTGAGACTGCCGCTGCGGAAGCCCTCCAGGTCCAGCGTCACGAATTTGAAGCCCGCCGCTTTAAGCTGTTCGACTACCGAGCGGCGAAACTCTGCATCGGCGAAACGGGAAAGCTGCGCCGGATCGACTTCGATCCGCGCTACATCGCCGCGGTGATACCGTACCCGCAGCGGCTGGAATCCGGCTTGCCGCAAGAACCGTTCCGCCTGGTCGATCATCGCCAGGCGCTCCGGCGTGACCTCCTCGCCGTATGCGATGCGGCTGCTCAGACATGGTGTGGCCGGCTTGTCGTGAACCGGCAGGCCCCAATGCCTGGCCAGTTCGCGCAGCTCCGACTTTCCCAGATCGCACTCGGCCAGCGGACTGCGTACCTGGCGCTGTCGGGCCGCTTGCAAGCCGGGCCGATAGTCGCTGTGGTCGTCGCGGTTGCTGCCGTCGCAGACCACCGCTGCGCCTAGCCGCTGGGCAAGTTGCTCTACCTTCACGAACAGCTCCGTCTTGCAGAAGAAACAGCGATTGCCGGCGTTGGCCCGATAACGCGGATCGGCAAGCTCCTCGGTGCGAATCACCTCGTGGCGGATGCCGATTCTGCGGGCCAACTGGGCGGCCTCGTCCAGCTCGCCTGCGGCCAGGCTCTCGCTGACGCCGGTTACCGCCAATGCCCGATCGCCCAGTGCCAGTTGCGCCGCCTTGGCCAGCACAGCGCTATCCAGCCCGCCGGAAAAGGCCACTACGCAGCTTCCGAAACTTCGCAGCAGCTCCAGCAACCGATCGCGCTTGGCGGCCAGCTCGGCCGAGATTTCCTGTTGCTGCGGCAACACTTGCATCTTCACCCCCTCTGGCGCAACGCTCGATTACTTGCGGTGTTCCATCTTCAACTGCGAAATGCCTACCGAAAGAATACGCAACTCCTGCTGGCCGAACAAGTGTTTGGCGGCTCCCTTTGGAACAGCCTGAGGCAGCGGCATCGTCCGTCGGCCAGCAGGCGCAGCCCGAAACAAAACTATTCCTTACTTCGACGGCCCATGTGTCTTTTCCGGAACTGGAAATTGCCATAGGATTGCACAAGGTGCGCGGGCTGTGCGCCCGATCGCACTGCGACACACACTGCAACTAGAAAGGTTCCTCGATGAAAGTAGGGATAGTAGGCAGCGGACTGGTAGGCAGCAGCGCCGCGTACGCGATCGTTATGAGCGGCGCGGCCAGCGAACTGGTGCTCATCGACTTGAACCAGAAGCTGGCCCGTGCCCATGCCGAAGACATCCTCCACGCCACGCCCTTTGCCGCGATGGTGCGGATCAGCGCCGGCGATTACGAGCAACTGGCCGGCGCGCGGGCAGTGGTGCTGGCCTGTGGGGTGAACCAGCGGCCTGGCGAATCGCGGCTGGATCTGCTGGGACGCAATGCCGCCGTGTTCGCCCAGGTAGTGCCTCAGGTCGTAAAGTACGCGCCCGATGCCATCCTAGTCGTAACATCCAACCCGGTGGACATCATGACCGAAGTGGTCACTCGGCTGGCCGACGTACCGCCCGGCCACGTGGTAGGCACCGGCACGATACTGGACACCGCGCGGTTTCGCACGCTGCTGGGCGAGCACGTGGGGGTTGCCCCGCACTCGGTACATGCCTATGTGCTGGGCGAACACGGCGATTCAGAGGTGCTGGTCTGGTCTAGCGCCACCGTGGGCGGCGTGCCGCTGGAAGAGTTCGCCCAGCAGACTGGCCGGCCGCTTACGCCCGAAGTCCGCGCCCGCATCGACGACGGTGTGCGGAACGCCGCATATCGGATCATCGAGGGCAAAGGCGCGACGTATCATGGCATCGGCGCTGGCATAGCACACATGATTCGCGTCATCCGCGACGATGCCCACGCCGTGATGACCATCTCCGCCCGACCGGCCGGTTACGCCGAGTGGAAAGATGTATGCTTCTCGCTACCGCGCGTTTTGGGCAGCAAAGGGGTGGAAGCCACTTTGTACCCTGTTCTGGATGCCAGCGAGACCGAGGCCATCCAGCGCAGCGCTCAAATACTCGACGACGCCGCCAAACAACTGGCCATAAAGGCGTTTGTTTGAACCGACGCCACACGAGCACGCGGCCGGTGGCAAACTGCCGATGTTTCGATCGCACACCGCCNACACACGGTTCGGCAAACTCGGCAACGTCCGAAGCAGCGCACCTCAACGGCAGCGGGGCGCTCGGCACACTCGGCCGGCTGCGGCGGCTGCCACGGTAATTGCCAGGGCGGCAAGCATGAGGCCCGTAGCAGGCTCGGGAACCGCAGTAGCGCCGGCAACGCTTTGTACGGTGGCAAGCGAGTCGTCGCCCCCCGCGATGATGCCTGCCAGTTGGATGATGCCTGCCAGTTGTGCCCCAGCGCCGCCGAAGAGCGGAAGACCAGCTTGCCGGGCTGTTCGGTCGTGCCGCCGATGAGCAGCTCAGACTGATAGATCGAACCGGCCACAAGCGTCGCGCCGGCTTCGACGACGGTGNTGCCCGAGCCGTCGATCTGGCCCAGTTGTTGAATCGCCCCGGGGAGCACCTTCAGCCCGGGAGCGACGCTATTGTTGGTCACATCGACGTAGTTGGCGCCGTCGCTGAGGGCCGCCACTTCTCCGGCCAGCTCCAGGACNGCGTCGGGACTGACCGTGATTCGATTGCCGCTGGCAACCGACACTGTTTTGTCGGCGGCCAACTGGTAGCGCAATTTGCCGGCCGAAACGGTGATTTTGGCATCGGCAGCCCAAGTTTGCGATCCGGACAGCAGCAGCAGCCCGTCGCCCGATTTGGCGAGCAGCGCCGGTGCAGGGCCGCCGAGGGTCATATTGCCGGCGACGGTGATCTGGTCTTCGGCGGCGGACGGAACGATGGCCCCGCCGGCGACGTTAAACGGCCGGTTTATCGTCAGGCTGCCCGTGGCGCTTCCACCGCCTAGTTGCAATGTTCCGCCGGTCAGGTTGAAAACATCGGCCGTTACGCTTGCCCCCGGCTCGAGCTGCAATTTGCTGTCCTGGCCGATTGTGATGTTGTTTGTGACCGTCAGCGACCTGGGGGCCTCGATGCGCAGCGTAGCTCCTCCGGAGAGCAACAGCGATCGGGCCTGCCGAGAGGCATGATAGCGGTCGATCGTCACGGTATGAGGCGCTTCGATCCGCACATCGGCAGTGTAGTTGGGATATGAGGGCGGCGGTGGAACGGGCTCGGGAAACGAAGAATCGTCGCTCCAGGGGTTGGCCCCAGGCTCGAACCAAAGACCGTCGCCGGGCTTGGACCAGCTCATGGTGTGCCAGTCCGACATGACAATGGCGCCATTGGTGATCACCGCCGGTATCTCGTAGATGTAAGAGAACTGGGTATCCAGCCCTTCGGGCCAGACTTCGCTTACGGCCACGCCCTTGAGCAGCAGGTCGAACTTCCAGCCCAGCGGCGTGGTGGCAATGGTTTGCACGTCGATGAAGGCTACGGTGCCCCTGGCCTGGACGGTCACNNNGGGCTTCAAGGCAGTGTCCTGGTTCCAGATGCGCGATGGGGCCGGAGGGTCGGGATAAAGCGTGTCGGAGTAATCGTAATCTGTCGCAAACAGCGAACCAGCACGGATCGTCTCCACCGCCAGGATGTAAGGGGTCTTGGCCGGACCCTCAGGCTCGCTGCCGGTGTACTTGATTTCCACCCAGCAGTCCATGGCTTGGACGATGTCGCCGCCGGCAACGTCGATGGCAATGGTGTGCAGCGGTTCGCCAGGGCGGACGTAATGCACCCCAACATCGATCACCGGAGCGGCACCGGCAAGGCTGCCTGTTGCCAACCACAAGCCAACGATAACCGAGAGAAGCTTTTTCATGGCATCCGGGTCACACAATACCTGTTAGCGTGCCGTCTGTCAGCGCGCCGCACCGGCACAGAGTTACTGCGCCGCAGGATCAACACGCCAGTTCCCCAATTGCGCTGTCGACCGCCTGTAATTCCAGTATAGTCCGTTTCGACGATTTCTTCCCGCAAATTGCGACTTCTTCGGCCAGCAACCACTGCCAGGCCGGGTCGAGAAGGCCCCACTGCGATGCGTCGTGTTTGCCATCGGCCGCAAGCACCGAAAAAGCTTTGGCGCCGCTGTTGGTGATTTGAGGATCGCTGTTCTGTTGAAGCTCGACTGCTGCCTGCCCAGCAGCGCCGTCCCCTGCCTCTCCCGCGGCACAGGCCGCTGCCTGCTGCGCCGGCGCGTCAGAAAGCGGCAACAGATCAGCGTCAACCAATGGACTGACCTGCGCTTGGCGCACCGGCTGGAGTTCCAAAAGCGGCAGCGACTCTGTAGCCGCAGCAATCGACGCTGGCAGCAGCGTTTCGGCCGCCCCTTG
>JGI24185J35167_1001281_pt1 | contig 11412 bp, 8 predicted proteins | sample YNPBryunderm2012_FD_35167 | JGI IMG/M metagenome (IMG submission 35167) | reverse complement strand
ATTTTCGTCCCCCTCCCGCCTCCCCCAAAATCGCAGGGGCGATTTTGGGGGAGGTGCAGGCGGGGGAAATTGACATTGCAGGCCAGGTTTTGATCTTATCCTCAAGTCACGTCATTTTATACTGCGGGGCGCCGGCGGGGTCACCGGCGCCCCCGCTAAAAATCATTGATTCAACTCCGCGCGGGCATCCGCCAGTATCTTGTTGGCGAATTCTTCCAGTTTTGCGGCGTAATCTTCGTATTTGAAGCGTCCTTCCGGCGCAAAGTTGAACATGTACCACATGTTGACATCCTTGTCTTCACCGATGTCAATGCCGGGTTTTCCTTCCCAGCGGGCGTTGATGTAGCCGGGCACAATCTTTGCCAGCGATTCGACCAGACTGTCATCCAGGTTTTGCAGGGCGGCGTTCACGCCCGGTTTGTCCACAAAGCTCTGGTACAGCGCCAGCGAGGCATCGTCCATGGCAACCGGCAGTTTGGGCGCCGAGCCCATTGCTTTTGCCAGCTCGGCCTCTTTGGCATAGGCTTCGGTGGAGAAGGTCATCCACTTGGCAAATTTATAGGCTTCTTCGAGGTTGCCGGTGGTCTTGGAAACAACGATGATATCCAGCACCAGCGCCTGATTGCCGCCGGGGATGCCGATGAAGTCCCAGTCAAAGGTCGCATTCTGGACGTAGTTGGGAATATTCCAGGAAGCATCCCAACGGGCACCCACTTCCTGATTCAGGAACAGTTCCCACGGCCCAACCGATTTGAAGTTGGCTTTCTGCTCGTCGGTCAACCCCTGCCAGGTGTAGGGTTTGAGCTCGGTCAGTTTGTTGATGGCCGCCTTGAAAGCCGGCGAGTTGTAGTTCATCTTTTCGCCGTCGAAACTAAACCACTTCAGGTTTTTGTCAAGCGTGCTGGGGTACCAGCCGAGCACAAATTCCAGCTCATCCAGCCCGAGAATGCCTCTGGGAATATTGGTGAGCGCGATGGCGGTATTGAAGAATTCATCCGGGGAAATGCCGTATTCGGGCGCATCCAGGTTGGCGGCTTCATACAGTTCTTTATTGACGAAATAGCCCATGATGAACTGGGCTGCCGGCAAACCGAGCACTTTGCCGTTGTACGTGACGGCATCCTTCATCGCCTGCGGCACTTTTTGCCAGTCGGCATCCTGACTGACCAGCGGGGTCAGGTCGGCCAGCCAGCCGTTCTTGACATACAACGGCACGTTGTTGGCCATGAAGACATCCGGCAGCTGACCCTTGGCGGCATAACTGGTCAGGTTGGCTTCCCAGCCGCCCTCGGCGGACATATCCACAAATTCAATGGTCACGTGCGGGTTGGCATCGGTGTAGGCTTTGATCAGCTGGCGCTGGATGTTGTTCTCTTCCTCCGTGCCGAGATTCCAGTTGGCGTAGCGCAGGGTAACCGGTTCAGCCGGTTTGGCGGTTTCTTCGGTCGGCTGCGGTGGGGTGGTTGGCTGGGGAGGCGGGGTGGTCGGTTGAGGTGCCTGAGTGGGGGTTGCCGGTGCGGCGCAGGCCGCCAGAGAGACGGCTAAAACAACCGCAAACAACACATTCAAGAATTTAAGATTGGTTTTCATCCTCTTCTCCTTGGTCGGTTACAAAAAGTTTGGAAACGACAGAATTTTATATAAGTTGGGTTTTTCCTGTGCCGGCCACCTCCTTTCCAACCGTTTCATCCCATGACGGCTTCAACCACATGGGTAAGGCCATCCCCAAAGACGGGGATCAAACTGGTATTGAGCGGTTTTCCATCCACACGGAGCGAGCGGATGCCGCTGCTGACGTGGGCAGGGTTGTGGACGCGGATATCGTAAACCGCATTGCGGAAAGAACGCAGAACACGGTAGCCGTCCCATTCCGCCGGAATGCAGGGCTGCAGGCGCAAACCGTCTTCCTGGGGGCGGATGCCCAGAATCCAGTGGGTGGCGGCACGCTGCAGCCACTGCGCCGAACCGGTGTACCACGTCCAGCCGCCGCGCCCGTAATACTCGGAGAGCGGGCCGTCAATGTTGCCGGGCGTGACATAGGGTTCGGCTTTGTAGGTATCCACATCCGCGCTGCGATTGGGCGGGCAGATTTTGCGGTAGGCTTCATACGCCCGTTCCGCATCGCCCGCCAGCGCATAGGCCCACACCGACCAGACCGCCGCATGAGTATAAACTCCGCCGTTCTCACGCAGGCCGGGCGCGTAACGGGTGACATACCCAATATCCGGGCGCGGTCGGGTAAACGCCGGGTAATTCAACAGCGTTCCGTAATCCTTCATCAGGTGATCGCTCACCGCCTGCAAGGTCTGGCGGGCACGCTCGCCTTCGGCAACCCCACTGATCACCGCCCAGATGTTGGGCATGAGGAAGATACGCCCTTCTTCGTTGCTGCGCGAACCGAGCGGCAGGCCGTCATCGGTGGTGGCCTGCAGGTACCATTCCCCGTCCCAGCCGTAACGGTTGAGGGCTTCTTTCAAACCGGCATGAATCGTTTCACACTGCTGCACAAAAGCATCATCGCCGCGCCGGCGGGCCAGCGGGATGAAGCCTTCCAGAATCAGGTAGAGAAACTCCCCCACCCAAAACGACTCACCTTTGAGCAGGGTGCCGACGGCGTTCAAACCATCGTTCCAGTCGTGATCGCCCATCAACGGCACGCCGCGCGGCGAGAAACGCGAAAAGGCGCGCTGAATGGCACGCTTGCAATGCTCGTAAAGCGGTTCGGCAGGCGCATTGAGATATTCGACCGGCTCATCCAGGATGGCTTCATCGGCGGTTTCTTTCAGATAGGCATCCAGAATGAAAGGCAGCCACAGCAGGTCATCCGAGCAGTTGGTGCGCGGGCCGCCGCCGCGGATGGAAAACCACCAGTGCAGCACATCACCTTCAATGAACTGCTGCGAGGCGTGCAGCAGTATCTGACGGCGGGTGTATTCCGGCCGGCTGTTCAGGAAAATCAGGCTGTCCTGCAGTTGATCGCGAAATCCATAGCCCGCCGAAACCTGATACGGCCCGGCCTTTGCCCACAAACGGCAGGAAATCGCCTGATATTTGAGCCAGTAATTGGTCATCAGGTTGAGCGCCTCATCGGGGGTTTCCACCCGTTCGGCATCCACAAACTGCGCCCAGAAACGGTGCACCTCTGCGAGCGTCTCGCGGCTGGACTGCGGGGTGGTGTAACGGTTGATCAGACTGGCGGCATCTTCGCGCCCGTCCTGCGCAGCGCCGAGGGTAAACACCACACTTTTCTGTTCGCCTGGATTCAGGTCAACCTCCACCTGCAAGGCGGCAATCGCATCCCCAAAGCGTCCGCTGCGGCAGGCCAGGTGCGGGGTGAACATGGCCAGCGGCTGGTCATCGTTGCGGTAAAGGCCGAGGAAGGATTCCTTGTCGCAATCGAAGGATTTGAGCGGCAGGCTGACGGCATGAAAGGCGGTGTACGGCCAGTTGATGTTGTTGTGGCGGCCCTGTTCATCGGCAAAGCCCCACAGGTGTTTGCGCGCCAGCAGCGCATGGAGCGGCAGGTCGGCGCGTGTTTCAATGAATAATTTGTGAAACTCGCGGTGTTCATCGGGGGCAAATCCGAGCAGCCATTCCAGGTAGGAGGTCACATCCAGCCGGCGCGGCTGGTCGGTGAGGTTGGTCAGGGTCAATTCCCAGATTTCCAGCGGGTCATGCGGAGCAACAAAAACGGTCAACGCGCTTTGGATGCCGTAAATGCGCTGAATGAAGCGCGAATAACCGATGCCGTGAACCACCTGATAAAACTCGGTCTGCGCCATGACCGGTTTATAAGCCGCCGACCAGAATCGGCCGCTTTGCAGATCGCGGATGTACAGATACCTGCCCCAGTTGTCGCGAATCAAATCCTGAAACGAACGGGTCAGGCGGTTTTGACCGGCATTGCCCAGCCAGCTGTAGCCCGATCCGTTTTGAGAAACGATCAGGCTGTAGTCACCGTTGCTGATGACATTGCTCCACGGGCGCGGGGTGTGCGGTGTGGTAATGATGTACTCGCGCCCGTTGTCGGAAAAATAGCCGTAGGGGTTGAGGAATTTAGGGGACATGAGCGGTAGAGAGAAAATGATTTGTGATTTTAAGCGGCATCTGATATAATGCTATCAGATATTATGAAACGTTTCATGTTTTTTGGAAACAAAACAACAAAAACGGTTATTCAAAATGTATCATAGCCAGGAAGGACTGTCAAGTACCAATTCCCCAATGAACGTGGCTTTCTCAAAGTCGAAAACGGTCAAATAACAGCCGGCGGGTACTCACCAATGTCTATTCGGAATCATCCATGGATGCGTCCAATCGAGCGATTTTGCCCCCTCCTGCACCTCCCCCAATATCGCCAAAGCGATATTGGGGGAGGAGGGAGGGGGTTCATTTCGTCAAAACGTTTCAGGGTTGTCAAGGAACTTTTGAGAAAGCCATACTCCAATGAAAATTTAGCTATCCCCATTCCCCCATCGAGGTAACCTTTCATGACATCATCCATCGAAAATTTCATCCGTGATCTGCTGGCGCAAATGACGCTGGAAGAAAAAATTGGCCAGCTGAACCAGTATCAGGCGCGCGACAACAACGCCCCGCAGGTACTCCGCGCCGGGCTGGCGGGCTCCATCATCAACGCCGCCGGCGCATTGACCGGGCAGGGTTTTTCGGCTTCCGCTAATGTGGAGCAGCACAACGCCCTGCAGCAGATGGCGCTCGAATCACGCCTCAAAATTCCGCTGCTGTTCGGGCGAGATGTGATTCACGGCTACCGCACCATTTTCCCCATCCCGCTGGCGCAGGCCGCTTCCTTCGAGCCTTCCCTGGCGGAGCAGGCCGCAGCGGTTGCCGCCCGTGAAGCCACCGCCGAAGGGGTCAACTGGACCTTTGCGCCAATGCTGGATATTGCCCGCGATCCACGCTGGGGGCGGATTGCCGAGGGCAACGGTGAAGACCCCTACCTCGGCGCACAAATGGCAGCCGCGCTGGTGCGCGGCTATCAGGGCAGTGACCCTTCCGCTCCCGACCGGTTGATCGCCTGCGCCAAACACTACGCTGGCTACGGGGCTGCCGAAGGCGGCCGCGATTACGACGGCGGGGAAATCTCCGATCCAACCCTGCGGGATGTTTATCTGCCGCCCTTTCAGGCGGCGGTTCGCGCCGGGGTGGGAACGCTGATGTCGGCTTTTGTGGACCTCAACGGCATGCCGGCCACCGCCAACCGCTACCTGCTGACCGACATCCTGCGCGGCGAGTGGGGTTTTGATGGGTTTGTGGTATCGGACTGGAAGTCCATCCAGGAACTGGTTGACCACGGCATCGCCGAGGACGAAGCCGATGCCGCCCGGCTGGCACTGCACGCCGGTGTGGATATGGACATGGTCAGCGGAGTGTACCTCCACCATCTGGCGCGTCTGCTGGATGAAGGCCGCCTCACTCTTGCTGAACTGGACGAAGCCGTGCTGCGCGTCCTGCGCATCAAAGCGCGCGCCGGGCTGTTCGAGCGTCCGTTCACCGACCCTCAACGCGCCTCGCGCGACCTGCTCACCCCACAGGCGCGTCAACTGGCGCGCCAGCTGGCCGCTCGCAGCATGGTGCTGCTCAAAAACCGCGCCGGTCTGCTGCCGCTGCACGGCTTGCGGCGCATCCTGTTCGCCGGTGATTTCGTCCACGCCCGCGATGAGCTGTTCGGCACCTGGTCGCCCGATGGGCGCGCCGCGGATGTCACCCCGCTGGATGAAGCCGTGCGCGCCAACGCGCCCAAAGAAATTGACCTGTGGTTCATTCCGAACCGCGATCTGGCGCTGGCGCTCGCCCATCAGGCCGATGCGGTGGTGCTGCTGCTGGGCGAACACCCCTCGCGCTCCGGCGAGAATGCCAACGTCAGCGACCTGAACCTGCCCCCCGGTCAAATCCAGTTCCTCGAAAGCATAGCCGCGCTCGGTAAACCGCTGGTGGCGGTCATCTTTGCCGGGCGGCCGCTGGTCATCCCGCGTGTCATCGCCCTTGCCGACGCCGTCCTGTACGCCTGGCATCCGGGCATCGAGGGCGGTGCGGCACTGGCGGATGTGCTGTTCGGGCACACCGAGCCGGGCGGACGGCTGCCGGTAACCTTCCCGCGCGCTACCGGACAGGTGCCGATTTACTACAATCGCAAGAATTCCGGGCGGCCGGTCACCGAGGATGGGGAATTCCGCTACCGCTACATTGACCTGCCCGATGGCCCGTTGTTCCCGTTCGGCTTTGGTTTGACCTACACGCAATTTGAATACAGCGACCTGCGCCTGAGCAGCCCGCGCCTCAACGGCAAATTGGAAATCCAGGCAACCATTACCAACACCGGCAGGTGTGTTGGCAGCGAGGTGGTGCAGCTGTACGTGCGCGATCGGGTCGGTTCGCTCACCCGCCCGGTGCGCGAGCTGAAGGGTTTTCAGCGCGTTCATTTACAGCCCGGCGAAAGCCGCCGGGTCATCTTTACGCTCAGTGAGGAGCAGCTGGCCTTCACCCGCGCCGACGGCACCTACGGCGTTGAAGCGGGGCTCTTTCAGGTGTGGATTGCCCCCCACAGTCAGGCCGGTTTGCAGGGCGAGTTCCGGCTGTAAGCGGGAGGGCCTTCCCTCTGGCGGTGTCCGTTGAGGCAACCGGAGGGCTCTTGTCATTTACACAAGGTCTACCCTAAAACACGATAAGGGTCTACTCAATCATGTATAGAGTAGACCCTTGCACATTCTTTGAGACTACCAGCCAGCCTCAAGCCCGGGCGTTGCGCCCGGCAGACGGCCTGCCGAAGCGAGGCGAATCAGCCCTTTGCGTCCCGGAAGCCTGGTAATAAAAACGACACTCCAGGATAAATCATTCCCCGCCGATGGCTTTCTCAAAGTTCCTTGACAATCCTAAAACTTTGTATCGAAACTTGAATTGTAGCGAAACGACCCCCACCCACCTGGAGGGGGCAAAATCGCTCGATTTGACGCATGAGTGGATTATTCTGAATAGACATTGGTCAGCACCCGCCGGCCGCTGTCTGACCGTTTTCGACTTTGAGAAAGCCATGATTTCCCGCTCCCCTGGGATTTCCGGCCCTTTCCGCAAGGGCCGATTTTGCGGCTTAAACCGGTCATTACCCGGGCGTGATATTGACTTCCCCTCCCCCGCTTTGTAAGTGGCTAAAAAGGTGGTTTTAAGCGGTTATGGGTCTACCTATCAAAAACAAGGGTCTACTTTGTAGGGTAGACAACAAGGTAGACCTTGACAAATGTTAGGGTAGACGGTTATAATATAAAATGTCTACCCTTGAAATACAATCATTCCTTTTTCCGCGAGGTGAATCATGATCGTTCTGGCGATCGTCAATCAAAAAGGGGGAGTGGGTAAAACGGTAACCGCCGTCAACGTGGCGCATGGCCTGGCGCTGCGCGGCTACCGCACGCTGATCATGGATCTGGACCCGCAGGGCAACGTTGCCGACTGTCTGGGTCTGCCATCCGGCAACGACCTGTTCCGCATTCTCTTCCCCGGCAATACCGTCCCGCTGGAAGAAGGGGTCTACCCNTCGGGTAGACCCAATTTGGANGTGGTGCGTTCCGACAAGTCCAGCGTCAGCCTGAAAACTGCCATCGGCTCGCTCTCCGACCGCCCGCGCGAATACATCCTCGACGATGTGCTGCAGGGGGCTGCGTACGATGTGGTCGTGCTGGACTGCGCCCCCAGCATTGATATTCTGCACACCCTGGCAATTGTCGCCTCGCATTATGTCCTCATTCCCACCCGGCTGGATCAGCTGGCAGTCAAAGGCGTGCGCGATATGCTCTACACCATCAAATCGCTGGCGCGCACTGGCGCGCATCAGCACCTGCGAACTGGGCGCCATCATCCCCACCTTTTACGACCGAACCACCAACGAAAGCTACCTGCAGCTGCGCCATCTGGCCGAAAATTTCAAGGAATACGTCTGGCCGCCCATCCCNCAGGATGTGCTGTGCCGCGAGTCAACCCGCTTTGGCAAGACCCTTTGGGAATATGCCCCNACCGCCCGTGCGCTGATCGGCTACAACGAGCGAAGCGGAAAGGCCGTGGGCGGCTACCAACAGGTCATTGATCGAATTGAGGAGGTAATCCTGCGATGAGCCCGGCAAGAAGAAATATCCCCCCGGCAAGCAGCCCGAATTTTGTGGATTTTGGGCAGGAACTGACCCAGTCCGACCCGGCCGTCAACCTGCTGCTGCAGCGCACCGAGCAGCGCCATCAAGAAGCGCGCCTTTCCCCCAAAGAGCGCGAAAAGAAGAAAAAAGAACGGGAGAAAATCCGCGCCCGGCGTCCGTTTCACACCACCTACGACATTCCGGTAGAATTGCGCGAGCGCATCAAAGAGCTGGCCGAAGCCCACGGTGTCCCCGCCAGCCAGATTGCCACCCTGGGGCTGCTGCGTTTTGTGGAAGACCTGGCGCGTGGAAGGGTAGACCTTAACCGCTACAAAGCCCCATCCCGCAGCCCGCGTTACGATTTCAACCTGATTCTGCCGCTGGAGGAATTTCAGGCTACTTTTGGCAAACCCTCCCGCCGAAGGTAAAAATTTTTAAGAGCATGTCAGCTGTAACACGTGGATAGCNGTGGTAACCGACCGCATAGCCGCCGATTACCAGATGCTCAACTTGATTCTCGTTGAGCAATCTCAAAAAATCTTTGAAGTCGGGTGGCAGAAGGACGGTAGCCATAAATCATCTGACGCATGAGTTCTACTGCCCGCAAGCGCGCGTAGGGGGTTTGGGCAAGCCAATAACGCTTTTCGCTGGATTGGTCGAAAAGCGAAGAAACTTCAAAAGCGCGTCGTTCAACTCGATCGGATACGGGTTCGTTCATTTCACACCTATTGTGCATGAATTGCCGGATTTTACTTTGCAAGCAAAACGCAGCCTCGTCAGAAATCACCTGTCAAGCGATGAAAAGTGCTAAAATAACCATATGATAAAACTAAAACCATTGACAGAAATCAATCAACAAGCAATTCGCCTGCTCTACCAAGAGTTAGGGGCCGTTGATACCGTTCGTTTTCTAAAACAATTTACGGTTGGTTTTGGTAATTACATGAAAGACCGGGAAGTTTTGTTTGGCAGTAAGACATTAGACCAGATCGTCAACGAGATTGAACTAAGACGAAAACCACCCGGTGAAGACAGGTGAATTGAATTCCTATCGCCAACCTGTATCTTCTTTTTGACCACTCAGGAAAAATTTATCATGCCATAGAAGGGCGTTTCCGAAATTCCCACGCCAAAGCCGCTTTGAGATAGAATGTGGTGATGACATTCTATCTCGCCCGCATCAGGAGGCACTTCACCGCATGTTGACCATCTTGCAAGGTTTTCCATTCGAGTTTTACGGCGAAACGTACACCGCCCTGCTGGCATCCGACCGTCAGTTTTACATCCGCCTCGACGAGATTTGCCACGCATTGGGGATAGACCCCAACAGCCAGCGCCGGCGCATCCAGTCCGACGAGGCCATCTCGGATAAACTGGTCAATATCGCCGTCGAAACCCCCTATCAGAACAGCACCCGCACGCGCGAGGTAGCCTTTCTCAACCTGCGCGCCCTGCCGTACTGGCTGGGGACGATTGACGCCAGCCGCGTGCGCGAGGAAATCCGCGCTAAGGTGATTCTGTTCAAGCGCGACTTTGCCGAAACCGCCTGGTTCGTCTACCGCGCCGATATTCTGCCGCCCGAACTGGCCGCCGAAGTGGAGCGTTTCGACACCCCGCAGGAACGCGAGCTGGCCGAGTTGATGGCCGATTTCCGCAGCCTGAAGAAAAAGGTGGACCTGCTCTCCGGTCGGGTGGAAAAAGAACTGGAACGGCTTGGCCTGAAAGTGGACGAACTGAACAGCCGTTACGCCGACATTCAAGCCAAAGTAGTGGCTGAAGCCGCCATCAACAGCCAGCAGGCGCGCCTGATTCAGCGCCTGATTCAGGAGGTGGGGGAGGCCATGTTCCAGTCCGGCAAAGTCAAGCCGCGCTCGCTGGCACATGCCCGCATCCAGCAGGAATTCAAAGATTACTTTCAGATTCACATTTACACCGCCCTGCCGGAACGCCGCCTGCAGGAAGCGGTGGACTTTCTGGCNAGCCGCTGGCGGCATTACAAACCCGGTCAGCCGCTGCCGGCGGTGTTTNATTCGGGCAGCCANCCCTCGCTGGGTTAACAGAACACTTACNGGTTTACACCCACTTACAATCACTTACAACAATCCGCCCGCTCACTTACCACTTACCCCCCCTTAAAGGGGGGTAAGTGTGAGTGGGTAGTGTTTCGAGGGGGTCAATAGAGTGCTGGATCGTTATCCAGAATCAAATTGAAGACCTGAAACGCTATTCAATCGGTGATTTTGGGGGTAAAATCGGTTAAATTCGGGTAATTGGTGGGCGATTCCATATTGACTCGCAAATGATTCTTGTATAAACTAGTTTACAAGAACCAAAGTCCCGTTTCATCCGTTTTTATTCTCAAAGAGGGTGTTTGAAACCATCATGGCNAGATTACGAGATCCCCAAAGGCGCATCATCCTGCGCGATTTAGGTTTTTCGGAAGAACCCTTTTCCCGCTCGGCGGATCCGCGTTTTTTGTATCTTTCTGCCCAGCATGGCGATGTGCTCGACCGTATTCAGGAGGTCATCGAAGANCGGCGCGGTCTGGCGGTGGTGGAAGGCGGTTTTGGGGTGGGCAAAAGCACCATTGCCCGCCGNCTCGAATCCATTTACCGCGCTTACCCGCAGGATTTCAGCGTGGTCTTTGTCCACACCGCCGCTTATGAATCGGAGTATGCCGCGCTGCTGGATGTTTCCTACGCGCTCAATCTGGAGCGGCGCAAGGGCATGACCATGCAGTGGCGCGAGTTCGAGGGCTTTCTGGTGGATCAGAAAGAGCAGGGGCGCAATGTGGTCATGATTCTGGACGACGCGCAGTTGATGTCGCCGGGCTCGCTTTCGCTGGTGCATCACATCTACAATTTCGACATCTCGCAAAAACTGGCGCAGGTGATTCTGTTCGGTCAGCCGGAAGTGCAGCGCATCTTCAATCTGCGTCCGGAGGTGCTTTCACGGGTGGACTCGTGGTTCCGNCTNAACCCGCTTTCGCTGGAGGATACGCTGGAACTGATTCGCTTCCGCTGNGCGGTAGCCGGGCGCAAAGACCCGCTCCTGACCCAGTCGGCCTTCCTCGCTGTCTGGCAGGCAACCCACGGCATCCCGCGCGAAATTGTCAGCCTGTGCTCCAAAATCATTGACCACATGGGCGCCATGAACCGCAAGGTGGCCGATATGCCGGTGGTCGAAGCTGCCCTGAAGGACTATGTTGCCCAGCAGAATCTGGTGGTTAACCAGGCGGGGGATGGGATGGAAAATGGGTGAGAAGGGGTTG
>JGI24185J35167_1001264_pt1 | contig 11452 bp, 3 predicted proteins | sample YNPBryunderm2012_FD_35167 | JGI IMG/M metagenome (IMG submission 35167) | reverse complement strand
GTGAAACCGGCTGACTGGAAGTAATCGCGGGCATCGACCGTGATGCTGCCGGCCACCAGGTTGGGATAGGAGACCAATTGCGAGGCTTCGCGGGCCACGCCGGTGGCAGGGTTGACGTCGAAGAAGGGGCGGGCGATTATCGGATCGCCGGTGGCGGTGGAGCTGCGCTCGTAGTGCGTCGACAGCCCACCAAAGTCCCAATAGTCGCCCTGAACCGCCCAGGTCTGACAGGCGTCGAGCCAATAACCGGCTATCAGTCGCCATCCCGAGCGCCCTTCGGTATTTATCGTCTGGTCGCCAAACAGGATGCTTGTATTCGGATAACCCAGTACGCCGGCTTCCGACTGTGGTGTGCCGTAAGGGCTGGTTGTCACCAAGGGAATCACATGTGTGCCGCTGGTCCACCAGGCCAGATAATCGGCGCGAATCCAGATCCGCCCGCTCGGCCCGCAAATGCCGCCTTCGCAGTCGCCCAGTGGGCTGCTGCATTTTAGGCCGGAGCAGCCCATCGATGTGTCGGGGGCAGCCAGCAGTCCAAGTTCGTTGTCGGCCGGGGGCAATCCGTTTTGCTGAGTCGCCGGCATAGCGCCGTTGGCTTGCGCTGGGGCGGCCGGCGATGTGGGTAACGCACCATTGGTCTTTTGGCCGTTTGGCCTCGCGCCGTTGGTTATCTGGCCGGTGGTGGCAGGCCCATTTTGTTGAGGCTGTGTGGCTGGTGCGGTGTTATCGGCCGTGAGCATCAACGCGCCGGGTTGCTGAACCGTAGCGGCGCGCAAGCCGCCCAGTGGGGCCGCCGGCGTGGGGTTGCAAACACCCAGCACAAGCACGCAGGCCGGTAAGATGCACAAGATAGATAGCAGGGGCGTTTTACTCATGTCGCGCTGGTTGGTCATGAATCGTACTCCCTTCAGCCAGATATAGGGCGGCCCCGCCAAGTTGCGCGATACTGCGGAACGTATCGATAGTTCCTCAACTAACGAATCGACCGACTGTAACGATCGCATTAACATTTTCGTCGCTTGTCGGCAGCGGCCGACCGCCTCTACAATGCATGGTTTTGGGCAACTACAGGGGAAAGCGGCGCGAATGGGCGTTTCGGACATAATCGTTCGCGGTGCCCGGCAGCACAATCTGCGGGCAATCGATCTGCGGCTGCCACGGAACCGGCTTATCTGCTTTACCGGGGTGAGCGGCTCGGGAAAGAGTTCGCTTGCGTTCGATACCTTATATGCCGAGGGCCAGCGCCGGTACGTGGAGAGCCTNTCCGGCTTTGCGCGGCAAGTGCTTGGGCAGATGCCCAANCCCGACGTAGATGCCATCGCCGGCCTCAGCCCGGCAATCTCCATCTCCCAAAAAACTGGCGGACAGAACCCACGTTCTACTGTAGGCACGATCACCGAGATATACGACTACCTGCGGGTGTTGTATGCGCGGGTGGGCAAGGGCCATTGTCCGAAGTGCGGTCAGCCGATCACCGCCCAAACCCGCGAACAAATAATTCAACAGATTCTCTCCCTTCCCCAAGGCACCCGATTTTTGCTGCTTGCGCCGGTTGCCCAGGGTAAAAAGGGTGAGCACCGCGAGTTGCTGGCCGATCTGCTGAAGCAGGGTTTCAGCCGGGCCAGAGTCGATGGCCGGGTAGTCAATCTGACCGACGACTTGAATCTCGACCGCCAGCGCAGGCACGACATCGAAGTGGTCGTCGACCGCCTGACTGCCAGCGGAGATATTCGTGGCCGGTTGGCCGAAGCGGTCGAGCTTGCCCTGCGCACCGGCGACGGCAACCTGATTGTCCTGGTGGAAGATAATTCCGACTCGCACCCAGCGGCCAAGGCTAACTCGCCTGCGGCTTCACCGTCCGGAGCAAAGCTGTGGCGGCTTTCGTCGCACTACGCCTGCAAGCAGTGCAACATCAGCTTCCAGCCCCCCAGCCCGCAACTGTTCAGCTTCAACAGCCCCCAAGGCATGTGCGGCGTTTGTGCAGGATTGGGCGAGGTTTACACCTTCGACCCTGCGCTGCTGGTGCCTGACCCCAGCCGCTCCGTACAACAGGGGGCCATTCAGCCGCTGGGCAACTGGCGCGAGATGGGCCGCTGGCGTCGGCACATCCTGCGGGGCGTGGCCGAATGGCTCCAGCGGAAGCACAACCTGGAACCGGGCACCGTGCTGGAAACGGCCTGGGAAGAACTCGACCCGGTCTTGCAAAACGCGCTGCTGTGGGGAACCGGCGACGAGCACATCACATTCACGTGGCGGGAGGGTCCGGCCGGTTACAAATGGGGCGGCACATTCGACGGGATCATTCCCGAACTGCTTGCCCGCTACCGCAATGCGACCAGCACTCCCCAGCGGCGATACTACGAAAAGTACATGCGCACCGGCTTGTGCAATGCCTGCAACGGCACGCGGCTGAACGAGCAGGCGCGGATGGTCACCCTCACCACCCGATCGCCCCACTTCCGCGACAAATCAGAGCTGACGCTGCCGGAGGTCTGTGCGTTGCCGGTAAGCCGGGCGGCCGAGTTCTTCGCCGAACTGGAATTGGACCAGATCGGACAGACAATCGCCGCCGAGGTGCTCAAAGAAATCCGCGGCCGGTTGCGGTTCTTGATCAACGTGGGACTGGAATACATCACCCTGGATCGCCCTGCGCCGACGCTCTCCGGCGGAGAAATGCAACGCATCCGGCTGGCCGGGCAGATCGGCTGCGGACTGGTGGGAGTGCTATACGTGCTGGATGAGCCTTCGATCGGGCTTCATCCCCGCGACAACCAGCGACTGCTCGACACACTGGCCACGCTGCGTGACCAGGGCAATACGGTTATCGTGGTGGAACACGACGAGGAAACGATTCGCGCGGCCGATTGGGTGGTCGATTTCGGCCCCGGCGCAGGCGTTCGCGGGGGGGAAGTCGTCGCCGCCGGTCCGCTCCGCCAGGTGATCGCCGAGCCGCGAAGCGCCACTGGCCAGTATCTCAGCGGGCGCCGGCAGATTCCCCTGCCTTCCATCCGCCGCACCGCCAGCGACAAGTGGCTGGTGGTGCGCGGGGCTGCCCATAACAACCTCAAGAATATCGACGTGGCCATCCCGCTAGGGTTGTTTGTTTGCATCACCGGGGTGTCCGGCTCCGGCAAAAGCTCGCTGGTCAACGACATCCTGGTGGAAGCATTGCGGCGCGATCTGATGGGAGGGGTGGGCAATCCGGGCAAGCACCAGCGAATAGATGGGCTGGAACATCTGGACAAAATGATCGCCATCGACCAATCGCCCATCGGNAGGACGCCACGTTCCAATCCCGCCACCTACATCAAACTGTTCGACGAAATCCGCAANCTNTTTGCCAGTCTGCCGGAAGCCAAGGCCCGGGGCTACACGCCCGGACGGTTCAGCTTCAACGTTTCCGGCGGTCGTTGCGAGGCCTGCGAAGGCAACGGTGCCAACCGGTTGGAGATGGATTTTTTGGCCGATGTCTGGGTGACTTGCCCGGTCTGCGCCGGCCGACGTTTCAACCGCGAAACCCTCCAGGTGAAGTTCAAGGGCTGCTCGATCGCCGACGTGCTGGAGATGGATGTCCAAGAGGCGCTGGAGCACTTCCAGAACATACCGCCGATTCGCAACAAACTGCAAACGTTGCACGATGTGGGCCTGGACTACATGAAGCTCGGCCAGCCGTCGCCTACGCTCTCCGGGGGCGAAGCCCAGCGCGTCAAACTGGCCCGCGAATTGGTCAAAATCAGCACCGGCCGCACGCTGTACTTGCTCGACGAGCCGACTACCGGGCTGCACATGGCCGACATCGAGCTGCTGNTGCGGGTATTGCACGGTTTCGTCGAAGCCGGCAACACAGTNGTGGTTGTCGAACACAACCTGGAGGTCGTCAANACNGCCGATTGGATNATCGACCTCGGCCCGGAAGGCGGCGATGCCGGNGGATGGATTGTCGCCGCCGGCACCCCTGAACAAATCTGTCAATGCGAAGCATCGCACACCGGCCGTGTGCTGCGGCAATATCTGGCACAACACAGCAAGCTGGCCGCCGGCCGCAAGGCTCGACAGCCAACCGGCCAACACACCCCAGCCGCAGCTATCGCCGCCACAGGCGCTGCCACCGGTTTCGCCACAGGCGCTGCCGCGGGAGCGGCCGGTGGTGCCCCCGCAGTAGCGACCACCGGAGATGGCCGCTCCGCGCACTGGGCCGTCGGACTGGATGAGAAATCTGGACTCGGGCTGGATGAGAGAGCGGCCTTCGCAGCGGATGAGAACCAGCAATCGGCGGCCGATTCGCTTTCTGCTGCCCAGAAGCGGCGCAAAGGCCGGGCCAAACCCGTGCAGTTTATCAGTGTACGTGGCGCTCAGCAGCACAACCTGAAGTGCGTGGACGTAGACATTCCCCGGGAGCAGATGGTGGTGTGTTGCGGGCCGAGCGGCTCGGGAAAAAGCTCGCTGGCCATGGATACCATCTACGCCGAGGGGCAGCGCCGCTACGTGGAAAGCCTCAGCGCCTACGCCCGGCAGTTCGTCGCCCAAATGCAAAAGCCCAAGGTCGAACACATCGAAGGGCTTTCGCCGGCGATTGCCATCGAGCAGAAGCACCTGGGGCAAACGCCGCGGAGCACCGTGGGCACAGTCACCGAAGTCTACGATTACTTGCGCATCCTCATGGCTCGGCTGGGGACGCAGTATTGCCCGGAGTGCGAACTGCCCGTCGGCACCCAATCGGCCGACCAGATAATCGACAATCTGTTGCAGCACCCGCCGGGCGCCCGACTGTACCTGATGGCCCCCGTGGATGTCTTGCCCGGCGAAAGCTACGAGGGGCTGTGGGAGCAGGCGCGGGCATCGGGCTATGCACGGGTTCGGGTGGATGGGCAGACCTATTCGCTCGACAGCCCGCCCAGTATCGACCGCCGCAGCAAACACAGCGTGCAGATCGTGGTGGACCGCGTTACAGTGGCCGCAGACGCCCGCTCGCGCATCGCTGGCAGCGTGGAAACCGCCCTGGCGCTGGGCAAAGGCGTGCTGCACGTGGCTGTGGCGGCCGATGGCTTGCCAGAACCACAGTGGCCGGTAGAAGTACACAGTCAGCACTTTGCCTGCCGGAAGTGCGGGAGGAGCTTCGAGCCGCTGGCCCCGCACAACTTCTCGTTCAACAGCCCGCTGGGATGGTGCCCGGCCTGCGAAGGCCTGGGCGTGCAGATCGGCACCGACCCGGCCGCTCTGCTGCGCGACCCCAAGCTCTCGCTGGCCCAGGGCGCGGTGGCACTGTGGCCGGCGGCCTCCAACAAGCTGTTTAGTGCGATGTTGGACAGTTTTTGCCGTGCCATGGGCGTCGCCAGCGAGGTGCCGCTGGAGCAGCTTTCGGCCCGCCACAAGCGGCTGGTGTTTCACGGCTCCGGCGAGCGCTGGTTCGAGGCGACCGTAACCGTGCCGCGACCGTCTGGTGCAGGCGACGACTCGGCGGCGCTGCCAGTCACATTCAAGTTCCAATACAAAGGGTTGTATCCGGCGCTGGATGAAGCCAGCCGGCTGTTGCCCGCGCTGCGCAGCAAGCTGGAGCATCTGGTCGAAGAAGTGGAGTGTACCGTGTGCGGCGGCAGTCGTTTGCGCGACGATGCCGCGGCGGTGCGGTTGCGCGGACGGACGATCCAGCAATTCTGCCAGCTTCCGCTGGGCACGCTGCTGGAGGAGTTCCGCAACTGGCGACCCAGCGACTCGGAGCAGCATGTGGCCGGCGAGGTGATCCAGCAAATCCGCAACCGCTTGCAGTTCCTGGTGGATGTGGGACTGGATTACCTCACCCTGGGCCGTAGCGCCCCGACGCTCTCCGGCGGCGAGATGCAGCGCATCCGCCTGGCCGCCCAGTTGGGAAGCGGATTGTGCGGCGTACTGTACGTGCTGGACGAGCCGACCATCGGACTGCACCCGCGCGACAACCGCCGTCTGCTCGACGCGCTGCGAAAGCTGCGCGACCTGGGTAACACGCTGCTAGTGGTAGAGCACGATCGGGAAGTGGTGCGCAGCGCCGACCGGTTGCTCGATTTCGGTCCTGGGGCGGGCCGCCACGGCGGGCAGATCGTCGCCCAGGGAAAACCCGATGCAATCGCCCGCAACCGCAAGTCGGTCACCGGGCCATATCTTTCGGGCAAGAAGGCCATTGCGGTGCCGAAGAATCGGCGCAAGCCCTCGGCTGGCTGGTTAGAGATTCGCGGTGCACGGCACAACAATCTCAAGAACATCGACGTGCGGATACCGCTGGGCACGCTCACCGTGGTCACCGGCGTCAGCGGGAGCGGAAAAAGTTCGCTGGTGGAAGACATCCTGTACAAAAGCCTGGCGCGCACACTCCATCGTGCCCGAACTACCCCCGGGGCACACGAGGCGATCGATGGCATAGAGCAGATCAACAAGGTCATTCGCGTGGACCAGCAGCCGCTGGGGCAGACGCCCAATTCCAATCCGGCCACTTTTACAGGCGTGTTCGAGTTGATCCGCGAGTTGTACGCCCAATTGCCGGCCGCCAAGTTGCGCGGTTACACAGCGCGGCGATTCAGCTTCAACGTGCCTGGCGGACGCTGCGAGAAGTGCGAAGGCAATGGACAGTTGCGGATCGAGATGCACTTTCTGCCAGATGTTTGGGTAACCTGCGACGAGTGCCAGGGCCGCCGCTACAATGCCGAGACCTTGGCCGTCACATACACGGCCGCTCGATCGCCGACGTACTGGAGATGCCCTGCCGCGACGCCTTGCAACTGTTCCAGAACATTCCCAAAATTCGCCGCATCCTGCAACTGCTGTGCGACGTAGGGCTGGATTACATCGCCTTGGGACAACCGGCCCCCACGCTCTCCGGCGGCGAAGCACAGCGGGTGAAACTTGCCGCCGAACTGGCCCGCCCCGATACCGGACAAACGCTGTATGTGCTCGACGAGCCGACCACCGGGCTGCACTTCGAGGACCTGGCCAAGCTACTGGACGTGCTTCACCGGCTGGTCGATCTGGGCAACACTGTGTTGGTCGTGGAACATAATCTGGACGTGATCAAAACGGCCGACTGGGTCATCGACCTCGGGCCAGAGGCCGGCCAGCAAGGCGGTTACCTGGTTGCCGCGGGCACTCCTGAAGACATAGTGGCCCACAATAGCAAACTGACCGCCCAATGCTGTGCTCCGGCCGGAGAAGCCAGCGGTCCGCAGCAGCCAGGTGAAACGCGGCCCGGCATGTCTGGTGATGATAGTGCCGGTCAGTCGCTGATGCGCAGCGATGCTGGTGCCGGGAGTCCACGGGTGATCAGCGACGGCCGCGCCGCGCGTCCGCTCATGCCCAGCAACTGTGGGGCCGAGCCTCCGCTCATGTTCAGCCACACTGGTGCCGCGCTGGCGCCGGTGCTGGAGGCGGGGCCTTATCAGAAGCGCCAGCGTTTCGACTTTGCTGCTGCCGAGGCTCCGCGCCAGGACGATCTGGAGATTACCGACGTGGGGCGCGACGCCCTCATGCCTTGGCAGATCGACGGCCGGCGGTGGCACACCGTCGAGCGCGTGGCGCGCAACGGTCAGCCCTGCCGCTGGGACGGCCGGATTCTGGAGGAGATAGTCGATCGCATCGAGGCTCGCGCCGAACTGTTCGGCCCAACCGACTGGTGCTCGCGCAGCGTGGTAGAAATCCGGGCGGCACGCCGGTCCGACGTCTGGTTCTTCCACGCCATCACCAGCGACCAGTGGCTGCTGAAGATGAAGTTCCGCACCGCCCGCAACACCTTCAAACAAGACACGCTGGTCCGCCAGTTGGACCTCAAGCCGCTCAACGACGTGCCGGAACTGCCGGTGTACGGGACCGAGCCACGGGTCAGATGCCGCAACATGCGCGGTCCCTGGCAAGAGATCGAGCTGCGCGTGTACAGCTTCGCCGAAATCGATCGGCCCGAGTTCTGGAACTTCCTCCAGCAAGCCATCGAAGGCTTCGCCCGGCTCACCCAGCGCGCCGAAACGCACGGCGACGTGCTGCGGCCCTGGAAGCAGCTTGGCCGGGCGTGGCACTTGTCGCGGCGAGGGTTTCCGCCAGGCAAGACGGCGCGCTGGCAGACCGAAGTGCTGGAAAAACTCTTCGACCTGCTGGCCCAAGTGGCCCCCCAGGCGCAGTTCGCCTGGGATAACAAAGTGCTCGTGCCGCTGACGCTGCCCGGCCGCCAGCAGCCCTGGGCTACGGTCAACACCAAGAAGCTCGAAGCGGTAGAATTGACCCTCATTGGCCCCAAAGGACGTTTTCCGTTGGGCAGTCTGACCGAGCTTGGCAGCGAATCGCAACTGGACGGCCGCTCGTCTGGTTACGACGCGATCAAGCTGAAGTTTCACACACCCGAGCAAGTCCAGTCGCCGAAGCTGAAGGCCTTTCTGGTCCAGCATCTGGAGGCAAGTATCGCGGCCGAGTGATCACGCCGCATGTTTTCAAGTGATCTGGGAGGGCCACGCTCCATCGTGGCCGTCCTAACCGCCTTGCCTCCGCACTGCCGGATAAGCCAACGTTGGCCCGAGGCGGACGCGACCGCAGCGCGTCCCTCCAGAGATGGCTAGATTACAATCCTCCGAACATGGAGGGCCACGCTCCGTCGTGGCCGCAGCTCGCCGGCGCTTCGCCCGCTGCGGCGTTGGCCGATCGGATCGCCAATGCTTCTGGGGCGGTGTATACTGTTTCGAGCAAGGTATTCGTGCCACACCCGCCGGTTTATCCGCAAGCTATCACACCGCATCAAGCACACGACGTAATTAAACACCGATCATAGCAGGAGCCTGCCATGTACACATTGTTGTTGCTGGGGATGTTGCTATCGGCCGACAAACCGTATGCGGTCGATGTGCCGGCCGAAAGCGAAATCCTCAAGACGCTGCGGGCNGAACNCCCGCGNCTGATCGCCACGGCCCAAGACACGGCGCGCATCAAGAAGCTGATCGCCGACGATCCGCGCGCCGCCGAAATCTACCAGCAGGTCAAGCGAAATGCCGATCGCTACTTGACCGCCCAGGCGGTGCAGTACCGCATCATCGGCCCGCGCTTGCTCAGCGAAAGCCGCAAGTGCCTGGAACATGTATATACTTTGGCCACGGCCTATCGGCTGGAGGGCGACAGGCGGTACTTGGATCGGGCGGCAAAAGAGATGCTCACCGCGGCCTCGTTCAAAGACTGGAACCCCTCGCACTTTCTGGACACCGCCGAGATGACGCACGCTCTGGCCATCGGCTACGACTGGCTGTACAAGGACCTCGACGCCCAGCAGCGGGAGACTATCCGCCGGGCGATCGTGGAAAAAGGCCTGCGCGAGGCCGAAAAGGTGTACCGCAAGCAGCAGTGGTGGTCGCGGACCCGACACAATTGGAACCAGGTTTGCAACGGGGGGATCACCATCGGCGCGCTGGCCGTGGCCGAGCAGGAGCCTGATTTGGCCCGTTACATCGTTCACCAGGCGGTGCAATCGGTGCAGTTGGCGATGCGCGAGTTCGCCCCCGACGGCGCGTGCGTGGAAGGCCCGGGCTATTGGAACTACGCCACCTCGTACAACGTGTACATGCTGGCGGCTTTGGAAACCGCCCTGGGCACCGATTTCGGCCTGAGCGGCTTTCCCGGCTTTTCGGTCACCGGCGACTTCCGCATCCACTTCGTCGGCCCGACGAAGCAGACGTTCAACTTCGCCGATGCCGGCAGCAGTGCCGGCCGTGCGGCACAGATGTTCTGGTTGGCCCGCAAGTTCAACCAGCCGCTTTACGCCTGGCACGAGCGGGAGTACATCGGCGGCATTTCGCCGCTGCACTTGTGGTGGTTCGATGGTCGTGGGCAGCCGCTGGGGAAAGCTGGCTTCCCCACCGACCGCTGGTTCCGCTACGCCGACGTGGTCTTTATGCGCAGCAGTTGGGACGACCCGCAGGCGGTCTTCGTGGGCTTCAAAGGCGGCGACAACAAGGTCAATCACAGCCATCTGGAGCTGGGCACCTTCGTGCTCGATGCCCTGGGGCAGCGCTGGGCAGTGGATCTCGGCTCAGATGACTACAACATGCCGGCTTACTTCGGCAACAAGCGCTGGACGTATTACCGGCTGGCCACCATCGGCCAGAACACCATCGTCATCGACGGCCAGAACCAAGACCCCAAGGCCGTAGCACCGGTGATCGCCTTCGCCAGCCAGCCCAACCGGGCGCACGCGGTGGTCGACCTCAGCGCCGCCTATGCCAAACAGCTTTCCAGGGCTTTGCGGGGGATGGCCTTGCTGGACCGCAAGCATGTGCTGGTGCAAGACGAGCTGGAAGGCATAACCGGCAAGGAACTATGGTGGCAGATGCACACGCGGGCCAAGATCGAACTGAAAGGCAATCAGGCCCTGTTGACGCAGGACAAGCAACAGCTTTGGGCGAGGATTCTGGAGCCGGCCGAGGCCGTGTTCAGCATCGAGTCGGCCGCAGCGCCGCCGCCGCAGAATCCGAATACCGGTGTGCAGAAACTGGTGGTAAAACTGCCGGCCAGAAGCCCGATGCGCTTGGCCGTGCTGCTGTCGCCCGATAGACTGCCCGAGAAACTACCAGCCGTGGAACCGCTCAGTAAATGGACAGCAAAGTAGCCGTCTGGGAACAGTAAATTGATTGCAAAGCAGCCGTATCAGCACATGCCCATCCCCCAGCAGATACGGGGTGGTGGAGCAGCGCAACTGGCTTGCAAAGCAGGTGCCGCGGAACGTCCCGGCGGCGCTAAGAGCCTGGTCATACCAGCCCGAGAATCACACGCAGCACAAGGTGCAACCATGATACCCGAAAGCTCCGATTCTGCTTGTTCGCTGAACAGCCTGACTTGTGCGCCTGCCCAAGCGCCTTGCATTGCGGCGGCATCCAGTTTAGCGCCATCTGTTGCGGCAGCAGCCGTGGTGGCGGCGCCTGTTATAGCGGCAGCAGTTGTGGCATTGCATGTGACGTTTTATGGTACGGCCTGCGCCGCCGAGCCGACCTTGGTTGTCCCGGCGGTGGATGTGCCGCTGCGGATTGCCCTGCCGCTGCCGCCAGCCTTGAAGTACAAGCCCGGCCAGCCGGTGCAACTGGAAGAGCCAGCCGCCGCCAGTCAGCCCATCGCAGCGCAATTGGCGCCAGCCATCGCAGACGACGGCACGGTCGACTCCGGCGGCGCTATGCTGTTGGCTGTCATTCCACCGGTGCAAGCGCCCACTGGGGCAAAGTCGGCCTGGCAAGTCATTGCGCCGCTTTGTGCTGCGCAGCGCACCGGCGAGGTCTTCTCAGCAAGCGGACTTCGCTTTTGAGGACCTCAACGACAAATCGCTCAAGCTCTCCTATTGCGGCAAGCCGGTAATGGTTTACAACCACGGGCTGATCACCAATCCGCGGGTGCCGGCCAGCGATCACCGGCGCAGCCGGGCCTGCTATGTGCATCCGCTGTGGGGACTGAGCGGCGAGGAACTTACCGA
>JGI24185J35167_1001248_pt1 | contig 11523 bp, 15 predicted proteins | sample YNPBryunderm2012_FD_35167 | JGI IMG/M metagenome (IMG submission 35167) | reverse complement strand
GGGGCGAGCCGCGACGGGTCGCACTGGGTGACGCCCGCGGCCACCAGCCGACCGGCGAGTTCCTGGTCCTCGCCGTTATTCATCGCTGCGTAGCCGCGCACGCGGTAGAAGGCTTCGCGCCGCAGCGCCCACCCGCCGTGGTACAGTCCGCCCGTCTCGTGCTCCTTCAGCCCCTCGCCGTGTTCGAGCAGGACGAGACTCGGCCGCGACCAGTCGGCCCGCTTGAGCGCCTCGGCCGTGGTGCTAAACCAGTGCGGCAGGTAAATGTCATCGTCGGCCAGGAGGAACCCCTCGGCGTCGGGCGACGCCAGGGCCGCGCAGGCGTTCCGCTTCTCGCCCAGCGAGTGGAACCGCCGCGGGATCGAGATGAGCCGCCATCTGTCGCCTTCCCGGTTCTCGTACTGTCCGGCATCGTCCAGGATCACCAGTTCCCGCAGTTCGCGAGGGTAGTTCTGGCGAAGGAAGCTCTCGATCAACTGCCCGAGCAAGTGCGGTCGCCGATAGGTGCAGCACAGCGCGGCCAGTTTCATGGCAAAGGGCCCTGAAGCAGTCGTTCGGCTGCCCGCTGCCAGGTGGCGGACAGGGCGACGCCAAAACAGGTGCGGCATTGCGCTTGATGCTCCCGATCCAGTCCGAGCCCCTTTCCGCAGTAGCGGCAAAGTGCGGCCGTCTGCGAGGCCAGCTTCTCCGGCGTCCACAAGTCGGCAAGCCGCCGGGTGCGTATCCCGAGCCCCAGGATGCCGGCGATGGTCCCGCCGATGGGACAGGCCGTGTAGCCGCCGGCGTCCACCGAGATGCCGCAGCCGCCGGCCGACGAGTGCCACGAGCACGGGGGCGCCCTTCCATGCCGAAATCCACCGGGGCGGCGAAGACGTCGCGGATGGCGTGCTGAATGCTGCCGTGGGGCTTGTGCGACCGGCCATCGACCTCGGCGCCCAGGGCCTGCGCCCGGCGCAGGGAGTCCTGCGTCCCGGGCTAAAACCCGTTGGAGACGACGATCACCCGGCCGGAGAGCTGCCTTGCGATCTCCAGAAACCCGAACAGGTCGGGATGGAGCGTCGGCTCGCCGCCCAACAGGGCCACGTCCGGCCTCCACCGAAGCTCCTTGGCCTGACGCACGAACTCCCGGGCGTCGCCGAGCGTCATGTCCGGCGTGGCGGGCGGCAGGAAGCACGCCCGGTTGCAGCCGATGCACGCCAGGTCGCACCGGTAGGTCAGGTGCCACTCGGCCAGGTTGCTTCGCGGGAAGAGACTCATGGGATTACCAGAGTGGGCGAAGTGCTTCGTCGAGCCAGTCCAGCGGATCGACGTCGCTCACGACCGTAGTCCAGGACACCAGCCGGGTGTAGTCGTAGCGGTACTTGAACCGCTCGAAGAAGGGCCGATAGCCGTAGGCCTCATGCTGGGAATCGTGGGCGATCACCAGATCGCTCTTGCCGAGCAGGCGCTCCAGGTCGATGCCTCGACGGGCCGGCGGCTCGTGGTCGAGCAGCACCACCGACCAGTGCTGATCGTCGATCGGAGCGTAATCGTAATCGGGAACGACGACTGCCTGGTGGCGGTGCCGATGCAACTGCCGCTCGTCCAGGACCGTGCCCAGCGGCGTGGAGTTGACCAGCCGGCACAGCTCGCTGGGACGCAATCGCCTGGGGTCAATCGGCACGGGCAAGCTCCTTCACAAGCCAGGCCACGTAGGGGACCAGGTTCAGCGTGCCGTCGGCGTTGGTCGGGGCCCCGGCGTCGATGTCCGCTTGGAGTCATTCCACGGTCACCGGCCGCGGCCCCAAAGCCGACAGAATCCGGGCCAAATCCTTCAGCCGTAAGGCCTGGGGGCTCAGCGGACTGGGTTGTCGTCCTTGGGCGATGGTGTCCGGCATCCGGTGCTACGCCTCCGCGCAGAAGTATTCCGAGAATTCCATCCGATGGGGCGAAAAATCGGCTTGATGCGCTGGCCGAAACATGGCTCCTGTCGGATGGTGTGTCACGAACCGTTGTTCCCTCACAATCGGAGGTGTGCCATGAAGCGAAGCGAAGTACAGCTCGGCGGCGTCTACATCGCCAAGGTGTCGAATCGGCTGGTCCAGGTGCGGATCGACGGCGAAAACCGCTACGGCGGCTGGGACGCCACGAACCTGGCCACGGGCAAGAAGGTCCGCATCAAGAGCGCCCAGCGCCTGCGGGGCGAGGCCAACAGGCCCCAGCGCGCCGGCCGGAAGGCCGCGCAGGCTGAGTCGCAGGTGGCCGCCGAAGGGGCGGTCCCCGACAGCGCCGCCCTGGGCGGCAGCGCCGCCGAGGCCAAGCTGCGCAGGCGCCCGACCAATGGCGAGCCCAAGCCCAAGCGCACCAGCGCCTTGGATGCCGCCGCCCGGGTGCTGGAAGAAGCGGGCCGGCCCATGACAGCCAAGCAGATTGTCTCGGCAGCCGAGTCCAAAGGCTACTGGAAGTCGCCCGGCGGCAAGATGCCTGATCGGACACTCTGCGCAGCCATCGCGAGGGAAATCGCTGCCAGGGGCGTGGATTCCCGCTTCCGCAAGGTCGAGCGTTGCAAGTTCGCCCGGGCTTAAAGCCCAGCGCGCCGGTCGGCTATCCCCGAGGGTTCCCTCGCCCGTTTGTTTCGGCCTCGGTCCACAAGCCCAAGGCGCCGCCTGCGGCGCAACACGTGGCCACTGCGGGCCCCACGTGGCCAACCCAGCGCCACACCCTTGCCCTGGCCCGGCAACACCGCCGCCCGTCGCAGGCCCCCATCTTCTGGCCGGCCGGCCATTCGGTGCTTGGCCGGTTCGATATCCCGCGTCCCGCGGTAGACCTCGCAGCAGGCCAGAAACAGTGTCTGGATGGCATTTTTCTCGTATGAAGAGTCTTTCAGTGCTTGCGCCCCCGCCGGTGGGCAACCTTGCCCACCAGTGCCCGAGCGAATGCGTAAAGCTCATCGGCGACTTGGGTTTCGCGCTCATGCGGCTTTCTACGAGACAATGACGGCCTCTGCTATAGTAATCCACCAAGGGCGGCGGGAACCGCCAGGCGCTTGGATACTGCCTGCAGCGTCCGCAGCCCCGCCGACGGGCTGGCTCGCGATCCCGAGGACCGATAGGCTGAAACAACCTATCACGCAGAAAACTGCGTGACATGCGAGCAACAGACTGTTACCATTGACGTTACCGCAATCGAAAGAGTGCGCGTTAGGCTGACAAACTTGCAGCCCACAGGTGATACGATGATCATCCTATAACCAAGTTAGACAGCCATAACTGCCGGAGGAGGCAGAGATTCTGGATGAAAAGTACCGAATCGCTGATTCACAAGGCCGTGCGAGCGCCTTCCAGTCACAACACGCAACCGTGGCTGTTCCACGTTTCGGAATCTACGATCAGCCTGTATGCGGATCGTACACGAGCGCTACCGGTCAACGACCCGGATGATCGCGAGCTCACGATCAGTTGCGGTTGCGCGCTCATGAACCTGCGCGTTGCCGCTGCCGCCGAAGGCTTGGACGTTCGGATCGAAGCCCTTCCCGTTTCGGATGAGCCGGATTTGCTGGCCCGATGTTCGTTCTCTATGACGGCGGCAGCGCCCGTCCCGGAAGCCTCACTCGCGTCGTTCATCGAACGGCGTCGCACTTACCGAAAGCGCTTCTTGCCCCGCAAAGTGGACGCTGAAGCTCAGAATCTGTTGATTGACTCAGCGGAACGTGAAGGTGCGTGGTTGCGGCCTCTGGCGACCGACAGCGCCCGACAGAGAGCCGCCGAACTGGTGGCCGAGGGGGATGCTGCGCAGTGGGCCAACCCGAGCTGGCGGCGCGAGCTGGCCGTCTGGATGCGTCCGCGGCGCCGAGGAGATGGATTGACGGTGCCGACCCTGGCTGCGCCGGTTGCCTGGGTCGTTGTCTGAACTTTCGACATGGGCGGTGGCGTGGGTGCGAAGGACCGGGAACTGGCTGAGGAATCGCCCCTTCTCGCCGTGCTCGGCACAGATGGCGACCAGCCGCGTGACTGGCTGTTGGCAGGACAGGCTCTGGAGCGCCTCCTGCTGGTTGCTTGTCAGAACGGACTTCAGGCGTCGTATCTCAATCAGCCCATCCAGGTGGCGTCACTGCGGTCCAAGCTCCAAGACTTGGTCGGTGCTGGCTTTCCGCAGATCCTGCTGCGCCTGGGCTATCCAGCCGAAGAGATCCCAGCCTCACCCAGACGCGCGGTCGAAGATGTGATCGCAGGGGGCGCCATGCAACACGGCAGGCCGTGAGGTGATCTTGTTGAAGATTCTTGTCATCGCCGTCTCGGTAATCGTCATTGCGGTGGCTGCAGCCGTGGTGTATGGCGCGCTCCGTTGGGACGCGGGCACTCGGGAGTTGCGGGCGCGTCTCGAGGCCGCCCGAATACCCGTGAAGCCCCAGGTAGTTGATTTTCGCGAGCTCGAACGGCTACCAGCGCCAGTGCAGCGCTATTTTCGTACTGTGCTCAAGGAGGGCCAGCCGATGGTGAGCGGTGTGCGCGTACAGCACATTGGCAGCTTCAACATGAGTGAGACGGGCGAACGATGGAAGCCCTTCACCTCGGATCAGCGCGTGATCACGCAACGGCCAGGGTTCGTTTGGAACGGTCGGGTTGCGGCGATGCCCGGTCTGTCGGTTCGGGTGCACGATGCTTACGTTGCTGGCGAAGGCATCCTGCATGCCGCCTTGCTGGGCTTGTTTTCGGTGGTCAACCTACGCGGCACACGCGAGGTCGCCGAAGGCGAGCTGATGCGCTTCTTTGCTGAGGCGGCCTGGTACCCGACCGCGTTGCTCCCCAGCCAGGGTGTTCGCTGGGATGAAGTTGACATCCGATCCGCGCGAGCCACGCTGGTCGATGGTTCAGTCGCCGTCACAATGCTGTTCAGCTTCAATGAGGACGGCACAATTGATACTGTGCGGGCCGAGGCGCGTGGACGCACGGTCGGCGATCAAATCATCCCAACGCCTTGGCAAGGACGTTTCTGGAACTACGAGCAACGGGGAAGCGTGCGGGTGCCTCTCGACGGAGAAGTCGCATGGTTGTTGCCAGAGGGAGCAAGGCCATACTGGCGCGGTCGTATTACCGAGATCGTTTATGAGTTTGTCCAGTGACTGAGGCAATGACCAGATGGAACTCGGCTGTCTAACGACCGGTTGCAGCGGACGGCGCTTCGCGCCGCCGCTCCGGCCGGCACGCCGACCGCCCGCTACCAGACTAGTCTGAACCCGCCGCCCGGCCCGCCCTGCGACGCCGCCGGCAACTTCATCCCCATGGCCCAGTGGGACCCTGCCCACTGGCCATCCCATATTCACCAGACACGGGCCAAAACGACCGACCAGCCATGAACCGCAGAAGGCACATCCTGGTTGGGCACACACGATTCTGCCTGTTGGACGCCAACGTTGTGGCCGGCTACTATCTGCTTCCCCTAGATGCGGTGAGCCAGACTGAGGGGAAAACCATACGCCCGGAATGGACTTGGGGCTTGTGGGGTGGGCTCAGAGGCGTTTTCGTATGCCAGGGGCGGNTGCTCCGCAGGTTCGCCAGACGGCACCTCAGCGGTTGCCTGCGACGCGGCAGGCAGGTTGCTATCCGAATGGCTTTTCATCGTTTGGTTCTGCTGCTTGCTCGCTTGCACGCCGGCGGCGGCCAGGGTGGCGCTGGTGGCCCCATCGGCCCCCAGGTCCACGAAACTGATCTCGCCCAGCGGTAAAGGCGCTATGACCGACGAAGGCCACATCCGCGCCGCCGCGGTCCGCTATAGCATCGCCTATCTGACTACCATCCGAACTATGGAGGCCGCGGTCCAGGCTATGCAAACCCTCCGCCAAGAACCGATCGAAGTAGAAACCATTCAAGACCGATTTCCCCATCTGGTCCGCCGTCGAACCGCTTCCGTAACCGTCTAGGGTATCTTCCCCGTTCGCTGAGCTTTGTATTCCCCTTTTCCTTGGCCGGATCAGCAGAGATACCGATAAGGGGCGGTCGCCTCGCCGGGTTGGCCAGGGGACAAGCGGGAGGCCCGCGCAATAAACAAAATTTATTCAGCTCTTTGCAGGCCTCCGGTAGGCCAGGCAGCGTCGGCCACCCGATCGGGCCGATCCGGCCCCGAAGGCACATGATATGGAAACCGTTCGTCCCACCATCGGTCCAAGCGTCGGAGAGCCGTCGGCAAATCNTACACCTTCCACATCCGCCCTTCTTCCGCCCCGGCCAAGACTTGATCTTCCGATCCTGAGGCTTTCGATCCGTCTTTTGCTGATCCGAAGGCCTCTGAGGCCGTCGCTTCCGGTCCCAAGGATTCCGATGGACTGTCCGATCGGCCAAGGCGGATGAGTTCCGTTTCGCTAGCCTGGGCCGAAGGCGTCACATACTGCCCATCCTGCCGAACCACCGCCAGGCCTTTGGCCGCCAATTTACTCAGGGCGTCTTCAATTTCAAAGTCCACATGGGGCAGGGAGAACTGTTCGGCTAGCCACTGCTCGATCCGTCGATCCAACTGCTGGGCCGTATAATCCCGGTCCCGTTCCGTGTAGAGCAAGTAGTACGCCAGGAGAGCCTCTTTGAGTTCCTCGGCTTCGGCTGTCTCGNCCAGTCGGGCCAGCGCGCTCAGGTTGTTGCCCAGGTTTTGATAGTAAAGGTTATGGGTAAGAGTTTTCACATAGTTTTCTTTGCAAGAGTAGAATCCCCAGATTGCCCGCACCATCGCACTTAAACAGCCGAAAACCACCGTGGCCACTACGTAAGGCGAAAGCGTCACCGCTACTAACAGCTTCCAAAGGGGGGTAAAAATGCCGCCCAGGGCACTGGCGGCTAGCATCGCCCGGTCCAGCGGCCGCATCAGGATGCGCAAGTTCGGCCAGGTCATCTTCAGATCATCGATGACGATCTCTTTGAACAGCTTCAACAGAACCCGGTCGCCATGCGGCGGACCGGTTTGCCGAACTAACACCGCCACCCGTGAAAACACCCAGACCGGCGTCTCCATCGGCCGCCACGCCGTGCGCCAGGAACACTCCGTTCGCCTCTCCTGCCGGACGCCCCGATAATAAACATCAATCTCCCGATACTGCCGGGGATCGATCTTGACGGCTAAGCCCCATCGGCTTTTCGACTCCATGCAGGCGGCCAATTGCTCCGGTGTCAGTTTGGTATAATTGCTTTTGGTGAGGAAAAATTCGAGCCCTTCGCGAAGGCGTTCAAACCGCTCGTCCTGGTCTGGGGGCACTTGGCCCGGCATCGAAGCCAAAGCCCCCACCGCAGCGGCCTCTTGGCCGAGCCGTTGGCCCAGCAGCGAAGGCAACGCCCCCGTCCCGGCAACCCCTTGGACCGGCACTTGGCCCGGCAAAGGCTCCCCAGCCAATCGGTGCCCGCTGCGGTCTGCCGGCTGCAAAGGCAACGTATCCCGATCCGGATTGAACGGATCGTAAAGGGCTTTGACCCGCTCGCCCAGTTCGAGGAATTCGAAATGGATACGAGCCTGAAGCATCTGGGCCAAAGCGGCCATCTGCTGCTGCTCTTCGGCCGAGAGGCGCTTGTCGGCCAATATCCGCTCCAAAAGCGTAGGCACCTGCACCGGAATGAACCGTTCCCGCTCGTTCAAAAACCCAAGCATCGGATGCTCCATGGGCGACCGGTCTCCCCGACACCGTGTAGCCTCCGAAATGTCCACGGCCGTTTTGCCGCCTGTAACACCATGTCAGCAGGGGAAGGCGGATTGGAAGGGGCTTGGCCTGTTAGACCTCCTCCGGTACGACATAGGGCGGTCGGTACTGGCGGCGAAGCAACGCAATGGCCTGCGCCGGTGCGTCGATGAAAGTTTCTTTGTCCGAATCCACCTTTAACTGCGGGCCTGACCGCAATGGCCAAATCTTCATTCCCACCTTGGCCTCGTTGGGCACATGGCTTTCCAGGTGCTGTCGTAGGCTTTCCCACCGGGCCACCACATCCTCCGCGTGGGGCAGCTTTTCCAGGGCTTTTTGGATGTCGGCATTCGATGACGGCTCGGCCAGCCGATAGGAAATCTTCCCCAGATGCGTAAGCGACGTGGAAATATGTCCTTCCATAGTCGGTGCACTCAGGTCGGCCGGATTTCGGCTCCGAACCGCCTGAAGGAAATTGTCGAAATGATTTATGCCTTGGCCCTGAAGTTTCTGGATCGGTTTGCCTTGGGGATCGAACACCCCCGCCGAGCTCCAGGTGGCCACCAGATACCCCTCCGTTGCTCGGACCAATACCACCGCTCCGAACGGCGGCGGCTCGCTTTGGAGATTCCGAATTTCCTGCACCAGGGTGATGTGGCCGAAATCATGCACCACCAGCTCCGAATTGGGGGTTTCGCCGGCGTCCTGAAAATGGCGGGCGCCGATCGTCAGCACAGCCTGGCCCAGACCTTGCAAGCCGGTGATTTTCCGGGCCAAATCCTCCAGCCGTAAGGCCTGGGGGCTAGTCGGGCCGCCGTGCCGTACTTCGGTGTCGATGTCCCTCATCCTGTGCTACGCCTCGACGAAGCAGTATCCCGCCAGTTCCGAACCGTCAGTCCCGTTTTCTGGCCATCTTCCCGGTGCGTGGCCAGCCCGATGTTGCGCTTGTTACGGTAGTCTTGCAGCCCCGCCAGAACCAAATCCTGGACGGCGTCTTCCTTCCAGTGCTCACCCCTCCGTCGGCGGGCAAACTTGCCCACCAGTGCCCCAGCGAATGCGTAAAGCTTTTCGGCGACTTGGGTTTCGCGCTCATGCGGCTTTCTAGGCGACCATGACGGCCTCTGCTATAATAATCCACACAAGGGCGGCGGGAACCGCCAGGCGCTTGGATACTGCCTGCAGCGTTCGTAGCCCCGCCGACGGGCTGGCTTGCCGCCCCGGCCAGCACTAGGCGGAAACAGCCTATCACGCCGCGCGAGGCGTGAGAAACTAGTAAACGATGGCTACGACAGAAGTTACAACCATCGGCGGCCTGCCCGATAGGCTGCAACGTAGCAGACTACAGGCAATACACTGACCATTCTAACGCGAAGTTAGGCGCAGCGACAAGCAAGAAGGAGCAAACGAATGAGTGTCTACGATATGACTGTAACCAAGCTTCGCCAGTTGCCCGAATCGCTTATCCAAGAAGTGAGTGATTTCGTAGATTTCTTACTGATGAGACAAGACATTACCCGCTGGCAACTGTGGAATCAGTTTACGGAAGCACTGGAACTTTCTGAGTCAGGTTTCTCCGATTACTTGGCTGGACTTGAAGATTATGAGAATCGTCTGGCACGCGGAGAAATTCAATGGTAACCGTCACGCGTGGTGATGTCGTACTATGCGACCTGAACCCAGTGGTCGGCACGGAACAAGCCGGGGTGCGTCCTGCCGTGGTATTACAGATTGACCGTGCCAACGCCGNCAGTCCCCATACCATCATTGCGCCGTTTACAAAAAAGNTTCGGCGCGCTTTTGCCTTCGCATGTGTTTGTTCCCGCAGGGGTCGGCGGCTTGAGCCAGGATTCGGTTGTGCTTTGTGAGCAGATACGGGTAATTGACAAGCGTCGGATCATCAAGGTTCTTGAGCATTTGGATGAGCCAGACCTTCAACAGATAGCGAAAGCGTTGTCCGCCATTCTTGGTTTATGAAGGGAGACTGCGCCTAACATGCGCTTTCAGCCGACCGCTTCGCTTGCTTGCGCTCGCTCGCGGCGGCTGAAGCGCGGGCCGTTACCGTCCCACCACCTTCCCCGCTGCCACGCGAACCCCACCCGCTCCACACGCGTACCCCTCCTGTCTTTGCGTGTCAAAACCGGGTGCTCTTTGTCCCAGATNATGGCCTGGGAGAAGTACAAGCCGACGGCCTTGAGCACGGGCGGGTAGTTCGCGCAGTTCGCATACCCACCCATTGCATACCTACCCCAGATGTAGAACCCGCGGCCGGGCTTCAGCACGCGGGCCATGTTGCCGAACCACGCGTGCAACAGCCGGTTGAACTCCCCGTTGGCGACTACCCTCACCCTGGCCTCTCCCAGTGGGAGAGGGTGCGGCTGAGGGCAACGGCCGGTGGGTACCGCCCGAAGGGTGATCCGCCCGCAGCTTCCGGTGCGTGGCCTGGGCCTTCTCGGGATGCCGCGCCACGTCCATCGCCTGATGGTGCCCACGCCGCTTGCGCCCGCCCTGCAGCTCTTCGGCCGAAGGATACGAACTCAACCCCGCGGCAATGGCGTTGTTACTTCGGGGCTCGACCCGCACGTTGTAGGGCGGGTCCGTATTCACCAGATGCACCGGGTTGCCATCCAGCAGCCGGTCCACGTCCTCGGCCTTGCCCGCATCGCCGCAGAGCAACCGATGGTCGCCGAGCAACCACAGGTCGCCGGGCCGCGTAACCGGCTCGTCGGGCGGCTCGGGCACCTCGTCGGGATCGGTGAGTCCCTCCTTCACGCCGGGGTCCAAGAGCTTGGCCAGCTCTTCGTCCGAGAACCCCAACAGGCCCAGGTCGTAGTTCATCCTCGCCAGCTCGCCCAGCTCGATGGGCAATAGCTCGTAGTTCCACTCGGCCAACTCGGCCGTCTTGTTGTCGGCGATCCGATAGGCCTTGACCTGCTCGGGCGAAAGGTCCTTGGCCACGTGGACGGGGANCTTCTCCAGGCCCAACTTCTGGGCGGCCTTCCAGCGGGTGTGGCCGCAGATGATCACGCCGTCGGCATCTACCACCAGTGGGACGCGAAATCCGTACTCCCGGATCNACTTGGCCACGGCTTCGACAGCTTTGTCGTTCTGCCGGGGGTCTTGTCGTAGGGACGTACCCTGCCCAATTCCCAAAGTTCGATTTGCACATCTACTTCCTTGCGTCAAGAATGCTGACCAACAAAAGAAACTCTGCTCAAGTTCGCCGACGTTCCCGGACGCCCCATCAAGAGGGGGGCGCCAGGAAGGAACCATTGGCCGCTGATTGCCTTGCCAATGCCGATCTTATTCTTAATTCTTACGCGCGCACGCGCGCACACACACGCGCGCCCGCGCGCGAAGTAGCGCGCAAAACGCGCGGGCGTGTGTGGACATAGGGAAATAAGGCGGTAACTAAGAAGAAGTAAATATATATATTTTTTACACTTACACCGATCCCAGTTACCGACTTTTTATAGGCGGTAACTGGCGGGAACAGGCGGTAACTGCTGTACAAAAGTGTCCAGTTACCGACTTTCGCGGCGGTAACCGGCGGTAACTGACGGCGGTTACTCCAGGATACGATAGTGCTGGCCAATTCGTCCCCGTTCGGTTGTAGACCCAATTTCGTATGCAATACGCTGTTGGCTTAACAGCGCGTTGCGTACCTCCTCGATGTCTCGGTCGCTCCACCCTAGCCGCCGTGCCAGGTACCAGTGTGGTACCCAGTCGTCGCCGCGCCGCTTTCGCCAATTGACAAGCACCTNNAGCATCCGTTTGCAACGGGCGTCGAACTCGCCTTCGGCCACGTGACGGGCGGCCATGTGCAGCATGCGCCTGGTCTGATAATCTACGAAGCGACAGGCCCACTGCATGGCTGGCACGTCGATCCGCAT
>JGI24185J35167_1001232_pt1 | contig 11593 bp, 7 predicted proteins | sample YNPBryunderm2012_FD_35167 | JGI IMG/M metagenome (IMG submission 35167) | reverse complement strand
TGGGTGCGTATCAACTTGGATGAGGGCCTCTCTCCCGGGAGTCAGCCGCAGCGCCGCGTCACGAGCACGGACTTCGGCCAGGCTCTCGGCTGGCTACTGCCCTCCCAAGACGCCGATACGGTGCCTATTACCCCCAACACAAATAATCCAAATCCCCCCAACCCACTTCGAAATCTCGCCGAAGACACCCTCCTTGCCAATAACGCAGGCGAGGATATTCCAGGCGTCTCCTCGGATTGCAATCATAGCTTCTTTGACGCCTTCTATGATAAGGTTGCTTATTTAGTATATAATCGTAACACCGGCGCCACCTACTTTGGGAACTACCTCCACGGCCCCTTTGCCTTAGACCCCGAAAACAATCCTAATGGTGATACGGTCTTTTACATAGGGGGTGGCATTGCTGAAAGGTATGACATCACCCCACCCAGTGGCTCCTCCGTCTACATAAAGGGGATAGCCACTATAATCTTGAATAACTACAACGTCAGTGGCCCCGGCCCATGCACTCCCACCACAGGAGAACCCAGCGTCCCGCTATGGCGAGATGGGGCATATACCGTCGGTTATCAGCTCCTGGATACAATTGTAATAAATTACGGTACTCTCAACAACCCCCTGCTCGGCCCTTACCCAAACCGGGTCGTTGCTGAGGTCACAAAGCCTCTAATAAGCGAAGTACGGATAGCCAGCAGAAACGCTAACGTCGGGCAGTGTATTCAGCAGACCATTTCTGGCTTTAGGGGATTCCTGATGGAAAGGCTTGACCACGCCTACTTCACCACGCCGATAGAGATAACTGACAACGCGAACTGCCAAAAGTCCTTTTACGCCGCTATACGCTACGACCTTTATAGGCCTGTTGGTGGTGTGGATCAGATTAACGACACCCTCTTCGGACTCATCGGCCCTGGGTATGATGAAGATGAAGGAGATATTTGCTTCAATCCCGACGCTGCCTCCCCCGGCCGCAACATGGTCCTGGCGCCTCTCTTCAGGCTAAGTACTTCCACTTTTATTGCTCCAGATGAATGGTGGTACCCGCAATCCGAAGCGTTTGGGTATGAGCTGAACTTCGTGCTTTTCCCCATTATTTACGTGGACCAGACAGCCGGTAACTGCCTCACCGTCTCTACGCCTGTAGTGCGCAACGGTGCCATGGCCTTTTCGGCGCCGTACCCGAACCCAGCCGTAGACTGCCTGCATCTGAATGTGGAAAGTCCAGCGGCTACGACCCTCCGGCTGATGCTCTACACCTCTGAGGGTCGGCTCGTGCGTAGCTGGAACCGCACCCTCCAAAGTGGGACCTCCACCGTCGCTGTAGACCTGGAAGTGCCAGCAGGCGCCTATCTCCTGCAAGCACAGTCTCCGTATGGAACAGCGACCTTCTGGGTCAACGTCGTGAAGTAAGCTTCTCAGCTTACCCCGCTCAGGCGGCGAAGGAGCTATCCTTCGCCGCCTTCTTTTTTGGTGTGGTACCTTTGGGCCGTGCGGCGCGTGCATATCATTGCCATAGGCGGTAGCGTCATGCATGCCCTGGCTATCGCCCTCCAAAAGCAAGGTTATCGGGTCAGCGGCTCAGACGACCGCATAGAGGACCCCGCCCGCCAGCGCCTACAAGAGGCGGGGTTACTGCCAGAAGCGCCAGGCTGGAACCCCGACCGCATCACCCCTGACATAGACCTCGTCATCGTAGGGCGTCATGCCCTCCCCGACAACCCCGAACTGCAAAAAACCCAGGCCCTCGGCCTCCCCATCACCGATATGCCTACCTTTATCGCCGAAGCCAGCCGCGCGAAACACCGCATCACCATCATCGGCAGCCACGGTAAAACCACCACTACTGCGCTGCTGCTATATGCCTTCCAGCAGNTTCATCTGCCTACGGACTGGCTCTTAGGCGCTCCTCCCCGCTCCGACCTACCCACCCTCTCCCTCTCTAATGCCCCCACCATCATCCTCGAAGGCGACGAATACCCCGCCTCCGCCTGGAACCTCCAACCCAAAGCCGCTGTCTATAAGCCCCACTGGCTCCTCTTTACCGGGATGGCCTGGGACCACGCCAATGTGTATCCCACGCCCAAAAGCTATGAGGCGGCCTTTGCGCTGCTTTTAGACCAGCTCCCTAAGGGGGGGCTGTGCGTCTACAATGAGACCGACCTCGCCGTCCGCCGTCTGGTGGAAAAGCACCTGCGACCCGGCTGGCACTACCTCAGACCCTACGGGATGCTCCCCTACTTCATCAAGCAGGGCACCTGGTACGTGCGAGTGGGACGCCGCATCACGCCCGTGCGCTTCTGGGGCCGCCATAACGTCCTCAATGCCGCCGCCGTCTGGAAACTCCTCCAAGAATTCTGGGTAGAGGATGAAACCTTCGCCCAGATCCTCAGTACGTTTTCCCTGCCCGCAGGCCGCCAAACTATCTGGTACCAGTCACCCGAGCTTGTCGTCATACGAGACTTTGCGCACGCCCCCAGTAAGTCCAGGCTACACTTTCGGCCATACGGGAGACCTTCCCTCAGCACCGCATCCTGGCCGTACTGGAACTGCACACATACAGTAGCTTTTTACCGGCATTTCTGAAAAATTATCGGGCAGCGCTGCGTACAGCCCATGAGCGGTGGTTTTATGTGGAGCCAACTTTGCGACGGAGCCGAGGGATCCAGGGTCTGGAAACCCTCCAGAGTGCCCTTCCCCTCCGCCGAAGTAGGTGGTTTGAGGATAAAGCGGCCCTGGTAGCGGCTCTACAGGCCCGCTTGAAACAAGGGCCGCTCGTCGTAGTCCTAATGAGCTCGGGAACCTTCTCAGGCCTAAAGCCCGAAGAGCTGGGCCTCGAGGGCCTAAGCAGATAGATCAGTCTGGGTTCGCAACGTCGTAGGGGGAGGTAGCCTGTACCTCGCCTGTCAGGTAAAAGAACGCCGGGGAGTTGACGGCATTGCTGAGGATAGTGAAGGACTTGCGCTGGCGGCCAATCTTACCGGCCGTATTGAAGCTCACCTGCACCGGCAAACTATCTCCCGGCGCTACATCCCGCCGCTCCCATGCGGTGACCGAGCAGCTACAACTGGGCTTGATTTCCTGAATCACGAGGGGCTTCGTCCCTTCGTTACGAATCACGAAGCGGCCTTTGACCAGCGTACCCTGGGTGACGGTACCGAAGTTATACTCCTCGGGCACCACACGCACTCGGGCCTCCTGCGCCAGGAGCCACGAAATACAGTAAAGGAGGAAGAGGCGGGCCACAATNGGACAAAGGTAGCAAAAACCACACCAGCACGAGGNCCTCGGNAANGAAGCGAAGAAGTGAGAAAAGCGCTCCCTATCTCAGGCGAGGGGGGAAGATAAGCCCAGACAGCTCTACGCTGTAGCCAGTAGCCTGTACCGAAGCCCTCTCAAAACCGTATTAGCTCTACCCGCTCGTTCCCCACCTTATCCCGTACTGTCACCCGAAACGTACGCCCAGCCCGCCTCGGCAGGTACAACCGATGCTGCGGCACATAATACTCCGGAAAAAGGCGGGATGATGCAGCTGCCTCCCGTCCTATGACTTCTACCCGCAGCGAATAGGGGTCTACGCCGCTGCCAAAGTCAGTGATTTCAACCAGATAGAAGGGCCCCTGGGGGCGCAGCGGCCGAAGGCCAGGCGATAGCGTATCCACGATTACAGCGTACCTGCCCCACCGGCGCACGGGGATACTCAGGATAAAGCCCTGCCACCGATAGCCTGACACGGCATCCCAGCCTCCTTGGCGGCCTCGATAAATGGGCACACTCCGACGAAGATGCGCAAGGGGAAAATCAGACGAGAGATCCCACAGCAGCAGCGCGGGCGCTCGGAGCGGTACCCCAGCATTGCCTAAGTGGAGTATGTTGCCCCAGGGGGTTTCTTCCCAGAAGGCCCGCACATACACCGTATCCAGGAGGCTTTCAGGGAAAACTACCAGCCGACAGCCTCGCCCCAGCGATACCTCGGCGGCATGCCCGGGATACAACACGGCTACCACCTGCGTCTCCTGCGTATCGCGTGCAGCTATCAGGCGTACAGGATGCCGTCCCCTTAGGCGCACCGGACGCGTAGGCGAAACGTACTCCCGGCTCCCATCGGCAAAAACCACCTCGTAGCTTTTCCGGGCAAGGAGAAGGCCCCCTTCTATACTCCACACACTGGCGGGGTCCAGCGGTAGGCGTGCTATGGTCTCTCTCTCCGCTTCCCCTCGCAGGACAAACGGCACCACCGCTACATTCCCCGAAAAATCTCGGGCTACCACCTCATATCCCCGAACCTCCCCCGCTCGAAGCTGAATCACCCCCTCTCCCTGCGTCCAGGGTAGAACCGGCCCTACCTTATAGAGCCTTTCCACACCCACCCGGTAAATCTGATTGTACGGTTCATCCACATGCCAGGGGATGAAGCGCCGCCAATCATACGAGAGGGTATCCCACTGCACCCGATAGAGCGTGTCGCCTTTTTCTGTACGTAGCACGACTTCGGCCACGCCGGTCCAAGCTCGGCTCCAACCCATCCGATCCCCGACTGTATAAACTACCCCAACTGCGCCGGCGATGGAAAGGGTATCCCGTACCCGATACAGGCGGTGGGTTTGGGAGCAGGTAGTCTGGGATAAGCGGAGGAACCGATAGCCCCCTTGGCCGGACACGGCGCTTTTCTCGGTGAGCGGCACAAGCCCCACCCGGATAAACACCGGCGGGATAGAGTCCGTCAGGCCCAGGTAAGCATAAGGCGGCAGGGTTTCATCCTGGCGTGTGCGCACTTCAAAGTGTAGATGTGGCCCAAAGGAATAGCCTGAATTGCCCACCCAGCCAATCGTATCCCCAGCTTTGACAGGCCACTGCTCCGGCCTCAGAAACACCTCCACCTCAAAGCGCCCCTGCCGCACCTGCTCCGCTAAAACTACCTCCTCCCCCTTCGGCGCAAAGTGCGAGAGATGCCCATAAACCGTACGCAGGCCATTCGGATGCTGGATGTAGACGACCTTCCCATAGCCGGTATGGCTGACCCGAATCCGATACACATAGCCATCCCCAGCGGATAGGGCAGGCACTTGGCCGATCTTCTCGCCGACACCAAAGTCTATCCCAAGGTGCACGACGGTGCCCCTCAGTTCGCCGTAGCTACCTGTCACCACGGGCGGCCCCGGCAAGGGCAGTCGGAATATCTGGAGTAGCACCAGCCCAATCACCGCAGCCGAAACCGGATCGTTACCGTGACGCGCTGAACCTGATTACCGGAGATGGGGCTAAACCGCCATTGCAGAATCGCCTCTTCGCCGGCGCGTTTGAGCTCAGGGGCAGCGCCCGGGGTCAGCGCCCGTACCCGCTCCACCCGCCCATCCGGCAAAATGTATAGCTCATACTTGATGCGGCCTTCCTTCTGCACAGTATAGCGCGGCAGTACGTACTCGAGGAGCTTGCGGTTTTGCAGGCCTTCTTCGCCTTCGCCAAACTCAAACATGCCCGCGCCTATTTCGCCTTCGCCGGTGTCCGTGGTTTGGCCCTGGCCTTGGGTGAAGCGCTCCACCTCTTCGTCCTCCTCGGTTTCGGTGGGCTGAGGGGTAGGATTGGGGGCGGGGCTTTTAGGCGTAGGGGCTTTTACAGGGGCAGGCTCGGGTGAGGTAAGCACAGGCTCTTCGGCGGAAGGGGTGACACTGGTGCGTACTTGGGCAGGCGCACTACCTCCCGATGGCAGCCCCTGCCCAAAATCAAACTGTCCCACCACAACATAGGGATTTTCATCCTCGGGCGGGATCGTCCCCCGGAATATCACCCAGATATACGCAATGACGGATAGGATGCCCAGGAGAAGGGCTGTAATGAAGAGACTAATCCGGCGAGCTTTTCGCTCATCGGTATCGTAGGTGGTGGGGGTCATCGGCGGCGGGTAGCAATGACGACGTGGCCGCGGTTTTCGGCAATCGGCGAGAGTGCGTAGGCCAGCTCCTGCATGGTAACGGCTTCATCTGCGCGTATGGTGATGGTACGCGTCGTCGGATCCTGTCCAGCTCCCTGCAAGGCTTTCCGCACAAGCGCTGGCAAAGCCTCCTTAGAAATACGCTGGTTGTCCCAGTACCACTCGCCCTTAGCGGTGATGGTGATGCTGTGGGGGCCCTTCGTGGGCTGCTGCGAAGCGCTCTGCGGCAATTGCACCTCAATACCTGCCTGACTGACAAAAGACGCGGTCAATAGAAAGTAAATCAGCAGAAGAAACACCATGTCGGCAATGCTGGCGAGTGAAAACTCCGAGAGAGGCTCAAGCCGACGCCGAAACATACGCTTTTACCGAATAGGCTCTTGGAGGACATCCAGGAAGGCGGTGCTGGTAGCTTCCATGCGGAGGATGAAGCTCTGGATGCGGTTTACCAGCACATTGTAGGCGAAGTTCATGGGGATGGCGATGATGAGGCCGGCAGCGGTGGTAATCATAGCCTCATAGATGCCATCGGCAAGGGTGGCGGGGTTGACATTGCCTTGCAGGTGCGCGATTTTCATGAAGGCCTGGATAAGGCCGGTAACAGTCCCCAGAAAGCCCACCATAGGTGCGAGGGCGGCCACCGTGGCGAGGTAGGAGATGTTTTTTTCCAGTTGGAGGAGTTCTATGTTGCCCTGGTTTTGGATGGCGGCGGTAATGTCGGGCAGGGGGGAGCCCAGCCGGCTGATGCCTTTTCCGATCATACGGGCGAAGGGGGTCGCCTGTGCAGCGCAGATAGCCTCAGCCCGGGCCACATCCCCCTGCCGCAAAGCCGCCTTAATCTGCTCGATAAACGACGTCGGGTCTTTGTCGTACTTGACGAGGAGAAGGTACCGCTCTATGAAGATATACACCCCTACTGCCGCCAGCACGATAAGGATGATCATCGCCCATCCGCCCATCCGGGCAAAGTCCAGCAGGGTAAGCTCTACTTTTTGCGGGGCGGCGAGGGTGACTTCCCCCGCAGGCGTCTGAAGCCAGAGCATCAGCCAAAGTTAGGGGAGTTTGGGGGATTAGGGTTCGCCAGCGGCTAAGTATTGGCGTAAGGCTTCATGAATGGCCTTTGCGATGGTGGCCTGCCCCTCTGGCGAGCCAATGTACTTTTCTTCCTGGGGGTTGGTGATAAAGCCCACCTCACACAGGACAGCGGGCATGCCTGTGCGCCACAGAACCAAAAATCCTGCCTGCCGAACCCCCCGCGAAGGACGCTTCGTGATATGGGTCATCTTATCTTCAATCTTTCTTGCGAGGCGGAGGCTTTGCTTGAGGTAGGCGTGCTGCAAAAGCGAAAAGATGATATAAGCTTCGGGCGAGTTGGGGTCAAAGCCTTCATAGACTTCCTCGTGCCGGTCTTCTAACAGGATGACGGCATTTTCGCGCATGACGACGGCGAGGTTTTCGTCGCTTTTATGCTCGCCCATGGCATAAGTTTCGGAGCCGTGGATGTCCTTTTTGGGGTTGGCGTTGCAGTGGATGCTGATAAAGAACTGCGCTTTGAGCTTATTGGCGGTGTCAGCCCGCCTAACGAGTTCTACGAAGACGTCCTCATCCCGGGTGAGGACAGGGCGAAAGAGGGGGTCTTTTTGGAGCAGGGCGTAAAGCTGCTTGCCAATAGCGAGGGTGATGTCTTTTTCTTTGTAGAGTTTGCCGGAGGCGCCGGGGTCTTTGCCACCATGGCCCGGGTCAATGACGACGATAACGGGTTTGAGGGCGCGCACGCTTGTGAGGGCAAGCCATATCCCAAGCAGGCCTCCCATTAGTCCCAGTTTCCGAAAGGTGCTGACCCACCTACCTTTGCCCATAGGGATGCAAAAATCGCAAATCTGGGCGATATTTCTGCTTAGTGCTCTGTGTGCCCAACCGCCTGCCCCGGCCGATACCCTGCCGCAGGCTCTCCTTGACTCCCTGAGCTGGTATAGCCCGGTAGACGATACGGTTTATTACGAAGCGGCAGACTCCATCGTTTTTTATATTCCCGAGCGCCGGGTCTATCTTCACAATCAAGTCAAGGTGCGTTATGGAAGCTTCCGCCTCGAGAGCGGCTATGCCTGGCTAAACCTGGAAACCGGCTGGATATATGGGCAAGGTTTGCCGGTGGGGGACACCTTTGCGCAGAAGCCCATCTTCTACTATGGGCAGGAACGTTACGACCTGGATAGTCTGCGCTACGATCTGCGCAGGCAGCGGGGCCAGGTCTTTGGTTTGCGGCAAGCCCTCCAGGAGGAAGTCTTAGCCGGTCGAGCCATTCAGGTCAACCCCGACGGCACCTTTTTCCTCAAATCTGGCTATTATACCACCTGTACCGCCTATCCCCCGCACTTTTACATTGCCTCCACCCGTCTCAAACTCTACCCCGGCGAGAAGATCGTCAGCGGCCCGCTCTACGCTGTCGCGGGCGATGTGCCCATCCCCCTCCTCCTGCCCTTCGGCTACTTCCCCTTCATGGATAGGAGCACCTCAGGCATTATCCTGCCCTTTATCGGNCAGGCGGCAGACCGCGGGTTTTTCCTCCGGGGTTTAGGCTACTACTGGGCAATAAACGACTACATGAACCTCCNGCTNCTGGCAGACCTTTTTACCCGAGGGGGCTACCGCACCGAGCTCCTCTGGACCTACCGCAAACGCTACTGGTACGACGGGAGCNTCTCCCTCCAGCATAGCCTCCAAAGCTTCAACGAGCCGGGCGACCCGGATTATCAGGCGACCCGNATGACCTTCGTCCGGTGGCAGCACCGGCAAACCCTCTCCCCTACGGCGAACTTTTCTGCCAGCGTCCAGGCCGGTACCTCTACGTTCCTGGCTCGCCAGAGCTATACGGCCTCCGACTTCCTCTCTACCAACCTCCAGTCCAGCATTGCCCTGCAAAAGGCCTTTCCACACTCGCCCTTCCAGCTAACGGTGGGGGCCAACCACAGCCAGAACCTCATCCAGAAATCCTGGCAAATCCAGCTGCCCGTCATCGCCCTCTACCAAAATCGGCTTTTTCCCTTTGAGCGCAAGCGCCGTATCGGCCCCCAGCGGTGGTACGAGCGCATCGGCTATACCTACCGCTTAGATGCCCAGCAGCTCATTGAAGTACCCGAAAGCCTGCTTTTCACGCCCACAATGTACGACACGGCCCGCTGGGGCCTGCGCCACAACATCCAAGTTAGCGCCGGCTACTCGGTTTTCCGCTACCTACAGCTTACGCCTACCCTCACCTACAACGAATACCTGTACAACGAACAGCTTCTTTACGTGCAAGAATCTACGGGTGTTCGCTCGGAACGTCTGCGGCAGCTGCGAGCGGCTCGGGATTTTGCCTTTCAAGTGGCCTTTACCACGCGCATTTACGGCACGAAAATCTTTCGCGGCCGTAAGGGCTTAGCCCTGCGCCACACCATCATCCCCACGCTCGCCTACCAGTACAAGCCCGACTTTTCCAAACCCACGTGGGGACTTTACCAGATTATTGATGGGCGGCCTTACAACCCCCTTGCCCGGGGCCTCTACGGGAGCCCCTCGCCGGGCGAGCAGCAGGCCCTTCAGTTTAGTATCAATAACCTTTGGGAAGCCCGCTACAAGGCCCCCCAGCCCCCCGGCACACCGCCCCCCACCAAGCCCACCTACCGCTACCTCACCCTCTTAGATAATGTGGGCCTTTCAGGAAGCTACAACTTCGCCGCAGATAGCTTTCGGCTCTCCCCCATCAATCTCACCGCCCGGACTAACCTGGCCGGCTCCCTCCTTAACCTCAGCAGCGTCGCCACCTTAGACCCCTATGAATATACCGAGACCGGCCAGCGCCGACCCCGCTACCAGTGGGCTATCAACCGCCAGCCCGGTACCCTCACCCAAATCACCCTCGGCGCCGCCACCAACCTCCAACCGAAAAATACCCCCACCTACACCGAATATCCCGCCAGCGAGTACGTGTACTTCAATGTGCCGTGGAACCTCCAGCTCAACTACAACCTCGTGGGCACTCGGCAGTTCGTCCCCGGCGAAAAGCCCTACAAGTGGGTTCAGACGCTGAACTTTTCGGGCGAAGTGCGGCTCACCTACGCCTGGCGCGTGCAAGTCACCTCCGGGTACGACTTTATCCAGAAGCGCCTGTCTTTTACGAGCGTCAATATCTATCGGGACCTACACTGCTGGGAGTTTAGTATGAGCTGGATTCCATTTGGGCCGCGGCAGAGTTATTTTTTGACGCTTTCGGCGCGCTCACCTAAGCTGCAAGACCTTCGCATTACGAAGCGGCGCGACTGGCAAGATCGGTTTGTACGGGGGCTGCCATAGGGTGGCTGTAGTCTGAGGTAGTTTTCGCATGCCGCTTCGCATGCCGCCGCGGCGGCCCCCATGAAAGGCGTTACTTCCCNGCTTACGTNAGAGAAGCCCCGCCAATCATGGAGGCACGCGGCATTTCCCCTCAGTCGGCTAATCGGCCTTGCAGGTAATCATCGTAGGCATAGAGGTCCAGCAGNCCGTGCCCGCAGAGATTGAAAAGAATGACGGGTTTTTCGTTTCGGGTGCGGGCTTCGAGGGCAAGGTCTATGACCGCTTTGACGGCATGGGCGGCTTCTGGGGCGGGAATGATACCTTCGGTCCGGGCAAAGAAGAGACCCGCCTCAAAGACAGCTGCCTGGGGATAGGCTCGAGCCTCTATGTAGCCAAGGTCGTAAAGGTGCGAGACCAGAGGCGCCATACCATGGTAACGCAGTCCCCCCGCATGAATCCGCGGCGGCACGAAGTCATGCCCTAAGGTGTGCATTTTGAGTAGGGGCGTCATGCCAGCGGTGTCGCCGAAGTCGTACCGATACTCGCCCTTCGTGAGGGAGGGACAAGCGGCCGGTTCTACAGCTACGACCCGCATGCGGGGCATTTCCCCTCGTAGCATCCGCCCAATAAAGGGAAAGGTCAGCCCAGCGAAGTTGCTTCCCCCTCCTACAGCCCCTACCAGGATGGTGGGAGCTTCGCCCGCCATCTGCATCTGGAGGNAGGCTTCCTCGCCAATCACCGTCTGATGCAGGAGAACGTGGTTGAGGACGCTCCCCAGGGCATACTTGGCTTTTTCGTCGGAGAGAACGTCCTGAATCGCTTCGGTGATGGCGATACCGAGGCTGCCGGGATGATCCGTCCCTGCAAACNCGCGCCCAAAGGGCGTGCGGTTACTGGGGCTGGGGTACACCTGCGCGCCATAGGCTTGCATGACGAGCTTCCGGAAGGGCTTTTGCTCNTAGCTGACGCGCACCATGTACACGCGCGTCTCCAAGCCCATGAGCCGGCAGGCCATGCTGAGNGCGCTACCCCATTGGCCAGCGCCCGTCTCGGTAACCAGCACCGCTGTCCCCTCTTCGCGGTTGTAGTAAGCCTGCGCAATGGCGGTATTAGGCTTGTGGCTGCCGGCTGGACTCACGCCCTCGTACTTGTAGTAGATGTGCGCTGGCGTGTCCAGGGCCGCTTCCAGCCGCCGCGCCCGCAAGAGCGGCGTAGGCCGGTAAAGCCCATACACCTCCCGCACCGGCTCCGGAATCGGAATATACCGCTCGGTGCTGGCTTCTTGCGCCACCAGTGCCGCCGGAAACAGCCGCAAAAGCGGCGCCGGATCAGCAAGGGGCTGCTGCGTCC
>JGI24185J35167_1001230_pt1 | contig 11598 bp, 3 predicted proteins | sample YNPBryunderm2012_FD_35167 | JGI IMG/M metagenome (IMG submission 35167) | reverse complement strand
ATTCGTGGGGGAATTTGGCATCACTACAGACACGTCTTAGGGGCGTGGGATTCGTGGCTTGGTCCACCCACGAGCGATGAATATATCAATACTGATGGGAAACCACAACAAAACTTTCGTAACGGTATTCTTATTTATCACTCATCGGAAAATGTTGAAGCACGTCCATGGCCAACACCCGTGGACGGGCAGTGGCGCATCGAGTATCGCAATTATGTTTCCAATCCCTCAAACGTTCAGATGGGACCGACCTGGGTCAGGAATGGAGCCCTTTATCCCGTAAATAGCCTGTGCTGGGGTAATGGCTCTCCTCTTGATGGTAAGTGGGGTGTTTGGGCAGATTATTTCACGGTACGGATGAGTGGACGGTTTTACTTTGAGCGGTTTTACTTTGAGGAGGGCATGTATCGCTTCCGCGCTCGGGCTGATGATGTCATCAACCTCTACATTAACCAGAACCCGGTGATTCTCGATGAGGATGCCAGTCAGGTGAATGAAGAATACGTAGTTGATCGCTACATCAGTGCAGGCTACCATAATGTATTGGCCGAGTTCACTGAATTAACAGGTCATGCCTGCCTTGAGTTCTCATGGACGAAATTGCCTGTCCCTGAACCTCCTAGCAATTTACGCCAGATCGGACGAACCATTACCAGCATTACGCTCACCTGGCAAGATAACTCCACGGATGAGACCGGCTTCTACATCTACGTTCAGAATGGCAATACTTGGAACCGGATTGCCACATTGGGCGCGAATGCAACCACGCACACTATCACCGATTTGCAGTGCGGGCAGTCGTATACGTATCGGGTTAGCGCCTACAGCAATGACGGGGAATCGGCACCGAGCAATACGGTAACGGCAACGACGGCGGATTGTACACTCTTCCTCTTTATGCTCTATCTCAACGGTGATAATGACCTTTATCGCTATATAGCCCGCGCTCTTCAGTCCCTCGAACGGGCAACGGCGAACCCTAATGTCAAGATCGTGGTCTTGGTCGATGGCGATCAAAACGGTGATACGCAGCGTCTGGTGTTTGAGGCAACAAGTATACAGCGAGAGCTGCTAGGTGAACTGAATATGGGGAACCCCCAGACCCTCCAGGAGTTTGTCCGGTGGGCACGGGATCGCTATCCGGCTCGATATTCCTATCTGGCCCTGGCCGGACATGGCAATGGATTGGTAGGTATTGGACCGGATCAGAATAGTGGGAACGATGTTTTGGAGCCATGGGAAATCAGCCAGGCTCTACGAGCGGCGACGAACAATGGGCAGCGCAAGATAGATATTGTGCATTACGATGCCTGTTCGATGGCGCTTCTCGAGCATGCCTACGAGCTGCGGAACTATGCCGGGTATCTGATTGCGTCACAGTATCTGGCCTGGTCGGTCTTTGCGTATCAAAATTATGCGGAACAGGTCACTCTCCAGGGTGTGCCAATGTTGGAGAGTCTCAACGAGGCGATTGCAGAGGTAAGCGCCGCAAGTACGCCCCGCAGCCTGGCAACGCAGATTGCCGAACGCTATTTCGGGCATGCAGCCCTGATCGGCTCCCCACGCACTATCTCCGTGCTCGATCTAGGGCATGTCGAGTCGGTTATGCAGGCGCTCGATCAACTGCTAACCCTATTACAAAATAACCTGCAAAGCGTCAAGACCGATCTCCAACGAGCGCGTCAGAACGTGCAGAAGTTCGACTCCCGCGAGCCGTTGTACAAGATTACCCAGGAGGATGAGTATATCGATCTCGTGCACTGGGCGAGTCTGGTACAGTCGATCCCCAATTCGTCCATCAATGCTGCCGCGCAGCAGGTGCTGGATCGGGTACGCAATCAGTTGGTCGTCGTTTCGCGTCGAGAGAGTGGTAATATTGACAATCTCTCTATCAATCTTGATAACGCCAATGGGGTCAGTATCTATTTCCCACTCTCGTCAGGCGGCAATGCTTTCCAAAGCTATAGCTCTCACCGACTGTTCCAATTCACTGCCAACAGCCAGTGGGACGATTTCCTGAACAATTACTTTACCGTGACCACTTTACCGATTATTGATCTGGGACCAGCAGGTCTCTTACCATTACTTCGCCCGAAAGATATGGTGTACGTGCCGTTGGTAGTACGGTAGCGGTACGTTGGCAGAAACCCTCTTCAAATCTGACTCCCATCACGTGCCTCCCTCAACTGGGAGGGAGGCTTCCTCTCCTTACCTCGTCATAGCAGGGGCGAGTGCAGATCCGCCCCTGCATTCTCTTTGCTAGACTATGAGCTTTTACGATCCCCTACAACGATAGCACGTACCTCATATTCGTGTCTTCGCTGCCAAAAAAAGACTTCTTCCACACTCTCTCACAAATAGCAGAGCAAATCTTTACCGACAGTTGGATGGGGTAGGGTATGGCGCGACTGATATTGCAGTGCTTGCTCATTGTCACGTTGTGTAGTTCCTGGTTTACTATTACTCCCACTGTTGGCGCGACTCAACTACTCGGCTGGCAGCCAGATGTTCCACCAGCTCGTCAGTATCATGCTATGACCGCCAGTGCGGATACTGTCTTCCTCTTTGGTGGCATAGCGGCCAATGGCAACCGATTGCTTAACGACCTCTGGATCTGGCGCAACGAACGCTGGCAGTGGATTGGTAATGACGGTCCCACACCACGTCGTGATACTGCGCTCGCATACGATGCCCGTCGGCAGGAATTAGTGCTGTTTGGCGGATGGGATGGGCTTTCGTTCCTGAGTGATACGTGGGTATGGCGAGATGGGACATGGCAGCAACTCCAGCCAGCCCAATCACCATCGCCGCGCCGATCTCATGCGATGGTCTACGACACCCAGCGGCGGCAAATTGTGCTCTTCGGAGGCAGTAACGGTCAATCGCTCAACGACACCTGGGTTTGGAATGGGACGATCTGGATCAAGCTGGAACCGGAAACCCAACCTCTACCCCGCCAGTCCTATGCAATGACCTACGATACAACGACCGATCGCGTCGTGTTGTTTGGCGGAAAGATCGTATTGGGTCTCAATACCAGGTTCCTGAACGATGTTTGGGTTTGGGACGGTGCCAACTGGACGCGAGAAACGTCTGATCCGACCCCTCCGGCGCGAAGCGATCACATTCTGGTAACAACGTCGAATGGGGTCTTGCTCTTCGGTGGTGAGAATGAAGACGACATCCTTGCCGATACCTGGTTGTGGAACGGTGGTACATGGCAGCGATTGACCCCGGCAGTGTCACCGACTGCTCGCAGCGGGGCTGCCGCGGCATTCTCGGCCACACATCAGCACATATTCCTGTTTGGTGGGAGTGGTCTGTTCAACACCTATGCTGATACCTGGGTCTGGAATGGGAGCAACTGGCGACTCTTCCCCGATCCTACTGCACCTTCATCCCGTATGCAGGCTGCACTGGCCGATGATATTGGACGGGGCACGATCGTTCTTTTCGGTGGGGTGAACAGTGCAGTTCTGGACGATACCTGGTTGTGGACGGCAGAACAGGGTTGGCAGATGGCATCACCCGCCACGCGACCTTCCCCGCGTTATGGTCACGCGATGGCGTATGATCCCCTTCGCAATGAGGTTGTCCTTTTTGGCGGTTATAGTGGCAGTAGCCGTAATGATACCTGGGTATGGAACGGGAGTACGTGGCTCCTGCGTAATCCGCCGGTATCACCGCCATCCCGTTGGGGCCACACACTCACCTACGATGCAGCTCGTGGCCGAATTGTCTTGTTCGGTGGTGCACAAAGCACAACCGGTTTCTACAATGACACCTGGGAATGGGATGGTCAAACCTGGATTGCCCGTGCTCCGACCACACAGCCTGCTGCCCGCAGAAACCATGCTGCCACCTATGATTCTGCGCGCGGACGAGTGGTTGTGTTCGGTGGTTATGCCATTAACGGGCGGACACCGATCTATTTCGACGATACGTGGGAGTGGGATGGCGAGCGCTGGCAGCGTGTTGCAGTGAGTGGACCGGCTGGCCGGATGGGTCACACCCTGTTCTACGATGCTGTGCGTCGCGAGACCGTCCTCTTCGGTGGAATTGGATCAACCTCCATTGACTCAACGATCTGGGCCTGGAACGGATTGTCATGGACGCAACGCCCCGATACGCTGCGCCCGCCGACGCAAGCCTTCCATACCGCAGTCTATCAACTGGTAAGCTGTCGTGCGCTCATCCTGAGTAGGGAGACAGAATTTCAGCGTCTTAACACGTGGCAACAGCGCGAGTCGTCGTGTTCTGCCCTCCCAACAGCCCGCATCGACAGTGTATCGCCGAATCCGGCCAATCGCAGCACCGACCGTATTCAACTCATCGGCAGTGGTAACGCAGCGTCTGGCAGCGGTCGGCAGATTCAGGCCTATCGCTGGCTCCTCAACGGCACGCAACTGCTCGGCACGAGTGCGTCGCTTACCGTGAACGCATCTGATTTCGCAGTGGGGGTCTATGAAGTCTCACTGGCAGTGCGTGACGATGCAGGAATCTGGTCATTACCGGTGACCCAGACATTGACCATCATCGATAACCCAAGATTGGTGGTGTCAACCGATCCGATCACTGTAACCCTCGTGAGTGGCGACCGCACCGAACGTACACTGACCATCGCCAACCAGGGAGCTAGTCCGCTATCGGTCAATCTGCGAGCGGAATCTGTATCATCTGTGACAACAGTAACTCCATCGGGATGGAGTGCTCCGTTAACGATTCCTCGTCCATACCGTCCTGTCGAGCGTCTCGATACGCGACTTACCCACTTCGCCCAAACGACATCGAGTCGCCAGGAAACGTACCTAGTCTACATGAACGAAGTCGCCGATTTGCGGGCTGCTGCGCAAATCCAGGATTGGCGCGAGCGAGGTCGAGCAGTCGTGCAGCAATTGCAGGAAGTTGCTACACGCAGTCAGGCCGATACATTGCGCTATCTGGATGAGCAACAACGCAATGGGGCAGTGAGTTTTTACTGGTCGCTTTACAGTGTCAATGCAATTGTCGTGCGTGGGAACGCAGAGACATTGCGTACCCTGTTAGCGCAACCGCGAGTGGTTGGTATCACAATCAGCGAAGTTTACGCCCTGAACGATGTATCACAAGTACCGTTGCCCCAATCAACAACCGGCGTCAGATGGAATATCAGACGCATTGGCGCCGATCGGGTCTGGGGCGAATTCGGTGTGCGGGGCGAAGGGGTAGTCGTGGGGAGTATTGATACTGGTGCCCTCCTCGATCATCCTCTCCTCAATCCGACGTATCGTGGTCGCAATCCCGATGGCACCTACGATCACACCTATAGCTGGTTTGATCCGACCGGCTCGTTTCCGAATGCGCCCGGCGACGATAACGGACACGGTACGCATACCATCGGTACGATGGTCGGCATCGATGGCATTGGTGTTGCGCCAGGGGCGCGCTGGATTTCCGCCCGTGCCTGTAGCAATCGGTCATGTCGGGATTTCGACATCTTGCGGGCTATGGAATGGATGCTGGCGCCATATCCGGCAGCGATTGGTCCGACGGCTGCCAATCCCGATATGCGTCCACAAGTTGTCAATAATTCCTGGGGTGGGCCGGGTGGACGCCCCCTGTTCCAGCAGATGGTGGCGGTATGGCGGGCTGCCGGTATCTTTCCAGCTTTTGCTGCTGGGAACTGTGGTCAGGCCCGCCCAGGATGCCCCATATCTGGTAGTGGCAGTATCAGCTCTCCCGGTGACTATGCCGAAAGCTTTGCCACCGGTGCGACAGATTCACAAGACGCACTGGCACCATTTAGCAGCCAGGGTCCATCACGTTTGACCTCGAATGTAAAACCAGACCTGGTTGCTCCCGGTGCAAGTATCGAGTCGGCAGCTCTTAACGGAGGTACTATTCCCCAAAATGGCACCTCTATGGCAAGTCCCCATACAGCCGGTGCTGTCGCTTTGCTCCTCTCGTTACGTCCTGGCCTAAATGTTGATCAAATCGAGACGTTACTCCGTACAACAGCCCGTGATCTGGCTGCACCGGGTCCAGATGCACAGACCGGTTACGGTCTGCTTGACGTATACGCTGCTGCACAGGCGGCCCAGACCGGTCTCGGCTGGCTCCGTCTTCCGCAAACGAGTGGCGTGGTTCAGCCCGGTCAAACCCTCTCATTCCCCATCCAGTTCGATGGACGAGGGATGACGATGGGAACGTATCGGGCCGAGCTTGTTATTCAAAGTAATGATCCGACCGCTGCCGAAATCCGAATTCCCGTGAGTCTCTCAATACAGAGGGTGTTACGCCAGAGCCATCCGTTTATCACCCATCGCACCGCAAACAGCATGGTTGTGCGCTGGATGGCACCCGATGGTCGGATTGCCCGTTTAGAGTATGCCGAACAGGAAGGAGGTCCATGGATAAGTCAGACGGGAACATCAAGCACTATTCCCGGAGAGACGCTGATAGTACTCCGTCATTTGAAGCCAGAAACTACGTATCTGCTCCGTCTGATTGCGATGGATGGGAGTGTTGAAGACAACGGAGGTCGCTTTTATCGAGTAACGACAGCACCGGCCCTTCCCTTTGAGATGCATGACGTGAACCAACCAGTTCAAGTCTATCTGCCACTCGTACAACAATGATTCAAACGCGAAAGGAGTGTTCTATGCGTGCCCGTACACTACAACGATGGCTCATCCCGCTAAGCCTTATTTTGCTGCTTCTGCTCAGTATGGGCCAGCCGCCCGCACCGACCGTGGCGCAGAATCAAGAGCAAAACCTGATTATGTCAGGCGATCCGAATCTACCGCCGAGTGTTTATGTCCTGGCGTTCAACCCATCAACCTACGGCATCTATTTCCTTGAAAATGATACCTGGCGGTTAGTGACAGCCGTACCGGTTAGTTCGGTTACAGTAGATCGGGTGATTGCCAAACTATCGCCGAATCGTCAGCGTGTGGCCTATATGATCATCGACGGCGAGACCGGAAATAGTGCGATCTTCGTTACCGATCTCTATGGTCTCGACACCACCCTGATCTACGCTAGTGATGATCCTGCGTTGGCCGCCACCTCGTTTGCCTGGTACGGCAATCAGATCGCCTACACTCTGGCCCGCGGACCTTTTGCTGGCGAGGCAGATGGCACGGTAATTAATCGGTTGGAGCAAGCTGCTCAGGCCAATTATTCCGGTGAATTATGGCTGAGCAGTGCCGATGGTAGTACCCATGACCAGATTGTGGGTGAAGGGGTTGGTCAGGTAATCGGTGGTATCACCGGTTCCAACTCTCTCTTCTACACGGTGGTAAACACCGAAACGCAGGACCTCATAGGGCTAAACAGCATTGATCTTGACGATAAGACGGTCAATGACCTTTTCCGCAAGACTGATAATACTGTCTACCTCGCTTTCGATCTTGTACAGACCGCTCCCAATACGATGCGCATTGCGGCAGTGACAGCAAATTCGCTGTTTTCTACACTGCCTGGAGATGGCACAAAACTGCTGACCGCCAATCTTGATGGTAGCGGTGCTCAGGTTATCTACAGTGACCCACTTGACATCGGTGCGGCAGTCTGGTCACCACAAGGCGACAAGGTGGCAATTGTGCGCCATTCAACTGGTGAAGTGTTGATCCACGATCTGAACCAGGGAACAACGCAACGGCTGGAAATCTCTGTGCAATCGACCGGTCTCCAGTGGAATGAGGATGGTACTGCGTTGATCGGATTACCAGCACTCGATAGTACGACGAATCCCTTTACGAAGGGGCTGGTTGTGTTTGGCCTGGATAGTACCACCCTGGCTTCGATCGAAACGCAAGCCACAGCAAATACACGCTACACGCGCTATATCGTTCCCGGTTTTAACCCCACAACGTATGAACCGTATGTACATCAGGTTCTTGACACACCTAAGGACTTTGATCGTCAACATTACTCATGTGGTGCGGCCTCGACGGTCATGGTGCTGGCTGCTCTCCAAAAGCTAGAGAGTAATAATCTCGGCGAAGAGGTTAGAAAATTCCATGACGGTCACAATCATAACGGTCGCTGGGTCAAAACTTCCGACCAGTCCCGGAAGGCTGGCTACCTCAGTTTGATGGAGCAAGCGCTCCGTGACTATGGTATCGATCAGAACGGACGTCATACTGTCTCCAATCTCCAACAAATCGTTGACGCTCTCGAACGTGGTCATGCTGTTATCGCATTAACCTCTTTAACCTCTCTCAATCATATTGTCGTGATTATTGGCTACGAACGAGCCGGTGCTGAGGTTCGCCTGATCGTCAATGATCCGTATGGAAATGCCAACCTTTCTCCATACAATGGCTCGCGGCGCGATGGTGCTGGTGTTGTGTACACCTGGAACAAACTTGGTTTCAAGGACGGATTCAAAGTCAACGCCGTTGCCAATAGCACTCCGATCTCTCCTAATCAATGGCGTGGTGAATACTACAACAACACAAATCTGTCGGGTACACCGGTGCTTGTACGGGGCGATGACAAGATTGACTTTGAGTGGGGCACTGGCTCGCCTTGGCCTGGTGTAGCCGATGATTTCTCAGTGCGCTGGAAGAAAACGGTGCGTTTTGACCGGAGTGGTGTCTACCGCTTCACTACCGGCTCTGACGATGGCCTGCGGATTCGGATAGATGGCCGAACGATATTGGACCAATGGTACAATCGTACCTTTACCCGTTCGACAACCGATGTCTATATCTCGGCTGGTGAGCATCTGATCGAAGTTGAGTATTATGACTCTAGCTTTTACGCTACTGTTTTGGTGGATTGGCAATATCACACACCGTCAATGGTGTGGGAAGGGTCTTACTACCGCAACCCGAACCTATCGGGCGAACCTGCTTTCATCCGTAACGATCAAAATATCAAGTTTGACTGGGGTTCGGGTAGTCCAGATAGTTCCATTCCAGACAACGGCTTCTCAGTACGTTGGCGCCGCTCACTGTATCTGCCGGGTGGAGCCTGGCAATTCTATACCCGCAGTGATGATGGTAGTCGGGTCTTTGTGAATGGTCAGAAGGTTCTTGATCAGTGGTGGGATCATCCTGCTCAATCAGCTTACTCGAACTATCAATCCCTCAATGCTGGTACACACAATATAGTCGTTGATTTCTACGAGCGTGGTGGTGTAGCTTCGATGGAATTTGCCTTCTGGCCTCGGGTGTGGGCCGAATATTGGGACAAGCGTGACTTTACCGGCAATTACCGAAGCGAAGTCCTCAACTCGGTTAGCAAACGATGGTGGTTGGGAGGGCCTCATAATTCCTGGTGGCAAGATAACTTTTCATCGCGGTTTACCTGGCCGGTATCGTTACGTGGCGGTACGTATCGTATCTGTGTAAACTCGGATGACGGTTTCCGGTTTAAGGTTGATGGAGTGGTTCGATTTGAACGCTGGCGTGATAGTGTCGGTCAGACATGTGCGAACATTGACATTAGTGCAGGCTGGCGCACCTTCCAGGTTGAACACTACGAAGCTGGTGGTCTGGCGTACCTGGAAGTTACCTGGGGACGTGCTGATGGCGCGTGGTACGGCGTAGCGCAACCTTCTGCATTATCGGCTGTGGCTAGCGAGCCATTAACCCAGGATCAACCGGTTGATGAAGTTACAGCCTATTTCCAACTTCTCCATGAACGTGGTACGCTTGGTTTAGGATTAGAAGCTGAACAGCAAGAGCCATCACCTAGCTTCATTGTGCGCGTACCACTCGTTCAACGCTAGTTATCCTTTCCCTCGCCGTCTGTGCCAATTCAGACGGCGAGGAATTTTTTGTTGGTACTCTTGTACGTCTCGTGGGTAGTGAGAAGTAGAGATGCTGACCAACTTAATCGGTCGTCTTGTGATTAGAGGCAGCTATCTCTAACGATTGGTAGAGTTTTCAAAGCGCTTTCCCGCCAAACAGTTGTGGTAGTAGAGAGAAGTGGTAGGAGCAGGTTCCAAACTCGTTTCCGATAATGTGCTGATCAACTGCGATGGTTTTGGCCGCCCATCGTAGAATGTGGGTCCACATACCGCATTCCGCTCTACGTAGAACTGTGCGGAGAGGATATAATGTTCGTCGGCATCGGTCTGTTGTTGAGCCGTTCAGTCATCGCATGCAACTCAAAGCTGAAAAATATCGAAAAGCCCTGATAGTCTACGGGTAGGTTTGGAACCAGTTTCTACCGTTATTGTGTTCAGAGATTTTGACAAAAAATCCCCGCTCGGCGACCAGTAATCGTCGCCGAGCGGGGAGGAATGAACGGGTGCATGGACCTAGGTTCCCAGCGGTGAGCCGCCAGTAGGATCGGCGCTGCGGTGTTTCACGACCCGGTTCGGGATGGGACGGGGTGGGTCCACCGCGCTCCACACACACCCATTGGGAGAAGAGACGGTCGTCCCTTCACCCCTCACGCGATTGCTTGCTCGTGCACCCTGTTTTCTTGCTGCCGGTCGGTTCGCCGTGACGGAAGGAAGCCCTCGCCCCTGCGCACCGGTCGCCTCTACGGGTCACCCCGCCTCCAGCTCCGGCCGCTTGGCCCGCTCATCTCGCGGGGGGCTTACCAGCCTTGCGCTGTGAGAGCAGTCGTCTTGCGGCGTGTTTCCCACTTAGATGCTTTCAGCGGTTCTCACTCCCGGACATAGCTACGGAGCCTGCAGGACGCCCTACAACTCCTCCACCAGCGGTCCGTCCAGCCCGGTCCTCTCGTACTAGGGCCAGCCCCGCGCACTGCTCTAGGCGCTCAGAGCGGATAGAGACCGAACTGTCTCACGACGTTCTGAACCCAGCTCGCGTGCCGCTTTCATGGGCGAACAGCCCAACCCTTGGGACCTACTCCAGCCCCAGGATGCGACGAGCCGACATCGAGGTGCCACGCTCCGCCGTCGATATGAACTCTTGGGCGGTCTGAGCCTGTTATCCCCGGGGTAGCTTTTATCCGTTACGCCACAGGCCTTCCACCCGGTCCTGTGGGATCACTACGGCCGACTTTCATCCCTGCTCGGCCGGTCTGCCTCGCAGTCAAGCGCCCTTCTGCCGTTGCACTCCGCAGCGGATGACCATCCCGCCTGAGGGCGCCGTTGCGCGCCTCCGTTACCCTTTAGGAGGCGACCGCCCCAGTCAAACTACCCACCAGCCACCGTCCCCGCTGACCGCGGGTGAGGGCAGCGCAGACCGAAGAGTGGTATTTCACCGTCGGCTCCAGCCAGCCCGCAAGCCAGCCTTCTCCGCCTCCCACCTATCCTCCGCATCGGCCTCCGCTACCCGATGGCAAGCTGTAGTAAAGCTCCACGGGGTCTTTTTGTCCCGCTCTGAGGTGGCCGCATCTTCACGGCCACTGCAATTTCACCGAGCCCCCGGTCGAGACAGTGCCCAGGTCGTTATGCCTTTCGTGCGGGTCGGAACTTACCCGACAAGGAATTTCGCTACCTTAGGACTGTTATAGTTACAGCCGCCGTTTACCGGGGCTTCGGTTTGGAGCNTGCACCCCGCCCCTTAACCTTCCGGCACTGGGCAGGCATCACCCCCTATACGTCGCCTTTCGGCTTGAGCAGGGAGCTGTGGTTCTGGTAACCAGTCGCCCGGGCCTGGACCCTGCGGCTGCCTCGCGCTCCACCCG
>JGI24185J35167_1001227_pt1 | contig 11609 bp, 11 predicted proteins | sample YNPBryunderm2012_FD_35167 | JGI IMG/M metagenome (IMG submission 35167) | reverse complement strand
CAAATAACATTGCTACGCTAAGCCTAAGCATGCTGAAACTTGGTCGCAAAAAGTATGCTCTAACGACGGTTTTAGATGTCTTTCCACTTNCAGCACTGGATGCGGCGGCACCGAGCTTGCCGTTCCAGCCAAAAAGCGATGCAGCATTTCACTCGTTTGTGATGGTGCGCCAGTTGGCTTTTGCAAACTTTCGCTGCAGGGCGCATTTCTTCAAGCTAATGATGCGCTTCAGCGCATGTTGGGCTACGGTGCCGAAGAACTTCGCCTTCAAGATATTTCTCATCCGGCAGATTACGAACTTGAAACGGCTTTCCTTGATAAAAGTGCATGCTGGCAAGAAACAGACCTATAAACCTTATCAAGAGATTTCTTCACAAAGACAGGCATAGCATGTGGGTGAACTTTTCCGCTATCGTGATGCAGGATACTCAAGGGCAAGAGCGCTACATGATTGGCATCATTCAGGATGCTGCGGGGTGCTTAAGCAACTAGTGCGTGGATGCTTCGCTTTGCTCAGCATGACAAATTGTGAAAGCGAGGACGCTTTGCAGCATTCAGCATGACAGGGCGGTGGTGTTCCGAGCACTTTTTTGTCATTCCGAACGCAGTGAGGAATCCACTCATGGATGCTTCGCTTTGCTCAGCATGACAAGTTGAGGAAGTGTGGATGCTTTGAGCGTTCAGCAGGACAGAAAAGAAAAGTGGCGCAGCGTTCAGCATGATAATGCACCTGACCAAGCAGGATGCCCTGCATTGGTATCTCATATTTAATGCTTTATTTTCCTGCTCTTGTACAATAGCGTTGCACTACACTTTTTTGCGTCAGCCCATGTTATCTGGCAATTTAAGAGACTACATCTTGCGACTGAATTTATCAATAGCTTCTCTTGCATTTATATGAAGCCCTTAGAAAATCAGGTCGCGCTCATTACGGGCGCTTCTCGTGGCATTGGCAGAGCTACTGCATTGAAACTTGCCTCAATGGGGTGCCACATCGCAGTCAATTATGTGCGTCATGCAGAGGAAGCAGAACGCACGGTGGCAGAAATTAAGGCAATGGGGCAAGATGCGCTGGCGATTCAAGCCGATATTTCTCGCCCTGAAGCTCTCAAGCAGCTTTTTGCCGATACTTTTGCACATTTTCGTCGGCTCAACATTTTTATCAGCAATGCTGCTAAAGGCGTGTTTGGTCCTGTCACGCGCATTGGTCCAAATGGCTTTGATTTATCGATTGCTACAGGTCCTAAAGCGCTGTTGCTCGGTGCACAGGAAGCGGTTAAGCTTTTCGGCGATGCTGGCGGCGTGATTGTGGCTGTCTCGAGCATTGGTAATTTTCGGTGTTTAGATGGTTATGCAGCGGTTGGGGTTGCCAAAGCAGGAATTGAGACACTGGTTCGTTATCTTGCAGTTGAATTAGGTCCAAAACGCGTACGCGTCAATGCGGTTTCTGGCGGTCCGATTGATACCGACGCACTGGATGATTTTAAGAATGTGGAAGAACGCCGCGCCAAGTGGATTGCGCGCACACCGCTCGGTCGGTTGGGCACGGCTGAAGATATTGCCGACATCATTGCATTTCTTTGCACCGATGAATCACGCTGGATACATGGACAGACCATTCTTGCCGATGGTGGCTATACACTCATGGAATAACTCTTCTCGGTTCAACACTAACCCTTTAGCTTATGTTTTTTAATGAATTACCTTGGATGTGGGGCGGCTTTTTCTTGATAGTTGGGTTTATTCTTGCTCTTGACTTAGGAATTTTGAACCGTGAAGCACATCGCGTTACGCCGAAAGCCGCTTTAGGCTGGGTCTGCCTCTGGGTATCTTTAGCCCTTGGTTTTGCTGCTGCCATCTGGTATTTCTATGGGGCAGTGAAAGCAACGGACTTTATTACCGCCTACCTCATCGAGCAATCTCTTTCGGTCGATAATCTCTTCGTTTTCGTTTTGGTCTTTCGCTTCTTCAGAGTTGAAGATAAGTATCAGCATCGAGTGCTGTTTTGGGGCGTCTTGGGTGCAATTGTCATGCGTGCCATTTTCATCTTTGCAGGCGTGGCGCTCATCAACAAGTTTCACTGGATTACCTATGTCTTTGGCGGGTTTCTTGTCTACACAGGCATCAAGTTTTTCTTTGAGAGCGAAGAAAAAGAAGCCGACTTTGCTGAAACGGTTGGCGTGCGTCTGGTCAAGCGCTTCTTTTCGGTCTCACGTAACTACGATGGGCAAAAGTTTTTCACCGTTGAAAATGGCAAACGCATGGCAACGCCAATGTTCTTAGTGCTTGTCGTGATTGAAATTACGGACCTGATTTTTGCGGTAGATTCTATCCCTGCTGTGCTTGCTATCAGTTCCGATGTGTTTATCGTCTTTACCTCCAACATCTTTGCCATCATGGGGCTACGCTCAATGTACTTTTTACTTGCTGACATTGTTGACCGCTTCATATACCTCAAGTATGGTTTGGCAGTGATTCTGACATTTGTAGGGGTTAAAATGGTGGCAGCAGGTATCAACGAAGCATGGAAGGTTCCTTCGTCGGTGTCGCTGTCGGTGGTGGCTAGTATATTGGCAGTGTCGATTGCGATGTCGCTACTTATCAAGCCAAAGCCGAAGCCAAAGTCGGCAGAAGAGCACCCTGATGTGGTCGAGGAAAGTTCTCAAGTCTAGGTTGTGTTGACAATTAGGTTAGGTGAATGCATGCTCTGGAAAGGATACGAATTGAACCGATTATAACTCAGTGTCTTGCAGATGCACTGTCATGCTGAACGGAGCGAACGAAGTGAAGCATCCATAGTGAATTTCTCGCTGACGCTCGGAATGACAACACCAGTGCGCAGAACATCTGTGCTTTGCAACATCACGACAAAAGACAAGTGTAGAGCAGTGTAGCAAAACTTGCTCATTCATTTGTCAACACGACCTAACCTTTTGCGCATGATTTTTGGGCGAGCGTGTGTTGCTCGCCCGTTGTGCTGGCTTTCTGGCTGGCTTTAGGCAAGAATGCCATGCGCCACCATGATTTCGCGTGCGGCTTTATTTCCAGTCTCTACTGCCCCTTCCATTGAGTCGTAGAATCGATTGCGTGTGTAGCCGCCTGCAAGGAAGAGATTTTTCACAGGTGTTTTTTGCGTCGGTCGCTTGGCATCCATGCCCGGCACAGCAGCATAGACTGACTGCGGAATGCGCACAATCGTATGCTTGAGAATTTTTGCTCCCTTTGAAGTTTCAGGGAAAATATCGCGCACGCTAGCATCAACCTTTGCGATAATTTCCTCATCGGAAAGATGCATGAAGTACTTGGCTGGCGCAACGCCAAACTCAAAGCGCGATTTGCCTTGGTGCGTCAGACCGCGCAGCACGGCATAGTCAGGTGTGGTGTTTGCCATATCGGCATAGAATGGGATAACGCCATCGGGTGAGAACATGATGTTATCAATGTAGCTAATCTGCTTGTCATACCAGAGCTGCACGGTGATAACAGGCACGCCTTGAAACTCATCAATGTTGCGGAAGAACTGATACTTTTCTTTCAGGCTCTCAGGCAAAACTTTTTTGAGGTTATGCACAGGCAGTGCAGTCAGGTAGTAGTCGGCAGTAAGAATTTCACCATTTGCCATTTGCACGCCTGTGATTTGTTCGCCGTCGTAGAGCAGGGTGACGGCTTTTGCTTCGGTGTGAATTTTACCGCCTTTTTTGCGAATGTAATTTGCCAGTGGAGCAATCAAATACTCTTCTGGAGACCCTTTAAGAAAGCCCATCATGGAGGCTTTCGGGACACGCAGAAATTCACCTGCTACATCAATAACGATTTTGGCAGAAATCTCTTCAGGTGGTAGAAACTTCAGTGCCAGCGACATCGGCACGAACATTTTTTTCAGTAGCCTTTTGCTGACGCCTTGTCTCTGGTGCCATTCTTCATAGGTCATCTTGTCTTGTTCAGCATAATACTTTTGACCGCCAAAGAGAATAGGCATAAGCATTTTGGTAAAGGTAATCATCTCGGTGAGCGTAAAGTAGTGGTTGCTCGTTATCGCTGGAATGAGGTGGAAGGGGCTGGGCAGTTTCCAAGTGCGGAACACAAACCGCTCACCTTTTGAAAGGGTGTAGGTTAGCTCATGTTTCTTCCAAAGAATGTACTGGTATGTGCCCAGTTCTTTCATCAGCTCATAAATTTCTCGATATGCCCCAAAGAAGCAATGCAGCCCAGTTTCAATCCAATCTCCTTCTGCATCCTTCCATGAGGAGACTTTACCGCCCAGTATGTTGCGCTTTTCGAGCAGCTCGACTTGAAAGCCGTTATCGACCAAGCGCTTTGCCGCTGCCAGACCGGCTAACCCGCCGCCAAGAATGAGCACACGGTTTCCACCTGTTTGTGTGCGCGGCGAAATTGTAACTTCTGCTGTCATATCGTTTTGGAATCCTTTCATTCAGATTGGTTTGATGACTACACTGCAAAACTGAATTCTTTGGTAGGACGTTTTTTATGCCTTGCGATGCGCTTCCGCCAGTGCCTGGAGCAGTTTTGCCGCTTCAAAGGGCTTTTGCAAAAAGGCTTCTGCATTTTCACGTTTTAGTAAGGTGATACGCTCGCTATCCAAGAAACCGCTTGCGACAATGATTTTGAGCGTTGGACTAATCTTACGCAAGGTTTGCACCGTCTTCAGACCGTCCATATCTGCCATGCTCATATCAACTACCGCTGCAACAATGCTTTCCTGATGCTGCTTAAGTAGCTCTATGCCTGCTTGCCCTGTCAGTGCCGTCAAGGCAGAGTAGCCATGTGCAGTAAGCAAACTTTTCACACTGTCGCAGACCGCTGCTTCATCGTCGATAACGAGAATGTACTCGCCTTGTCCTCGCCGCATTTGAGCTTGCGCTTGTGCTGTCTCCTGACGACCAGTGTCGATCTTCTGCTGCCACACAGGCAGATACACTCTGAACACCGTGCCTTTGCCCAGTTCACTATAGACATTGATGAAACCTTGGTGATGCTTCACAATTGAAAATACTGTGGAGAGCCCAAGTCCGGTGCCCTTGCCAACTTCTTTTGTGGTAAAAAAGGGCTCAAAGATTTTATCTAAGACTTCAGGTGACATGCCGGTGCCTGTATCGCTGACGGAGATGCGCACATACTGACCGATTTTAGCATCAAGGTGAATCAGGGCATTACGCTCACCGACCGAAAAGGGCTCCAAGTGAAAGGTAAGTTCGCCGCCAGCTGGCATAGCATCGCGGGCATTGACTGCTAGGTTCAGCAGCGCTTGATAAATCTGCGTGGGGTCAGCTTTTACCAGCGGCAAATCTTCTGCCACTTGGGTCTTAATCAGAATGTTTTTGGGGAAAGTGTTTTTGATAAAGTCAATTAGCTCTTGCATCAAATTTGCCAAGTTGCATGGCTGCATGTCGCCCGTAGTGCCGCGTGCAAAGTTAAGGATTTGTTGCACCAGTTGCGTGCCACGCTCCAAATTACGCTGCAGTGTTTTTATCCATTTTTGGCTTTTTTCATCGCTGAGCTTTGTTTCCAGCAACTCCAATGAGAGCAGCATTGGGGTGAAAATGTTATTGAGGTCATGCGCAATGCCGCCTGCCAGTCGTCCAAGACTGTCCAAACGTTGTGCGCGCAAAAATTGCTCTTGCAATCGCCACCGCTCGGTCACATCTCGGTCGATGGTAATGATGGCTTTTTGCTTTTCTTGCTCGTTGTAAGTCAAAATCCAGTTACTTTCCACTCCTAGCTCTTCGCCCGTTTTGCGACGCTTTTTCAGCTCCCCGCTCCAGTGCCCTGCTCTTAGCACATTTTGAACAATTTGCTTGATGTCATCTTGGTTTTCACCCCACAGAATTTTTGCGGCGGACTTGTTCATCACTTCACTTGCTGAAAAGCCATAGATGAGTTCGGCGCCTTTGTTCCAGAACAGGATTCGGCCATCGAGGTCGCGGATGATAACGGCATCGCGCATGCTATCGATGAGCATAGATTGCTCTTTGAGTTTGGCTTCAGCCTGTTTGCGCTCGGTAATGTCTTTCATAGCGCCCACCATGCGGTAGGGCTTGCCATGGGCATCAAGCAGAAAATCGCCGTTATCTTCTACATAGATGTATGTGCCATCTTTGCGCTTGAAGCGATAAATGACATGATAGGGCATTTTAGTTAAGATGGCATGCTCCAGCTCTTTTGTTGCTATGACATAATCGTCAGGGTGAATCAGCTTCTTCCACTCTTGCAAATTGATTTGAGCAAATTCTTCAGGGGTGAAGCCTGTTACTTGCAAAATTGCGCCTGCCCACTGAATCTGTCCAGTTGCTAAATCAAGGTCGTATATGAGCTGTCCTGTATTTTCTGCTGCCAGTCGGTAGCGGTCTTCGCTGGCGCGCAGCGCTTCTTCATATTTCTTGCGCTCAGTAATGTCACGCTGAATGCCAAAGTGCCCAATGAACTTGCCTTCTGCATTAAAAAGTGGCACACATTGCCCTTCAACCCAGATTTGTGAGCCATCCGCCCGCCGCTCATCTCTAATTACGATTTGGCGACCTCTGTCAAGATTTTCTCGCCATATTCTGCGACCGTATTCGATATCGTGGGCGTAAAAATCTGCTGGGGTTCTGCCAAGAAATTCTTCTCGGCTCATGCCATACTGGGCAAGAATAGCATCGTTGGCTTCGGTCATGCGCTGGTGGCTAAAGATGTAATCCAGTGCCGCTTCCTTATCGGGTGCATTGTACCATTCAACAGGTTTATCGAGCATCATAAAATAAAGCCCATCGAGGGCTTGATTGAAGAACAGATTGAAGCGTTGATACTGCTCTTGCGCTTGTTTTTCTGCCTTGGTCAGCTCACTGGTTTCCGACGCCCTGACCAGCCAAGCGGGATTGCCTGCAAAGACCATGCGCTGCGCTTGCACACGTACCGCAATTTGTTTGCCACTTTTGGTGCGGCATAGCCACTGCATGCTATATGTTTTTTTCTTGTTCGCACGTTCTATTGCTTTTAGGACATTTGGCGCATCATCGGGCATGAGAATTTCCGCCACCGTCATTGACGCAAACTCTCGCTTGGAATAGCCGTAGCGCCTTGTGGCAGCTTTGTTTGCCGCTAAAATGTTGAGCGTTTTTGCGTCGTATATCCACATTGGCGCTGGATGGTTCTGAAAGAGCGCGTCGTAGAGCTCTTTTGTCTCTTGCGCCTTGAAAGGGAGACTTTGATTTCTGGGTTTGGACGCTGCGGCTGCACGCTGCATGCCTGCACGTGGCTTGCCAGATTTGGGGGCAGTCTTTTCCTTTGCCTTGCGAGATGCCTTAGGTTGAAAAGGAGAGGTTATTTTTGACGCCTTTGGCGCCCGCTTTTGTGAATTAGCCATGCAAAAAGTGATGCATTACCTATCTTTTGCCTCTGTTATCGCCCTAGTGTTGTCTTTACTGCGGCAACTTCAATCGGAGCGATAGGATTGCAGAAGTGAAGATAAACAAAAACAGATGTGAAATTTCCATTAAAGTTTTTTTAATTTTTTGCACTGTGTATGCTTAGCTTCATTCTTCGCAGGGTCTATGCCATTTTGGTTTCTCCTGAATCGGAATGGCGCACTATTGCGCAAGAGCCTGTCTATGACCCACAAGACCTCGTTCGCGACTATGCCATGCCCCTGATTGTTACCGCCATACTCCTTGAGGTGATTGTTTCGGGCATCTTAACGGGCATCAAGATTAAGTTGGTCTGGATTGCGCTGGTGCATTTTGCACTGCTGGCGCTTTTGCTTGCTATTACCACTTCGCTGATTCAGAGTTTTGCGACGCGTTTTCAATCTTGTGATGAGCGCACCGAGGTGGCAAAAGTCGCCGTCTATGGCTCTACGCCGATATGGCTGGCTGCGATGCTGTCTGCATTCTTCATGTTCAATGCATTTTTTTCTTTTGTCTTGAAACTGGCAGGCTTGACTTATGCCATTTACCTCTACAGCTTAGGTCTTGGTCCTGTACTAAACACGCCTGTGGGACAACGCCGCAACTTTTCTACCGTAATTGCCATGATGGTGTTTTTAATTTTTGGCATGACGCGCTTGCTTAGCGCAGGTGCCGAGCGATTTTTCAATCGATAAAGTTCTTCGGTCAGAATGAGAAGGCGTGGCTTTATCAAGTTGATACCTGTCTTTGGTCTTATTGCGCTGCTTGGTTTGGCACGCAGTGTGGGCGCACAAAGCGCGCAAGAGTGGTTGGATAAAGGCATTGAGCAATTGGAGCGAGAGGAATACGCAGCGGCTTTGCTTTCTTTGAGCCGTGCCCTGCAAAAAGATTCGCTAACGCTATGGCAAGCCTACACCAAACGTGGCTATGCGCGTCTGCACCTGCAAGATACACTTGGCGCCATGCAAGATTACACACAGGCGATTCGCCTGCAGCGCAATCATCCTGATGCTTACTTTTACCGCGCCATGCTGCACTTGGCGCTGAAGGATTATCCACGTAGCATTGCCGATTTTTCTGCGGTGATTTTCCTCAATCCCAAATTGCCTGCCGCGTTCTACTACCGAGCCCTTGCCAAATTCCAGATTGGTGAATTTGATGAAGCCAAAAACGATGCCTCGGCAGCACTCGAGCTTGAAAACAAATTCGCTGATGCCTATTCCCTGCGCGGCTTATGCCATGTTGCCCTGCAAAACGATACACTTGCCATCAACGATTTTTCGCAGGCACTAAAAATTCGACCGCATTCTGAAGATTACTATCAGCGCGGGATGGCACGTTTGCGCCTGCATCGCTCCCTTGAAGCCCTGTTAGACTTTGATAACGCCATTGCACTTAGTAGCAATGAAGCTAAGTTTTACTATGCACGTGGCTTGGCTAAGCGTGATGTGGGCATGCGCTCTGAGGCATTCCCAGATTTTCTGACTGCTCGTGCAAAGGGTTATGAGGCTGCTGAAGCCTATCTCAAACTCTATGGCGAGAGCGAAGAAAAACGTCGTGAAGACTCGCTACGGATTTACAGCACACGCGAAATTGTCGTCGAAGCCAATGCGCCTGAATTTGAGAAGTTTGTCAAAGACACTCGCTCTGTAGTGCAGCAGGGCATTGCTGTGGCGCAATATGCTTCAGAGCAACTTAGTGCTGGCTTTGCGCCTGTGGTCTTACCCAACGCCAGCCTTGACATGACACCCAACGAGTGCAACAAGGTCTTGATTCAAGTGCGGCGCCCGAGTCAGATTCCGATTCAGTGTATCGCTCAACTTTTGCGCGAGCAAGCCGCCAAGACTAACGATGCGGTCATCAAAGATTTTTCACTTCAATTGACGACGCTGGTGCGCGAAATGGATATTGCCCGACAAATGCCCCTTGCCGCCTTCGAGATGCGCTCTCGCCTGCTGGATGCACGCAAACTCTTGCAGCAGCTTAGTGACTATCTTGCCAAAAAACAGCAATCGCTTCGCTGATTGCCATGAGCCACCGCACAACTTCCACAATTTCTGTGTTCTCTCTTGACAATTTTAAGCCTGAGCTGAATATCAAAAAGCTATCTCAAAAACTTGTGCCGCCGCCACGCTTTGCACAGGCTACGCTCGACACCTACATTCCTGACCATGCGCATCCCTCTCAACATGCTGCCAAAGAGTATCTGCGCAACTTCGTCCACCAGCTCAATCGTCGGCGCAATGGGCTTGAGAAATTTTTCAAGTCGTTTGCTTCGCCATCTGTCTTAGGGCTCTACCTTGATGGCGTGTTTGGCGTTGGAAAAACTCATTTGCTGGCAGGCGTGCATTCAGCTTTTGAAGGCAAGAAATTTTACCTCTCTTTCACGGAGCTCATGTATCTTATCGGATACCTTGGGCTGGCACGTGCTGCCGAAGAGTTGGGCACGGCGCACCTCATTGCCATCGACGAATTTGAGCTCGATGACCCCGGCAACACCACCATGGCGATTGGTTTTTTGCAGCGCATGTTTGCCCGTAACATCGTTGTCGTAACCACATCCAACACGCCCCCTTCACGCCTTGGAGAAGGACGCTTCGCCGTTCAAGATTTTCAGCGTGAAATCGCCATGCTGTCTTCACACTTCCATGTTATCAAGATTGACGGCAGTGACTGCTGTCTTCACACTTCCATGTTATCAAGATTGACGGCAGTGACTACCGGCAACGCCATGCCCTGCATACTTCGCCGCCTCACTCGACTTGGCACTTGCCTAATGTGCGCAAACTTTTCTCAGATTACCATGTAGAACAGGGACGCAAAAAAGCCTACTTTACTGCCGATGAACTTCTGCAGATGCTGCGCCAATTTCATCCCATGCACTATCTTGAGCTTGCCGAGACACTCGGCGCCATCTTCATTGAGCAACTTTCCCCGATTGAAGACCAATTCGATGCCTTGCGCTTCGTTTATTTCGTTGATAAGCTCTACGACCATCAATCCAGGTTTTTTGCTTCAGCGACTGTGCCTATTGAAGAGCTTTTCCCAAAAGAGTTTTACAAATCGGCTTATGCCAAAAAGTATCTGCGCTGTCTTTCGCGCCTAAGGGAAATGTGCACATTTGCTTGAATCTTTGCCGCACTGCCATGCACGCAATTTGTATGAATTCGGTAACTTAGCGCACCTTAAATGTCTCAACGCATGTTGCTGCGCTGGTTCTCTATACCAACAAAGTTTGCGCTCTTTATTGGGCTGTGGTGTCTTGTTCAAGGCTGTCAGGCGACCATGTCGTCCATGCGCTATAAAGCCAAGCCCGTCAGCCGTGAAGACATTTCAGCTTTGGAATCAGAATCAGCGGCAAGTGTTCCTTCTGCCGAAGCCGATACCCGAGAAGTCAGCCGTTTCAATGAAAGTTTGAAAGTTGCCGCTCTGGGCAGTGATGCTCGCGCGCGCCTAGATGCCGAGATTCAGCGCTATGTTGGCACCCGATACCACTATGGCAGTCAAGGCGAGCAGGGCTTTGATTGCTCTGGTTTTACAGGCAAAGTGTTTCGCGATGCGCTCAAAATTGAACTGCCGCGCTCTTCTTCAGCGCAAGCACAGGTTGGCACGCCTGTCGCCAAGCAAGATTTACAGTTCGGTGATTTGGTTTTTTTCAACATCTATGGCAGAGGAATCTCGCATGTCGGCATTTACATTGGCAACGGCAACTTTGCTCATGCCAGCGTCAAAGTTGGAGTAACCATCAGTAATTTGAGCGAGCGTTACTATCAGCAGCGTTATGTGACAGCCCGACGCATTGTGCGTCTTCAGTAATTTTATCCACGCGCTTTAAGCTCGATAGCTCACGGTGAGACCTTGCTACTAGCACCATTCCGCTACACTGTGCAGACTGGAACTACGGCAAGCAATACCCACTTGGCGCCTTTCAAGCGGCTCTGCCAAAGAGCGGACAAAGCGCGCAGATTACACGCACAGGCAATTTCATCTGGAATGATGCCGCTGGTCGTTATGGGGTTTCCTCAATTTGCCACACTGCGCTTCTATTACACTGATGCCGAAGCTGCCGCCGCTGGGCTTAGTGAAGGCAATCTGCGACTCTACCGATTCAATGGTGCGACATGGGAGTATCAAGGTGGCATCAATGACACGGTTGCAAATTATGTGGAACTTGCCGGCGTGAGCGCCTTCAGCGAATGGGCACTT
>JGI24185J35167_1001216_pt1 | contig 11661 bp, 9 predicted proteins | sample YNPBryunderm2012_FD_35167 | JGI IMG/M metagenome (IMG submission 35167) | reverse complement strand
GATAGGGCTTATGACTATGCCCTGGAAGCCATAAGTGAACTGTCAAAGTTTGCAGAATCTGCCAAGGTATGCATAGGGGTGGAAAATGTATGGAACAAGTTCCTCCTTTCACCTCTAGAGATGAGAGACTTTATAGATAAGATAAACTCCAGATACGTGGGGGCATATCTGGATGTCGGTAACATCATCTATATAGGATATCCTGAACACTGGGTAAAGATACTTGGAAGCAGGATAAAAAAGGTACACGTAAAGGACTACAGAAGACAGGGATGTGGTCTAGCTGGCTTTGTAGACCTCCTTGCAGGAGATGTGGATTTTCCCAGGGTGATCTCTGCATTGAAAGAGGTAGGATACGATAATTATCTGAATGCAGAGATGTCTGCATACAAACATTATCCTTTGCAGATGATATATAACACGTCCAGATCTATGGATAAAATACTCGGGAGGGGATAGTATGTTAAAAGTAGGGCTTATAGGAATTGGCTTTATGGGTAGAGGACATCTCGACAATTATATACGGCTTGAGTCCGAGGGTTTCCCTGTGAAACTTGTGGCTATCTGCGATATAGACCCTGCCAAGTTTGAAAACAGATTCATCCCCGGAAATATAGATGTAGGGACAAAGAAGTATGACTTCAGTAAATACAGACTATACACAGATCTCGATGAGATGCTAGAGAAGGAAGAACTGGACTATGTGGACATATGTCTTCCCACATACCTGCATGCAGAAGCCACCATAAAAGCCCTAGACAGGGGTATGCATGTACTATGTGAAAAACCAATGGCTCTAAATTCCAAACAGTGCGAAGAGATGATAAAAGCGGCGAAGAAAAATAACAGAAAACTAATGATAGGACACTGTCTCAGATTCTGGCCTGAATACGAGTATCTAAAGGAATGTGTTCAGACGGAGAGATTTGGTAAGTTCCTGGGCGGATATTTCTATAGAGGTGGGGGGACTCCAAAGTGGTCTTATGAAAACTGGCTTCTTACTAAGGAGAAGAGTGGAGGTTGTATCCTGGACCAGCATATACATGATGTAGATACGATAAACTGGCTCTTTGGAAAACCATCTGCGGTTTCGACTATAGCCAGAAATGTCATACCTGGAAGTGGATATGATATAGTCTCGACAAATTACATATACCCCGATGGAAAAGTGATAAATGCACAGGATGACTGGACACTTCAGGGAGAGTATGGATTTGAGATGCTATTCAGGGCGAACTTTGAAGGAGGAAATCTTATATTTCAACATGGAGTCCTGAAGGTAAATCCAAATGAGGGCAAGAGTTTTACCCCAGAGCTTCCAAAGGAGATGGGTTATTACAGAGAGATAAGGTATTTTGCAGAGTGTATCCTGAATGATAAGCCGATAACGGTAGCTCCTCCTGAGAGCAGTAAGGAAACCATAGAGATTGTAGAAGCGGAGATAAGGTCTGCCGATAATAGAGGGGAGATAACCCCGGTACTGTAATAGGAAACCCCGGAACTTCCGGGGTTTCCTATATCTTTTCCAGTATTTCACCGGCTTCCAGTATAATCGTATCCTCTATATCCTGGGAGAAAGGAAGCACGTTAAAGATCTTTGGGGCAATGTATGAGGCATAATCTTTCTTATCTCTATAGGCATCCTTAACCGGAATATACCCTACAAGTCCATTTGTATACCCGAAAGTAAATAACACTGGATACTTCTCTCTGAGTCTTAGACCATACTCACAGAATACTTCTCCAGGTATCCCTAGAATCTTCACATTCCCTACACCTATCCCCTGTATTGGGATATCCTCTATGTATGGCTTTTCTCTAAAACTCTCATAAGATGATTCAGCCTCTCTTAGCCATTCCTCTATAAATCTCTGGGCATCTCTATTTTCCCTATAGATATCCATCCAGAGCTCTGCATCTCTCTTTATCTCCTCTTTAGATGGTACCTGTAGGGGAAGTCTCACCCTCTTTTCAATAATATCTATCTTTGGGTCCTCGATGACATTTCCATATCTCCTAGCCTTTAACGCCCTATTCCCCGCTATATAACCTAAAAGCTCTATATCTTCCTCTCTACCCATTCCCCATCTATTCATATTGGTCACCGGGTCTATATCTCCACAGAAGCCCTGAAAGAATATACAGTTATCTCCACCCTTCTCTATGTATCGTACAAGTTCCCCTGGCCAGTCAGCCGATATATCCTTAGTCCTTCCAAGTACAACAGGATGGCAGGCATAGTTTACAAGAAATATGTTTCTGTCCTTCCTTTCAAACAAGAGGACATTAAGAGAGGGATCGATAGGTTCAAACCTCCTCAATCTCCTGTTAAAACCAATCGGCTCTAAGATCTCCCTATGATATAAAACCCTTGCCTCTCTCAGATCTCTTCTAGCAAGATCCACAGCAGAGATGATCTTTTCCTTTAACTCCCCTGAATATTCCTCATTAACTTCTCCCAGACCTCTTAATCGCTGAACAGCAGGACCTGAGTGAGTATGAGTACAGCTAACTGTTATATTTTTTATCTCCAGCCCTTCCCTACCCGCAATGGCACCTCTCAATCCGTCAGCAAAATCGACAGAAAATCCTATAAGATCACAACTTATAAGGACAGCACTGTTTTCACCACTTTCAAGATATAAGGCTCTTACCTTCAGATCAGTTAATACATTCTCCCCCTTTCTATCGAGGTAGAAACCATATCCAGTTAGGTCAAGCCCTAGATCAGGAGAAGGGGTGATTATACACTCTCCATAGCCAACCGATAATCCCATAATACTCCTCCTATAAAGATCTTTTTAATTATTATAACTCGATGGTATAATCTAGTTAATAGAATAATAAAGGGAGGGATGAGATATGTTCCTGAAAGTACTGTTAGTTATTGTTTTTACAATGCTATTTGCCGGAATCCTCTATGGAAGTGAAGAGAGTATAGAGATCATATACTTTGGCCATTCTATGTTTTTGATAAAATCCAGCTCAGTCTCTATAGTTACTGATCCCTTTAATCCGGCTGTCGGCTTCCCCCTTCCAGATGTAAAGGCAGATATCGTAACCGTAAGTCATGAACATTCAGATCACAACAATGTATCCCTTATAAAGGGGAATCCTGTAATAGTAAGGGGAAGCATAGAGGCAAAAGGGATAAAGTTTACAGGGATTCCCTCATATCATGATAACAGAGGAGGAACATTGAGGGGCAATAATACCATTATAAGGTGGACTTTAGGAGGTATTACGTTTGCACACTTTGGAGACTATGGAGAAGATGAACTTACAGAGGAACAGTATGAGAAACTCAAGGGTACAGACGTAGTATTCATTCCAGTTGGTGGAGTATACACTATTGATGCCAGTAAGGCTCTAAACATTATACAGAAGATAAGTCCAAAGATGGCTATTGTTATGCACTACAGAACAGACTCTTACGGGCTTAAGGTTCTGGCGTCTATAGAGGATATAAAAAAAGGTGATCCCTGGACTAGAAAAGATGCCATCCAAGATAAAGATCTCAAAGAGCTCCCTACCGACAAAGACCAGGATCATATATATGGAGACACAATAAAACCTTGACAGGTAGGGCTAGATAATATAAACTCATACTCAAAATAGACTATATTAAAAACTTGATGGAGGGGCAAGACCACAGTATGGACTATAATCCTAAGGTGATAGAAGAAAAATGGCAGAAAAGGTGGGCTATTGAGGGTTTAAACAAAGCCAGAGAGGATACCTCTTTACCAAAAGCCTACATCCTGGAGATGTTCCCGTATCCATCTGGGGATATACATATGGGACATGTGAGGAATTACGTCCTTGGTGATGTAATTGCCAGATACTACAGATTTAAAGGCTATAATGTCCTGCATCCTATGGGGTGGGATGCATTTGGGCTTCCCGCAGAAAATGCTGCAATAAAGAGGGGAATACATCCAGCAAGATGGACCTGGAGCAATATAGAAAATATGAAGAAGCAGCTGAAACGGTTGGGTATATCTTATGACTGGGATAGAGAGATAGCTACCTGTGACCCAAGCTACTATAAATGGACTCAGTGGTTCTTCTTACTTATGTATAAGAGAGGACTGGCTTATAAGGGTAAGGCAAAGGTAAACTGGTGTCCAAACTGTAAGACAGTTACAGCAAATGAAGAGGTAATAGATGGGACCTGCTGGAGATGCCATCAACCTGTAGAGGAAAGATATCTAGAACAGTGGTTCTTTAAGATTACGGACTACGCAGAGAGACTCCTAAATGATCTGGATAAATTACCAGGCTGGCCCGAGCATGTAAAGATTATGCAAAGAAACTGGATAGGAAAAAGTGTCGGGGCAGAGATTGTCTTCAAAATAAAAGAGATAGACAGAGATGTAAAGGTCTTTACCACCAGACCCGATACGCTCTTTGGAGCCACATTCTTTGCCGTATCCCATGAGTCCAGTCTTATAGATGAGATGAGGAGATCTCCTCTTTTCAGGGAAAAGGAGATAGATGAACTGATCGCGAAGATAAAGGGGTCGAATAATGGGCAGGAAAAACTTGGAGAATTTACAGGACTTCACGCTATAAATCCTGCCAATGGAGAGGAGATCCCTGTATGGGTGACTAACTATGTGCTTCAGGAGTATGGAACAGGTGCAATTATGGGGGTTCCCGCTCACGATGAGAGGGACTTTGACTTCGCCAAGAAACACGGAATCCCTATAAGAACAGTGATACTACCGCCTGGAGAGTCACCTGATGGAGAACTTGAAGCTCCGTACATAGGAGAAGGATTACTGGTAAATTCTTCTATATTCAACGGATTATATAATGAGATAGCAAAGATAAAGATAGTCGAGCATCTGCAGAGAAAAGGGCTAGCAGAACCTAAGGTAAATTACAGACTCAGAGACTGGCTTATATCCCGTCAGAGGTACTGGGGGGCACCTATTCCAGTTGTCTACTGTGATAACTGCGGAATAGTCCCTGTGCCAGAGGAAGACTTGCCGGTACTTCTCCCAGAAGATATAGACTTCACTCCCACTGGAAGCATATCGCCACTTGCAAAGTCTGAAGAGTTTGTAAATACCACCTGCCCAAGGTGTGGAGGACCGGCAAAGAGGGAAACAGATACTATGGCAACCTTCATCTGTTCTTCCTGGTATTACTATAGATTTACCGACCCCCACAATGACAGGGCTCCATTCAGCAAAGAAGCTGTAACATACTGGATGCCAGTAGACAGATATATTGGAGGGGTGGAGCATGCCGTCCTGCATCTATTGTACTCCAGGTTCTTTACCAAGGTCCTGTATGATGCAGGATATGTAAACTTTGAAGAACCATTTACTAACCTCTTTACCCAGGGGATGGTCTTGAAAGATGGAACAGCGATGTCCAAGTCGTTAGGGAATATAGTTGAACCTTCTCCCATAATAGAGAAATACTCTGCCGATACACTAAGACTATTCATCCTCTTTGCATCTCCTCCCGAGAAGGAACTGGAGTGGAGCGATGANGGTGTCGACGGAATGTGGAGATTCCTCAACCGTGTATGGAGACTCTACGAAGAATTGATACCCCATCTAAACGGTAATGATGCTCCTGTAGACAGCGGTATCGAGAATGAACTTATAAAGTGGAGGCATATAACTGTAAAGAGAGTAACAGAAGACATAATAGAGAGGTTCCACCTGAATACTGCAATAAGTGCCCTGATGGAGTGGAGTAATTTCCTCGGGGGGAATATAGATGCGGTAAAAAAGGCAAAGAAGACAATCCTCAGGGATACATTAGAGACGTTCCTGATACTCCTTGCACCATTTACACCGCATATAGCGGAAGAGCTATGGGAGATCTTAGGGCATAAAGAGAGCATCTTCAGAGAAAGATGGCCTGAGTATGACCCTGATCTTATGAAGAAGTTTGAGTACGAACTGGTTATTCAGGTAAACGGTAAACTCAGGGATAAGATAAAGACAGAGGAGAGGGACATAGAAAAGTTAAAAGAGATTGTACTTCAGCTTCCCAGGGTGAGAAGGTTTGTTGAAGGTAAGGAGATAAAAAATATTATTGCTGTACCAGAAAGACTTATAAATATTGTGACTGACTGAGGTGACTAACAGAGAAAAATATCTCGTAGGTATAATTATAGTTCTAATTGGGGCTCTTCTCTTCTCACTGAACAGGCCTATCAGAGAGGAAGAGAAAGAGCCCTCTATTGTTATAGAGGAGAAAGATACAGGTAGTATAAAGGTTGCAGTCCATATAGGTGGTGCGGTGAGGACCCCCGGATTATACTATCTATCAGCCAATTCGAGGGTTGCCGATGCAATTCAGACCGCAGGTGGACCAACACCTGATGCAGACCTGGATGCAATAAACCTAGCAGGTAAGGTCACCGATGGGTTAAAGATCCTTGTCCCTTCGAAGATGAAAGGTGCAGTTAACCCTTCAATTACAGAGACTAATGAGGGTGAATCTTCCGGCGGTAAAAAGATAAATATAAATACAGCAAGTGCTAAAGAACTGGAGGAACTACCAGGCATAGGGCCGGTTCTTGCGGAAAAGATAGTCTCCTATAGAGAGGCAAACGGCCCATTTAAGAGTATAGATGAACTTAAGAAGGTTTCGGGTATAGGTGAGAAAAGATTTCAGGCGATAAAGGATCTGATTGTTGTCGAATGAGATAACAGGTAGACCAAGTATTATCATCTTCATCTCTATAGTTGCCGGGATACTTCTATTCAGGTATGTAGGCTTGATCTTTATTCCCCTTCTGTGTCTGTCTATAGTATTTCTTTTTTTTATAAAAGAGAGACTGAGCCTGGTTATAATGATAATACTTCTAAGTGCCTGGTGGACAGCAAGAAACTACGAGATCTATATGGACTCCGTTGAGCAGATAAGAGAGATATCTAACTCTGTAGTCACTGTGAATTGTAGAGTAAAGGGTATGTCTAAGTATGGACTGATGGTGAATCATCTGAAGATAAACGACAGGAAGTATTACGGGACACTGGAGGTAAGGTTAAGAGATGGTGAGTATCAATATGGTGATAATTTATATATTACCGGGAAAATCTATGAAAATAAGGCGCTCGATATAGATAAAAGGCAGTTTCAAGAAAGACTTATAGGTACTCTTTATCCTGAAGAGATAAGGACACTATCAAAGCCCGAATTTTCCCTTATGAGAGCCCTTTACTCTGTAAGGTCCCGGATAAAGGATAGAGTACCTCACAATCTCAGTGGAGAGGAACGTGAACTTACAATGGCGATGGTCCTAGGGATAAGTGAAAACCTTCCATACGAGACCTATAAGAGTTTCAAAGTTACCGGACTTATACATACACTGGTAGTATCAGGAGCCCAGGTATCAATAATTACATCAGCAATAATACCGTTTTTATCAGGTCTATGGTTATCCATAATATTTCCACTTGTTATACTATACGCCCTTATTACCGGATTGGAGATAAGTGTAATACGGGCAAGTATTATGATGGGTATAAACATACTTGCCCGTATTATATACGAAGACTATGACCCTCCATCGAGTCTAGCATTCTCTGGGATGGTGATTCTTATCTTTGATCCACTAGCCCTTTTTGGTTCGAGCTTTCAACTTAGTTTTCTGGCAACATTCAGCCTTATATGTATCTCTCCATACTTAAAGATAAGGAGACTGGAATTTATAATGCCAACGATAACAGTTCAGGGGGTCTTGGCACCTCTCCTTTTATACAAGAATGGTTCCCTTCCTCTTATAAGTTTTCCGATAAATGTGATAGTCTCACCCCTGATCTCTCTTTTAACTATAGGTGGTTTTATCCTCTCGATATCAACGTTCACATTTCCCTTTATTACTCACCTAATAAGTATTATAATAAAACCGATTGCGTATCTCCTACTACGCATAGTGGCTTTTGGCAACAGTATAACGTACGATATTAGATATAACCCTAGTATAATTGAATTGGTGTCGATGTATATTATTATTGGAGGGTTGATCTATATTGGATATACCAGATTACATAAAAACGATAAATGAGTTACAAGAGGGAGAAGTTTCTCATATATATGTCCTGAGTGGAGATTGGGATTTTCTAAAGGAGGACATAATCTCTAGAATCTACAATCTCCTGAGGGCTAAGGGAGAAACGATAATAGTGCGTGTAGAATCAGTAGAGCAACTGGACAGGGAGATAAAAAATGCAAGAAATGTATTGATACCTACCATAAAGCTTATCATAGCAAAGCTTGATAGTGCTCCAAAACTCAAGGCTATTACGGATGATATATATCTGATTGTAGATACAAACTCGGCTATAAAGATACCCAGAAGCAAACAGGTAAACCTATCTCCTCCTAATCCGAGAGATACAGAGACATACCTGAAAGAAATCATAAGAGGTCTGGCCAGGTACTACAAGAAGGTGGTAGAAGAGAGTTCTATAAGTATGCTTGTCTCTGCCCTTGCACAAGCCCCATATCTCCTTTTATCTGTATGGAACACACTATTACTCTTGGTAGGAGACGAAGGCAAGATTGAAGAGAGTTATGTAAGAGAAGTGGTGAGAAGTATTCCCACACTTGCCGGTTTTCAGATCATAGACCTCTTGGAGAGGGGGAGGACTATGGAGGCTTTATTTTTGCTAAGAAAAGAGTATTATCCTGATAGTGAGATAATGCAATTATTCTCTGCTCTAAGAAGAAGGTATAAGCTCATCTTATATGCAAAGACCATAAACCCTTATGATTCAGAGCTCGCTAAGGTCTTCAATATCTCCACTGCATATGCAAGGTTTATCCTGAATATAAGTAGAGACTATCCTCTGGACACTCTGATTAAAAAAATAAAACTCCTTCTCTCAACTGAGAGAAGGATAAAAACAGGAGAGATAAGACCAAAAGATGGCTTAGAAGACTTTATTATTTCTCTAAGCCTGAGCAGTTAGCATCTGAGACTCAAGCAGACTGAGTCTCTTCATTAGTCTGGACTTCTTTCTACTTGCGGTATTATCGTGTATGATATTCTTCTTAGCTGCCTTGTCGAGAAGACTACAAACAAGACTTATCTGTGACTTCGCTGAATTTAGATCCTTTGCCTCTATATATGCCAGAAACTTCTTAACCTCTGTCTTAATTCTAGATTTAACCGCCTTATTCCTTTCAGCCTTTCTTAAAGAAGCCCTAAGTTGTTTCTTAGCAGATCTTGTGTTTGGCACCTATTCAACCTCCATCCTTTCATTCAATTTTCTTTAGAGAGTATACCATAACTACACCAAAACTTTCAAGAGCCATCCATTTGACAAACTCTAGGATTTATCTGTAGAATAAGACAATAGATCTTCAGAAAGGATTGCAGGTGTATCTTTATGGTTAGTCTTTTACCCATCAGTATGGAAGAGGCTAGGAAAAGAGGCTGGGAAGAGCTGGATGTAGTAATCATCACAGGGGATGCCTATGTGGATCATCCATCATTTGGCTCTGCTGTAATTGGAAGAATCCTTGAGCACTATGGTTTTAAAGTAGGTATCCTGCCTCAGCCAGACTGGAAAGACAAAGACTCATTTAAGGTCCTGGGAAGACCCAGGCTCTTCTTTGGTATTACTGCAGGCAGTGTAGATTCGATGGTAGCCAACTATACTCCGAATAAGAGAAAGCGGTTAAGAGATGCCTATACTCCAGGAGGAAATCCTGGGAAAAGACCTGATAGGGCTACGATAGTCTATTCAAATATAGTNCATGAACTATACCCTGATGTACCTATCATACTGGGTGGACTTGAGGCAAGCCTNAGAAGATTCTCTCACTATGACTTCTGGGACGATGAGGTAAGACACTCCATACTTTTAGATTCCAGAGCAAAGATGATTGTTTACGGAATGGGAGAAAAACAGGTAGTAGAGATCGCCAGAAATCTTGCGTTGGGAAGATTATCTTATGAGTTGTGCCAGATTCCAGGTATTGTCTTTGTACTGAAAGAGAAAGAATTCGATGAGCTTTTCAGGGATAAGGATTACATAATGTTACCATCTTTTGAAGAAGTATCCGAGGATAAAGATAGATACTTTGACTTTCAGGCATTACTTCTCGAGGGTATGAAAAAGAGAAAGACCCTGGTACAGAGAGACGGAAGGCGATACATTATTCAAAATCCTCCTCCGGTATATACGACTGAGGACCTTGATCTTATCTACTCTCTACCGTTTCAGAGGCTTCCCCACCAATCTTATAAAGAGGAGATCCCGGCTTTAGAGACAGTAAGGACATCCATAACTTCTCATCGGGGATGTTTTGGCAGTTGTACCTTCTGTTCTCTCAATCTACATCAGGGGTGGCAGGTCGTTTCCAGAAGTGAAGAGTCCATTCTAAGAGAGGCGAACATCCTGACTAGTCATAAAGAGTTCAGGGGGACCATTGATGATATAGGTGGACCTACAGCTAATATGTATAAACTTCGATGCAAGATATATGAAGTCCCCGGTTCATGTCCGAACAGAGATTGCCTGTTTCCAGACATCTGTAAATATCTGGAGATAGATTTTTCACCACAGCTTAGACTTCTGAGGAAGGTCAGAGAGATCCCTGGGGTAAAGCATATATTTATTGCATCAGGAATAAGGTATGACCTTGCCCTAAAGGACGAAGACTATATACGAGAGATAATCAAAGANGGCTATATTGGAGGTCATCTTTCCGTTGCACCAGAACACATCAAAGATNGTGTACTTGAGATTATGAAGAAGCCAAGATTTGAAGTCTATGAGAGATTTGTATCCAGGTTTGAAAAAACTATAAAAAGATTTNGGAAAGAACTCTACATCATTCCATACTTTATATCTGCCCATCCCGGAGCTACCCTAAAAGACGCATGGGACCTTGCTATGTATGTAAAGGGCTTTGGCCACTACCTAGAGCAGATTCAGGATTATACCCCACTTCCACTTACCCCGGCATCCTGCGCCTTCTATACAGAATACCATACATTCAGGAGAGAAAAGATATACGTTGCAAAGACTTATACAGAGAGAAGATTGCAGAGGGCTTTGGTGCAGTATAAGGACAGGAAAAACAGGGAGTTCTTACTCAGGAATAAAGACAGGATCCCATTCCCGCTTGAAAAATTACTGAGATAATCAGGGACTAAGAGAGGTCTTTGTAAAAGCTAAAGGGAGTAAAACCTGGTAAATAGGTTTCAGAATACTGAGGAAACAAGTGACTAGCTTATCTCTTAAAATATGAAATAACTATGATTTGTACACCTTATAGCCTATGCTATAAGAACTAAAATAATCCACACAAAAGTTTATAGAGCCCAACCACACTTGACAGATTTGCCTATATAGTGGTATAATTAGAGTCGTAGAATGTAATGAGGAGGTGATATTGGAGAGAGTATACGGGTTATTCATAAGGAGAATTTTACTTTAACCTATACGTCTAGTAACCCTTATACGGGAAGGTTATTTTAGGCTATTTGAGAGATGAAAATTTTATAAAAGAGGAGGGAGAAGGTTTTATGAGAAAGTTATTTGTATGGTTGATTGCCATAAGTTTGGTGTTCAGTGTGTTTGTAGGTTTTGGCACTATCTCTCTTGCTCAGAAAGTATCTGTCCCCGGTCAATATAATTCCTTTGCAGAGTATGAAAAGGCAACGGGTAAGAA
>JGI24185J35167_1001215_pt1 | contig 11663 bp, 11 predicted proteins | sample YNPBryunderm2012_FD_35167 | JGI IMG/M metagenome (IMG submission 35167) | reverse complement strand
ATCCATCTATCCGCATATATCCTCTATCCTCATATATCCTCCATTCGGCTCATGTTACAAAGCAAGGAAACCCCGGGCTGGTCTGATTGCCGGTATCCGGGTTGTTCTGGCAGGTGAGTTCGGTGGACCAGATAGGAAAGGGGTGTTTGGGAATTTGGAGAAAATACACAAAATAGATCATTTGCCCTCCCTGCTCCGGGTTCCTTTCAGGATAGGGTATAATTAACCATTTGGGGTCCGGATGGGTATGGGAAGCCGCTCTGGCAAAGGCGGAAGGAGGCCGACGGGCCGGGAGCCGCCCGGCTGGAGGCCCCGCTAGGCTGCCAGGGGGCTGGAGGCATGAGCGTCCTCATTGGACGGAATCCACCGGGCCAGTGTTCTACAATTTGTAGGGGTAAAAATCGGCTCGGACCCCACGGATTGTGGTAATGACTTCCGGTGGATCCACTCCGCCGAAGGAAATATCTCGGACACAAAAGGATCGGTATCCATGAGCCAGCCGCAACTATTGGTCACCAGTGCCCTGCCGTATGCGAACGGGCATATTCATTTGGGGCATTTGGTCGAGTATATCCAGACGGATATCTGGGTGCGGTTTCAGAAATTACGGGGGCGGCGGTGCATATACATTTGTGCCGACGACACCCATGGCACCGCCATCATGATCCGCGCCCGGCAAGAAGGCATCCGGGAAGAAGACCTCCTGGCCTCCATGCACCAGGCCCATACCCGCGACTTTGCCGGCTTCCAGATCGCCTTTGATCATTACGGCAGCACCCACAGCGAAGAAAACCGCCAGCTCTGCTGGGAAATCTGGCAATCGCTGCGGAAGGCCGGCATGATCTACCAGCAAGAGGTCCGCCAACTGTACGACCCCCAGGCGGGCACCTTTCTAGCGGACCGATTCGTCAAAGGCACTTGCCCCAATTGCCACGCCCCAAATCAATACGGCGACAGTTGTGATCGCTGCGGCCATCATTATGATCCGATCGACTTGATCGATCCGGTCAGCACCCTTTCCGGCGCCCGGCCGGAGGTTCGCACTGCGGTGCATTTGTTTGTGGACATCGAAAAACAACATGCGTTTTTAGAGCAGTGGACCCAAAGTGGCGATCACCTCCAACCGGAAATTGCCAATTATCTCCGGGGGCATTTTCTGGGCCAGCCATTGCGCCCCTGGGATGTCTCCCGTCCGGCCCCGTATTTTGGGTTTGAGATTCCCGATGCGCCGGGCAACTATTGGTATGTGTGGTTTGATGCGCCGATCGGCTACATGGCTTCTACCTGGCAGTGGTGCAAGAAGGTCGGGGAAGATTTCGACGCCTGGTGGGCCAATCCGGACACGCATATCTGGCATTTCATCGGCAAAGACATCACGTATTTCCACACGCTGTTTTGGCCGGCGATGCTTCGGGTGTCTCGATATCAACTGCCGCGCCGGATTCAGATTCATGGATTTTTGACGGTCAATGGGGAAAAAATGTCGAAGTCGAAGGGGACCTTCATCCTGGCTTCGACGTACCTGAAATATCTCGACCCGGCCTATTTGCGTTATTACTACGCCTCGAAGCTGACGCCCCGGGTGGACGATCTGGACCTGAACTTCGAGGACATGGCCGAGAAGGCCGATACCGACCTGGTGGGCAAGATCGTCAATTTGGCCAGCCGGACGGCCCGGTTTGTGCAGTCCACCGGTTTGGCTTCCTCTTGGCCGGACGACGGGGGACTTTTTGCCCAGGCGGCCGCCGAAGGCCAGCAAATCGCCGACGCCTATCAGGCCTGCGATTTCAACCGGGCGATCCGCCTGATCCTGGCCGCCGCNGACCGCGCCAACCAATACGTCGAACGTCAGGAACCGTGGAAACTGGCCAAAGACCCCGCCCAAGCAGACCAACTGCAACAGGTCTGTACGGTGGCGTTGAATCTGTTTCGGCAAATTGTCGTTTATTTGGCCCCGGTATTGCCCCGGTTGGCCGAGCAGACGGCCGATCTGCTTCAAGCGCCGATTCGGCATTGGGACGATTCGCAGAAACCGCTTTTGGGCACGCCGGTTCGCCCATTTGAACATATGATCAAGCGGGTGGATCGCCGGGCCATCTCGGCCATGATCGAAGAAAGCCGACAACCGGAGGAACCCTCCCCGGCGTCGGCCCAGCGGGGCCTGGCAATGGCAGTCCCCCCCGCATCGGCTGCAACCGCAGCAGCCCCAGGCCCCGTATCGGCCGGTGGGGCTTCTTCCGGGACGGCTTGTTCCGGGGCGGATTCTTCCCGGATGGGTTCTTCCGGATCGGATTCTTCGGCAACGGCGTCTTCCGGGCCGATTTCTTCCAGGGCGGTTGCTTCCGGGGCCACGGCGTCCGGGCAGAGTTGGCAAGATGAGGAGGGGCCCCTGCAAGCCGAACCCCTTGCCCCCCAGTGCACCATGGAAGATTTTCAGAAGATCGATCTTCGGGTGGCCCGGATCGTGGCTGCCGAGGATGTGCCGAAAGCCAAAAAACTGCTTCGACTTACATTGAGCCTGGGCGGCCAGCATCGGCGAACCGTGTTTGCCGGCATCAAAGGCGTGTACCGGCCGGAAGATTTGGTGGGGCGACTGGTGATTCTGGTGGCCAACCTGGCGCCTCGGAAGATGTCCTTTGGTACAAGTGAAGGCATGATCCTTGCCGCTGGATCGGACGAGAGGGAAATTTATCTGCTGGCCCCGGACCCCGGCGCCAAACCGGGCCAACGGGTCCACTGAAGCAGCCGGCAGCGGCAGAGGGAACATTTGTTTCGTCCTCGGGAATCAAAACAGGTAAGCCAACCGGAACGGACGGTGCTTGACACCGAGGATGGGGTTGGTCCCAGGGATGCCATTGCCCCGAAAACGGTACTCCAAGCCAAAGCATCCTAAGGCCCTGGGGACAGATGCGGATGCCGCCGAGACGGCTGCAGGACCGGAGCGGTGCCAGCGGATGCAATCGGCACAGAGGCAGTCCAACGGATGCCGCCGGGACGACCGCGGTACCAGCGCGGTACCGACGGATGCGGCGGGGCGGGCGGGGGTACCAACAGATGCAGCCGAGACGGCTGGGATACCGAGACGCCACGTCCCCTTGCCCGGCTTTGCTGGAGCCGTCCTCTGGACGGCCAGGGGAGAGGCAGCCTGGATTCCAGCTTACGCCGGAAGGACACGGCAGCAGCACAGGGCAGCCTGGGTTCCTGCTTGCGCAGGAAGGACACATCGGGCCGGACGCTCCTGCAAAGTGCAGAGGCGTAAAGAGAAGACCAGGGCAGAGGCCGTTTGGTACCTATGGCGAACGTGGTAACCAGAGCCCGAGAGTATCTCGCTGGGTGTCGAGAGCGGTTTACGAGGAAAGGGAAAGCCATGGTGAAAAAGATTTTATTATGGGTGTTTGCGGTGCCTGTGTTGGGCATGCAGGGTATTTTCCTTTTGTCCCTGATGGAGACCCGAGAGGTGAAGGTAGAACTGCCGAAGCCCCATTATCAGCCCAAGCCGACGGATCCGGCCTGGTTGGCCCAGGCGGTGCAGTTTCATGGGCATTTGGGGCCTTGGGCGACGGCAGGGGTGCGCTTTGGGGTGGCGGGCCGGCAGGCGGTGGGTGCGCAAGGATATTTTGATCTGCAGGTGCGGTGCCAAGGGCCTTTGGAGCGGCCGCCACGGGCCTGTTTCCTGGATGGCCTCCAGGTGGGCACCGGTGCTACTATGGGAAAACGCAATATCCACTGGGAACCGGGCGAAGAACTGATCGTCTGGGTCAAGAACACCCGTACCGGCCAGACCGCCGAACTCCGTCCCACCCCATTCTTCTGGCAGTGGCTCACCGCAGCGAGGACCAAATCCCAACCCACCGGTTCCACCATCCAGGAGGCAGAGGAACATGACCACGGCCATGGTGCTGCGCCATCCGCGAAGGCCTCCCCCTCTCAGTCTCCGGGGCCTGATCCCGGCAAAGCGGGAGGATCTTCGTCGGCCGAACAGTCGGCTTCGGAGCCAGACAAACCGGCCGGCACGCCAGAAGCTGCTCCTGCCGAGGCACCCCAGGCCGCTGAGGATCCGGTGGAAGCTGCAGCCCGGCAAATTGCCACGTTGCCGGAGGCGAAGATCTTGACCGTCAAAATCCTCCCCGCCCCCTAGCAAACCGGTTACCGTTTAGATTCGCTGAACGAAGAATCTCTTTTCCCCTCTCCCCGGGCGGGAGAGGGTGAGATACTGTGTTGGAAGTCAAGGGGGTTTTGAGGGACCCTAGAGTTTCGTAGTATGCATGGGAAAGCTCCGAAGGAATGAGGGGAAAGTCGGGGAAGAGCTACTTCCTTTTTTCCTTCCGCCGGCTAGCTTGAACGGTCGGGCCGAGGTGTCGCACCAGGGAAAGAGCAGTTCGCTTCTTTCGGCTAAGAGCCTAGCCCAAAATCAGGGGGTGCAAGCTGGGTTGGATTTATCCGGCCCCTGAAACCTACCTCCATTGGAGGATCGGCCAGGGGGACCGGCATTTGGGGATAGGCTCTAAATCGTTAGGGAAACCGAGGGAGTGGTGGGACGCCCTTGGTGATCTGTTTCCAAGGCGGGAGGCTGCTTCCGGGCACAGGAGCCAGACGGATGGGCCGTCGGAGTGGAGGTGATCATGAATTCATGTAGGCTGGAATGGCCCGGCTTTGTCTATGTTACCTGTCAGGTGGGGGCAGAGCGAGCGTTGGTGGCGGAGGTGGCCCGGTGTGCTGCAGGCTGGAAACCGGCGTTTCGCCGCCCCGGCTTTGTGACCTTCAAAGCGCCGCCGGATTGGCACCCGAAGCCGGGTCAGGTGTGGGATTTTACCCCGGTCTTTGGCCTGGCTTGTGGGCTTTCCTACGGCGGCGTGCAAGGGAAAAGCCCGGAGGAGCTGGCCCAAAAATGGTGGGCGTTGGCGTCGGAGTTGCCGTTCCATCGGGTGCACGTATGGCAACGAGAGACGGAACCACGGGAGGTGCGGCCGGACGAGGCCCCTTTGCCGACGCAAACCCCCCTGGCGCAGCAAGCCCGGCAAGCGTTGCAACAGGCCTGCCCTCGGTTGCCGCCGGCGGGCCTGGCGGCCTTTGATCCTGCCCAACCGGCCGCCTTTGGCGATCTGGTCCTGGATTGCATTGTCCTCGAAGAGGACCAGTGGTATTTGGGCTATCACTGGGCGCGGGGGCCTGCCAGTCGCTATCCGGGCGGCATCTTCCCGTTGCAACTGCTTGAGCATGCGGTATCTCGAGCCTGGCTGAAGATGGAAGAGGCGTTACGGTGGTCGGCGTTGCCGATTCCGGCTGGCGCCCAATGTGCGGAACTGGGCAGTGCTCCGGGCGGCAGTAGCCAGGCCCTGCTGGATCGGGGGATGTATGTGCTAGGGATCGACCCGGCCGAGATGCACCCGGCCGTGCTGGCCCATCCCCGATTTACCCATCTGCGCCGCCGAAGCACCCATACGCCCCGGCGAACGTTCCGAAAAGTCCGCTGGCTCTTCTCGGATATGAACGTGGCCCCGAATTACACGCTCACGGCCGTGGAAAATATCGTTACCCATCCGGAAGTCAGTATCCGGGGCATGATCCTCACGCTGAAACTGACCCGGTGGGAATTGGCCGAGCGAATCCCCCAGTGGCTCCGCCGCATCCGCTCCTGGGGCTATAACGAGATTCAAGCCAGGCAACTGTATTACCACCGGCAGGAAATTGCCGTGGCCGCCCTCCAACGCCCCTTCCGCCGAAAACCGCCCAGGAAGAAATAAGGGAACACTTTAGCCGAAGGAGACCACCTGCCTCTCCCCTGCTGGGATAGGCAGGCCTGGACATCCGGCCGCCTGAGGGGATGAGGGAACACAAGGAGCCCTACACTGCCGCTTGTGCAAGTGCCAAGGGGACTGGTCAGAGAGGCGCTGGATTCCCGCTTTCGCGGGGATGAGACCCAAGGCCCCCTCACTCGGCCTGCAGAGGAAAGCAGACGAGACGTCTGCGGTACGAGAAGAAGCTAAGGCCCCCTCACCTGGACGGCCTGAACTGTCGGCCACCCTCTCCCGCCGGGCAAGAGGGGAAAAAAGATCGCTCCGCCATTCTGCTACTTTGGTACGAAATAAAAACCTTTCCCCACAAGAGGAAGCTTTCAGTCTAATCCCGGCAGGATGATTCGGGGCGGTTGGGACGGCTGGGTTGGGGATTTTTCGTTCGGAGCGGGTTTTTCTTGGGCGGTGGGCTGGGAGGCAGGGGGTTTTTCGGTGGGCGGCTTCGGCCCGGTTTCCTTGGGTAAACCGGGCAGCTTTGCGGCCGGGGAAGAAGGTTCGGCCTTGGACTCGGTTTGCTCTGGCAGACCAGGCAGTTTCCCGGTCGGGGAGGATGGTTCCGCAATCGACTTTTTGGCAGCACCGGAAGGGGCTGCGGGCCGATCTTTTGGAAGCGCCGGCTCCTTGGCCGATCTATCAGGGGAAATCTTGCCGGCAGGGGAAGAAGCTTCCTTCCAGCGGAGCTGGGGGGCATCGGCGGCGGTTTCGGCCAATTTGCTCCTAGACAACCCGGCCGCCGAGGAAGACGCTTTCTCAGTGCCTGTTTCCGGGGGCAGGGACTCCCGAAGGGCTTCCAGAAGCCGCTGAACATCCTCGCGGTAATCCCCGCATCGACCTCGGGGCGAAATGGCCTGGAACTGATCCGAACCTGCCAGGAGCAGCTTCCGGGGATTGACTTGAAAATCGACTTTCACATGGTTGCGGACGTCCGGCCAGGTACCCAGGCGGGGTGGGGCATCCGGCGGCACCGGCGTCTTTTCGATCTCTTCCCAACTCCGAGGCCAAGCCCCCTGGTGCTGACGTACATACTGGGCCACCACGGCCAACACATGTCGCATATGGGCTAATCGGGCTTGGGCTTCCCGGGGCGCCTGATACAGCCGCCAAATCCCAAACAGCACCCCCCAAACGACCAAAAAGCCCAGCAACCACCGATACGAAAGCCGCCTCGCCATACCCTTTGCCTTCCCTTGCCCATCTGCCGACACCTGCCAGGGCCCAACGGGCTCCTAACGGCTATTCTGACCTGGAGCGGAGGAGAATGCAAGAGAAACCGTGGGCTTCTGGTGGAATCCCTCCGTTCGGTTGCCGAGGTTCCGGTGGTTATGCCGATTCCGGTGTAAGCAGCCGGGAGTCCTATTGGACCGCTCTGTTTGGCCGTTTGGTAACATTTTAGCCGAATGAAGAGGCGATGTTTTCCTCTCTGCCCTGGCCGTCGAGAGGTTAGAGTGAGGGGGCTAGCAGAAGAGCAGGGGGGCTTGTTTTTTGCTCCCTCACCCGGCCTGGCCTTTGGCCAGGCCGGCCTCTCGACAGCGAGGGGAGAGGCGGTTTGGTTCATTCGGCTAAATAGTTACGCCGTTTTTTTGCGATGGGTGCCCTAGGCGCCGAACTTTTCCAATCGGCCCGCATGGGCCAAAAGGAGCGGCATCAGATAGACGGCCTCGAAATGCCCCAGTCCGCCCCGGCAGGCCGCCGATTCGCTAAACTCCTGGCAGCCGTCCGGCCGGCAGGAGTCGGCCACCAGCACCACCGGCACCGGATGCCAACTGTGGCTGGCCAACCGTGCCGGTGTACTGTGGTCGCCGGTAACGGCCAGGACCGTGGGTTTCAAGGCCACCACCCTCGGCACGACCGAATCGAACTGCTCGATCATTTCAACTTTGGCCTGGAAATTGCCGTCTTCGCCCCGGCTGTCCGTGTATTTGAAATGGAGGAAGAAGAAGTCGAACTCGCTCCAGACCTGCTCCAGCACGTCGATTTCTTCCTGCAAGGTGGCGGGCGAACCGACTACTTGCATGCCCACCAATTGGGCCAGTCCTTTGTACATCGGATAGACGGCAATGGCCGCCGCCCGAAGCCCATAGACCTCCTCATAGGTCGGCATATCGGGCCGCTTGGCAAAGCCGCGCATAGTAAGCCCATTGGCATGAGGCTGGTCGGCCAAAAGCTGCCGGGCCTGCCGAATGAACTCCTTGGCCACCTCCGCCGTGCGCTGGCTGGCCGGGTCCGTAGCTACCGGGTCCAACGGCGGCACCCCGGTGGCCTGCGGGTCGGTATCGGCCACCTGATCACCCAACCCTTCGCCCCGAAAGACCACCACAAACCGATGCTCCTTGACCGGTTCGACAAACACTTCTACGCCGGGGATTTGGATCTGTCGCAGTCGGATGGCCAACGGAGCGCTCTGCTCGGTCGAAATCCGGCCGGCCCGGCGGTCGGTAATCCGGCCTTGGGCGTCCAGGGTGCAGAAATTGCATCGGACCGCCACATCCTTCGGTCCCAGGGCAAAGCCGACGCCGGTGGCCTCCAGAGCACCCCGGCCTATCTGATACCGAATCGGATCATACCCGAAAAGGGCCAGATGGCCTGGGCCGCTGCCTGGGGTGATGCCCGGCTTGATCATGGTCATCATGCCGGAAACGCCCCGGCGGGCCAGTTCATCCAGGTTCGGCGTGCGGGCCGTCTCCAATTCCGTTTTTCCTCCCGGCTGGATCGGCAACCCGCCCAACCCATCCGCCACCAAAAGCACCATCTTGGAATCGTTCTTCTTATGAAGCTCTTTTAATAGAAGCTGGAAGTCCATTCTCGGTTCACTCCTTCTGAGGATTCTGTGCAGACAAAAATTTTACTCAAACTGTAAAGCCCCTCCTAGCCTATCCGAAAACCGGCCGATCTGGGACCGGTTCGGCGCCATCCAACCGGAGGAACGGAAACATGGATAAAATCCAATAAACTTCTAGTTTTCCAATAGGTGAGGGGAAAAACCGTTGTTTCCGTTTACACTTGGAGAATTTTACTATACAGGAGAAAGTAAGCTCCGGATCGAAATTTCTTGGACCCGACATATCGGATGGGAAGGTTTTTCTAGGGTAAGAAATTCATCCACATGGGCTTCCCAGGCTGCGGCTACGTGGAGGGCATCCATAGGCGCCACATCATAGGAGGATGCCACATAGATAGCTTTTTGGACCACTTGGGAAGAGGCGGCTATATGTTGGGCGGCGCTACGGAGAAAAGTTTGCATAAATTCTACTTCTTCCTCCCGACGATAGAAGGTTGGTTTGGGCAGAAGTTCCAAGGCAAGAAAATCGCTCACTACCCACTGGCGCAGCGGGTCATTCAATACCTCCATGATACGGCGATAATACTCATTTTGCCGTCCTTGGAATACTTCGATCAGGACATTAGTGTCCAGATACGTCCGTTTCATCGGTTGGAATTTCTCCCCGACGGCGGCGGACCTCTTCTAATACTTCTTCCACAGAAAGAAGTTTCAACCCTTTCCGAATCGCCCGACGTCGAATCTGTAAAAGCTGGTGGACTAAGGGAGTGAGCGGACGGAAGTCTTCGAACTCTTCTACGTCTCCTTCCTGAATCGTCTCGGACACAGAGTAGGCAACCTCTTCATGATCCAGAGCGGGTTTGATGTATATCTGATCATTCTCTGGTCTAAAGTCTTCTAGAGGCACCTTTGGCCCAGCAGCGAATTCTTCAAAGTCGCTAAGACCAAGGAAGTTTCGGCTTGCCTTTTCCGTCGCTAGGTCCTCGCCCAACTCTTCTAGCATACGTGCTGTCATAACCCGCTACTCCTCGTAGATCGGCCCAAGCGCTTCTATCGTTTCAGGAGTCAACAGATGGAAAAAAATTCGTTTGGAGGCCTCATGGAGAGGATTTAACACCCTCTGGACTTCCTCTACCCAAGGTTTATTTTCCGGTAGTCGCTTTACGGAATCAATATCTAAGAGCACGCCGCGATGCCTAGCAGAATCTCCCGGTAACCGCAATTCTGCCGGACACGAAATTTCCACTATATGAAGAATCTCTTCCCGATCTTGGATCTTGGTCCATAAATGGACAGGAGCGGTCTGAATCCGTTCTCCCGCCATCGTCAATTCCAAGTCAAGACGTGCCAGACTGGGAGGATCGTCCATCTCCAGCAGGTCAACATACTTCAAGGAAATCCGCTCTCCGANGGCAATCAGTTCGGATTGNTGGAGGAGTCGTACCAGCTCTTGGATGGCCTGAGAAAATCCTTTCCATCCCATGTAAGGGCGACTGTTTGACAAGGAGACCACAAAATCCCCAATTTGGATGGCTCGATTTTCTCCCATCAGACGCATCTTCGGGAGATACTTCAGCTTTGAGTCCTGCTCCCGGACAAAACTAGGAATATCTGCCATCGGAAGGCGGACGATCTTGGGATAAGAGGGCCCCAACTCCTTATAAAGCACTGCCAAAAGATGCTCCCCGACGGAAGACTCCTTAGGCCGAAAACGCAATTCCCATACCGCCTCGATCAGCGGCTCGTTCCTGAGTGTGACCGGTATTTTTCTTCCCATGCTTGCTACTTCCAGGATGCAGGCTACAAAATCTTGGAATCTCTGAAAAATCCCGAAAATACAGGGAGCTATGTGGACCTTCGATGATGTTGTCGGCCTCCGAGGACAGCTACAACGTATTGTACGCTAGCCTTGTCAGCAACCCAATATATAGACTTTTCCGAAAAATCTCCCGAAAAACTTCTTTTTGTACACCTCGAATGATTCAGAGGTTCCTATTATATTTTATCCCTTCTTTTACGGAATCCCCCCTTCCAATTCGCCCCGAAAAAAGACGCTCCCTACCGGATAGATACAACTCGGGAGCAATCTATCCGAAAAGCCGCTTTTTCCAGTGGGTGATAGGAAGAAGTGTCCAAAATAGCAGATCGAAGCCCGGGAAAACCCTAACCGCCGCCAATTAGCTTTTCTACGCCGCTTCGATCGAGGTAGGCTCTTGCTGCGGCGATTTGTTCGGCGGAGAGCCGGTTTGTTTTCGGCCGGTCGGGCTGGTTTCCCAGTGTTCGGCTAGCCGGTCTTCNGCCGGGATCGTGCTTAAAAGATGNCGGGGCATAAACAGGGCGTTGGCGATCATGGTTGGGATGACCGCGCTGGCAATCACCGCCGCCACCANCAGNGAATACTGCGTCTGATCCACAATGCCATGATTGTAGCCGTACATGGCCGAGATCGTCCCAAAGGTTAGCCCGGTGGACATCATCAGGGTATAGTACCAGCGTTCTTTGGCGTGGGAGCGGAAGATGCCGACGACCGGGACCAGGCCCAGGATTTTGCTCACCGCTTTGCCTCCGAACAGCAGCAGAAAGGCTGCCGGTGCGGAAACAATGGCCGGGATCGACGCCAGCGCCCCGGCTCGGATAAAGTAAAACGGCGCCAAAAAGCCCAGCGTCATGGTCCGGAGCCGACGAACGTAGAAATGGTCCCGTCCGATCGTCTCGGCCAGCACCATCCCGGCCAAATAGGCCGGTAGCACCGCTTCGCTTCCGCTCCAGATGGCCAGCGCCCCCAATCCGAACAGGACCAGCAGTATCCATTTGGTTCGGATGGCCGCGGTCCGGTTGCCGTAGGAGTTGATCAGCCAGGGGGTTAACCACGGCAAACTTCCGATCACCAGGACACAGGCCCCCACAAACACGGCCGTCTTCCAGGTAAACGGCGCAAAGATCAGCCCCAGGGCAATCACCGTGCCCAGGTCGTTGACAAAACAGGCGCCCAGAATCCCCTTGGCCAGGGGCAGGCTTCCTGGAGCCTAGACCTGACAAGCAGGTCAGGTTTTTCGGTCGGTGGCGGGGTGGTCTGCTGGGAAGGGCAA
>JGI24185J35167_1001213_pt1 | contig 11672 bp, 6 predicted proteins | sample YNPBryunderm2012_FD_35167 | JGI IMG/M metagenome (IMG submission 35167) | reverse complement strand
AGGCCAAATCCCCTGTTTTTCAGATATCTTGGGCGTCCTTGGATTTTGCGAAGATCAATAATTTGATCTTAGCCCCCTCCGAAATTGGTGAGAATGCCCCCGAAGCAAGACAGCCCCGGAATTTTTACGTTGCCTATTTCTATTGACCACCCCCGGTGCTGTTTGACCCGATTCTTAACCCCTCCAACTGGTAGGGGGCGGAGCGGGGAGGTACAGACAAACTAATATGCTTAGAGCGTTTCATTTCCAGTTGGAGAGGGTCCAAAGGGATCTTCTTATGGGCAAATCGCAAAAAGACGGGATTTCTTGGAGTTGGCAAACCGTTGGTGTCCCTAAGTTTTGCGAAGATTCCCCGGATTGCACTCCGGCCCGCTTGGAGGGAAAATCCTTGTTAGCCAGTCCAAAGCACCACGGGAGCTTTCCGGAGGAAGGCGTCATGGAAACCAGCCCAGCCGGAGAAAAAGAACCGCCTCAAGTTGCCTCGGCCGACGCCTCAGCCCGCAGGGCAACCGGTTCGCCCGACAGCACGAGCGATTTGCCCGCCAACACGGCCGAGCCAACTTCTCCAGCCGGCACAGACCCATCAAAACAACCGCTCTGTCAGGAGCCGCCCTCCGGGCCAGCTATTTTATGCCCCTGCCCTGACCACTCAGAAAAAAGGCTCTGTGCGGATGCCCCCCAGGTAGTGGTTCCATCGAAAAGGGACAGATGGATGATAGGGGGGCTCCTGCTAGGGTTTCTCTTGGGGGCGGCAGCGGTCTTATGGGTTTTGGGGCATCAGCTTGCTCGGCTCCCTCGTTTGGAAGGCCAGGAACTCCGGGAGGCCATCGGCAGGTTGCAATGGTGGGCTGCCGGAATTGCTTGGCTGGGGGCAATGGGTTTTTTAGGGGCGGCCTGGTGGCTGTTTCGCCTAGGCTGGAAGATTAATCGCACTGGCCGATATCCGCCGCCAGGAATGCAGGTGCTATGGACGACCCGTATCCGCACCGGCCCACCGGCCTTGGTTCGGGCCAATCTCGTCCTGGTAGGAGCCGTGGTGCTGGCAGCTGTGGGCACCTTGGGCATCATCTGGCTGTACCAACAGGCCATCGAAGCCCTCCGAAACCTTTTGCCGGGCCGGTAAAGCTTTCCTATCCCTCGATGTTCCCTCCGGGAAGTTTGCCAACTTCCTCCACCGGCAAAGAAGTCCCTCCCTTCATCCCAGGAGAAGAAACTTTCGGAATCCGGGTTCCGCATCAGAACCGATCGGAGGCTTAGAGCCTATCCCAAAATGAGGTACACGTAGGCTGGGCGGGACTTGTCCTGCCCCAACTACCTCTCTGCTTTGCAGACTTGGGTAGGGAGTCCGGTATTTTTGGGATAGGCTTTGGAGGGGAGCAATGGCTGGAATCCGGCGTCTTTCTTTCCCCCCAAAGTAGTGGTTAAAATAGCATCCCTTGGGGGAGGTTGGGCATGGGTAAGCCCAGGTGTTGGAAACCGGCCTGGGTCAGCCGTCGGCCCCGTGGGGTCCGCACCAACAGCTCGGAGCGGAGCAGGAAAGGTTCCACCTCGTCGATCAGGGTATCGGCCGGCACGTTCATCGTATGGGCCACTGCTTCCACGCCCACCGGTCCGCCGCCAAAGACCCGGCCGATCGTTTCCAGGTATTTGCGATCCTGGGGGTCCAGGCCGAGGGAATCGATCCCTTGCATTTCCAGAGCATCTTGGGCTACCGAGAGGGTAACTCGGCCGTTGGCTTTGGTGGTGGCATAGTCTCGGACCCATCGGAGGCGGTTATTGGCCACTCGGGGGGTGCCCCGGCTTCGGGTGGCGATTTCCAGGGCGGCCGGTTCATCCACCTGGACCCGAAGTTTGACGGCATTGCGGCGGATGATCTCCGCCAATTCTTCGACCGAATAAAAGTCGAGGTGTTCCCGCATCTGGAACCGCTCTCGCAGGGGGGCCGATAGTAACCCAGTTCGGGTAGTCGCCCCGATCAGCGTGAAGGGTTTCAGCGGCATGTTAATGGTCCGGGCATTGACCCCCTCACCGAGAGCCAGATCGATTCGGAAGTCTTCCATGGCCGGGTAGAGGAACTCTTCAACCGATTTATGCATCCGGTGAATTTCGTCAATAAAGAGCACGGAGCGTTCCGTGGCGTTGGTCAGATAGGGGATGATGTCTTTGGGGGCTTTGAGGGTAGCACCGTTGGCAATTTGGAGCGGCACCCCCAATTCGCGGGGGATACAGAGGGCAAAGGTGGTTTTCCCCAATCCGGGGGGGCCATCAAATAGGATATGGCCCAACGGTTCCCCCCGTTTGAGGGCCGCTTCAATGGCAATTTTGATCCGTTCATAGACCGCCCGTTGGCCTACCATCTCGGAGAGCCATTGGGGCCGCAAATCCCGGTCTTCATCCTGCACCAGGGGACTGGCTGCCTGGACCACCGGCTGACGTGCCATAAGACTCCCTTCCCACCGAAAGAACGTTTCGGGTAAAATGTGCCGTCTATTGTGAATATAGCAGGAAACCCTGGGCTACCCAAGGGCGATGGGGCATCCCCCAACTAGGAGGGCTGCATGGACGTCCTCCTGGGGGTTGCCCTTCCCAGGTCTCCCAGAGACCGAGGGGCTATGTTTCTTTAGAGGGCATCGGATCGGCGGATGCCGTTCCGGAAAAGCTCCCGGTTCCTCTAGGCAAATCAACTCCGTCCGGAGAGCGTGCGGAGCTAGGGGAGACGCCCTCGTTGGGGAAAAAGACTCCTTTAGGCTGGGCAAACCAACTCGTGTCTTCCCCCGGAGCGGAGGGGAAGAAGGCCCCCAGAGTGGGTTTGGCCTTCGTGCAAACCCCTCTTGCCACGCTCAGGGAGGGGCGACATCGCCCCCCGATCGGCGGAAACGGTCCGGAAGAGACCGGTTTTGTTTTTTCCTTGGAAAGCTCAGGGAGTTTTTCGGTTCCATGCCCACGCGCACGGTTGGTAGGTCGGAACGAGGTGGTGGTCAGAACCCCGTTGGTTGGGAAGCGATGCCTACAATGGTTTCACCAGAACGAATTTCCACCCACTGGCTTCAACGTCGCATTCTGTCCGCTGAAGAAAAGTTTACAATTTCGTTTCGCAAGCAGTATCCGGTGGTCTGGTGGTTGACGCTGGTGGGGCCGTTTGTGCTTTCCGGGCTGATTGTGGTGGCGGTAGGGGTGTTGGCAGGCTGGGAGTGGGCAGGACGATTGCTCGGCGCTGCCGCAGCCACCTTCTTCTTTTTCGGCCGGTTCGTCATTTTGGGCGGCGAGGCGAAGAGTCCTCATATGGACTTTTTTACCCCAGGCCAACTGGCCCTGCTGGTTACCTACATGGATCTGATGGTGGCCAGTTTGCTGGTCTGTCATAGTGGTTTTTTGTTCCGAATCCCATTTTTAGGGCCAAGAATGTTGGCCCTGGTGGAAGATGGGCAGTACATTTTGCGATCGAATCCCTGGATGAAGCGATTGACCTTTATCGGCCTGGTGGCGTTCGTGATGTTTCCGCTGGCTTCCACCGGCAGTGTGGGCGGGTCGATCTTCGGNCGACTGCTCGGCATGAGCCGAACCAGTACCTTTATCGGCATCGCGCTGGGAAGCATCCTGGGCAATGGACTGATGTATCTAGGGGCCAACGTGCTCAACCGGTACTTGGATCGGAATAACCCCTGGCTGACCATCGGCGGCATTGCCGTGGTGGCTCTGCTGATCTTCTGGCTCAATTACCGATACCAGCGGATGAAACGCCAGGCCATGCAGGCCCTCCAGGAAGCCGACGCCCCATAACCCTGAACCTTGGATAGGAAGCCCGGCCAGCCCCGGATGCCAAAAACTGAACCCTCCCGCCGATCCCCTCCTGCGGAACGATGCCCCCTCCCGCCGAAGAAAGCCGATGCCCCGTCCTCCCGAAGAGAGCTGATGCTTCCTCCGGCCGAAGAGAATTAAAGCCCTGTTCTGCTGAGCGCATGAGATGGCAATCCTGCGCTAGAAGAGCCGAAAACAGCGGCCCAGCGGGGCGACGGCTCGGCCTGCCCAAAGACCAGGCCTCCGCTGTGCCGGACAGTGGGGCGGGGGGCCGAGGTGCGACCCGAAACTCTTGGTGAACCCGCTCCTTCTGGTGGGGAGGGTCTCTATTGACCCGTTCCGGAATCTTTTATAATCAGGGCCAATTCTTTTGGTTGGGAAATCGGTGCGCTTCCTGTGGGGTCGGCACCGGGAGGCTGTGCCGAGTCTGCGCCTGGTAGAAGGAGTCGGCCTATGCCTCGAAATCGCCTGCAAGCGGCCATGCAGCATCTGAGGTTGCCCAAGCGAGCTCTAGGGCGGACCAAGTGGACTGGGGGATGGGCGTTGCAGCCCCTAGGTCTGGCCAACCAGGTTCTGGCGTTGGCCAAGCCATGGCCGTGGATTGTGGGGGTAGGTATAGGGTTGGTCTTTTGGTTGGGCGGGGCCAACGGTCCGGAAGCAGGGGCGGTCTTTGGCCCCGTGGGTGGCCCATCGCTGTTTGCCGCAGAGCCATCTGGTGCTGCGGCGCCATCGCTGGGAAAACTCTCGTCGCCGAGCAATGCCGCCGGAGGGGCATCTTCGGCCAACCCGGTTGCTTCGGACAGGGCGGGGCCTGCCGGAGGAGCCCACACAGTCCTACCCAGCCAAGCTGCTTCCGAGTCGATGACGGGTCCAGATGGACAGGGCTCGGCGGCCCCACCGCAGCAAGCGCCCCCCAAGACGGCGGCCGGTGCGACTCCGGGACAGGCCCTGGCCCAGCCTACCCGATCCGCCCTAGGCGCCGCGGATTGGGCCGTGCTGGCCGGCTATTTTCTGGTCTTGCTTCTTTTGACGTGGTACTCGGTTCGCAAAAGCCGGGATACAGCTGATGATTATTTTCTGGCGGGTCGGCATCTGGGTTGGCTGATTGTGGGGGCGTCGATTTTTTCCTCGAATATCGGCTCGGAACATTTAGTGGGGCTGGCTGGTTCCGGCTGTACGGACGGCGTGGCGATGGCCCATTATGAGCTTCATGCCTGGTGTCTTTTGGTCTTGGCGTGGGTGATGGTGCCGTTTTATTGTCGGGCGATGGTCTTTACGATGCCGGAGTTTTTGGAGCGGCGGTATTCGGCCACGGCCCGGTGGGTGCTGTCGATCATTTCCCTGGTAGCCTATGTGTTGACGAAAATTGCCGTGGGGATTTACGCCGGCGGGGTGGTGTTTCGCACGCTGTTGCCGGAGCTCCGGCTGCAGTTGGGTGGGTACGAGTTTGACAGTTTTTGGATCGGGTCGGTGCTGGTGATTCTTTTTACAGGTCTTTATACGGTCTTGGGCGGCCTGCGGGCGGTGGCCTATACGGAGGCCTTGCAGACGTTGGTGCTGATTGTCGGTTCGGTGCTGGTCACGGTGTATGGGTTGGCGGAATTGGGCGGCTGGCAGGAGTTGCGCAAGGCCCCTTATCCCGGCTCGGATTTGGAAGCCGACTACAACGAAGGCTTTAATCTCTGGAAGCCGCTCATTCCAAAACAGATCGACGGCAAAAAGGTGGAAGGCACCTGGGCTCCGGTACGTCAGGAGGTGGAGCGGGACGGCCAGACGGTGATCCGGATGGCCTGGTATTTCAACGGGAATTATCCTTGGCTGGGGATGCTGTTTTGTGCGCCGATTATTGGGTTATGGTACTGGTGTACAGATCAATATATTGTCCAGCGGGCCCTCGGCGCCCCCAGTGAACGAGAAGCACGCCAGGGAAGCATCTTCGCCGCCTACCTGAAACTCCTCCCGGTGTTTATCTTCATCATTCCCGGCATGATCTGTTTTGCCCTGGCCACGCGGGGCTATCCGGGCCTAGCGCATCTGGTGGATGCCAACGGCCGGGCCATTGCCGAACGCTGCCAGTCGGCCTTCCCCTTGATGGTGTCCCATGTCTTGCCGATGGGCGTGCGGGGTGTGGTGGTGGCAGGGCTTTTGGCGGCTCTGATGAGCTCGCTGGCAGGTGTCTTCAATGCCAGTTCTACTTTGTTCACCATGGATTTTTATCAGAAGTTCCGTCCGTCGGCCTCGCAACACCAGTTGGTTTGGATTGGCCGGGTGGCGACCACGGTGATGGTGCTGATCGGCCTGGCGTGGGTGCCGGTCATCCAGGGCGCCCGGGGGCTTTATGATTATCTGCAGACGGTGCAAGGGTATCTGGCCCCGCCGATTTTTGTGGTGTTTTTCTTTGGGGTGTTCAGCAAACGGCTGAATGCCAAGGGCTGCTTAGCGGCGCTGGTGGTGGGCTTTGCGCTGGGGGTATTCCGGTTGGCGGTGGATACGCCGGTGGCGTTGAAGCTACCAGGTTTTGAGCAGGGGTATCCGACCGGTTCGTTGTTGTGGATCGTCAACCAGATTTATTTTCAGTATTACAGTTTGCTGGTATTTTTGGTCAGTCTGGGGGTGATGTATGGGGTCAGTTATCTCACCGAACCGCCCGCGGAGGAGCGAATCCGTGGGCTAACCTTTCGGACGTTAACGGAGGAGGATCGTGCCCGGTCGCGGGCCAGTTGGGGCTGGGGGGAGGTAGTGGCTTCGGCGGTGGTCCTAGCGGTGATTGTCGGGGCTTATCTCTACTTTAACGGATAAAGGAACAGGGGCAGAGCACACCCCCATAACTGGGGGCTTGGGACAAGTTGGTTCGTCCTATTTTGCCTGTATCGGCCCGGCCAGGCCCCTCAACTTGGAGGGAGTAAAATTGGCCCGAACCCCCCGATTGTGGTAATTACTTCCGGTGGATACAGTCAAACCATACTCCTAATGCCCTTTGGGTGGAACAACAAGCCCCCTTTTAGTGGGGGCAACGAGGAGGGCAAAAGCGAATTTTTCACCCCAAAGAGGGGGTTGCTTCTATCCAATAGGGCAGGTAGAATAGCTTGGAATCGCAGGGCAGCGGAAAAATCCATAAAAATATACACCTATTTGGGGGTATTGCTTCCCCTCTTTTTGCGGTTATAATACCTGTTTTAGACTTTAGGCTGTTTGGGCGCCCGTAGCGCAACTGGATAGCGCATCGGTCTTCGGAACCGACGGTTGGGGGTTCGAATCCCTCCGGGCGCGCTGAGTTCTAGTGCTCCCAGGGGCAGGTTTCCTGCTAGCCAGATCTATCGGGCCTAGAAACGGACGGGGCCAACAGAAAGCCAAAGGAACCTGCCAGTGGACGCAGTCACGCTGGTGATAAGCCTGTCGATTCTGCTGCAGTTGGCCGCCGTGGTAGTGGCCCTTCGGCAAGTTTTGGAACTTCCAAGCCAACGATGGGCATGGGGAGTAATTACCGCGGCGTTTGGGCTGATGACGCTGCGACGCATTTTCACCTTGGGTAGCCATTGGGAGCGGATTCCGGGGGGTGGGGCTTCCTTAGGAGCGGAAATCATTGCCCTGATGATTTCCGCCCTTCTGCTGGTGGGGGTGTCCCAGTTAGGGCCGTTTTTCATCCAGATGGCCCGCTCCGAAAGCCAACTCCGAGAAAACCAACGGGCCATGGCGGCCCTGATGAAAAACCTACCCGGCATGGCCTACCGCTGTCTGAACGACCCCCATTGGACCATGGAGTTGGTAAGCGACGGCTGCGTGGCCCTGACGGGTTATCGGCCTGAAGACCTCATCGGAAATCGAGTGATTTCCTATGCCGAGCTGATCGTGCCGGAGCACCGCCAACAGGTTTACGAAAATGTGCAGCGGGCGATTGCCGCCGACCAGCCTTTCCAACTCGTCTATCGCATTCGCACCGCCCAGGGGGAAGAAAAATGGGTCTGGGAACAAGGCTCTGCGATCCGAGATGATCAAGGCCACGTCATTGCGCTGGAGGGGTTCATTATCGATATTACCGAGCGCCGCCAGGCCGAAGAAATCCTCCGAAAAACACGCGATGAACTGGAAAAACTGGTCGTCGAACGCACCGCAGAACTGGACCGGTCGAATCGGGATTTGATGCAGTTTGCCTACAGTGTCTCCCACGATCTCCAAGAGCCACTCCGCATGATGAACGCCTATTTGCAAGCACTGCGGGCAAACCTGGAAGATCGGCTCCAGCCGAACGAGCTCACCTTGTTAGAATTGTCCCTGGACGCCAGCCGGCGGTTGCAGCGGATGATCCAGGATCTGTTGACCTACAGCCGGGCCGGTACCCGGGGCCTGTATTGGCAGCGCTTAGACACCACCCAGGTGGTGCAGGAAGCGATCCAAAACGTGCAGGGCGCCATCCAGCAGTCCGGCGCCCAGATCAGTCTAGACCCCTTGCCGGAAGTCGTTGCCGACGCCACGCTCTTGGTGGAACTGTTCCAGAACTTGATCAGCAATGCGGTCAAATTCCATGCCCCCGATCGGCCCCCCAGAGTCCATATCTCTTGTAAAGAACAGGGCGACCATTGGGTCTTTGCGGTGCAGGACAACGGCATCGGCATCGAACCGGAAAATCTCGAACGGATTTTTTTGATTTTCGAGCGGCTTCATCCGGAAGAGGAGTATCCCGGCACCGGCATTGGATTGGCCATCTGCAAACGGATTGTGGAGCGGCTTGGGGGCCGAATCTGGTGCGAGTCCAAGCTGGGCGAGGGATCGACCTTTTATTTTACGTTGCCCAAACGCCCCGCAGAGGCCGCCGAACCGTCGGAAAATCTCGCCCAGCAGGGTTGAAATGTCGGCTTTGTCTGGCTAAGATGTTTCCTTTTATTCTTCGGCCGCCTCTATCGGCACAAGAGGGGCAAACCGGCGCACGGTTCGACCACGAGGGCATTGGGCAGCCGGTTGGGGGTCCACCCCGACCGGGGAAGTGGCGGCTGACTGGTGTTTTACTGGAAATATGCAACATTTTTATACTATTCCTTTTTATCCCTTGGTATCCACAGAATGAACACCTCGGAACAAAAACCGGATCTGCTGGAAGCNAGAACCGAACTGGCCCTGCCCANCGGCAANGTGGGCATCTATCGTCTGGCTCGGTTGGAGGACTTGGGTTGGACGCGTCTGGCGGAACTCCCCTATTGTCTTCGGATTCTTTTGGAGTCGGCGCTTCGGCATTGCAACGGCCAAATAGTTCGGCCGGAGGACGTGCGGCATTTGGCCGGTTGGCGTCCGGAGGATTTGCCGAAGGTGGAGGTGCCGTTTCTGCCCGCTCGGGTGCTATTGCAGGATTTTACCGGCGTGCCGTGTGTAGCGGATTTGGCGGCTCTGCGGGCGGCGGTGGCTCGGCTGGGCGGCAATCCTCAGCGGGTCAATCCCCTCGTGCCGGTCGATCTGGTAGTGGACCATTCCCTGCAGGTGGATTTTTACGGTTCGGCCGATGCCCTGGAGAAAAACTTGGCCCTGGAATTGGAGCGGAATCGCCAGCGATACATCTTCCTCCGCTGGGGCCAGAAGGCACTGCGCAACTTCCGGGTCATCCCGCCCTCGGTCGGTATTATCCATCAGGTGAACCTGGAGTTTTTGGCCACCTGTGTCCGCTTGGGGCAGGATCATGCCGGGCCGGTGGCCTATCCGGATTCCGTCGTCGGCACCGATAGCCATACCACGATGATCAACGGTCTGGGCGTAGTCGGCTGGGGGGTGGGGGGCATTGAAGCCGAGGCCGTCATGCTCGGCCAGCCGATCGGCCTGCTCTTGCCCGAGGTCGTTGGCGTCGAACTGGTCGGCCTGCTTCCTCCGGCCGCCACGGTGAGCGATCTGGTGCTGACGCTCACGCAGCAACTTCGGCAATTGGGAGTGGTGGGGAAGTTTGTGGAGTTTTTCGGACCCAGTGTGCCCTGGATGAGTGTGCCGGATCGGGCGACCCTGGCCAATATGGCCCCCGAATACGGGGCGACGATGGCCTATTTCCCTATCGACGAGCAGACGTTGGCCTATCTCCGGCAGACCGGTCGATCGGAAGAGCAAGTCCGGTTGGTGGAAAGATACACAAAAGAACAGTTCCTCTGGCGATCTCCTGATGCCCCCCTGCCGAAATATTCCCATGTGTTCACCTTGGACCTAAGCACCGTCGAACCCTCCCTGGCTGGCCCAAAACGCCCCCACGACCGCATCCCCCTCGGCCAAATGCCCCAAGCCTTTCGACGCTCGCTGCAAGCGCCAGTCCCGCAGCGCGGGTTTGGGCTTTCAGCCCCGCAGGCCGAGCAAAAGGTCCTGATCCACTGCCACGGGCAGAAAGCGGAACTTCGGCATGGTTCGGTCGTTCTGGCCGCCATCACCAGTTGCACCACGACCAGCAATCCGACTCTGATGTTGGCCGCCGGTCTATTGGCCGACAAGGCCGTTCGGCGAGGACTCCGTCCGCCTCCCTATGTAAAAACCAGTTTAGCCCCTGGTTCTCGGGCGGTAACCGAGTATTTGGCCGCCGCCGGCTTGCTCCGCGCGCTGGAAGCCCTCGGCTTTCACGTGGTCGGATATGGTTGTGCCACCTGCATCGGCAATAGTGGCCCGCTGCCGGAACCGGTGGCCCAGGCCATTCAGGACCATGGTCTGGTGGTGGCGGCGGTGCTTAGCGGCAACAGGAATTTCGAGGGGCGGATTCATCCCCTGGTCCGGGCCAATTACCTGGCCAGTCCCCCGCTGGTGGTGGCCTATGCCCTGGCCGGCCGCATCGACATCGACTTGCAGCGGGAACCGATCGGCACCGACCCGGCCGGCCGGCCCGTCTTTCTCCGAGAAATCTGGCCTACCGAGCCCGAGTTGGCCCAGGCAGCGCGGGCCATGGTGCCGGAAATGTTTCGCCGCCCCTATGCCCACTTGCAGGAGGCTTCGCCGCTGTGGAATCTCCTGCCCACGCCGGAAGGGGACTTATATCCATGGGACCCGGCCAGCACCTACCTCCAGCCGCCGCCGTTTCTCGACGAGGTCCCTTTGGAGCCGCCCGGCTTCCGGCCCATTATCGGTGCACGCATCCTTGCCCTGTTGGGCGATTCGATTACGACGGATCACATCTCCCCGGCCGGTTCCATCAGTCCGGAAAGCCCTGCGGGAAAGTATTTGCTCCAGTTGGGAGTCCGGCCGGAAGAGTTTAACAGCTACGGCGCCCGACGCGGCAACCACCAGGTCATGGTCCGTGGCGCCTTTGCCAACGTTCGGCTCCGAAATTATCTGGTCCCGGACCGAGAAGGCGGATATACCCGGCATTTCCCCTCCGGAGAACTGATGACCATCTATGAGGCGGCCATGCGATACCAACAGGAGGGCACGCCGCTCGTGATCCTGGCGGGAGCGGAATACGGATCGGGCAGCAGTCGCGATTGGGCCGCCAAGGGGACCGCCCTGTTGGGCGTCCGAGCGGTCCTGGCACAAAGTTTTGAACGCATCCACCGCAGCAACCTGATCGGCATGGGCGTGTTGCCGTTGGAGTTTTTGCCCGGCCAAAGTTGGCAGAGCTGGCAACTGACCGGCCAAGAGCAGATCGACCTGCCCGAGCTTTGCGACCACATCCAGCCAGGCCAAATCCTTCCGGTGGTGGTTCGGCCTCCGGAAGGACCGGCCCGCTCTTTCCAGGTCAAACTGCGGATCGACACGCCTCTGGAATGGCAGTGGTANCGGCACGGCGGCATCCTGCCCATGATGGTCCGCAAACTGCTGGCCGAAACCAGGCCCCCGGCCGGATGAGCGGGAGGACAGGCGTCCCGCCTGTCGTCCATTGGAGCGGGAGGACAGGCGTCTGGCCTGTCGCCCATTGGAGCGGGAGG
>JGI24185J35167_1001209_pt1 | contig 11709 bp, 9 predicted proteins | sample YNPBryunderm2012_FD_35167 | JGI IMG/M metagenome (IMG submission 35167) | reverse complement strand
ACTCCTCCCCGGCCGGCTCTGGACAGTAATGCCCCGAGTCTCGTATGATGCTCCGGCAAGGGCGTTTCCCCCGCGCCCGGGAACGGGAAGGAGACACGCACGCAGTGATGAGTCCTGGCTTGCGCCGCACTCTGGTGTGCCTGGCCGCCGGTGCCGTGCTCACCGGCGGGTGCGGGCAGAAGGCTGAACAGAAGGCCCCCATCGGGAGCCCCGCCAACCCCATCAAGATGGCGTTCGTGCCATCGCTGGACACGGGCAAGATCACCCTGAGCGCCGAACGGCTTGCCAGGGAACTGGAGAAGCGCACCGGCTACACCATCGAGGTGACCGTCCCGGTGAGCTATGCGGCGGTCATCGAGGCGATGGGCGCCGGAAGGGTGGATGTGGCCTGGTTCGCCCCGCTGTCGTACGTGTTGGCGAACAGCAAATACGGGGCGAAGGTGCTGCTGATCACGGAGCGCGACGGCCACACCGACTATACCGGCATCATCCTGGCCCGCAAGGACAGCGGCATCAGGCGGATCGAGGATCTCAAGGGTCGGCGGTTTGCGTTCGGCGATCCGCTCTCCACGTCCGGGACGCTGTATCCCAAGCAGCTCCTGAAAGCCCACGGCATCGACCCGGACACGGACATCACCCCCATCTTCGCGGGCGGGCACGACAAGGCCATCATCGCGCTCTACAACGGGCAGGTGGACGGCTGCAGCTGCTACAGCGGCTACGGGTCGGACGCCCGCGACCGGGTCGTGAGCACCATTCCGGACATCAAGGAGAAGACCGTCATCATCGGGCGTACGGCGAAGATCCCGAACGACAACGTGGCCGTCAGCGCGGACCTCCCGGAGGAGGTGGCGCAGAAGCTCAAGCAGGCGCTGCTGGACCTCTCAGCCAGCGCCGAAGGACGCCAGATGCTGATGGAGGTCGCGGAGATCGACGGGCTGCGCGAGGTGGACGACTCCGTCTACGACTCGGTGCGGAAGATGGTTCAGGACGTCGGTCTGGATCTGCAGGAGTATCTGCGCAGGGACGAAGAGAAGCAGAAGCGGAAGGCGGCCGGCAAGAAGGGCTGAGCCCGCGCCGCAGCAAGCGCGATGATCCGCATCGAGAACCTTTCCAAGCAGTTCCCCGACGGCACCCGCGCCCTGAAAAACGTCTCCCTGGAGGTGAAGGACGGGGAGTTCGTGAGCATCATCGGGCTGTCCGGGGCGGGCAAGAGCACCCTGCTGCGCTGCATCAACCGGCTGGTGGAGCCCACATCCGGCCGGGTGGAGGTGGACGGCATCGACGTCACCGCCGCTCCGCCCGACACCCTGCGGCGGGTGCGCTGCATGACCGGCATGATCTTTCAGCAGTTCAACCTGGTGAAGCGCGCGACGGTGCTCACGAACGTGCTGACGGGGCGCCTTGGCACCACGCCTCCGCTCTGGGCGCTGGTGAACCGCTTCCGGCCCGAGGATTACCGGGACGCGATGGCCAACCTCGAGCGGGTGGGCATCGCGGATAAGGCGCATCAGAAGGCGGGGGAGCTCTCCGGCGGCCAGCAGCAGCGGGTGGCCATCGCGCGGGCCCTCATGCAGCGGCCCCGCTACATCCTCGCCGACGAGCCGGTCGCCAGCCTGGACCCCGCCACCTCGCACTCGGTGCTGCGGTATCTGGAGGAGGTGAATCGTCAGGACGGTCTGACGGTCCTGTGCAACCTGCACGTGCTGTCCCTGGCCCGGCGCTACGCCACCCGGGTGATCGCCCTCAAGGGCGGAGAGCTGGTCTTCGACGGCCTGCCGGACGAGATAGACGAGCACCGGTTCAAGGCCATTTACGGCCAGGATGCGGAGGAGCTGGAGATCCACTGACCCGATGACAGCGAAGGAGAACCCGGTTCTGGAGCAGGCGGAGCGCAGGGGAAACCCCGGCGCGGCCGCGCTTCTGTCCGTCATCCCCGGGGCGGGCCACATCTACGCCGGGGCGACGGGAAGGGGCATCGCCTGGTTCGTCTGGGTGACCGCCCAGGCGGCCGTGTTCTACGCCACGGGCAGCAAACCTCCCTCCGCGCAATCGTTTTTGCCGTGGGCGGGCGTGCTGTGGCTCTGGAACATCGTGGACGCGTTCTGGTACGCGGCGGGCAGAACCCGCTCGCTCGCAGGGCCCATCCTCCTGACTGCGGCGGTGAACTTCGCGGCGGGCTGGCATATCACGCAGGTCAACGTGGGCGAGCTGATCGTGGGGTTCCCGAAGATGGGGCACATCGCGGCCGGGCTTCTTCAGCCGGACCTCTGGCAGGAAGGCCGCCCGAGCCCCACCCTCACCCACAGCCTGAAGCTGATCGTGGACACGCTTTACATGGCCCTCATCGGGACGGTGCTTCCCATCCCGGTGACGATGGTGCTGTCCGTGGTGGGCGCGCGCAACCTGACGTCGGGGAACTGGCTGACCCGGTCGCTCTATGCGGTCTCCCGGTCCATCATGAACCTGCTGCGCTCCATCGAGGTCATCATCATTGCGGTGATGATGACGGTGGCGGTGGGCATCGGGCCGTTCGCCGGGGTGCTGGCGCTGGCCATCCACGGCATCGGCGCGCAGGGCAAACTGTATTCCGAGGCGATCGAGGACATCGACCCGGGGCCTGTGGAGGCCATCACGGCCACCGGCGCCACCTGGCTGCAGAGGGTGATCTACGGGGTGCTGCCGCAGGTGATGCCGCAGTTCATCGCGTTCACGATGTACCGCTGGGACATCAACGTCCGGATGGCCACGGTCATCGGGCTGGTGGGCGGAGGGGGTATCGGCTACACGCTGTATCAGTACATNAACACGCTGCAATGGAGGCAGGCCGGAACGGCGATCTGGCTCATCTCCATCGCGGTCATCCTGATGGACTGGGCGAGCGCGGTGGTGCGCGAGAAGTACACNTGAAGACATCCGGCGACGGAACGGGCCGTCCGGTCCGCTCCGGCCGGGAGGAGGACCGATGCTGTTCAAGAAAGGTAGTGCGGACGCTGGAGCGAAGAGTCCGGCCTCGAAGACGGGAGGAGGCGAAAAGACATCGTCCATCCCGCTTCCGGCGGCCATCGGGCTCCTGGCGGTGGCTCTGGTACTGCTGTTCTTCACGGTGTTGAGGCCAATGCTGTTCAGCGAGGCGCCTCCNCCGTCNTCTCCTGCTCCGGAAGCCGGCGTGGAAGGAGTGCCGGGCGCTCCCGGGGTTCCGCCTCCACCCGTATCGCCGGGCGGAAACGTGGGCGGTCCCGGGGCCGCGGACAGTGCCGCCGGACAGCCAGCCCCAGCCCCGCCGCCGCCCGCCCCCGCCGCTCCGGCCCCCGGTCCCGCCGCTCCGGCTGGCGGAGGGGGCGCAACATCTCCGGCGCCGGCCGNGCCCGGGGATGTATCGCTGAGCCCCGAGACGGGCGAGATCCTGGTCAAGGGGACGGTGACGCAGGTGGACGCGCCGAAGCTGAAGCTGCGGATGAGCGTGACATCCGTCCAGCTGGGAGGGCAGCCGGAGCGGGCGCTCGGCGCGCCCCGGGCCAAGGAGGTGGTGCTGGCGGACAACACGGACATCGTGAAGGGAGGCCAGCGGGTGAAGCTGACCGACATCAAGCCCGGTGCGGCGGTGTGGGCCATCGGCCCGAACCTNGGCGAAGGTCAGCCGCTGGTGGCGAGGGCCGTGGCCGCGCAGTAGCGGCAAACGCGGCCGAAGGTTCCCGGGGGCGGACGCTCCCCGCCGGAGGAGCGGTCCGCCCCGATTTTTTCAGGGCTGTTGCGGAGAAGCAGGAATTCGCTTTCGCTATTGTGAAGCGTGTTACAATAAGTAAATAGAGAGGCTCTTCCTGCCGGGCTTTTCCGGTCCCGGCAACCCCCGACTGACTTGCTCCGCGCGGGGGAGAGAGGCGCGGAGCAACGGCAGTGGAAGCTTTCGGGCTTGTTCCGAGACTGCCGCCTGAGAGAGATCGCAGATGCGATAGAGCTTCGGCGGAGAGGCGCACACACCCATCGTTCCGCCGGAGCGGGAGGACAAGGGGCGCCAATGGTTGACGTGACAGAGTTCGACCGCGACTTCGCCAGCAAGCTCCCTGAGACGTGTGAGCTGCTGCGGCGAGGACGACTGGTGGTGGACCCGAGGGTCAAACGGATCATCCTGCACGGCTCGCGCGGGCTGCGAGGCGGCTGCCGTCCCGACTCGGACGTGGACCTCACTCTGGTGGTGGACGACAGCGGAGTCGAGGAGGGCTACGAACACGAGGCCCTGATGAAGGCGGTCCTGGAGGAGACGCTGCAGAACTGGTCGGGCGACGTTCCGCTGGATGTGGAAGCCGTCTTCGATCTCCACGGCTGCCGGATGCCCTGCCTGGCCAACCCCCGGGTCAACACCCGCAAATGCCCGTACAGGGGGATTGACTGCATCGGAGTCTACCGGATGCACGGCGACCGCGCGGGATATGTGGTGCGCGCCGGCCACCAGGTGGAGAAGATGCGTCCGTGCATCCTGGTGTGGGAGCGGAAGAGGAGCGCCGTACCCGCCTGAAGCCCTGAAGCGTTCCGGGCACAGGCCCGCGCCGGCCGCAGCGCTGCCACGGAGGATTTCCGTGGCCCCGGGCCGCCTTGCAGCGGAGCCGCCGGGAAGGTGTTACGGCAGGCGGCGGAGAATCCTCCGTCCAATGCCGCCGGGCGCGCGTCTCCGCGGAGGGGGTGCGGGCGCGTCACGCAGGGACACGGCGGCGCCCGTGGAGGAGCTTGCAATGGTCCTGCTGGTGCTCGCCGTCCTTTGCCTGACGCTCTGCTGCCGGCCCCTGGAGGCTGACCGCATCCGCGACATCTATCCTGACACCTGGGTGGGAACGGATGCGCTAGGGCGCAGGATGCCCACCATCGCGCAGGCGGGGCCGGTGAAGACCGGACAGCGCCGCGTGGTGGGGATCTTCTACGTGACCTGGCACGGGGACGGTTTTCACACTGCCTTCAAGAGTCCCTACTCCGCCGATGTGAGCAAGATCCTGGCGGCGGACCCCTCCGCCCGGCTGGACGGAAACCACCCTCTGTGGACCGAGGGGATGTACCACTGGGGCGAGCCGGAGTTCGGATACTTCCTGAGCCGCGACGAGTGGGTCATCCGCAGGGACATGTCCATGCTGGCGGACGCGGGCGTGGACGTTCTGGTGATGGACGTCACGAACGCGGTGCACTACTGGGACGAGTGGGACACCATCTTCTCGGTGATGCAGAAGATGAAGGCGGAGGGGAACCGTGTCCCGCAGTTCTGCTTCTGGGCGTTCAACGGGCCGGTCATCACCGTGGTGCAGCACCTCTACGACCGCATCTACAGGCNGGGACGCTTCAGGGACCTGTGGTTCTACTGGGACGGGAAACCGCTTCTGCTGTACAACGGAACGCCGTTCGCGGACTCCACAGGGCGCCAGTACCAGAATCCCAACCCCCACTACGACCCTGCGGCGGCCACCGACCCGAAGCACCCGCATTACGGAGACCCGGACTACGCCAGCGAGTTCTACCAGGATTACACCCGGGAGGTGAAGGAGTTCTTCACCCTGCGGACGATGTGGTGGGGATACTACGAATGGCACGGGAAGCGGTTCGTCGGAACGGAGGGCAACTGGAGCTTCGGATACGACCTGGCGCATGAGCCGGTGAAGCGGATGGATCCACGGGACCTTGTCTCTCCGTGGAAGGGGAAGCCGGAGCAGGCGGCGGTGACCCCCGCCCAGCACCCGGCCACAGGAGTGGGCAAGTGCTGGACGCGGGAACGGGGGGAGCCGGAGCTGAACGAATATGACCTTCCGGTCCGCACGTTCGTGCCGTGGCTGGGAAGGAAGGTGGACCATCCGGAGGGTTACGGAATCTACTTCCAGCAGCGCTGGGACGAGGCGCTGGCCGCCGACCCGCAGTTCCTCTACATCAACGACTGGAACGAGTGGACCGCCGGCAAATACGCTCCGCCGGAAGGAACGACCTACCCGTTCATGGGCCGGGCCAGCAACTTTTATTTTGTGGATCAGTACAACGCCGAGTTCAACCGCGCCATCCAGCCGATGAAGGGGGGCTACACGGACAACTATTACATGCAGATGGTGCAGAACATCCGGCGGTACAAGGGGGTCCGGCCGATCCCGGAGCTCTGCGGTTACTCCAGAATGCGCATCGACGGGCGCTTCGGGGACTGGGAGCAGGTGGAGGTGGAGTACCGGGACACCGTCGGGGACACGGTCCACCGCGACTATCCCGGCTACGGCGGGTTGCACTACCGGGACGATTCCGGCCGCAATGACATCGTCACCTGCAAGGTGGCGGTGGGCCGCCGGAACGTGTACTTCTACGCGGAGACGCGCGAAGCGCTGACGCCTCACACGGATCCGAACTGGATGCTGCTGCTGATCGACGCGGACCGCGATCCGGACACCGGCTGGTTCGGATACGACTTCCTGGTCAACCGGCGCATCCCGGACTCGCGGACGTCCACCGTGATGCGCTGGAACGGGGAGCGCTGGGAAGAGGCAGCGGAGGTCCCGTTGCGATACGCGGGCAGGCAACTGGAGCTGGCCGTTCCCAGAGGGCTGCTGGGGTTGACGAAGGAGTCCTTCACGTTCGATTTCAAGTGGGCCGACAATCCTCAGGACCTGAAGGACCCCGTCTCGCTCTGCACGCACGGAGACACCGCGCCGAACCGCCGGTTCAACTACCGCTGCATCTGGAGCGCGGCCGGAGACTGACCCGCCGGGGAGCGCCGCGCTGCCCGGAAGCGCCAGAGGACAACGGACGGCCGAAGCGCGGCCGTGAGTCCAGGCCGCCGGGGGCGCCGCCTGCTCAAAAGCCTCCTTTTGGGCTAGAATCAGCCAGGTTCTCACTCAGCTTTTGTGGCTCAGGAGGTCTGTGACCGTTGTCTTCGCCGTCCGCTTCCTCTTCGCTGGCCCAGGTCCGGCAGGCCCGCCTCGATAAGATCCGCCGCCTGCGCGAGATGGGTCTGAATCCCTACCCGTCCCGCGCCTCGCGAACGCACCTGTGCGCCGAAATCGTGGAGCGCTTCGAAGAGCTTCAGGGCCGGAGGGCCACCGTTGCGGGCCGCCTGATGTCCTGGCGCAAGCACGGGGCGCTCTCGTTCGGGCACGTGCAGGATCAGAGCGGACGGGTGCAGCTCTACGTGCGCAGGGACACCCTTCTGCCGACGGATCCCGCCGGGAACAGTCTGGGCTACGAGCATCTGAACCTTCTGGACGTCGGGGACATCGTGGAGGCGGAAGGCGAAGTGGTGCGCACGGAGAGGGGCGAAATCTCCGTGAAGGCGGAGCGCATCCGCCTGCTGACGAAGTCCGTCCGTCCCCTTCCGGAGAAATGGCACGGCATTCAGGACCGCGAGATCATCCTGCGCAAGCGCTATCTCGACGTGACTCACAACCATGATCAGCTCCGGCGATACGAGCTGATCTCCCGGATGGTGTTCGAGATACGCCGGTTTCTGGACGCAAAAGGCTTCCTGGAGTTCCAGACCCCCGTCATCCAGCCGCAGTACGGGGGCGGCACGGCGCGTCCGTTCACCACCCACGTGAACGCGCTGGACTGCGACATGTATCTGGCCATCTCCCACGAGCTTTATCTAAAGCGGCTCATCGCCGCCGGATTCGACCGGGTGTACACTGTGGGCCGCTACTTCCGCAACGAAGGGATCGACCGCACCCACCATCCGGAGTTCTCGATGGTGGAGACCATGACCGCCTACGCGGACTACACCTTCAACATGGACCTCATCGAGGAGATGTTCCGCCACCTGGCCGTCACCGTGTTCGGCAGGACCACGTTCAACGTGGCGGGGCACGCCGTCGATTTCGGCACGCCCTGGCGGCGCATCTCGATGGCTGACGCCGTCCTGGAGTCCACCGGCGTGGACTTCCGTTCCGTGGACTCGCCCCGGGAGGCCAACGCCCGGCTACGGGAAATGGGACTGACGGAGGAGCAGCCCACCGTCGGGCACGCTCTGGCGTACGCCTTCGAGGAGAGGGCTGCTCCGGGGCTGATCGGCCCGGCCCTGGTATACGGTCACCCGGTGGAGATCTCGCCGCTGGCCAAGCCGATGGCCGAAGACCCTCGCTTCGCGGAGCGGTTCGAGATCTTCATCGCGGGGATGGAGTGCGGCGACAACTGGAGCGAGCAGAACGACCCGCTCACGCTTCTGGAGAGGTGGAAGCAGGCGCGCGATCTGGCCGGCGCGGACCCGGAAGAGCACCATCCGCTGGATTACGACTTCATCGAGGTGCTGGAGCACGGTATCCCGCCCACCACGGGCATCGGGCCGGGAATCGAACGGATGGCGATGATCTTCCTCGAGCTCGAGAACATCGACGACGTGATCTTCTTCCCGCTCATGAAACCCGTGGTCTCACCGGTGAACCGGGCCATCTACGGAATCGAGGAGCGGCCGGGGCTGCCTTCGCGGCTGCCCGCCGTGACGCTGGACCCGGAGGGGTTTTCGCAGCTCGTGCGGGACGATGTCTTCCGGCCGCTGTCGAAGACCATCCTGGTGCGCCCGCACCTTCAGGTCTGGGCTCAGGGCGCTCCCCGCAAAGCCTGGCACGCCACCCTGTCCTACGAGATCGGCGGGCTGCTGGACCATAACCGTCTGGTGGTGACCGGTCCCACCCTGACCGCGCCCGGCGAGGAAGAGTTCGAAAGGCTCTGCGAGACCGCCGCGGAAAACGGCGCGAACGGGTTCGCGCAGACGCTGAAGGAGAAGTTCAGGGATTGCCGGATCGAATTCGCGCCGGTCTCGCGGGAGCACGCTCCGCGAGTGGCCCCGGAAGCGTGAGGTCCGGGAGGCCGCCGGCGCCGGGAAGCGCGGGGCTCGCTGCGGGAACGCTGCAGGCAAACAAATATAAGCGGGAAACCGGCTTGCGCCCGATTCCCGCTTACATTCTCCTTTCCCTGCCCGGCAGTAAGGAGGATATCCCGGACAGGCAGGCGTGTCACCTGTCAAATATACCGGTTTCGCGCGCTGACCAGGCGAAGATCAGGCTTCCCGGAGCACATCTTCCAGCAAGAGGCGATGCACGGCCGGATTTCCGGCCACGATGTCCAGTGAGGGGCTGAGGATGTCGAAGGGGCACCCGTTCATGTCCGTGACCAGCCCTCCGGCCTCCCGCACCAGCAGCGTCCCCGCAGCGATGTCCCAGGGACTGATGCCGGCCTGGATGTAGCCGTCGAACCGGCCGGTGGCCACATAGGCCAGCACGAGCGCGGCGCTTCCGATGCGCCGGAAATACGACGTATGAGCCGCCACACGGGCGACGATGCGGACATACCGTTCGATGTCCCGCCGGTTCGGCGACCAGCTCACGGAGATGAGGGAATCCTGCAGATCAGGGGTCTCCGACACCCTCACCGGTACCGAGTCGCGGAAAGCCCCCTTCCCGCTCTCGGCGTGATACAGGATGTCGTGGACGGGGTCGTAGACGGCTCCCAGCAGAATCTTTCCTCCGGCGACACAGGCGAGCGACACGCAGTACAGTGGCACCCCCAGGGCGAAGTTGCGCGTTCCGTCCACCGGGTCGAGCACCCAGACGGGAGAGTCCTGATCCTCCGGGCACCCAGCCGCGCTCCTCGGTCAGCAGGCTGTGGCCAGGGAGCTCCTCGGCCAGGCGGCGCGCCACCAGCTCTTCCACCGCGTGGTCGGCTTCGGTGACGATGTCTCCCCGGCCCGATTTCTCGGTCCACTCGCTGACCTGTCCGAAGTAGCGCAGCGTCAGCTGTCCCGCTTCGCGGCAGACACTGTGGAGAAAGGCGGCCTCCCGGCCGGTCAGTTGCGGTTCCAAAAAGCTCCTCCTCAGCAGGGATCTGACNGGCGGCGCCCTTCCGCGCGCCCGCGACACTATAGCCGCAACCGCGCGGACGGAGCACACCGGCGGCCAGGGGCCGCAGCGCGAGGCGGCATCAGGCGNCGCGGGACTGCAACCGGATGGAGCGTCCCTCGACGGCTGCGCTCATCCTGTCCAGGGCAAGATTCAGCAGGGAGCGCCAGTCAGGGGCTTCCTCCGGGAAGCTCGCCCCGGCCGTCGCCAGGGAGATCCTCCCCCGGCATCCGGAGCCGAGCTCGCGCAGGACGGGTCTCAGTGCGTCGTGCAGGCGGGTATCGAGCCGCTGCAGGGCATCGCAGCCCGCGAACGGCAGGGCGGCCAGAAGGCCGTCCGCTCCCAGGTCCAGCAGCACGTCCGTCTCCCGCACGGAGCGGCAGGCCCTGCGAAGCGCCAGGCGGTTCCAGTCTCCGAGCAGCGCCGCCCCGATGACGGGCCCATCCCCCTCCCCGAAGGCCACGGCCGGCCGCATGAGCAGAAGGGAGAAAGGATATCCGCCCCTGCGCGCCCGGCTGATCTCCCGGGAAAGCAGGCCGGACACCTTCGCCGCAGCATCCCGCGCAAGGAGCGGGAAGCCCGGTTCCACCGCGGCGGCCGCTTCGAAAAAAGCGGTAAGCTCGGACTCCTTCAGGGGACGCTCCAGGACCGGGACCGCGCTGTCCACGAGCGGATGGAGCGCCCGCTCCCTGCGGGCCGTGACGCCGGCCAGCGGGACGCCGCCCCATCGTTCCGACGCCGCCAGCCAGTTGACCAGCCTCCGCCCTTCGAGGGACGGGAAGTCGAGGGAGACAAGGAACGCATCGGCCCGGGGCACGCACAGGTCGGAGACGAACTCCGGAGGGGAGGCCAGCAGAAAGAGTTCTTCCGGAGACGCGAACAGTTCCGCCTCCCACCCGCAGGCGTGTGCGGCGGAGGCGGCCGTCTGCCGGGTCTCGGGACAATCGTCCACAATGACCGCAACGGGCGCGCAACGGTTCTGCCGGGACATGGAGCGCCAGTCTCCCTCCCGGATGTTCGGACGAAGGGCGCCGCGACTTTACCGCCCTGCCCCCCCTGCTGTGAGCGGGCCGGGACCACAGGTCAGCAGCTCAGTGATCGAGAGGAGTCCACTCAGCCGGGCCCCTGTGCGCGACGGCCCCGGGGATCTTCAGGACGTACGGCCCGGCCCGGGAGCACACGGCCTCGTAGAAGCTGTCTCCGAGCGCCACGACCGCCCAGCCGTTCCCCGCCTTCAGACCGGGAGGCGGCGCATCCGGAGTCCAGAACACGATCCGGTAGGGACTGGCCGCCGTTCCGGCAAGCTCCGGCGGGCAATGCAGCGTGAGCTCCAGTTCCCTTCCCCGCCGCTCCAGCCGCTCCGGGAAGCAGACGCCGGTGTCCAGCACCCGGGCTCCGCGCCGCGGGAAGACCACCACCAGTCCGTGACGGTCCGTGAACCCTGAGACGGGCGTGCGGTCGGAAACGTGGAACGCGGCAAGCCGGTCGGGCACGCGGAGCAGTCCCCGCTCCTCGACACAGTACAGGCCCTCCTCACGGGCCGTGACTTCCGAGCGAACGATGACGGCCGCGCCGCCCACCGGGGCCTGCACCGGGGAGCCCGCGGCGACCGGCTGAAGGTGCATCCAGTTGCGCCACCGTGCCAGCTCGGAGGCCATCGCTTCCAGGCCGCCTGTGGCATCGTCGAAAATGACCGCCGCCGTTTTCGCCTGCAGGACCCGCGCCCAGAACATCCCGAAAGCCGCGGGAGAAGCCGTGTCCAGGCTGCCGGTGGGATGCGCATCCACCAGAACCGGCCGCAGCGACTCGCGCCGCGCCCGGTCCAGCGCGGTGGTCAGGGCATCCGGGTCGAACGAAGGGCCGGTCA
>JGI24185J35167_1001202_pt1 | contig 11731 bp, 6 predicted proteins | sample YNPBryunderm2012_FD_35167 | JGI IMG/M metagenome (IMG submission 35167) | reverse complement strand
TCCGGAAGCGCCCGAAGACTCACCGCTGGCCGAACTTTTTCAGCCGTCGGCACCCGGAGACCGTCTGGATCGCCGTCGCAGTCGGGTTTTAGGCTCCTTTGCCGGCTCCGGAGAGTTGGGTGTTCGAGAAGCTCGGCCAGGTTTAGCCGGAAGCGTCGGTTGCCGCACGCCCAACCGCTCCAAACACAACGCCTCCTGCCGACGCATCCGCTGGCGCTTCGCAGCCGTGGTGTCGTCAAACCCCGCTAAATGCAACGCCCCATGGATGATATAAAGCAGGAGCTCGTCTTCGGGCTTCCAGCCATACTGAGCGGCCGTAGCGGCTGCCCGCTGGGCGCTGACGACAATTTCGCCCTCCAAACCGCCCTGGCCGGTTCGGCCCATGGGAAAACTCAGCACATCCGTCGGTTCATCCTCCTGGAGGAATTGGCGGTTGAGTTGGCGGATGCGTTGGTCGTCGATCAGGGCCACCGTCATCCGGGCCCGACGCAACCCAGCCGATTCTAACGCCGTCCGAACCGCCTGGACAATCCGCCGCCGAGGCAAGCGAACATACGCCTGCTCATCCACCACCGATACCGAAATCACCTGCGTCTTCCCTCCCAACGCGTACTTGGAAACACCTGGGGCGGTCGGCTGCTTCGGCTCGGGCAATCCCCCTTCCTGCAATGCGAAAAGATTGTGCCCTCCCAGAAAACCGCACAAAAAACTGGTTTCGCTGGTTCTGGAAGCGGTCCGCCCAAGGAGTATCCTCGCTGCCAGTTTGACTCAAACGGGTTTTGGTTCTGGGTATTTGATCCGTGTATGATAGATGGCAATCAGGGATTTCATGAGGGTATCCTGGATGATGCGCAGTTCTCGCAGGGTGAGGTCGCTTTCGTCGAACTGCCCGTCTTCGAGGCGGCGTTCGGTAATTTGCTGGACCACGTTTTGGAGCCGACCGGGCGTAGGGTCGATCAGACTCCGGCAGGCGCCTTCGACGGCATCGGCAAGCATCAGGACACAGGCCTCTTTGGTCTGCGGTTTCGGACCGGGATACCGGTACGCACTTTCATCGACGGAACTGCCGTTTTTGCCATTGGCATCGTTTTGGCTCTGTTCGGTAGCTCGGGCGTAAAAGTATTCGACCCGCGTAGTGCCGTGATGCTGGCAGATGAAGTCGATAATCGGCTGGGGGAGATGATGTTGGCGGGCCAGATCAGCGCCATCTTTGACATGGGCGATGATGACCAGACTACTTACCGTGGGAGCCAGGGAGGCGTGGTGATCCTCGTCGGGCGGTTGGTTTTCCGTAAAATAGCCCGGATTGAGCATTTTGCCGATGTCGTGAAAATATGCTCCGGCCCGAACCAGCAGACCCCGTGCGCCGATCGCGTTGGCCGCGGCCTCGGCAAGCACTCCAACAGTAATCGAATGATTATAGGTGCTCGGCGCCCGGCGCACCAGCTCCTGCAGCAGCGGATGTTGCAAGTCCGTCAACTCCAGCAGACTGATATCCGTCAGCACCCCAAAGGCTTTTTCCACAAAGGGCAAGATGCCGCTCATCACAAAGCCGCTCAACACAGCCCACAACCCTGGCAATCCGGCCCTCCAGAAAAGCATCTGGTGGAAGGGCTGATTTTGCAGGACATGCACCAGCAGCGTCAGCGCCACCGCCACCACCCCAGACCGAAGTCCTATATAGATAAGTTTACTTCTTGTCCGAATTTCTTTGGTCTGCGCTATCGCCGTAGCCGAAGCCCCCAACCAGACCAACATCCCCGCAAACGGATGCCCTGTTCCTAGGCCGGCCACCAAACTGACCACCCCGCACAAGCACAAGGCCAATTCCGGTCCGTAGGCAATGCCCGCCACCTGGGCAAGAAGCAACATCGGCAGCAGTTCCGCCCGCCACGGATCAACCGCCCCCAACTGCATTAACACCACCGTAGCCACCATCAGGGCGGATAACGTGCTCAAAGCGGGAACGTCTCGGAGTAAATTTCTTTTCCTATAGAACAAATAAACCCCTAAAAGGAGCAGGACGATAAATCCCCCCAGCACGACACCGGCCGCCCGGAGGAGCCAGTCGGTCCACCGGCGCTGGCACAAAAAGGCCTCGTGTTCCAGCCGGAGCAGGCGGAGTTGCTGAGGGGAGATCGGCTGACCAGCCCTGGCCAACACCTGGCCTTCCTGCCAGAAGACTTCCAGAGGTTCGGCTTGCTGGAGGGCTTCGTGTTGCGCTTGTTCGGTGGCTTCTTTGTCCCACTGCAGGGTGCTGCCCAGGCGTTGGAGACGATCCCAGAACCACTGGGCCGCCCAGCGGGCCGCCTCCGGCGCCATGGACAGACGTTCCTCCCATGGGCGATGGAAAACTTCGGGGTTCTGAATCCAAACCTGGGCGATTTTCACTCGCCGCTTCTTTTCCGGTTGGCCGACCGGATAGACGACGATTTCGTTCGGATGGCCGTCCGGCTCTTTCGGAAGCGGATGCAGCGTTAGCCCGGCGGTTTCATAAGGGGCTAGAATTTCGGCTAAGATTTTTTTCAGTTCCTCCGCGCCCGGAGTGCCCAGCACGGCTAGCCGAAAGGCCTCGAAATCGGGATGCCGAGCGGCAGCATCCCACGATGAAGTAAAAATATGATCCGTATACCTTTCCTCCCCGCCGCCTTCCTGGATCGTCCGGATCAACTGTTCCCACTCCCGGCGGATGCCCATAAGGCCGGAAGGATCATGAACATAAACCCATGGCACGTGCCGAAGAATCCATTCCCGCCGCCGCTGGGTTTCTAAAGGGTCTTCAAAGCGCACTCGAGACAGCACCGTCCGAGTTGGCACCTCCCCCAGGTGAAACTCCAAGGGCGGTGCCCACCCCTGAATCACCACACAAAAAACCACCGCCAGAGCCAAGGCCCAAAGGAGCCGAGTCCAAATCTGCCGACGGCCCATCACCTCCACCAACCGCCGCCAATGCGCCGGCGGCAGTTCCAGCGCAGCCACCCGCTCTAGACGTGTCCGTTTTGATCCACTCGTGGACATATAGCCCTGGGTGCACCACCCACCTGAGGTCCCCACTCCAAACCGCCGGGGTCAGAACCCATTACGGCTCCGACGGCTTTTTTGCCGGTTCGGCATACGCATCCACAATCTGCTGCACCAACGGATGCCGGACGATATCCTCCCCGCCCAGTTGCACCACCTCAATCCCTTCGATCTCCTTCAGCCGCACAATCGCATCCACCAGGCCGCTCCGGCTGTGGGGGGGTAAATCAATCTGCGTAATATCGCCGCAAATGACGATCTTCGATCCCTGGCCCATCCGGGTGAGAAACATCTTCATCTGTCCCACGGTGGTGTTCTGGGCCTCGTCCAGAATCATAAAAGCCTGATTGAGTGTGCGGCCTCGCATATAGGCCAGGGGCAATACCTCAATAAGCTCTTGCTCCTTATATCGCTGAATCAGATCAAAATCCATCATCTCCCGCAGGGCGTCAAACAGGGGCCGAAGATACGGATGAATCTTGGCCTCCAGATCACCGGGCAGATAGCCCAGGCTCTCGCCCGCCTCAACCGCCGGCCGAACCAACACTAATTTCCGCACCAGGCCTTCTTTCAGAGCGGCCACGGCCATCGCCACCGCCAGATAGGTCTTCCCCGTACCGGCCGGTCCAATACAAAAGACAATCGCATGCTGCCGAATCGCTTCCAAATACTGCGCCTGTCCGGCCGAGCGGGGCCGAACCATCCGGCCACCAAACACCTCCACCGGCCTGCTCAGCGCAGAAAAACTCTCCTTCCGCTGATACCGGTCCAGGACCCGATCCACATCTTCGGCCGAGAGCATCCCCCCCCGTTCTACCTGGGCCTGCAACTCCTCCAGGACCAACGTGGCCGAGGTAACCGCCTCCTGACTGCCTCGCACATGAATCCGGCCCTCTCGGGCCGAGATGCTTACCCCCAACGCCCTCCGTATCTTCCGGAGATGTTGATCATAAGTACCAAACAAGACTAACAACGATTTGGCATCCGCCACCGCAATAATCGATTCACTCATTCCGCCCTATACGACTCCCTATGTGTAACCTATCTATGGAACAGAGACCGCAAAAACTCCGCCCCAGATCGACCTGCTTTTTTGTGGCCCCAAAGCCATGTCGGCCCGAACAACCCCCTCCCCATCCCATGTGGACCTTGTTACGGCCGATGGCTTCTGGCTGCTCCGGTTCCCTTTTTTCCTAAATTGACTGTATCCACCCGGCCAGGCCCCTACAACCGGTAGGGAAAAATCGGCTTGGACCCCATAGGATTGTGGCAGTTACTTCCGGTGGATGCAGTCAAACTAAAAGCTAACATAACCACTTCTGCTGGGGGATGCAAACACCCTGCAAGCCTGTCCGCTGAATCGCCTTCCTCACCGGGGCCTCCCAGCTATCCCTTATCCCAGGGCCACCTGCCTCGTCAAATCAGGGGCTTTCCTTTGGTTTAAAGGATTCTTTGGAATCTTTCCTTTTAAACAATCCTAGCAAGTACCTGAAGTAATTCAGAATTATAAGCCAAAGTCTCCCTCAAAATATGCTACTTAATAAGTAAAAGGAACCACCCATTTGGTGGGTTTTGGGACTCCCGTGCTTACCCTCCTTCAATAAAACGTAGGCTTCCGTGGTTTTCAATAGGGGGCCTCGGAAAATCGGAAAAGGGTGGGGATGGCTGATGGGGCCACAATCTTTATCTGTTTTTTCTAGTTTTCCTAAATTGCCGGCCCACGTTATTCCTATCCTTTTCCCGGCAAGCCCAGCCCCACATCACCGGGAAAATCTTTTCCCGAAAAATAACCACAACGGTATAAATCACCCCCCCATCCGGGCTGTCAAAAGAAATTGCCTTTGGGGAAAATTGTAGCCGAATGAAGCATCTCGGCTCTCCCCCCAATCCAGGTGGTCATTCCTGCACAAGCGGGAATCCCAAAAGTATTTCAGAGGCTGTCCCGAAAGTCTGTTTTAGCCGGGAGAAAAGGTTCTCCTTCTACTTGCAACCTTCCGAAACACCGCACAAAACGGGACTTTGGGTAGCTGGGGATGGAGTGGAAGGATCAGCTGATGGCCTCCAGGAGACAACTTCGGGAGAGCATCTCAGAGTTCCCCCTTGCCTAATAGAAGCACAGGACCAGGCATAAGCTCTCTGGATTCCTGCTTATGCAGGAATGACACCTCACTCCCATTCGGCTAACAAATTACGCCTTTGGAAAGGGTTCAGCTGCTTCCTTCGGCCAGGGCCAAGCACTTTCGCATGGCCTCGGAAACCAACTGTAGGGCCTTTTCCGGCGGCTTTTCCCGCAAAGGCCGATAAAACGGCTCGATCAAGGCCGGCCCGTCAAACCCAATCTGCACCAACGCCCCTAAAAACCCCTTCAAGTCAATCACCCCGGTGGCCAAAGGCAATTGTCGGACCGAATCCACCTGCTCGGCCACCGGCACCCCGGCCGGCGCATCGTTCAGGTGGACCAGGACTACTTCTTCGCCCCGGAGCCGAAGGATGTCTTCGACCGTTTCCCCGGCCGTGTACCAGTGCCAGCTATCCAGCAGAAGCCCCAGGGCCGGGTGGTTGATTTCGGCGATCAGTTCCCGCATTTCCCGCATCGTGTGGATGAACGGGAACCGGGCGGCGGTCCAGGAGGTTTTCGGCCCCACATATTCCAGGCCCAATCGGAGTCCGTGCTGGCCCAGGATGTCGGCCACCGCCCGAAGCCGACGCACATGGAGCCGAAAGTTCTCTAAATACGTCCGGTCCGGATGGCAGGGGCGCAGATAGGTCCCCATCCGCTGCACTCCGGCCCGCTCTAGTGCCCGGGCATATTCCGGCAGTGCTTTCATGTCGGCGGTGAATTGCTCCTCGGACTCTCGAAACCGAACGGGCAGATTGGGCGCCGACCAACAAAGCCCGGCCTGCTGGAGCTGTTGGCGGAGCTGGGCCAACTGATCCTCGGACAACCGGCGGAGATAGTCCGGCAGGGGTTCGACCGCCTCGAATCCGAACTGTTGGGCGTACCGGATCACCTGCTGCTGATCGGCCGGGATGCCCAGGGCCGAGCAGTGCAAGGCCGACCGGAACCGGCGTTTGGGTTTGCCTGATGGCGAGGCCCCGTCCGCAAAGAACGTCCAAACGTTGCTTGGATGGGACAATCCGGTGCACCCCCAGAGCACGCCGGCTCCCATGCCCTTCAGCCAATCCCGTCGGGAGCAACACATCGGTACGACCTTTCTCAAGCAAAATGGGCCTGGCTTTTCCATCGACAGGGCTATCTTGACTTGTATCTACCGGAAGTAATTACCACAATCTGTTGGGTTTGAACCGATTCTTACCTCCTACAAGTTGTGGGGGCTTGGCCGGGTAGATACAGTCAAACTATCCGGAAAGAAGAGCTCCGGCTGCTGGTTTACGGCCGGATGGTGAACTGCTTGACCAGGGTTTTCGTTTTGCCTTGGTGTTGGACTTCGATGCGCACTTGGCCGGCGGGCCGGAGCGGGCTGGGCCGGGCAAGAAATCGACCGTCCGGGCCAACCGCCACCCGATGACCATTGACCTTCACCTCGGCGCCCGGTTCCGTCAGGCCGAGCACTTCCAGGGCAATCGGCTCGCCATAAAGGATGCTTCCGGCGGGCGGCTCGATCTGGACCAAAAGAAGCGGCGGCGTGTCCAAGGCCAGGATTTCGTCAGCCACCTGGGCTCGGACGGCCATGATCCGGGCCGGGTCCCGCTCCCACTGCGTAATAGCGGGCACTATCTGCCGGGCCAGTTCCAGGGCAGTCCGTTCCGGTTGGAGCCAATCGGCTTTTGCACCCAGTTGCTGCCGGAGTTGGGCTGTTTTGTCGGCCAAAAGGCGAAGATATTCAAAATCTTCCAGGCTTTCCCGCTGGATTTCCCAACGGAGGCTGCTCAGTGGGCCTTCCGGACCGGGATAGACCACGTGGGTGTCGCCCGGCGGAAGGCGATCGCTGGGCGGCCCAAACGGCTCTTTCCCCCAGAAGTTCCATCCCCAATGCAAGTACCCGGCCAGTCGTTCGGTAAAGTTCAGCCAGTGCAGCACCCGGACCGCGCTTAACGGATAATCCAGGAATCGGTTCGGATATACGCTGCCGTGCGGATTGCAACAGATGTAATACCAGAATTCCGCATGGGGCCGATGGGCCTCATAGGCGCTGCGCCACCTGTCGAAATGGCTAATCTGCGGCACCCAGACTTCCAGAAAGCCGGCGCAGTCGATCGTTTCGATGGCTTCGATGCGGCGGAGGCGGGGGGCTGCCTGGTGTACAAACGCCGATGCTTCCCGCCAACTGGCCAAGTTGGTCAGGATCGGCTCGTCGGCCACATGGATCATGCTTTTTTCCAGCCAGCCGCGCTCGGCCAGGTGTTTTTCCAGGGCGGCCAGAAGCGGTCGAAGCCCCTCCTGAGGTTCCAGGCGGATACGTTGGCCGGTTTTGCGGTCTAGGGCGGCCAGTCGGCTGAGAACGACCGGACTGCCCCAGCCTTTTTCGCCGTGGCCCACATGGCCAATCTCCAACCGGCCCGCCACNCCAGCCTTTTCAAACACCTCCACGAATCGGTCGAATCGGCCAAAATCGAAGGTCAACTGCCCGCTCTCTTCTCGCACCACTTCGACAAGCGTCCATGGGACCAGGACCACGTTCTGCCGATGTTCGGCCATGTTTTGGGCATACCGGGCCAGCACCTTCCAAAACTCTTCCGACCAGAGGGCCACTCCATGGGCCTTGGCGATGTTATCTACAGAGAACCAGTTGGTTACCCAAAGGTGGCGTTCATCGGGCAGGGTAAACGAATCAACACGAAGCTCCAGCGCCACCACCGCCCGCTCTTGCCCGGCCACGATGGCTACCTCTCCCTGATACCGTCCCGGTTTGGCCTCCTTGGGCACATAGACGGTAAGCCAAACCGGCTGGGTCTGATCGGCAGGTAGGTCTTTGGACCTGTCGGCCAGCAGGGGATCGGGCACTTCAAACGGCGCTTTGCGAATCTGAAGGCCTTCGGCGGCCGGGGTGTTTTTAGGAATCGGGATATAGCCGACAAAGTTCCACCGCAGATGTTCCCCTCCGATCGTACTTTGGCCGTCTTCGTGTCGAAGCGGACTGAGTTCCAGCCGGACGCCTTCCAGGGCCTTGGTGGAGCGGATGGCGATCTGGGCCGGTTCGTATTCATTCCGGGCGGCCCGAAGCTGAATCCGGCCCAGAACCGATGGTCCCGGCCCGGTCTTCTGTTCTGCCGTCGGTTCTGTCTTCTGTTCTACCTTTTTTTCTGCCGGTTGGGGCGGCAGTGTGTCCCGGAACACCTTCACATGCGGATCGACCACCCAGACGGTCCATTGCTGGGCACAAGCCGGGATAAGGGAATAAAAATCCACCATTCCTATCATGGTCAGTACCAACATCCAGTAAACCTTTTTCATCGGACAACTCCTCGAAGGCAGGAAAAAGGAAGGCCCAAACGGAAAGACCTTTTGGACGGCGAATCGGCAAGGTGGGATTTGCTTCTTACTTTACACCCGCGGACCGGCAAAAGCCAGCCCACCCCTTTTCGTTCATCCAAATAAATTCACATAATTGCGAAAGTGGTCTAAGGGTGCGAAATACCGTCGTTTTCGAGGCGCCAGTAATCCCACCACTTCCGGTATTTTGTGGACTTATTTAGCAGGTAGAACTTTTACCCCCTCGTGGGTGGAAAATATTCCTGTGGAACAATGGAGCCGAAAGAACCGATTCGCCTCTCCCCGGGCGGGAAATACATTTGTTCCCTTCTCCCTACCGGGGGAGAGGTGTACTGGATTCCTGCTTGCGCAGGAAGGCACACAGGGCGCAGGAATGACACAGGGGGTGGGTGCAAAGAAGCCTGGGTTCCCGCTTTCGCGGGAATGACACGTAGGGTGCAGGAAGGACAGGGGGGCCCTTGTGTCATTCCCACGAAAGTGGGAATCCAGTTGTTTTTCCCTGGGTTCCCCCTTACGCAGGAATGACACCTGCTGGATTCCTGCTTGCGCGGCAGTGAGATTCTAGCAAAAATCCCCACTGCTTTATTCGGCTAAAATGTTACTTAGAGCCTATCCCAAAATGCCGGACCCCTTGTCCGCTCCTCCCATGGAGGTAGGTTTCAGGGGTCTGATAAATCCAACCTAGCTTCCACCCGCCTGATTTTGGGATAGGCTCTTATCCAGTACCCTGATGGTATCGGAGGGTCTCAGATTTTATCTCTAGTGCTTAAATGACCCAAATTCCCACTGAGGTATGCATAAATATCTTGCGGCCAGGGCGAGGCCAGTTGCTTCGTTCGGCTAAAATATTACGAAAAGGGATATGCTGGCCAGAATTGCCTCCTGTAGAGGGGGATTAGATACACAATTGGTGGGGATAGGGACGCCTCCGCTTTCTCCATTTTGCAAAATTTTTCGGTTTTGCCTCTTGCCAAAGGAGAAAAGAGAAGCCAAAATAAACAAGGTATTTGTGGGGAGCATGCCCGGCCGAAGCCGATCCATATCAAGCCGGGCTGGAATACTCCGGTTGTATGGAGAGGATAGCGGACGATGCTTTGTCTCCGGCCTGCTACCAGTGGGTTTTCCTTTTATTTTTATAGCCCGCCGGGTCGCGGGGCCGGAGGAGGTCCGTAACCGATAAAAGACCTTTTACCCAGACCAACCAAAAGCCCCGAGACCCGCAAACGGCCTCGGGGCTTTTTGTTTTTACTGCCCAGCCAGTTCGTCCGAACGGTTTTTTCGAGTCCTTGGAAGCCTTAGGTGATGGGAGGATGTAACCATGATCGTGGTGATGAAGCCAGATGCCACGCCGGCGGAGATTCAGCATGTGATCCAATTGGTCCAGCAGTTGGGCATGAAGGCCCATCCGATTTATGGGACGGAGCGTACGGTGATAGCGGCCATTGGCTCCAAACGGGATGAATGTCGGCAGTCGGTGGCCAGCAGTCCCGGGGTGGAGTCGGTGGTGCCGATCTTGGCCTCTTACAAGATGGCCAGTTTAGAGGTCAAGCGGGAGCGGACGGTGGTTCGGGTCGGGCCGTTGTGGGTGGGGAATTGTCATTTGGGCATTATTGCCGGACCGTGTTCGGTGGAGAGCTACGAGCAGATGTTGGCCACGGCCCGAGCGGTCAAAGCTGCCGGTGCCACGGCCCTTCGAGGTGGAGCGTTCAAACCGCGCACCAGTCCCTATAGCTTCCAAGGACTCAAAGAGGAGGGGCTGAAGATTTTGGCTGCTGCCCGCCAGGAAACCGGACTGCCGATTGTAACCGAAGTCCTGGCCGCCTCGGATGTCGAACTGGTGGCTTCGTATGCGGATGTGTTGCAAATCGGCGCCCGGAACATGCAAAACTATCGGCTTTTGGAAGAGGCGGGGGCTTCCGGCAAACCGGTGCTGCTGAAACGGGGACCGGCCGCCACCCTGGAAGAATTGCTCCTGGCTGCCGAATACATCCTCAATGCCGGCAACCAAAATGTGATCCTTTGTGAGCGTGGCATCCGGACCTTCGAGAACCACACGCGTTATACGTTGTCGCTTTCCAGTGTGCCTTGGCTCCAGCAGCATACGCACCTGCCGGTCATCGTCGATCCGAGCCATGGGACCGGGCATACGGCGTTGGTGCCGCGCATGGCCGCTGCGGCGGTGGCTGCCGGAGCGAATGGACTGATCATCGAAGTCCACCCCAACCCCGAAACCGCCCTGAGCGACGGCTACCAATCGCTCACCTTCCAACAGTTCACCGAGATGATGGAGCTAGTCCGCCGGGTGGCCGAGGCCGTCGGCAAACAGATCAACACCTTGGAACCCGCATCGGCCGAAGCCCTCGCCCTGGCATAATGGCCCGCCCTAGGGGTCTTGGCAAAACCAAGGGACACCAATGGGTCCAAAAAACAGGGAATTTCGCGTCTCTACGATTTGCGAAGCTCCATAGGGAGGGCCAAAACCCTGCCTCTGGCATCATGGAAGAAGGCCGAGAGCAGAAAAATCCCTTGGCCGGAAATTCAACCGAGAAATCCACCACGAGAAACCGAGCCGCCGCCGTTAGGAAGCGGCAGCCAATTTGCAATTCCCTGGTTTGTCAGGGACTACTTCCCCCATGGTTTGTCAGAGACTATTTCCTCCCACGGTTTGTCAGGGACTACTTCCTGCCACGGCGTCGGCGGCCAGGGCCAGCGCACCGTGCAACACCACCTCCTCGCCCAAAGCGGCCGGCACAATGCGGAAACTCTCCCGAAGCGGGGGAAATACGTATCGGTGGACATATTCACGGACCGGTTTGAGGAAGAGTTCTTCGCCTGCCAGCGATACGCCGCCGCCCAGCACCACCACATCGGGAGCGATCAAGGTGATGACCTGGGCCAGCGCCCAGCCGTAGGCCTGGCAGGCCCGGTCCCAAACTTTCTGGGCCAGCAGGTTTCCGGCGGCGGCAGCCTCGGCCACATGCCGGGCGGAGAGTTGATGGGCCTGGCCGCCGGCCCGCCCCAGCAAATCTGCCCGGTCTGAGTCCAAGCGGTCGGACAACTGGACGGCCCATTGTTGGCTCCACGGGCTTTCCCCACCGCCTTGGACCAGTTGGCGGATGGCCGCTTCGATGCCCCACCCGGCGGCCAGCGATTCCAGATTTTGCTCCGGTTCGAGGCAGTCCAGGCCGGGCCGAAGATGCCCCACCTCGCAGGCCACCCCGGCCGATCCGGTGTAAAGTCGGCCCCCGATCACCA
>JGI24185J35167_1001192_pt1 | contig 11777 bp, 12 predicted proteins | sample YNPBryunderm2012_FD_35167 | JGI IMG/M metagenome (IMG submission 35167) | reverse complement strand
GTTTTTTTCGGCAAGGGGCTGGTACGCCTGCGGTATCTTTGTAGCATGGATAAAGTCCTGGTTGTGGGGCGCGGGGCCCGCGAGCATGCCATCGCCCATAAAGCCCTTTTGAGTGGCCGGCTGGAGGTGTATGTGGCGCCCGGCAACGCCGGCATGCAACCCCCTATCCATCGCCTCCCCATCGAGGAGAATGCTATTGCCGCCCTACGTGACTTCATTCGCCAGGAGAAGGTTCGCTATGTCGTGGTGGGGCCTGAAGTGCCCTTAGTTCGGGGCCTCTACGATGACCTGCATGACTTAGCGACTGTTGTAGGCCCGCCCCAGGCCCTTACTTTTCTGGAAGGGAGCAAAGCTCGGGCGAAGGATTTCATGAAATCTCATAACATCCCCACAGCGAACTACTGGGTCTTTGAGGCCTCGCAGGGGGCAGAAGTGGAAAAGTTTCTCAAAGACGCCTCTTACCCTATTGTGCTCAAGGCGAGCGGCTTAGCAGCCGGGAAGGGCGTCCTCGTGGCGCGCACGGCAGAGGAGGCGCTTGATTTTGCCCGAGGGGCGCTCTCGGGCCAGCGCTTCGGCCGGGCCGGGCAGACCCTGGTCATAGAGGAGTTCCTGCCTGGCGTCGAGCGCTCGGTCTTTATCCTATCTGATGGGAAGGGCTATGTGCTTCTCCCTACGGCGCAAGATTACAAGCGGCTGCGGGATGGCGACGAGGGGCCTAATACCGGCGGCATGGGCGCTCTCGCCCCCACTGCTGACGAACCCAACTGGATAGATACCGTGCGAGAAAAAATCATTGAACCGACACTCCATGCGCTCAAAAAAGACCATCGTCCCTACCAGGGTTTTCTGTACTTTGGGCTGATGAAGGTGGGGGTGGACCCTTACGTCCTGGAATACAACATCCGGCTGGGAGACCCCGAGGCGCAGGTGATTTTGCCCCTCATTGAGAATGGCATGGATGAGCTGCTCTTTTACTATCACTATCAGAAGCTTTCGGAGCTGAAGGTGCGGTTTCATCGGCGGTATGCGGTGGGGGTGGTGGCGGCGACGGCGGGGTATCCAGAGGCGCCACAGGCCGGTGCCCGGATCGCTATGTCTTCTTTATCGGAGGGAGGCACGTATGTCGCACCGGGTACGTATGTGTACTGGTCTGGCGTGCGTGAGGCAGGCGACAACGCGCTGGAGACTACGGGCGGGCGGGTTTACACCGCCGTAGGCCTGAGCGATACCTTAGAAGAAGCCCGCCAGAAAGCCTATAGCGTCATAGAGCGGCTGCCCTTTGCGGACATGCAGTATCGCACCGATATCGCTCGCGCATGATCCGCGAGGCGTTTAAGGCCCTCTGGGAATATCGTATCCGGGCTATCCTCACGCTGTCTATTTTAGCTTTTGGGATTACAGCGCTGGTGGGGATTCTCACGGCTTTGGAGGCGCTTCGCACGTTTATAGCGACACGGCTGGTGGGGCTGGGCACGCAGGCTTTCTTGATAAACAGTTCGTCGGAGCCGCTGGCGGGTCGGCGGGGGAGGGGGGTGTTTATCCGGCTGGGCGGTCCCCGGACGTTTCGGTGGTGGGAGGTGCAGCATTTTCTGGCGGTGTATCGCTTTCCTGGGGCGCAGGTTTCGACCGCTGTGTCGGCGGCCCTTTTTGAAAGAGCCTACTACCGGGGCCGAAAGACCCCCGCCCGCGTGCGCCTTTTGGGCGTAGCGCCGGAGTACTTCCAAATACAGCAGCTGAGGTTAGCCCAGGGGCGCTTCTTTACCCCGGTTGAGGTCGCCCAGCGCCAGAACGTGCTCATCCTGGGAACTGCCATCGCCGATCTTCTCTTCCCCCGCGAAAACCCCCTCGGCAAAGAAGTGCGTGTGGCGGGTCGCTACTTTACGGTGGTGGGGGTTCTCCAGAGTCGGGGGAGCCTCTTTGGGTTCAACTTAGATGAAGAGTGCTTTATTCCGTGGACGACGGCGTGGTTTATCAGCAAGGCGCCCGGGGCAGACTTTTATGTAGGGGTAGAGCGGATTTCGGATATGGAGGCGGCCATGGCGGAAGCCCGGCGGGTCTTGCGAGCAATGCGGCACCTCTCTCCCCGCATGGCGGATACCTTTACTTTCCTGCGAGGCGAACAGGTGGCTGACCTGCTTTTAGACCTGCTAAAAACCCTCACTACCGCCACGATTGGCATTAGTTTGATCACCCTGCTGGGGGCGACGCTGAGCTTTACCAATATCCTGCTCGTCATTGTGAAGGAGCGCACGCAGGAGATAGGGCTGCGGATGGCGTTGGGTGCATCGCGCCAGGCGATTGCCCGGCAGTTTCTAAGCGAGGCGATTGTAATAGCCCTGATAGGGGGGAGTGGGGGGATTCTTTTGGGGTTGTTGATTGGCAATGGCGTAGCGGCTTTTCTGGGGGCTCGCTTTATTATGCCTTGGAAGTGGGTGGGGCTGGCTGTTGCTATTACCACGCTCGTTGGGCTGATAGCTGGCTATCGTCCCGCTCAGGAGGCTGCCCGCTTAAACCCCGTAGAGGCTCTGCGCTACGAGTAATACCAACCGAAAAAGACCCTGCTGGCTTTCCAGCCTCTCAGGCCTTGACCTTCTCGTAAAACTGCTTCTCCCAGGCTTTCTCGTTTTGCTCGGCTTCGGTGACGTACGAGCTGAAATAAGCCACGTTGAGCAGCAGCCAGTTGAGAACATTTGCTGGGAAGTAGGTCGGCCGTACAAAGTCTACAAATAGTACCACGCGGGTTTCGTTGGTGTTGTTATGAACTTCGTGTTCAAAGCAGTCGTCAAAGATGATAACCTTACCTTCTTCCCAGTGGAGTTTCTGGTCGTGGACGCGAATCCAGCAGTTTTCGCGGTCTTTGGGCACGATGAGGCCCAGGTGCAGACGTAACACCCCGTTATACGGCCCGCGATGTGGCGGGATGTACTTACCCGGCTCTAAGATAGAAAAGAACGCCGTCTTGATGCCCGGAATTTCTCGTAGGAGGCGGGTAGTCTCGGGGCATTGGCGCGTGTTGGCCTCACTCCACCGCCCATACCCGCAAAACATGAACGTCTTCCACTGCTTGTCTTGGGTGATGGTGGCGACTTCGGGCGTAATCTCGTGGAAAGCCGGAAGGTCGTCTTTGTAGGCCAGGACGGTGTCCAGCTCTTTGCGGATGAGCGGATAGTTTTCTTCCAGCTTTTTTGCCCAGGGGAAAAGATTTACATCATAGACGGGGGGATTACCATGCACAGAGAAACGGGCGTTCACTTCTTCCACAAAGTCCACGAAGGCCTGGGTGATTTTTTCGCCGATTGTACGTGGCTTTTTGAGCGTCCCTTTGTACACCTGTGGCATGCGGCAAATTTACAATGAAATATCCGAAGGTTGGATTTCGTTACAGCCAGGTGGCTTGGAGGTAGTAGGTAGGGCCTCCTTTTTTTCGTTGGAANTCGGTCTCAATAGTGAGCCAGGGGGAAGCGGGTTCTTCAGAGTGCCCTATGCCGTTCCAGAGGAGGTGGGCGCCCTGCATGTCCAGCTGCTCTTCGGAGTAGCGCCAGAGGTCCTGATGGTCTGTGCGCAGGTGGAGGAGGCCGCCGGGTCTGAGGATACGATGGTACAAGCGCAGAAAGCGGGGGTGAGTCAGGCGGTGTTTAGCTTGGCGGGGTTTGGGGTAAGGGTCGGGATGAACGAGCCAGATTTCGGACACTTCGCCTGGGGCAAAGGCCGCCTCTAAAAGCAGCGCATCCCCCTGCCAGAAATACGCATTAGCGAGTCCCAGGGTCTCTGCTGCCCGCACGGCTGCATACAGGCGATCCGCCTTTCGGTCTAATCCAATGACCAGTGCCTGGGGCTCAAGCCGCGCCACCGCTAAGGAGAAATCGCCCTTTCCGCAGCCCACTTCCAGGATGAGAGCGGCCTCCTGTGGAAAGCCCAGCTGAGTCCGCCACGCACCAGGAGGAGGGACTTTTTCGCCGTACAGCGCATACGAACTGGCATAGTATCGGCGCTTTTTCTCCAGTTTGCCCAGCATAGGCGGGCGTGGAGGTCAGGTTTTTTCTACGAGGAGGTCTTTTCGGCGGATTTGCCAGTCCTGGCGGTGCGGGCCGGTAGAGATGGCCCATACTGGGATACCGGTTTGCGCTTCAATCCAGCGGAGGAAGGCTTCATAGTTGGGGTCGGCGATACTTTCCCAGCCGGGGAACTCCTCGTAGCGGGGGGCTTCGTCGGAGCCGCCGACGCGCACCTTGACGGTGGGCAAGCCGGATAGCACATCGCCTTTGGTGACAATGAGGGCGGTAACCCCATTAATGGCAATGGCGTATTTCAGGAGGGGGAGGTCAAGCCAGCCGCAGCGGCGCAGGCGGCCGGTGGTAGAGCCGCGTTCGCCGCCCCGCTCTTGCAGCCAGGCGGCGAGCTCCCCGGTAATCTCGGTTGGAAACGGCCCGGCCCCCACCCGCGTCGCATAGGCCTTAATCACGCCCCACACCTGCCCAATTTCCCGCGGGGCTACCAGGAGGCCCGCGCAGGCTCCTGCCACGGTGGTGTGGGAAGAGGTAACGTAGGGGTAGCTTCCGGCGAAGACATCCAGGAGGGTTCCTTGGGAGCCTTCGGCCAGGATGCGCCGATGCTGGCGCAGCCACTCGTATGTGGAGACCCAGCGCAGGCGACGTAGGCTTTCCAGCGCCTCCCAGAAGCGTTCGGATAGCTCCACGGGTGGCGCACCCGGAAACTGCTTTTCATGATAAGCTGTCAGCTCTAAGATGCGCTGGTGATAGTCAGGCTTTTCCAGGTCGGCTATGGCGATGCCTCGGCGGGCGTAGCGGTCTGCGTAGGCCGGCCCAATCCCCCGCCGAGTGGTGCCGATCTTTTCCGCATCCTGTGACACAGCTTCCAACCAGCGGTGTACCGGCAGGATCAAGTGCACACCCCGCCCTATGTAAAGCCGTTCCTCTACTTGCACCCCCATTTGGGAAAGCCCCGCTACCTCCTGCACGAGGATCTCCGGGTCTATGACGACGCCGTCTCCAATAAGGCACCGGACGTTGTCATGGAAGATGCCGGCAGGCACNTGATGGAGGACGACCTTCTGACCGTGGTGATAGAGGGTGTGGCCGGCATTNGGCCCACCTTGGAAGCGCGCCACGACCTCATACCCCTCTGCCAATGCATCTACGATTTTTCCCTTCCCCTCGTCTCCCCACTGAAGCCCTAAAACGACATCAACCNGCACTGCTTCCCAGCCGCTTCAANGCATCNTCNANGGTGTCGGAAATCACAAATACTGTGTCCAGCCGGGTAATATGCAAAAGATTTCGCACATTCTGGGGCACGGCAGCTAAAATAAATTCTCCGCCTACCGATCGCGTTCGCGAAAAAAGCGTGATGAGCGATCCCANACCNGCACTATTGACATTACGCACCCGGGAAAAGTCTAAGATAATGTGCTTCTGACCCTGTTCCAGAAGCTTGAGTACAGCGTCTTTGAACTGCTGCTGGGTAGAATCTCCCATGAGGGAACCCTCCAACCGAAAGATAGTCGCTGTGCCGTGTACCTCTTGCGTGTATATCATACTGGTGTCCAGATTGATGCCGGTCATGTCACGTCAAAGGTAAGGAGTTCAGGGGATTTTTCGGTTTGGGCAGTTAGGCTTTTCGCAAGCGGCGTAGATCACGAGGTCATGGCGCTCGGGGCGCATGTGAAAGAGTCGTCCTACGGATTCGGTGACCAGGCCCATCTGGGGGTCGCAGAATTCTTCAATAGCGCCGCAATCCACACATATCAGGTGATCGTGCTGTTGCCGTCCTAAGCTGCGCTCATAAAGCATGCGTCCTTCACCGAAAAGATACCGCCGTACCAGGCCAGCTTCCACAAAAAGCTGTAAGGCGTTATAGACTGTAGCCCGGCTGATTTTGATTCCCCGGGCTAAAAGCTGATTGTAAAGCTGCTCGGCGTCAAAATGTTCGAGATTGAGGTAGATTTCTTTCAGGATGGCATAGCGTTCTCGGGTTTCTCGGAGGCCCTGGGTGCGGATGTAGGTTTTGAGAGCGGTTTCGGCGGTTCGATACACTTCCTGGGCGGGGGTATTCATGTTTTCAAAGAAACGCAAAAAGTGTCGTAGGGTGAAGGGATGGGGTTTTAGGCGCGAAAAGCTCTCTGCAGGTCGGTGTTTGTGATGATTTGGGGCTGCCCCTCAAGGCGATCGCGAAGGAAGGCGATTTGGGCGGCGCGCCGCAGCCAGCTTATGAGATCAGCCCGGCTAAAACCTTCTGTTTTTTCTGCCCAGGCCCCCCAGTCTATATCAGGTTCCACGGGGAAGTTCTGGGCTGCTTGTCGCAGGATCAGTTCCCGTTCCCACACATCGGGCAGGGCGATGTAGAGGCGATGGTCGATGCGTTCGCTGCGTAGGAGGGCGTTTTCCAGGGCGAGGCGGCGGTTGGTGATGCCCACTACGGCCACGGGTTTCTGGCGGTGTCTCAGCTCGTCTATGAGGAGGAGCAGTTGGTTGGTCATGCCGTTGAGCCAGGGGAGGTTGGCTTCCCGAGGCGGGAAGAGGCTATCGAACTCCTCAAAGACCAGTACCATCGGCGCACGGCGGATAGCTTTATGGAAGATCTGGCGGAGTCGTCTTTCGGATTCGCCGAACCACATGGAGGCGAGGGCCGGTGTATGAATGAATCGAACAGGAAGCTGCGCTCCCTTAGAGAGGCTCCGAAAGAGGTAACTTTTTCCGGCGCCAGGCGAGCCCTCTACGATGATCATGGGGGTGAGGGAGAGGCCGTATTTCTTGGTGAGGTTGGGGTAGCGAAGGGGAAGGTACAGGTGTTCGATGAGGAATTCCTTTTCGGCTTCCATGCCGTAGAGGTCGGGGAAGAGCTTTTGTCGCAGCTCGGCGAGGGAGATGGCGGGCGGGTAGGATTCTTCGGTGGGCGGTTGGGTTTCTTTGACGAGGCCGAGATGGGCGCGGATGGAGGGCAGTTCCCACAGATTATTGCCCAGATGGCGCAAAAGCCGACGTAGCCCGGCCGTGTCATAGTGAGAAAGGGGGTAGAGGGGTGCGAGGAGCTTTCGCTCACGGGCTTCTCGGGCCAGAATTAGTAAAACCCGCCGGTCGGCTCTGCTTAGAAAGCGCTCCAGCTCCGCCCACCGGTTCATACGTGGCGAGAGCGGGAATCGAACCCGCGACCTCAGGATTATGAATCCTGCGCTCTCACCTACTGAGCTATCTCGCCGTGGAAGGCAAAGATACGACCTTCTTCGCATTAGGTGTCTGCCGTCGCCCCCTGCCGTACGCGTATTTTCTGTAATTTTGCCAGGATAGTCGGAGAGATGCCGGAGTGGTCGAACGGGCCTGACTTGAAATCAGGTAGCCCGCCCAGAGCGGGCTCGGGGGTTCGAATCCCTCTCTCTCCGCATGCAGGTCCTTACGTTGGAACAATTTATCGCTGATCGCCAGCAGGAAATAGAAGGGGCTACCGGCGCTTTCTCTAAAATCCTGCGCGACCTTTCCTTAGGAGCCAAGCTGATTAGCTTTCATCTGCGGCGCGCAGCCCTCTCGGGCATCCTGGGCGAACTCGGTATCACTAACGTCCAGGGCGAATCCGTCCAGAAACTCGACCACCTCTCCAATACCCTCTGCCGCCAGCTATTTGCTAAAAACCCCTACATGGCCGGCTTCGCCTCCGAAGAAGACGATACCTTCACCCCCCTAAATCCCGAAGGTAAGTACGTCATCGTGGTGGACCCTCTGGATGGTTCCTCCAATATTGACGTCGGCGTACCGGTGGGAACGATATTTTCCATCTATCGGCGGCGCACGCCGGTAGGGACGCCCTGCACGGAGGCCGACTTCCTGCAAGGGGGGCGAGCCCAGGTAGCCGCTGGCTATATTCTCTACGGCACCAGTACGCTCCTTTTCTACACGACGGGCAAAGGCGTGCATGGCTTTACGTTAGAGCCTGCTGCGGGCGACTTCCTCCTCTCCCACCCCGATGTCAAAATGCCCGAAAAAAGTAGCTACTACTCCTTCAACGACAACCAGCTTCANGAATGGCCACCCGCCCTGCAAACGTTTATCACCACCTTTCACCAGGAAAATCGCCGCAGCGCTAAGCCCCAGTCCCTGCGGTATGTCGGTTCGCTCGTGGCAGACTTTCANCGGAACCTTCTGAAGGGGGGNTTTTTCATGTATCCCGGCACGGTCGCTAAGCCCGAAGGCAAGCTTCGTCTCCTGTATGAGGCCTACCCCATGGCCTGGCTGATAGAAGAAGCCGGTGGCGCCGCCACCAATGGCGTCCAGCCCATCCTGGATATTCCCCCTACCAAACTCCACCAGCGGACCGCTCTCTTCTTAGGGCCAAAAACCTTTCTGGAAAAACTCGCCCAAATCCTATCTGACCATGTCCCTGTGGCAAAGGTTTAAGCGGGCCGTCCGGGCGCTCTTCGGTAAAGCCGTAGAAGCTATTGAAGACCCCCGCCTCATTTTGGAACAGAACATCCGGGACCTCAACGACCAGGTCCCGAAAATGAACCAGCATATCGCCTCCGTTAAGGCTACCGTTACCCTCTTAGAGCGGGAGCTGGCCAAGTCCAAAAAAGAGTATGAAGAGCTAATCGCTCGGGTGAAGGCCGCCCTGGCCCAGAACCGGGAAGACCTCGCCGAGCAGTACGCCCTCCGCATAGAAAAGCTCAAACAATCTATTGCGCAGACGCAGGTAGAGCTGGAAGCCGCCCAAAAAGCCTACGAAAAAGCCCTGGAAATCAAAAAGCTTTTCATGCGGGAGAAAGAGCGCAAGATTCAGGAGGCGCGAGCAGCCCTTCAGCAGTATGAGCGGGCCCAGTGGCAGGCAAAAATCGCCGAGACCTTTGAGAAGTTTGAGGTGGGGGGGATCGATCAGACCCACGACGAGATGGTTCGCCGCCTACAAGAAAAAGCCGCCCAGAACGAAGCCCGCTTAGAACTCGCCCTGGACTCCATTGACACCTCCCGGCTCAAAGTGGAAGAAGAGATGGAGCGCATCCAGGCCAAAGAATCCCTCAGCCGCCTCAAAGCCGAACTCGGCCTGGAAATGCCTCCCAGCCCCACTAACTCGGAATCCACCCCGCCTAATCCCCCTTCGGACAAAGAACCCCCTGCCAAAGAGCCCCTCTTATAGTCCATGCCGTACACGCCCGAGGAGTACGAAAAGCTCAAAGCCGCCTATAAGGAGGCGCTTCGCCAGCGTAAAGCTATCCTGGAAACTGCCCAAAAAGCCCACCTCCGCCAGAAAGTCGAATGGCATCTCGCCCAAATGGAAGCTGCCCTTACAGCTCTCGGGTACAGCGTAGAACCTACTTTGCCTTCTGTGGAGCCTACCTCCTCCCCGTCTCAAAACGAAACGAGCGCCCCCTCCTCTTCGGAAGGGGCTGCCTCGCCGTCCGAGCCTAAGACGTTGTTCTAAGCTTGCGCATCTTACAGCTTTCGGCGAAGCCCCTCTACCCCCCCCGAGATGGGGGCGCCCTGGCATCTCTGCACTTTGTAGAAATGTGGTGCCGGCTGGGCTGGGAAGTCCTGACCCTGGCCATGAGCACGCCCAAGCACCCTGCCTCCCCAGAGGCACCCTTCCCCCAGAAAAGCGTCTTCGTAGATACGACGCCGCGTCCGTGGCCCGCCCTGAAAAATCTCTTGTTCAGCCGCCGACCCTACCATGTAGATCGTTTTCAGAGCACCGCTTACCAGGCCGCTCTGGAAGAAACCCTCGCCACCTTCCGGCCCGACCTGATTCAGGTGGAATCGCCCTACCTCACGCCGTACGTGGAAAATCTTTCGCTTCCCCGCGTCTACCGCCTTCACAATGTGGAGTATCTCATCTGGGCCCGTCTCGCCCGCGAAAAACCCTGGCCCCTCCGCTATTACTTTACCACGCAGGCTCGCCGCATCCACCACTACGAGACCCGTATCCTCCACACTTATCAGGGCCTCATCCCCATCTCCGAAAAAGAAGTCGCCTTCATCCAGGAGAGCGGCTATCGGGGGCCGGTGGCGCTCATCCCCTACGCCATCGCCATAGAGGAATACGACGCCCCACCCCTGCGGGAAGAGAATCCCCGCATTGGGTTTATTGGGGGGCTGGACTGGCTGCCCAACTTGGCCGGGATAGCGTGGTTTCTGGAGCGGGTGTGGCCAGAATTTGCCCGACGATACCCGCAAGCGGAGCTGTCTATTGCTGGGCGCAACTGCCCCGCCTCTCTCCACCGCTACGCCAGCCCGCAGGTGCACATCCTGGGCGAAGTCCCAGACAGCAAAGCCTTCCTCTATGCGCAGGATATTCTGATTGTGCCGCTTTTTTCTGGTAGTGGCATCCGGATAAAAATCATCGAAGGTTGGGCGACGGGGCGGGCCATTCTATCTACCAGCGTCGGTGCCGAGAGCCTCGTTTGCACACCTGGCCGCCACCTCCTGATAGCAGACGACGAGGAGGCCTTCCTCCAGGCCCTGGAAGCCCTCTACACAGGCGCTGCCCTTCGAAAGGCTATCGCCCAAGCGGGCCGCCACCTTGCCGAAACCCTCTACAACCGGGAAGCCCAACTGCCCCATTTTCGTACGTTTTACGAGCAGGTCCTGCATGGTTAAGCCGTCGTTTCGGGTAGTGGGTCTGATGGCAGGGAGCTCCCAAGATGGCGTGGATATGGCTTTGGTGCGCTTCTGGCGTCCGGGGGAGAGGTGGCAGTATGAAGTGCTAACGGCCGAGACTGTCCCCTATCCCCATGAGCTGGAAGCGGCGCTTCATCGGCTGCTGGAGCTGTCAGGGGAGGCGCTTCTCCGGCTGGGTGTGGCGTATACGGACTGGACGGCGGCCGTCCTCCGGGAAAGACTGCGGGGCCAGGTGTACGACCTGATTAGCTGGCATGGGCCAACGGCGTTTCACCAGCCGGCCCAGGGTCTTACCTGGGGTCTGGGGGATTCGGAGCGGCTGCGCGTCCTGGTGGGTAAGCCTGTCATCATGCACTTTCGGGCACGCGACATAGCCTATGGGGGGCAGGGGGCTCCGCTCATTCCCCATGCTGATGCGCACCTCTGGCCCGAGTACGAAACGCTCCTCAACCTCGGTGGCATCGCCAACATCACCCACCTTCCTACACGGGCCGCTTTTGACATCAGCCCCTGCAATCAGCTTCTCAATGCGCTGGCTCGCCAGTTTGACCCATCTCATCGGTACGACCCGGATGGCACCTTTGCTAAGCAGGGCCAGCTCATCCCTTCCCTGTTAGAAACCTTCCTCACCGCTCCTATTTTTCAGATCAGCCCATCCCCCGCCATCACCAACGAAATCGTACGCACCCAGTTCCTCACCCCCTTCCTCACCCATCCCGCCCCCGCCCAGGATAAACTCCACACCGCCGTCCGGGCCATTGCCATGAAGCTTAGCGAGGCCTTCCGCCGGCTCCAGTGCGAGAAAGTCTACCTTACCGGCGGCGGCGCCCGGAATACCTATCTGGTCAAGACAATACAAGCGCACTCGCCATGCCCTTGCTTTTTAGCCCCTGACGTGCTCATTGACTTTCGGGAGGCAATAGGCTTTGCTTTTTTGGGGCTTTTGGGCTACCTGGGCGAGGACAACCTCCTATCTGGCTGGACGCTGGCTCGGCGCAGTCAGCGCGCTGGCCTTCTAAGCTTGTAGGGAGAGCAGTCCTCACTTAGGCCCACGAGGGGATGAGGATGTCGACGCTGAGGGGGAGGTGCCGCAACTGGAGCCATGCGCGCTTCAAGGCGGTCCATCCGATCCGCTAAGCGGTTTGTGCGTTTTTCTAATAC
>JGI24185J35167_1001183_pt1 | contig 11815 bp, 9 predicted proteins | sample YNPBryunderm2012_FD_35167 | JGI IMG/M metagenome (IMG submission 35167) | reverse complement strand
AAAAAAAGAAGCGCTTTTTAAGGGGGGATTGAGTGTGTCCGAAAGATCTGTGCGCCAGACGCTCCTGGCCTTTCCGAATCACTTGGCCGAAGGGTATGCCCAGGGAAAAAATTTTCCCCTACCACCGGATTACCGGAAAGTGCAGCGGATCCTCTTCGCCGGGGTGGGAGGCTCCGGTGTGGGGGGACAAATGGCCAAGCAGATCCTGCGGGATCGCCTGCCGGTTCCCTTTGAAATCATTTCCACTCCACCCCTTCCCCGTTTCGTGGACCAGAATACCCTGGTGATTCTTTCGAGCTACTCGGGAAATACTAAAGAGACACTGGGGGTCGCCCAAACCGTTTACCGCCAGAACCTTCCCGCAGTGGCGCTCACTTCCGGGGGAGAACTGGGAGCGCGTTTTTCGCAGAAACTGGTTCTTTCTCTACCGGCGGGATTTCAGCCCCGTTGCGCCCTGGGGTATCTTCTGGGTAACCTCCTGGGGCTTCTCGAAAACCTCTTTCCCCAGGTAGCGCTCCAGGAAGATGTGGATGAAGCCGTTCTGCTTTTGGGGGATCTTCTCCCCCACTACAACACCGCCGAGGAAGTCACCACCCCCCTTTATTTGGCCACCCTCTTTGAAAAAAAACTTCCCGTCATCTACGGGGTGCAAAACTTCACCGACACGGCAGCCTATCGCTTCAAAACCCAGCTCAACGAAAATGCCAAACAGATGGCCCTTTACGGNGTGGTTCCCGAAATCATGCACAACGAAATCGTGGGGCTCCGTCACCCCGAGGGAATCCCCTGGGTTTTCCTCTTTCTGCGCGACCGCGCCGAACCCCCCATATTCCAGACCATGATCCAGGCTTTCGTGCGGCATCTTCGAGCCTCTCGATGGCCAGTAGAAGAGGTCTTCTCCCAGGGGCAATCCCTACTTACTCGTATTTTGAGTCTGGTGGCACTCGCCGACTGGACGAGTTTCTATCTGGCGCTCAAAAACCATGAGGACCCCATCCTCATTCCCCCCATAAAATACCTCAAGCGAATTCTTCACTACTTCGAGTGCACCATGGAGGAGGAAACCCTATGAAAAAATTCCTTTGGCTCTTCTGCGTTCTCTTTATAACCACCATGGCCCGGGCTCAGGAGTTCCAATGGCGTGAGATTCCGTTCTCTGAGCTCGGCTGGGACAGGGACCAGAAACTGGAGGGAAGTAACCCCTCTTATACCCTCTACCTCCCCAATTTTCCCGGTGTCGATTGGGAACGGAGCTATCTCGCCCTCCAGGTGGAAGCCTCACCGGCCCTCAGCTCGAGTTCTTCCCTCACCGTTTACGGGGACGGGAATCTCCTCTTCACCGCTCCTTTGCGTCGTGGCGTCTTCTCCATCCCCCTCCGGGAACTTTCTCCAAAAGAGGAGCTCCATCGCCTGGAAATCCAGCCCTACCTTTTTATCAGCAACAATCTCTGTGAAGACCTGGCTTCGGGGAACCTCTTCTGCACCCTGAAGAAAGAGGGTCAACTGGTGCTCTTCTTCAAAGATACCTCCCTGACTACGCTCACCGATTTTCTCCGTTTCCCCGATAACCGCATGGAAATCATCCTGCCCCCCGGGAAATGGTCCAGAGCGCTTCAAGAAGCCTACTTCACCCTCTATGCCTTCCTGCAGCGCTATTTCCGGGATCTCCCCATGCACATCGAAACCAGAGTGTCCGAAGAGGAAAAGTCGTTCCTTCCCGAACATCGCCGCATTTTTCTGCGGGAAAAGGCCGAACGGGACTTCGAGTTGTCCGGAAAAAGCCTCTTTCTCACCCCCCAGGGCGTCACCGCCATGGTTCAGGACGAAAAACTTCTCGCCGTCCCCTCCCTCAAAATATCCACCATAGAGAGCACCTCCCCAAAGGTGGTGCGCAGGCTCTACCTCAACGGGTTCTCCTTCCGGGGTATCGGGACCCTCACCGAAACCTTCTACTTTGCAAGTTCCGATTTGGGAGGCCTGCCTGAAACGCTGAAGCTCGTCCTCTACCGTTCGCATTCTCCTTTGCGAGCTCAATTCCAGGGAGAAGCTTCTTTCACGGTGCGCCTCAACGGAGAACCGGTATACACCGAGCGGCTGGGGAACGAACCGGTGGTGCTCCGAACTCCTCAGACCATCTTTCTTCCCTCTAGGCTTCTGCGGCGCGAAAACGCACTGGAATTCCGTTTCTCCTACTTTCCGGAAATCGGCAATTGTCATCGGGGAGAAAAACCCCTGGAAGCTTCCATCAGTAGCGATTCCTACATCGAAGCCCGGGGCCAAGGGGTTCCACCTTTCCCGCTTACCTGGGAAGAGGTGCCCACGTTTTTCTGGGGAAAGGGTTTTGTGGTTTTACCGGATGAACCGACCCTCCAGGACCTGCAAATCGGAGCCAAAATCCTGGCCGCCCTTCGCTCCCTCGACCGGACTCCACTCTCGGTCAACGTGCTCACTCCGAAGGAGGTAGCTCTATGGCTCTCCCGTCCTCCCCTGCAGCTCAAACCATGGCAAAGGCCTTTCCAGAGGTTTACGCTTCTGCGGCAAGAAGTGATCCACTACGCCCTTTCTCTTGAAAACCAGAACCTTCCCCTTCTCACCCAGATCGCTACCCTTCTACACTTCACCGTAAAGCGAACCACCGCCGCCCTGGGCGAAACCATGATGTCCTTTTTCGCCTCCTTTATCGAAGTCGACACCCTGGAACCTCCTTCCTATTTCATCTTGGTCAACGTTTCTCTGGATCGCCTCTCTACCCCTCTTACCCTGGAAGGTGATGAACTGGTGCTCAAGGATCTATCCGAAGGGAAGACCCTCATGCGCTTTGGACCCGACGAGCCTTTAGGGGTGCTCACCACCTTCTGGGAAAACGGCTATCCGGTGATCCTCTTTACAGGTTACGGCGAGAAAGAGGTTGCCGTCCGTTACTTCCTCAATACCTTTCAGGAACCGCAAACCCTGCGCCGGCTCAACGGCAACGTAGCGCTTTTCACCAAAAATGGTTTGGTGAGCGTCCTTGCCGGTTCGGGGAGTAACACCTCCAGAAAGACCGTGTTTCCGGAATGGTCCGGGAGGTTACGCCTCGTCACTTTTCTTTTCCTCATCGGGTTAATCGTGCTCCTCGCCGGACTTCTCTACAATCGCCTGGTTCGTCCCAAAACCTCATGAAGGAAAAATACCTGGGAGAGATTCTTTTAGAACGAGGGCTCATTACCAAAGAAGCGCTGGAGGAGGCCCTGGCGCTCCAGAGAGAAAGTAAGGGGCTTCTGGGGGAGATTCTCGTCTCCCAGGGCTTCCTCTCCCCTTTCCAGCTCTACCAGGTCCTGGCCGAAAAGGAAGAACTCCCCTACTCCGGAGAGGACCTTGAGACCCTCATCCAGAAGGTTGATCCGGAGACATTACGTCTTTTCTCTTCTCAGGAACTGGTACGTTTCAGATTCTTTCCGCTGCGCTATGAAGAGAACTTCTTGGAAATCGTCACCCCCTCCCCTCAGAGCGAAGCGCTCCGGGATTTTCTCCGGGAACGATTTCCCGATCTGGAGGTCCGGAAAAGTCTCATCACCCCTTATGAGCTCGACCGGCTCCTCTACACTTTCTTTCAGGAAGACTTCCTGAAAGAAGCGACCACCGGGCTTTTCTTCCGCTCTCCGGAGGAATCGGCCGCTCAGGTTTTCACCCCTTCCCAGTGGATCGCGCTCGCCGCAATTGCCATCCTCACCGTGGCCGGCTTTCTCTTCCGACCCCTTCTCACCGTAACGGTTCTCTTTGCCCTCCTCAATCTCTTTTACCTGGCGAACGTGATCTTCAAGTTCCTTTTGAGTCTCCGCGGCTCGCAGGCAGAAAACGAAGTGGTGGTTACCGAAGAAGAAATCAAGGCACTCAGTGTGGCCACCCTTCCCGTTTATACCGTCCTCCTCCCCTTACATCGCGAACCGCTTCCGGTTATCCAGCAGCTCCTCCAGAGCATCCGTCACCTTGACTACCCTCAGGAGAAACTGGACGTCATCTTCCTCATCGAAGAAGACGACCCCGAAACCCTCCGCTACTGCAAAATGAGTAAACCCCCTTACAACGTCCGTTTCATCATTGTGCCCCGGGGTCTACCCAAAACCAAGCCCCGGGCCTGCAATTTTGGGCTCCTTTTTGCCCGGGGAGAATTCCTCACCATTTACGACGCCGAAGATATCCCCGAACGGGATCAACTCAAAAAGGCGGTGGTGGCCTTCCGGAAGTTCCCCTCCGAATTCATCTGTTTCCAGGCCGCCCTCAACTTCTACAATCGCAACCAGAGTATCCTCACCCGTCTTTTCACCCTGGAGTACTCCTACTGGTTTGACTACCTCCTCCCGGGCCTTTTTGCCCTGAAGCTTCCCATTCCTCTGGGGGGCACTTCCAATCACTTCCGCACCGCGGTTTTGCGGGAGTTGGGGGGATGGGATCCCTTCAACGTCACCGAAGATGCCGACCTGGGGATGCGAGCCAGTTACCGGGGCTACCGGGTGGGTATCCTCAACTCCACCACCTTTGAAGAAGCCAACAGCCGCCTGAAAAATTGGATCCGCCAGCGTTCCCGCTGGCTCAAGGGGTATCTGCAGACTTTTCTGGTGCACAACCGGAATCCCTGGCGGATCTTTCGGAAATCGGGTTTGCGAGGCTGGCTGACGTTGCAGCTCTTTATCGGTGGCACCCCCCTCGGCGAAGCGGCCTCGGTTATTCTGTGGGGCGTGTTTTTCTTCTGGCTTTTCTATCGCCGCGCCATTTCTTTCCCCTTCCTTCCCGAGCCGCTCCTTGTTATCGGCAGTTTCAATCTCCTGTGGGGGAATTTCCTGGGGATATACCTTTCCATGCTGGCGGTTTTCCGCCGAGAAATCTATGCACTCCTTCCTTTTTCCATCCTGAACCCCATCTATTGGCTTCTGGCCGGCCTGGCAAGCTGGAAGGGAATCTGGCAACTCTTCCATCGTCCCTTTTTCTGGGAAAAAACCATCCACGGACTCCATCAGGAGACTGGCCATGGGGAAAAATCTTAAAGCCCTCCTCTTCTTCCTCCTCACCTGCGGGATACTCTTCACCGTTTTCACCCTCTGGACCTACAGAGCGGGGTTACTCTCTACGGAGATACACTTTTTCTCCTTTCGAGCTCAACAGAACCCAAATGGCGTGGCAAAAAATCTTTTCCTCACCTACCCTGCTTTGCCCTCTTTCTTTGCCTTCCTGTATCCTTCGGTTATCTTGCTTCCGGTAACCACCGGAATCCTGGTAACCATCTTTCTGTTACCCCGGTTATTTCCCACAGAGCCCCTGCTTCTTGGTCTTTTGATTCTCGCCACCATCGCTTCGCCGTTTTTCCTCTCCGCACTCTCCATCACCCCCACCCTCCTTCTCTTCTTCGTTTTGCTCCTCTGCGCTCTCTCCAATCTTCTCCGCTACCAGGAAGAACAGTCCGTATACTACCTCTTTCTGGGAGGAATTTTCTTCGGAGCCACGGTTCTTTCTCATCCCCATGTGGAGTGGTTTGCGCTGGCCACAGCCATTTTCGTTCTCTTCTTCTTTCCGGGAAACCTTACCAGAAAGTTCGGCCTGCTTCTTGTGTTTTTCTTTCCGGTTCTCGCTTTCCTGGGTATCATCATGTTTCTCAACTGGGTTTACACCACTCAAGCTCTTTCTTTCCTGCGCGCTCCCTATAGCTTTTTCCCGTATCTTCCTTCTTTTTCCTTCCAGAATGTCAAACACGCTTTTTCTCGGTGGCAACGATGGTACCTTTTTTTGCCGCTTTTGGTAAGCATGTTTCAGGATCGAAAGAGAGCTTTTCTTGGCGCCACCCTTTTTCTGGGAAGCGCAGCCTTACCGTCCTTCCCTCCGCTCTTTGCCACCGTTGCCACCCTGGGTGCTCTATTCCTCAAAAAACCTTCCCTGGGGAAAACAGGCCGCCTTGTTCTATCGCTATCCCTGGGGGTTTCTGTTGCCTCCGGCTGGATCCTTTTTCTCCTCTCTCCGGCACAGCTCTTTCTCTTTGCCCCCTATGAGCCCCTACAGGAAAAACTCACCGAATACCGGGAGATCGCTTCATTCCTCGCCCCTCAAGCTACAGTCCTTTTGCTCGACGGTGAATATTTCCTGGCCTCTTCGTGGGGCAAAGCCGTCACCACCGTGACTCCCGAGAGCCCGTTTTTCGAGAAAACCTTAACGTCTCTTTCCTGCGACTACATCCTGAGTGCCGGAAAGAGCGAAACTTTTCCCGGTTTCCGGAAAATTTTCCAGGGGGAAAACGTAAGCCTCTACCGGAAAAGACTTCCTTGACGTCACGCCTTTCCCTCCTTACACTATAAGAGCTATACACAAAAGGTAAAAGAGGTGAAAGCATTTACAGTGGCCAGGTCCTCCTATTCCAGAACCGAACCATTTTGACTTCCTGGGAACCATTCTGATCCTCTTCTATCTTTACTGGCTTTATGAAACCATCGTGAGCCTCCGGGGATTCTTTGCTCCTGCACCGCTTCCCAGAGCGACCACTTTTCACCGCTTTGGCATCCTCATCCCGGCACACAATGAAGAAAAAGTCCTCGGATCACTCCTGGAAAGCTTGAAAGAGCAAAACTATCCTGACTCTTACTTCGACATCTACGTGGCCTGCGATTCCTGCACCGATGCCACCCCTCAGATTGCCAGAACTTACGGAGCTTCGGTAATCACCCGCCACGATCCCCAGAACCCGGGAAAAACGCAGAATATCAAGTTTGCCCTCTCCTGGATTCCTCTCCAAGAATATGACGCCATCGCCATCTTGGATGCGGATAATCTTGCCCATCCCGATTTTCTCGCCAGAATGAACGATTACCTTGCCGCCCACCCCGAAGCGGAAGCGCTTCAGGGTTACCTGGACACCAAAAATTCCCACGATTCCTGGCTCACCCGAGCCTATACCTTAGCCTACTGGTATACCAACCGCTTCTGGCAGTTAGCCAGGGCGAACTGGGGGTTATCGGCGACCTTAGGAGGAACGGGTCTTTTGATCCGGACAAGCTGTATCCGGCGATTGGGATGGAATTTACAGAGCCTCACCGAAGACCTGGAATTCAGTACCAAGCTGGTCCTCGAAGGTGGAAAAGTCCACTGGAATGAATGGGCTATCACCTACGATGAAAAACCGCTCTTTTACCGTTACAGCCACCGTCAGCGCATGCGGTGGATGCAGGGACATTACTTTGTGGCCTGGCAGTATGGGCCGAAACTCCTTTACAAGTTCTTCGTCACCCTGAAAATACAATATCTGGATTACTTCCTCTATCTTTTTAACCCGCTCCTCATTGCTCTGAGTTCCACCCTCCTTTTTGCCCAGCTAGGACGTCTGGCCCTCGGCACGGCACCCCGGCAACCTCTTTTCTGGTTATCCTGGCTTTTCCTCGTCCTCACCCAGAATGCCTATCAGATTGTCATTGGACCTTCCTTAAAAGAAGGCAGGTTTACACTCCGTTATCTTCCCTACCTCTTCTTCTACATCATCTACGGTTTTACCTGGCTACCGGTGATTTTCTATTCCATCCCTTTCTCGAGAAACCAGAAAATCTGGGTACGAACCGAGCACGTCCGTAACCTCAAGGTGGCCGAAATCCTGGGGAAAAAATAAAAAGGGTAGGCAAGCTACCCAGGGTAGCTTGCCTTTTTTACCCTTTCACAGCTCCCATGGTGAGACCGCGCACGATGTATTTCTGCACTGTGAGTGCCAGAATGGTCGGCGGAATGATGGCTAAAAGAAGCCTGGTGGAAACGTACCAGAACTGCACTCCCTGGGTGTGCTCCGTGCCGGCAATAACCACCGTCATAGGAGAAGCTTTTTTATAGGTTAGAACCAAGGCAAAGAGAAACTCATTCCAGACAAACGCAAAACAGATGATCACCGTGGCCACCAGAGCCGGAGCTGCTAAGGGGAGAGCGATGCGTACAAAAGACTGCCACCGAGAACACCCGTCCACCCAGGCCGCTTCTTCCAGTTCCACCGGTAATTCTCGAAACATATCCCGCATGATGAGCACGGCAAAGGGCATGACAAAGGTGGTATTGACCAGAATCAGAGCAAGCTGGGTATCGAGAAGTTTCAGCGACTTCATGAGGAGGAAGAAGGGAATCACCGTTGCCGCCGGTGGCAAGAAACGCTGAGAGAGAAACCAGAAAGACATACTCTGATTTCTCCATTTGGTATACCGATGTCTGGCCAGCCCATACCCGGCCAGAGACCCAAGAAGTACTGCCAGAAGTGAAGCACAAACGGCGATGGTGATACTGTTCAAAATCCCTCGAGTAATTTCCGGACCTCTCTGATTAAATTCAGTCAACCAGTTATTGAGAGTAGGCTGAAACTGGACCCAGGGAATACTGGAAAGGCGAAAAACATCGGCCGGTTTCTTGAAAGAAGTAATCACTGCCCAGTAAAAGGGGAAAAGCACCCAGAGAATAGCAATCACCACCACGATCCAGACCAGAACCTCTACAACTCCCTTACGCTTTTTGGACATAACCGTGTTCTCCTTTATTCATAAAGCTCTCTGTATCTCCGGAAGAAGAGCGTACCGATCACCATGGTGATAACCAGAAGGAAATACGCCATGGCACTGGCATATCCCAGGTCAAAATTCCGCAAACCCTGGGTATAGATGTAAAAGGTTAGCGTTCGAGTCGCAGTACCTGGCCCACCACTGGTGAGACTGAAAGGAACATCGAAGACCTTAAAAGCATCCACCAACCGGAGCATCAATACCGTCCCCAGAACCGGAGCAATGAGGGGCAAGGTAATGTGGCGAAAAACAGCCCAACCGGAGGAAGTATCGATGACTGCCGCTTCGTAAATCTCGTCAGAGATAGACTGGAGACCGGCAAGAAGAATGATAAAGGCAAAGGGAGTCCACTGCCAGACATCCACCATACATACCGCCAGAGTCGCCCACCAGGGATGAGAAAGCCAGGGGACTTTACCCATTCCCAAATACCTCAGTAACACATTGATAGGCCCATTTTCCTCATAGAACATCATCACCCCCAGGTATCCCAGCGCTACCGGAGCTGTGAAAAGAGGCATGGTGAGAATGGAACGGAAAAGCTTTATGCCTCTCATCTTGCGATTAAAAACCAGAGCCAGACCTAAGCCCAGGAAGGTTGTAGCCATAACACTGATCAACACAAAGATCAAAGTAAACCGGAGAGTCCCCCAAAACCGATAATCACCAAACATGCGCATGTAGTTANTCAAACCGGCGAAACCAGTGATCTTACCATAAGATACTCTGGAGAGACTCACCCGGAACGAATAAACCAGAGGGAAGATGGTGAACACAAACACCCAGATAATTGCCGGTGTCACAAAAATATTTCCCTTTTCGACTCTTCTTTTCATCTTCCTTTCTCCTCTACCGAGCAATAAAAAAGAGGGGGCCAGGCCCCCTCTCTGGAAAGAACACTTACTCCGGCTTATACCCGATAGCTTCCTGGTAAATCTTCTTCAGCTGCTCACGGCCAAGCCGATCGATAATGGCATTCCAATCCTCCGCAGTGCGGTTCAGAGCCTCTTCCGGAGTCACCTGGCCAGTAACAGCCTCAGAAAGATGGATATCCCAGACTTCCCACATTTCCGGAGTTCCAGGGATACGCAGGTAGGACTGCTTCAAAGGATACTTGTACCACATTTCTTCGTAAGCGTTGACGAACTGCGCAGCGTCTTCGGCGTTATAGCCAGTAGCCACATATTCCTCGATGGTGGATTTTCCGGTAGGCTGCAGGAGGTCATAGAGCGTTCCAGGATCCACACCGGTCCAGCCCCAGACGACGTTCCAGTGGTTAATCGGAGCTGTCGCCTGCCAGGAGAGGAAGTACGCTGCCAAATCCGGATTTTTGGAGAACTTGGAAATCACACCGTGCTAGGAAGCACCAACGGTATTGGCTACAAAATTCCTCTTTTCTACCCACTGCTTGGTCTCCAGGTCGTAGTACTTTTCGCTTCCCGGAATCGGAGCCACACCCAGTTTCCCCTGAATCTTCGACTGATCCGGAAGTTGCGACAGGGAACCCACGTCACCCCAGGAGAACGTAATGACTGCTTTACCCCTCAGGAAAGCATCCCAGGCTTCTCCCAAGCTCCAGCCCCACATGGCCGAGGGTCCGGTCTTGGAGAGCTTGAGGAGCATATTGAGGGCTTCCACAAAACCAGGGGTGTTGACCAGAGGTTCCATGGTCTCCGGATCGAACCAGTGTACCGGGTAACTTTCTGGGGATCATCACCAGGAGCAGGAGAAACCACATAAGGAGCAGAGAGTGCCATGAAGTGGAAGAAGCCCTGTCCGGCCACTTTGAGGTGCATGGTGATACCGTAGTCGGGATCTCCATCGCCGTTCCAGTCTTTCCCGTGGAAGAACTTCGCCACTTCATACACCTCTTCCCAGGTTTTGGGTGGAACGGGGAGATCTTTACCGGTTTCTTTCTTGAACTCTTCCTGCCACTTGGGGTCATTCAGGATGTCTCTCTGGTAGTAGAGAACCTGGCCGTCATGGTCGTTATTGAAACCAACCCACTTGCCACCCCAGCTGTAGAGTTCCTGAAGCGGTGGAAGGATGGACTCAGGCTCCCATTTGGGCATACGAGGATCGTTGAGATACTTATCACTGAACAAAATCCAATCATTGGAAATGTAATCACCGTAGAACCAGCTCGGACCAACAATGATGTCATAGGTACCGGTTCCGGTCATCAAATCAGTAAAGATCTTCTCTCGCAATTCGGCAAAGGGGATTTCCACGATGTCATAGGTGGCACCGGTGAGCTTTTTCAAAGTACGGACGCCAGAAGTAGAGAGGACCAGAAATGGCACCGCGAGGACCGGCCGAATAGACACCGATGGTCAGCTTCTGACCCTTCCAGGCCGGATCGGGATTCCCTTTATCCGCCTTTTCGAAAGCCTCGTTTGCGGTTTTGATTTCCAGTTCCGAAGCTCCTTCCTGGGCCCAGAGCACACTGAAACTGAAGAGAAGACCCAGGATGACTAAAATTGATACGAGTACACCCAGTTTTTTCATTCCATCCCAACCTCCTTTACAGAAATGTAGAATTTGAGAAACAAAAACTCCCTAAACAAAATTCATAACAGACCCTTCTTACTTCCCTTCTTCACCTCCTTTCCATAAAATGAAATCTCCTGCTACGCTGCAATTATACCATATGTTTCGTTTCAAGAGACCGGCTTTTCCTCCTCGTTACTCCCTTCTTCCTTTTTCTCTTTTTTCTCTTCAAAGCCCCTCAGGAGTTCATTGATCCGCCGCAATTTTCGATCCACCCGGTCGTTTACCGTTCCTTCCTCAAAGGCGCCGTTCACCCTTTTACCGGCCGGAACGCCGGTTAGAATTTCCATGGCTTCATCGATCGAAGAAACGGCGTAGATATGGAATTCTCCCCGTTCCACCGCCCCCACCACCTCTTCGCTGAGCATCAGGTGCTGGACGTTGCTTTTGGGGATGATGACTCCCTGGCGGCCGGTGAGACCCCGAGCCTTGCAGACCCGGAAGAACCCTTCGATCTTTTCGTTCACCCCCCCGATAGCCTGCACTTCGCCTTTCTGGTTGATCGATCCGGTAACCGCGATATCCTGCCGCAAAGGGAGATCGGCCAGCTCGGAAAGGATGGCACAAGTTTCAGCTAACGAAGCGCTATCCCCCTCCACTCCCTCGTAAGACTGCTCAAAGCAGATGGTCGCCGACATGGAAAGGGGTTTATCCTGAGCATAGCGATGCCCCAGGTAGCCGCTCATGATGAGCACCCCCTTATCGTGGATGCGACCACT
>JGI24185J35167_1001170_pt1 | contig 11872 bp, 11 predicted proteins | sample YNPBryunderm2012_FD_35167 | JGI IMG/M metagenome (IMG submission 35167) | reverse complement strand
CCCACGCTCTGTCCAGTTGAGCTACGGGCCGTCTATTTAAATTATAAGCGTGCCCGGGGGGACTTGAACCCCCGACCTTGGGTTCCGGAGACCCACGCTCTATCCAACTGAGCTACGGGCACTATAAAAAATAATTTTCAGTTAAAATCTAACCTATGTCAATAAGGTTTGGCACAGACGGTTGGAGGGCAGTAATAGGAGAGCAATTTACCTTTGAAAACGTAAGAAAGGTAGCCTATGCCCATGGGCTGGTGCTCCAGGAGGAGGGTAAAAAGAGGGTGGTGGTGGGCTACGACAGGAGGTTCTTAAGCAAAGAGTTTGCACAGGAGGTATGCAAGGTCTTTTTGACCCTTGGGCTTGAAGCTTACCTTTCGGAGGAAGAATGCACGACGCCCATGGTATCCTTTGGGGTAAAATACATGGGCTTTGACGGGGGTGTGATGATCACCGCCTCTCATAACCCGGGAAAATATAACGGCTACAAGATAAAGGAATCCTTTGGGGGCTCCGCCAGGGAGGAGTTTGTGAAAAAGGTGGAGGAGCTCGCCAACCGCACGCAGGGGGTAAAGGTAGATAACAAAAAGCCCGAGCTTATAGACCTGAAAGGTCCTTACATTAAAAAGGTTCAAGAACTCATAAACTTAGGACTCTTTGAAGAGGAGGACCTTTTGGTGTACGATGCTATGCATGGCAGTTCTGCGGGACTCTTCTCGGAAGCACTCCTTAACACACCCTTAAGCGTGGTTGGTATAAGGACAAAGAGGGATCCCCTCTTTGGTGGGCATCCACCGGAGCCCATAGAGAAGTATCTTGGACCGCTCTTTGATAAGGTGCGTGCCTTGGGGGCAAAGGTGGGCATAGCCAACGACGGCGACGGAGACCGCATAGCCCTCTGCGATGAAAAGGGAAACTTTGTTAATACCCAACTCGTATATGTCCTTCTTTTGCTACACCTTTTAAAGAACAAAGGCTTAAAGGACGGCGTGGTGGTAAAAACTGTCTCCACCAGCTATTTGGTGGATCGGATATGCAGGGCGGAGGGTGTTAAGCTCTTGGAGGTGCCAGTGGGCTTCAAGCACATAAACGATGTTCTCTTTAGGGAAAAGGTCATCTTTGGTGGCGAAGAGAGCGGAGGTTATGGAATAATACACTTTTTGCCCGAAAGGGATGGGCTCTTTTCTGGGCTCAGCCTTTTGGAGCTCCTATACACCAAGGGAAAGAGCCTTTCCCAAATAGTGGAGGAGGTCTTTGAAACTTATGGCAGTGCCTATTACCTACGGCAGGACCTTCATGCGGAGGAAGAGAAGAAAAATAGGCTAAAGGAGCTTATAAAAAATCCTCCCTCCCAGCTTGGTGGGTTCAAAGTCAAGGAAGTCATAACAAAGGATGGGCTAAAGCTCGTCTTTGAGGGAGACGGATGGCTCCTCTTGAGGGCTTCTGGCACTGAGCCTTTGATCAGGGTCTATGTGGAAATGCCCACCCAAGAGCAAGCAAAGGAAGTTTTAAAATCTGCCCTTGAGATGTTATAATTCAAAGGCAAGGAGGTAATTGCCATGGGTCAAAGGATAAGTTTTAACGTAAATGGAGTAGAAGTTTCTGGCTATCTGGCAGAGCCTGAAAATCTGCAAGAACAAGCACCCCTTATTATGGTCTTCCACGAATGGTGGGGGCTTGTCAAACACATAGAGGATGTATGCGACCGCTTTGGCAGGGAGGGCTTTTACGCCTTTGCCATAGACCTATACAAAGGAAAGACTGCGGACAACCCAGAGGACGCAGGAAAGTTGATGATGGACCTTATGCAAAACCGTCTGCGGGAAGCGGAGGACATGGTTAGGGCATCCCTTGAATACTTTAAAAAGGAAGACATAGGCTATGTGCCAAGGGTGGGCGAGTTTATGTTTGGTGCAACCGGATACTGCTGTGGTGGCACATGTGTTTGGTATTTTGGCTCAAGGATGGAGGACTTTAAAGCCCTTGTGCCTTACTATGGTCTATACAAGCTTGCGGAGATTGACTTTTCAAAGATAAAGGCACCAGTCCTTGCGGTGCATGCGGGCATGGACGCATTCATACCCCTCTCAGAGGTGATGGAAGCCATTCAAAGGTGCAATGAAAACAAGGTAAGTGCCCAGTTTTTGATCTATGCGGGTGTGGATCACGCCTTCTTTAACGACACAAGACCGGAGGTTTATCACGAAGAGTATGCCAAGGATGTGTGGCTAAAGACCATAGAGTTCTTTAGAACTCACTTATTATGAACTTAAAGGATAGGCTGATCCTTGTTGTCCTCTCCATAACCTTTGCCTTTGCCCTTTATGTCTTAGCCATCTACAGAGAGGAGCCCGTAAGTGCGGGCTGGATTTTGCTCTGTGCCCTCTCCCTTTATATTCTTGGCTACAGGTATTACAGCTATTACATAGCCTACAAAGTTTTTGAAGTCTCAGACCAAAATCCAACTCCCGCCCACAGGTTTTACAACGGTTTGGACTATGTGCCCACCAAAAAGTGGGTACTCTTTGGACATCACTTTGCGTCCATTTCCGGTGCTGGGCCCCTGGTTGGTCCTGTTCTTGCGGCACAGATGGGTTATCTACCGGGTGTTATTTGGATTCCCATAGGTGCGGTGGTGGCGGGCGCGGTCCAAGATATGCTCATCCTTACTATATCCATGCGGACGGGTGGTAAAAGCTTGGGTGCCATTGCAAGGGAGTATTTGGGCAGGTTCGGTGGGTTCGTGGTACTCTTGGTTATTTACTCCATCCTTATCATCTTGCTGGCGGTTCTTGCCCTGGTGGTAGTCAAGGCTACCGCCATGAGCCCATGGTCTGCTTTTACCTCCTTTGCCACCATTCCCATAGCCATGCTCATGGGACTGTATATGTGGAAGATCAGACCGGGGGCGGTTCTGCAGGCAACTGTTATGGGTGTTTTCCTTTTGATGCTCTCTTTGGTGCTGGGTAGGTTTGTGGCAACCCATCCAACCCTAAGCAAGCTATTTACCTTCTCGGAGGTTCAAATAGCCTTCGGTTTGATGGTCTATGGTTTTTTTGCATCCGTTCTGCCCGTGTGGCTTTTGCTGGCACCGAGGGATTACCTCAGCACCTTTATGAAACTGGGCACCATAATCATTATAGGACTGGGCGTTTTTATAGCCAATCCAGAGGTCAAAATGCCCGCCCTAACTCAGTATGCACACACAGGCATAGGTCCCGTTTGGCAGGGTTCCCTGTTTCCCTTTTTGATGATCACCATAGCCTGCGGTGCAGTCTCGGGCTTTCATGCCTTGATATCCTCCGGAACCTCACCAAAGCTTTTAGACAAAGAGAGCCATGTTAGGCTTGTGGGCTACGGTTCAATGCTGGGCGAGTCCTTTGTGGCAATAATGGCACTCATCTCGGCGGTTTCCATGGAGCCGGGGCTATACTTTGCCATAAACAGCCCCGCAAGCATCATAGGAAAGACAGAAGAGACCGCCGCTCAGGTTATCTCCTCTTGGGGCTTTAGCATATCCGCGGAGGAGCTAAAGAGGATGGCACAGCTAATAGAAGAACCAACCATTCTCTCAAAGATTGGTGGCGCTCCCGCCTTTGCCTTGGGCATAGCCCTCATCTTTGCCCGCATAACAGGGGAAGCCCTCCTATCCTTCTGGTATCACTTTGCCATACTCTTTGAGGTGGTCTTTATCCTTACCACCATAGACAGTGGCACGAGGGTAGGAAGATACATCCTTCAGGACCTTTTGGGTGGAGTTATCAAAAGCTTTAGGGATTACTCCAACCCTTGGGCAAACATGACCGCCAGCTTCATAACCGTAGCCCTCTGGGGATATTTTCTGTATGCGGGTGTGATTGACCCATACGGTGGCATAAGGAGCCTTTGGCCCCTCTTTGGCATATCCAACCAGCTTTTGGCTACTACCGCCTTAACCCTTGCGGTCCTTTATCTTGCAAAAACTGGCAGGTTTAAATACCTATGGGTGGCTGGCTTGCCAGCCCTTCTGATGGCAATAAACACCATAAGTGCGGGCATCCTCAAGGTATTCCACCCAGACCCACGCATAGGTTTTTTAGCCCACGCAGATTCTATATCCCAAAAGGTTGCTATGGGAGAACTACCAGCGGGCATAAAATCCTTTGAGATAGCCCAAAGGGTCATAATGAACGACTACACCAACGCCTTTCTTGGGACTTTGTATGTAGCTTTGGTCTCTTTGGTAATACTGCTTACCCTTAAGGAAGTTATAGGATCATGGCAAAAAAGTTAGTGGTCTTAGGCTCAAAAAATGATGTGTTCTCCTTTCTTTTGGAAGGAGATGAGGTTGTAAAGATACGGCTTGATAGCAAGGATAGAAAAAGGGTTGTGGGAAGCATTTTCATGGGAAAGGTAAAAAGATTGGCAAGGGGCATGGGAGGTGTCTTTGTAGATATAGGTTTAGACAAAGAGGCATACTTACCCTTAAAGGGGGAAGAGTTAAAGGTTGGAGATTGGCTTTTGGTCCAGGGAGTGAGGGATGAACTGGGAGAAAAGGGCATAAAGCTAACCAATCGCATAAAAATACCCGGTAAATACATCGTGTATATGCCCGAGACTCAGGAGGTGAAATGTTCTTCAAAGCTATCCACCGAGGATAAGTGCAAGCTTATGGATCTTATAAAAGAAGACCTTCAAAATGAGGGAGTAATACTTAGGACAGCTTCAGCTGGGGCAAGTAAAGAGGACATACTGAGGGAGCTACAGCAATTGAGAGGACTTTATGAGAACCTAAAGGCAAAGCTAAAGGGCAACAAAAAACCTCAACTTCTTTTGGAAGAACTGCCCCAACATTTGGAACTGATAAGGTCCTACTGGTCAGACCTTGAGGGTATCTTTTGCAACGATGTTTTGCTTTGGCATCAGATATCAAGCTTCTTGGAAGGTTTTGAGCGGTCCCTTTTAAACAAGCTTTACTATGTGAAAGATGCAAGTGCATTAGCATCATCTTTTGGTATAAGGGAAGCCCTGAAAAGAGCCCTTCAAAAACGCCTATGGCTGAAGGGAGGAGGCTACATTGTAATAGAAGAAACCGAAGCCATGACCGTGATAGATGTAAACAGTGGAGACGCCTGCGGTGATACCCAGGAGGAAAACGCCCTAAGGACCAACTTGGAGGCGGTAAAAGAGATCGCCAAGCAGATCATCCTAAGGGACCTGGGCGGAATAATAATGATAGACTTTATAGACATGAAGGAACAGGGCAATAAAGATAAGGTGATAAACGCCCTCAAGGAAGCCCTCGGAGAAGACTTTTGCAATGTTCAGATATACGGCTTTACCAAGTTGGGTGTGTTGGAGATGGCAAGAAGGAAAAGTGGAAAAAGCTTAACCCAAATGCTGACGGAGGACTGTCCCCACTGCAATGGTTCTGGCAGGGTAAAGGGAAACAATCTTTATGTCCTTGAGCTTGACTTGGATATAGAAAACCATGGCGCTGGTTTTGTGGAAGTTTATGTGCCCAAGGGTAGAAAAGAAGCAGTTAAAAGCTACATAAAGGCAAAAAAAATGGATCACGTAATTGTCATAGAGGATGAAAACTTGGATTACAATAAATATGAAATCAGACATGTTAGGTAGGTGGTTTTTTATCGCACTCATCCTGTCCCTTCTGTTCTCCTGTGCGAAGGTAACAGAAGAGAAGAGGGCAAAGCTGGCGGTGGAGCTATACTCGGAGGGAATGTCTGCCTATGGCAACAGGGATTACAAAAAAGCTGTGGAGAAACTCAAAGAAGCCCTGAAGTATCTTGAAAACCTAACCCCCGCACAGATAAAGGAGATAAAGTTAGCGATAGGAGAAAGCTATTATTTGAGCAAAGATTACGTGAACGCAGTGGTTTATTTTGAAGACTTTCTCTTCAATTATCCAGAGGCACCCGAATCAGAAAGGGTTCAATACCTACTCATAGACAGCTATATGAAGGTGGCACCCGATGCCTACAGGGATCAAACCTATACATACAGGGCAATAGAAAAGGCTAAGGAGTTTTTAAACAGATACCCAAACAGTGCATATGCGGACAAAGTGTTGGAAGTGTTAGAAAGGGCTGAAAAAAGGCTTGCAAACCATGAATATCTCGTGGGCAAATTTTACGAAGACTATGGCTACTATTATTCAGCCAGCTTAAGATACAGAGACCTGCTGATAAACTATCCAGAACAGGTATCTCAGGCGGAGGTTTTTTACAGATACATAAAGTCCCTTCTGTTGGTAGAAAGGCAGGCAGAAAGAAGGAAGAGGGTGTATAAAGGATGGATTGAGGAGGCAAAGAAGAGTTTGAACTCTGCAAAGGATGAGGAAGAGAAGAAAGCAATTCAAAAGAGAATAGCCTTTTTGGAAGAGCAAATCAAAAGATGGGATGATATGGCAAAAAGTAGTAAAGAGGAAGGTCTCAGGCTTATGGAAAAGTACAAAGAGACCTTTGGAGAAAATACATACTACAGAGAACTGGAAAGGTTGGCTAAGAGATAATGGAGCTTTTAAAAAAGATCGTCTCGCTTCTTGAAGAGAAGAAGGGAGAGGATGTAGTGGTCTTGGATGTTTCTAAGCATACAAACGTAGCAGACTACTTTGTTATAGCTACAGCCAACTCCACCGTTCATGCCAGAGCCCTTACGGATTATCTGATTGAAAGCTTAGGTAAAGAGGGAATACACCCAAACCATGTGGAGGGTTTGGAAAATGCCCACTGGGTGCTCATAGACTTTACGGATATAATAGTTCATATCTTCCAAAGGGAATGGAGAGATTACTATGACCTTGAGTGGCTTTATTCAACCGCCAGGAGGTTTGAGGTTTGAGATTTATTAAGCTTATTCTCTTAATTTTTCTGATAGTCCTCTTTTTGGTTTTTGTGGTTCAGAACACCTTGATAGTGGAAATTTCTTTCTTTAATTACAAAGGATATACTCCTCTCTTCGTGCTGGTGCTTTTGAGTATTTTTCTTGGTTTTCTTTTTGCCTTTTTCTACTTTATGCCAAGGGAATGGTCCCTAAGGAGAATTGTGGGAGACCTAAAAGAGGGCGTTGAAAGGCTAAACAGAGGGCTCTTTTTAAAAGCGGAGCAGAGCTTTCAAGGAAACCCTTTTACGGAAACTTTTGCGTGCTATGGTGCCTACGAAAGGGAAGATATCAACAAACTTCTAAGCCTTTCCAGTCCCATCTGTGCTTTAATGCTTCTAAAACTACATCATATAGAAGAGTCGCAGAAGAGGTTTGAAAGGATTATAGAGCAAGAGCCTGAGAACCTCTTGGCATTGAAAGGGCTGAGGGACATTAACTTTTTGAAGGGCAACCTAAAAGACGCGGTGGAGCTTCAGGAGAGGGTATTAAAGAACTGTGAAAAGTGGGACAGGGAAAACCAAAAAAAGATTATGGCTGAATTGCTGGCAAGCCTTTACATAACTTCCAAGGACGAAGATCATGCGGAAAAAGCCTTTGACTTTTACAGAACTCCTCTAACTTACTCCGCACGCATACTTGCCTTTGCTGATTCAGGAAAGGAAAGAGACGCGATAAAGCTCTTTGAAAGGAGCTTTGAGGATGGGTTTCACGACCAAATTCTAATGATTTTGCTAAGAAAAGAAGCTTTACTTACAAAGCTTATGGACATAATAGAAAGGCGAAGGGACCAGATAAACACGATAGTTTTAGCTTTGGTCTATTTGCGCTTGGGTCTTTTTTCTAAGGTTAAACCTCTTTTAGAGAGCCTGCCGGACTATTACAGGACTTTGGCTATATCTTCCCTATCCCATCGGGAAGAAGACAGGATGTGTGCAAAAATATTGGAAGAGTCTTTAAAACCTTGGGAGTGCGTTTGTGGAACACGCTACAAAGAATACACACCCATGTGTGCAAATTGTTTAAGATGGAATAAAATAGAATTAAAACTATAAAAGGAGGGATGCGCTATGTTTAGAGCCCTTTGGACTTCAGCCTCTGGGATGACCGCCCAGCAAACAAACCTTGATGTAATATCCCACAATATGGCAAACGTTAATACGGTGGGCTTTAAAAAAATGAGGGCTACCTTTCAAGATTTGGTCTATCAAACTATAAGGGAGCCGGGAGCGCCCACCTCACCAACCACCAGAAATCCTTCTGGCTTCCAAATAGGCTTGGGTGCCTATGTGTCTGATACTTATGGTATATTCACGCAGGGAAACATATTTCAAACGGGAAACCAGTTGGATATAGCTATTCAAGGTGATGGATTCTTCAAGGTGGTCCTTCCCGACGGAACCATTGCCTACACCCGCAACGGTCAGTTTCGCCTTGATGCGGAAGGGCGGATCGTAAACCCAGACGGATATCCCCTTGACCCTGAAATTACCATCCCCGCAGATGCCGTCAGCGTGAATATAAGTGCCGATGGGACAGTTTCTGTGCTCAGGCAGGGTGCCACCGCAGTGGAGGAGGTGGGAAGGATCGAGCTTGCCAAGTTTGTTAATCCCGCAGGACTGAGAAGGATTGGAAACAACCTGTTTATCCAAACGGATGCCTCTGGAGAACCAGTCATAGACAACCCCGGCAATCAGGGTTTGGGAACCCTCCTTCAGGGATACTTGGAGTCCTCCAATGTAAACATAGTGGAGGAAATGGTAAATCTTATAATAGCCCAAAGGGCCTTTGAGTTTAACACAAAAGGGATCACCGCCGCAGACGAGATGCTTGGGCAAACTGCTAACCTGAGGAGGTAATGGAAAGAAGGCTAACCATTAGGGTCTGGTTGTTGCTGGGCTTGATCTTTTTGCTGGTTATTTCTGTACTTGCACTGAGCTATAGGACGTTCGCATTAAGAGAATCAAAAAGCAAAGCCTTAGCCATCGCAGAGTTGGTCAGAGATGCCCTAACCTCATACATGGTAATGGGTGTTATGGACAGGAGAAATGAGTTTTTGGATAGGATCAAAGAGATTCCGACGGTGGAAAGCATAAGGGTAATAAGGGGGGAGGCGGTCGTCAAACAGTTTGGTCCCGGTAGCTTACTGGAAACCCCACAGGATGACTTAGAAAAAAAGGTCTTGGCAGAGGGGAAAGTTGTTGAATTCTTGGAGGAAGGTATTGGAAAGGCTACCTACAAGGTAGTCATACCCTATAAGGCGGTGCCCACAAAGGGCATCAACTGTCTAAAATGCCATCAAGCAAAGGAGGGAGAGGTTCTTGGTGCCATAAGTTTAACCATGGATCTAACCTCCGTAAGAAATATATCATTAATCCTTCTTTTTGTTTTGGGTTTTACCTTCCTCCTTGGAATGATCAGTGCTGGTGTCATTCTCAAAAAATTCTTTCAACCATATGTGAAGCTTATGGAACAAATAAAATATGCAGCACAAAGGGCAAAGAACGGAGACTTCAGTTATAGGATAACAATTGAGTTGAAGGACAAAGCTAAAGGTTTGGTGGACGACATGAACAGAACTTTTGAATATCTTGATGGAATTTTGAGGGAGATAGAGGAGAAGGTTAGGGCTATGATAGGGTATAGTGTTCTTAAGACGGGGGATATACTGAGCGATACTTCCAAAATAGTGGATGAACTATTGAAAATATACAAATTCAAGAGGGTAGTAGAGAAAGATAAAACAAAGCAGGATGTATATAAACGCCTTATAGACATATTCACAGAGTATATGAGCTTGGATAAGTTTTCCTTATACGAGGTTGACTCAAAGGGAAACCGTATCAAACCTGTATGGGTGGAGGGTATGGAAAGCTGGTGCAATGAAGTTATATATGATAATGCGGACGAATGCAGGGCAAAGAGAACAGGTACGCCCGTGGATTCAAGGGAATTTATTTGTCTTTGTCCAAACTTCATAAACAACGAAGCATGCATCTCTGGTAGTCTAAGGTATTACTGTATCCCAGTTTATGTGGGCGGTAAAGTAGGAAATATCTTTCAGGTTGTGTATGAACCGGACATGGAAGAATTCATAAAACTCTTGATCCCTTACATTAAAGGCTACTTGGATGAATCTGCACCCGTCTTAGAAGCAAGGACATACATGGACATGTTAAAGGAGCAGTCAATAATAGACCCCCTTACTGGTCTATACAACAGGAGGTTTTTGGAAGATACCATAAACACCATTACCGCCCAGATAAAGAGAAGGGGTACAACCCTTGGCATACTGGCTATAGATGTAGATTACTTCAAACAGGTCAATGATGTTTATGGACACGACGCGGGGGATAAGGTGCTCGTGGAGGTGGCAAAAACTATAAAGTCTTCAATAAGGGAATCGGATATTGCGGTCAGATACGGAGGAGAGGAATTCTTAGTTCTGCTTATGGATGTTCAACCGGGATACAGCGTTCATGTGGCTGAAAAGATAAGAAAGGCAGTGGAGAGCAAAGTTATAGACATAGGAACTGCCCAATTGAAAAAAACAATCTCCATAGGTGTCTCTGAATTTCCAGTGGACAGTGATAGGATCTGGCAGTGTATAAAGTTTGCGGATGTTGCTTTATATAGGGCAAAAGAAAAAGGAAGAAATAGGGTGGTTAGGTTCACTGAAGACATGTGGACTAAAGTGGAGTACTAAGGTTCATAATAAGTCCCACGCCCAACAGTGCGGCGGTTTCTGAACGTAGGATGTAAGGATAAAGTTTTATGGGTATGAACCCTCTTTCGCGCAAAAGCTCCGATTCTTGCCTGGTAAACCCTCCCTCCGGACCTACCACCAAGGATACTGTTTTTACTCCCTTTAAATTCAGGTCCTTCAGACTTTTCTCTCCCCCAAAGTTATCTAACAGAAGGTTCAAATCATGGTCCGCCCCTAATTCCTCAAGCTTTGTGGGATGTCCAATTTCCAAGGGTTTTGGTCTTTTGCACTGTTTGAAGGCAGAAAGGGCTACCCTCTTCCACCTTTCCACTCTTTTGTTTATGGTCGGGATGTCTTGAAAGCTTCTTTTTGATAGGATTGGCACCAAGCGGTATGCACCCACTTCACTGACCTTTTCCACTATGAGGTCCATCGTCCTTAGCTCTACAGGCACGCACTGGTAAAGGGTTATAAAGGGTAAGGGTGTAGCAAGTTCAAGCTCTTTTATTACACTGCAGAGGGCACTTTTTTTGGTAAGTTTTTCAAGAAGACAAAGGTAGAGCTTATCCTGAAAAAAGAGTTCAAGCTCCTGACCTATCTTTATCCTCTTTGCAAATATATGCTTTAGCTCCTCCCCCTCTATGATCAGCGTATTACCAATCTTCTTAGTCGCTATAAATCTATCCAAAAGAGAAGGGGAGGATCACCTCCCCAAAAGAAGTTTTACTTTACCCCTCCCCTCAGGTCCTTTGCAGGCTTGAAAACAACCACCTTCCTTGCTGGAATGTCGATTACAGCACCGGTCCTAGGGTTCCTACCCTTTCTGGCAGCCCTTTCACGCACACTGAAGATCCCAAAACCTGGAATGGCTACCCTTTCCCCCTTTTTGAGGGCATTTGAAACCGCTTCCACTGCAGCTTTTAGGGCTGCATCTGCTTGCTTTTTGGTTATGCCTGCCCCTTTGGCTATGGCAGTAACAAGCTCTGCTTTGGTCATGTCTGTCCCTCCTTTCAAAGTTTTGAATGGATTATAATATACAATATCCTGTAAGAAAATGCAAGTGGTATCAAGCTCTAATAGGGTGAGCGGGCGTGGCTCAGTGGTAGAGCGTCTGCTTCCCAAGCAGAAGGTCGCGGGTTCGATTCCCGTCGCCCGCTCTTGGAATAACTTTTAACCTATGGTTTATCCTTCATACCTCAGCTTAACAGAAGGGCAATGGAAGGAAAGAATAGAAAGGGCTCTGTCCCTTCTGGAAAGCTGTGAGGTATGTCCCCACAGGTGCGGAGTGAATAG
>JGI24185J35167_1001165_pt1 | contig 11905 bp, 9 predicted proteins | sample YNPBryunderm2012_FD_35167 | JGI IMG/M metagenome (IMG submission 35167) | reverse complement strand
CCAGTATCAAAGACATCCACCAGGTGCGCATCGGCGATACCCTGACGGAAGCCCGCCGGCCCGCTGACACCCTGCTGCCTGGTTTCCGCGACGCCAAGCCGATGGTGTTCGCTGGTCTGTACCCAGTGGATGCGGCGCAGTTTGAGGAGCTGCGGGATGCCCTCGCCAAGCTGGCGCTCAACGACTCCGCTTTCACCTTCGAGGCCGACACCTCCCAGGCGCTGGGGTTCGGCTTCCGCTGCGGTTTTCTGGGGCTGCTGCACATGGAGATCGTGCAGGAAAGGCTGGAGCGGGAGTTTCGCCTGGAGCTCATCACCACCGCGCCCAACGTGGCGTACCGGGTACTGACCAAAACCGGCGACGTGGTAGAGGTGGAGAACCCTGCCCAACTGCCCAATCCCGGACGCATCCAGGCCATCGAGGAACCGATCATCGTGGCCACCATCCTCACACCGGAGGAGTACCTCGGGGCAGTTTTGAAGCTGGTGGAGGGCAGGCGCGGCGAGCAGACCAGGTTCGAGCACCTGGGTGGGGGGCGGGTGCTGCTGGAGTACCGCCTGCCCCTCGCCGAAGTGGTGCTGGACTTCTATGATAAGTTGAAGTCCTGCTCCCGCGGCTACGCGTCGTTCGATTACCACGTCGCGGGGTACCAGGAGGCGGATCTGGTGAAGCTGGACATCCTGGTCAACGGGGAGCCGGTGGACGCTCTGGCGCTGATCGTGCACCGCGCCTCCGCCTATCCCCGTGCCCGCACCCTGGCGGCCAAGCTCAAGGAGATGATCCCCCGCCAACTCTTTGAGGTGGTGATCCAGGCAGCCATCGAGGGCAGGGTGATCGCCCGCGAGACAGTGAAGCCACTGCGCAAGAACGTCATCGCCAAGTGCTACGGCGGCGATATCACCCGCAAGCGCAAACTCTTGGAACGGCAGAAGGAAGGTAAGAAGCGGCTGAAGCGCCTGGGCCGAGTGGATATCCCCCAGGACGCGTTCCTGGCGGTGCTCAAGGTGGAGACATGAAGCGGGGCAAACTGTTTCGCGAGTACTACGAGGCTATCCTGGTGGCGGTGATCTTCACGCTTTTCGCCCGTACTTTCGTGGCGCAGGCGTTTAAGATTCCCACCGGCTCCATGGAGGACAACCTCCTCATCGGTGACCACTTGTTCGTCAACAAGTTTATTTATGCGCCCCATTGGGCTACGCCGCTGCACCGCCTTTTGCCCTACCGTGATGTGCGGCCGGGCGACGTGGTGGTGTTTAAGTATCCCCAGGAGCCGCGGCGGGATTTCATCAAGCGCGCCGTAGCGGTGGGTGGCCAGTCGGTCGAAATCGAAGCCAAACGGCTGATCGTGGACGGCAAGCCGGAGGTCGGCTCCCGGGCCGTGTTCAAAGACCCCCAGGTTTTTCCCGACTCGCCCTTCCTGCACCCCTCACAACGCCACCGGGACCATTTCGGCCCCTATATCGTGCCTGCGGGGTACGTTTTCTGCATGGGCGACAACCGCGATAACTCGTACGACTCCCGCTTCTGGGGTCCCGTACCGCGGGACTACATGAAAGGTCGGGCGCTATTTATCTATTGGTCGTACGAAGCGGAGCCTAATGCCCACGAGTGGCGGGGGTGGTGGGACCGGGTCAAGCAGATCGCCTCGGTGGGGGTGCACTTCTTCACGCGCACCCGCTGGTCGCGCACCTTCGATCTGGTGCGCTAGCATGTCGGTGAGGAGGTTTCTATGCGCAGGCGAGGCGAAAGGGGCGAGGGGAACTTGGGCTGCATCGTTGCGGTCGCTATCTTCGCCGTGGTGGTCATTATCGCCATCAAGGCGGTGCCGGCCAAGCTGGCGGTGGCGGAACTCACCGACTACGCCGGCGAACTGGCCGACCGCGCCACCACTCCGGGCATGACCGACGAGGTGATCGCGCAGCGCCTTCTGGAGCGCGCCAACAAGCTGCGGATCCCGCTGGCGGCGGAGAACCTCAAGGTGACCCGGAGCAACGTCTATATCAACATCGAGATGCGCTTTGACATGGTGCTCAAGTATCCCCTATACACGTACGTGTGGAAAATCCACAAGACCATTGAGCGCCCGTTGATCTACACCTAACGCGGTGAGCTCGGCGCGAACGGGATGCAGCCGGTGAAGGCGGCGGCTGTGAGCCAGCGCCAGCCACGGCGTGGCGGGTGGGGCGAGAGTGACGACGGGAAGGGCGGCGCCCCCAAGGCGTGCCTTTTCGCCTATACTGAGAAGGTGACTCGGATACCTTGCGGCGCGCGGGCGGGGGTATTGTGGTGGTTCGCGGCGTCAGCTGCCGGGACTTTTAGGTCCGGGGGGCGGTGGTGAGCGTCCCGCGGGGGTTGTGGGGGTCGCGGGTGGGGTTCATTTTGGCGGCGGCGGGCTCGGCCATCGGCCTGGGCAACGTCTGGCGCTTTCCCACCACCGTAGGTCGCAGCGGCGGTGCCGCCTTCGTGCTCCTCTACCTTGGTTGTGTTCTGCTCATCGGTTTACCGATCATGTTGGCCGAGCTGGCCATCGGCCGGGCCACGCGGCGCAACCCGGTGGGCGCCTTCGCGGCCCTTTCCGGCGGCGGGCTATGGCGATGGGTAGGGGCTTTGGGGGTGGTCACCGGTATCGGCATTTTGTCGTACTACAGCGTCGTCGCCGGCTGGACCATCGGGTACTTCCTTTACGATGTGGGTGGAACCTTCGGTAGTGTCCCCTCGGAGGAGTACGTCAAGCAGGCTTTTACCGCCCTCATCTCCAACCCCACCATGGCGCTGGCGCTGCACGGCGTGTTCATGGCTGCCACTATGGTGGTGGTACTTGGTGGCGTGAAAGGGGGCATCGAACGCGCCGCCAAGGTGCTCATGCCGGTGTTACTGGCCATTCTCCTGCTGCTGGTCCTGCGCTCGGTGACCCTGCCGGGGGCGTCGGTGGGGCTGGAGTTTTACCTCAAGCCGGACTTCTCCAAGGTCAGCTTTGCCACCGTGATGGAGGCGATGGGGCAGGCGTTCTTCTCGCTCTCGCTGGGGATGGGCGCCATGATCACCTACGGCTCCTATCTGTCCGAAAAGTCCGACCTGCACACCTCGGCCCTGTGGGTGGTAAGCGCCGACACCGCCATTGCGCTCCTCGCTGGCCTGGCCATTTTTCCCGCTTTGTTCACCTTCCCAGGCCTGAGCCCGGCGGAGGGGCCGGGGCTGATCTTCGTGGTACTGCCCAACGTGTTCGACAAGATCCCCGGGGGGCTGATATTCGGCGCCGGCTTTTTCCTGCTCCTGCTCATCGCCGCGCTCACCTCGTCCATTTCGCTGCTGGAGGTGCCGGTGGCCTACCTCATCGACGAGCGGGGGTGGACGCGGCGACGCGCCGTGGTGGTGTTGGGAACCTTGGCCTTTATACTGGGCATCCCCTCGGCGCTGGGCCATGGGGCGGTGGGGTGGCTCACCTCGCTGCCCGGGATTGGGGTGTCGTTTTTGGATGCGATGGATACGATTTTTGCCAAGTATTCGCTCACCGTGGGGGGGCTGCTGCTGGCGCTCTTTGTAGGGTGGCGTTGGGGGGTGGAGGCGGCTCTGGCCGAGATCGCCTTCGCCCGTGCACCACGCGTCAATGGACTCATGTTCCGCCTCCTGGTGCGCTTTCTGTGCCCCCTCGCCATCGCCGTGATTCTCCTTCAACTGACGCTCTCCAGCCTCGCGGGGTAATGCGGCGCCGCGTCCCCTTGGTCGCCCTGGGGGCGCTGCTGACTGCCGCAATCCCTGCCGCTGCCACCTCTCTGGAGGTGGCGGCCGCCGGCGCCGCCCACCGCGGCGGGCCGATGTGGGTGAAGGTGAAGGCAACGCCCGACGGTGCGACCCTGCCCAGCGAGCTGGTGTTCCGGGTGGATGGTGAGCTCCTCCACCGCCACCGGGTCACGACGGGCGAGAGCGAGTTCACACTGCAGCCGCCTCCCCTGCGGGTGGGCTGGCACGAGGTGAGCGTGGAGGGCGGCGAGGGGGGGCAGGCCACCGCCAGGGTGTTGGTGATTCCTGGGGTTCTCTCGGTGCTGCCCCCTCTCGTCGCCATCGCCCTCGCCCTCATCTTTCGCGATGTGCTGGTCTCGCTGTTCGTGGGGGTGTTCAGCGGCGCGCTGATCCTGGCTGGCGGCCAGGTCCCCGCCGCCTTCGCCCGTAGCATCGACGAATTTCTCTTGGGCGCGCTGGCAGACAAGGACCACGCGGCGATTATCATCTTTTCCACCCTGCTGGGCGGGATGGTGGGGATCATCAACCGGTCGGGAGGCACCCAGGGCATCGTTGCAGCCCTATCGCGCTACGCCACGACGGCACGCAGCGGTCAGCTCTCGGCGTGGTTGATGGGGGTGTTGGTGTTCTTCGACGATTACGCCAACACGCTCATCGTGGGCTCGACAATGCGGCCGGTGACCGACCGGCTCCGGGTATCCCGGGAGAAGCTTGCGTACATCGTGGATTCCACCGCCGCGCCGGTGGCCAGCCTGGTGCCCCTCACCACCTGGATCGGCTTCGAGGTGGGGCTGATCGCCGCCGCCTTCGCCGACATCGGCGCCCCCTACAACGCGTACACCACGTTCATCGCCACCATCCCCTACCGTTTCTACCCGATCTTCGCTCTGGTGCTAGGCTTTGCCGTGGCGGTAAGCGGGCGAGATTTCGGTCCGATGTTGGCGGCCGAGCGCCGGGCGCGGCGGACAGGCGAGGTGCTGGGCGCCGATGCCGTCCCCCTGGCCGACTTCTCCAGCCAGCTTCTGGTGCCGCCCGAGGGCAAGCCGCTGCGCGCCGCCAACGCCATGTTGCCCATCCTCACGGTGATCGCGGTGACCGTAGGTGGGCTGTACTTGACCGGTCGAGCTGAAGGCGGCGCTGGGCTGGGGGGTGTGCGCGATGCCTTTGCCGCGGCGAATCCCTTCAAGGCGTTGCTGTGGGCCAGCCTGGCCGGTGTGGTGGCGGCGGCGGGGCTGGCCATTGCCCAACGCATCCTCTCGCTGCGGGAGACCATGACGGCGCTAGTGGAGGGATTGAAATCCATGCTGCTGGCCATGGTGGTGCTCACCCTCGCCTGGTCCATCGGCGCTGTGTGCAGCGAGTTGCACACCGCCGAATACGTGGTGGGCGCGACGCGCAGCGTCCTCTCGGTCCACTGGCTGCCGGTGCTGGTCTTTCTCGTTTCGGCGGCGGTGTCGTTCGCCACCGGCACGTCGTGGGGCACCATGGCCATCGTCATGCCGCTGGTGGTGCCCATCGCCCACGGGCTGGCGGTCGAGAGCGGCCTGTCGTTCGCCGATCCCACGTACCGGGTGCTCATGCTGGGGGCGATTTCCTCGGTGCTGGCGGGTAGCGTGTGGGGCGACCACTGTTCCCCCATCTCCGACACCACGGTGATGTCCAGCATGGCCTCCGGGTGCGACCACATCGCCCACGTGCGCACCCAGCTTCCCTACGCGCTGGCGGTGGGCGCATTGGGCATGGTGGTGGGCGACATTCCCACCGCCTTCGGCCTGAGCCCTTGGATTTCCCTGGCGGTAGGGGTGGTCATCATCGTGGCAGGGGTGCGCGTGCTGGGTCGGCGGGTGGAGGTTTGAGCCCCCGAGGTCAAAACACCACGTACGCGCCGTTGCGTATCACCGTGGTACGACTGCTCCCCTTGACCACCACCGCCCGGGCCACCTGGATGGGGTGGCCCTTGGCGTAGACGATATCCTGGTGCAGTACCGTGGCCGGCGAAGTGAACTTGGACGGGCCCACGGTACCGCCCAGGTGCTCCGACCGCCCGTATGCCCAGTGGAATCCGGCCTTCTCATCCTCCAGCACCACCCCGGTGACGCGCGCCCACTCGTTGCACCCGAACGCCACCTCGGCGATGTTGGCCCGTGCCGGGTCGGCGTCGAAGAGCCGGCGCAAGCGCACCGCCTCTTCCCCCGACCCCTCCACCTTGGCGATGCGGTTGCCCTCCACGCGTAGCACGCAAACCTCGCGGCCATGGGCCACCGGGATGCTACCCGCAGTGCGCGACGGGTCGCCGTGCAGCTCGCCCTCGTAGGGCACGATGAACACCTCCCCCGAGGGCAGGTTGATGACCCGATCCCCCTGCTTGTGGCGCGGGAGAAAGCCGTCGTCGGCCTCCGGTTTGCGGTGGCGCACGTCGAAGAGGCAGGTGTGTCCGCTGGAAAATTCCACCTCGATGGCGCTGGCACCCGCGACGATGGTCAGCAGGATCTGGCAGCGGCGCGCCACTTCCCGGTAGTCAGCGGCCAGGGCGCTCTGTTCCATGCGCTTAACCACCCCCGGCAACGAGGCGGCACGGAAATCTGCCTTGCGCCGGGTGTAACTATCCAGGGGTGCGGTGGCTGAGAACTGGGTGAGAAACACCGCCAAGGTCGACGCCATGAGGACCTCGGAGAGGACCACCTCCCTGTCCCCGAGACGTGCGGTGGTGGGAAGCTCGGCGTTGTTGGCGCCGGTGGCGGGGTAGGTGAGCAACGGAGAGGTCGAAAAACCGCGCCCTCGACCTAACGCTTCGAAGGCTCGCCGCCACTCCTCGGCCATTGCCCGGCGCTCCTGCCAGGCGGGTGTGTCCGGCACCCCTTCGGTGGGCTCGTCGCACGCCACCACTACGACCTCGCCCGCCTGGGGCTGGAACACATCGGTGAGAAGCTTGATGAGATCGAACGCCATCGACTCACTCCCGCTGGTAAGCCTACCACTTCACCTAGCCCACCGGCTGCCGGCTTCTCGGCCAGTTCTGCACGCGCGGCGACGCCCGTGCGGCCGTCGTGCCCTCGAGCCCGCCGCGGACTGGAGCTGGCGGGCCTGGGTGGAGCCTGGTCACCGGGAGGAGGATCGACCGTATTGGCGGCCCGTAGGGGAATCGAACCCCTGCTTCCGGCGTGAGAGGCCGGCGTCCTAACCTCTAGACGAACGGGCCAGCCGCGGCGCAAACTTTACCACGCCGGCCAGGACAGTGTAAACCTGTGCCGGCCGGCTAGGAGGTCCGGACCCAGCGGGCGATTTCCTTGAACGTCGGTTTCTTGCCGTACATCAGGATGCCCACGCGGTAGATCGCCGCGCTCACCCGCACCATGGCCAGCAGCGTCATGCTCATCAAGGCGAAGCACAGGATGATTTGCCAGGTGGGGGGGAAGGCCACGGTCATGCGTAGGAAGAACAGCATTGGCGAGAAAAACGGTAACAGAGACAGAATCACCGAGATGGGGGCGTCCGGGTCGTTCAAGATCACGAACATGAGCACGAACGGGATGGCCAGGAACATGGAAATCACGGTCTGCATCTGCTGCGCCTCTTCCTCCGAGTTAAACGCCGCCCCGATGGCGGCGTACACGGTGGCGAACAGGAAGTACCCGAAGACGAAGAAAAGTACGAAAAAGACCAGGAGCTTCGGCGACAGCAAGTCGCCGCCGTTTTCCACCAACCCGAGCCCGAGGAGGCCGGGGGCGGCCAGATTCATGGCCAGCACCGCCCAAATCAGGTACTGCGTCAGTCCGACTGCCCCGACACCGAAGATCTTGCCGGCCATCAATTCGGTGGGCGACAGGTTGGCTACGATCACCTCGACTATGCGCGACGACTTCTCTTCCAGGACGCCCCGCATAACGTAGAACCCATAAATCATCACCGTGAGGTAAATGAGAAAGGTGAGCACGTAGCTCATGGCGAAGGAACCGCCCAGCGCCTCGCGGGCCTCGCTCCCACTGCTAGTCAGCCGGACCGGGTCCAGCTTCACCCCTCTCGTCACATCGGCCAAACGTTCCTCCGAGATCCCCGCGGTCCGCAAACGCGCCCGCAGCACTACTCGCTCCACGGCGTTGTCCAAGCGGCCGATGAGGCGGAAGGCGGTGACGTTGGTGGAGAGGTACTCGACTCTTCCGCTGGTCAGCACCTCCTGGGGCAATACCAGAACGCCGGTCAGCTCCTTGTGCAGCACGCGCTGTTTCAACTCCTCCCGCTGTCGGTCCGCGTCGTCGCGAGGCTGGATCCACTCGACACGAATGTTCAGCGCCCCGACTCCCGGCGCGCTCTCGACCCGGCGCGCCAGCTCTGCCTGGATCTCGCCAGCGAGGTCGCCATCGCTGGTCAGTAGGGCGATGGAGAAGGTACCTCCCTGGCGCTTCATCACCACGCTTGGCAACACGGTGAAGGCGACTATCGCCACCGGGACGAGCAGCGTAGAGATCCAAAACGCCTTGGTGCGGACCCGGGAGGTGTACTCGCGCCGCATCACCGTGCGGACCTTAGACAGCCGCAGCATGGTCATCCTCCACGGCGCGCAAGAAGATCTCCTCGAGCGTGGCCTCGTGCCTCTCCACGGCGTGCAGCTCTACCCGCTCGGCCAGCGCCCGAATCACCGTCGCCACCGAGACGTGGTTGGCGATGGTCACCACGTACTCTCCCTCCCGCGCGTGTACCTCTGTCACTCCGGGCACGGCCCGCAGCTGCGCTGGGCCGGCGCTGCTCACCACCCGCAGGGCATGGCGGTTGAACCGGCCCCGGACCTCGGCCAGCGAACCCGAGAGAATGGCCCGCCCACGGTTGATGAGACAGAGATGTTGGCACAGTTCCTCGGCTTGGGGGAGCACGTGGGTAGACAGGAGCACCGTCACCCCACGGGCCGCCATGGCGGCGATTTCGTCCTTGAGCTGCCGGGTGGCGAGGGGGTCGAGCCCGGTGAACGGTTCATCCAGGATCACTAGTTCCGGTGAGTGGATCACCGCGCCGGCGAACTGCACCTTCTGTTGCATCCCTTTGGAGAGCTCCTCCACCGCCCGCCCGGCTTTCTCGGCCAGGCCAAGCCGGTCCAGCCAGGCGGCAGCCCGGGTGCGCGCCTCGTCCCGCGGTAGTCCGCGTATCTCGCCCAGGAAGATGAGGTGATCCAGTACCTTCATCTTGCGGTAGAGGCCGCGCTCCTCCGGAAGGTAGCCGATGCGCTCCCGCAGGCGGTCATCGAGGGGGACACCGCCCAGGGTGATGGTGCCGCTGTCGGGCAAGGTGATGCGCATGATCATGCGGATGGTGGTGGTCTTGCCGGCGCCGTTGGGTCCCAGCAGACCGTACACGGCGCCGCGAGGCACGGCCAGCGAGAGGTCGTGAACTGCCTGCACCTGGTCGTAGCGCTTGCTCACGTGGGCGAGATGGAGGTGGGGCGGTTGCCAGCTCATGCGATGTTGTATACGCACCATCCCGATGGTGGTTGCAATTGCCCAGATGGCGACTATACTCTCTCTCGCGTGCAATGCGCGCCGGTAGCTCAATTTGGATAGAGCATCTGACTACGGATCAGAAGGTTAGAGGTTCGAGTCCTCTCCGGCGCGCCACCGAACCCCTCCCCCTCAGGTATCTGCGAACCGGGCCGTAGTCACCCGTGGACCGCGGGGCCCTGAGGGGCCATGGGACGCACTCCCAGTCGCTGACCGGTGGACGCCGACGTGTGCCCGGTGACGTGCCGAGCAGCTCGGGGCACCGCGGGGGAGCCAGGTTTTTGGGTTGAGCCGCCGGTCGTGCTGGGCAGGGGAGCCGAGGGGTTTTGGTGAGGGCTTGGTACTCTGCGACCCATGCGGCGGTGTACGTGTTCTGCTCTGTGGTTTGCGGCGTTACTGCTGGTTGGCTCTGCCACCGCGCAGACCGTGCCTATCCACGCGGTGCAGGGGAGCGGGTCACGTTCCCCCAGGGAGGGGCACGTGGTGACCACCCGCGGGGTGGTGACTGGGGTGAAGGGCAACGGTTTCTTCCTGCAGACCCCTGCTGGCGAGGAGGACGGCGACCCTGGTACCTCCGAGGGGCTGCTGGTGTTCACGGGCAGCCGTCCTCCCTCGGCGGTGCAGGTGGGCACGGTGGTGACGGTGCGCGGAAGAGTGGTGGAGTACGTGCCGTCCCACGACCCCCACTGCCCTCCCCTGACCGAGCTGGCCGACCCACAGCTCGTTACCGTCGAGAGGACCGGGGTTCCCCTGCCGGAGCCCATCACCCTGACCACCGCCCTCCTGCACCCGGCCGGCGGGCTGGAACAGCTGGAGCGGTTCGAAGGCATGCGGGTGGGGGTGGAGTCGCTCACCGTCGTGGGGCCGACGGGGGGCACCCTCGACGAAGCTACCGGCGGGGTGACCTCCAACGGGCTCTTCTACGGGGTTCTCACTGGCACAGGAAGGCCGTTCCGGGAGCCTGGTGTCGAAGCCCCTGAACCGCTCCCCGCCAGCCCTTGCTGTGTGCCGCGCTTCGATGGCAACCCCGAGCGGTTAGCGGTGGACAGCGACGCTCTGCTGGGCTCGCGGCCGCTGGACGTGCCGGTGGGGGCGGTGGTCACCGGGCTGGTGGGTCCCCTCGACTACACCTGTCGCGCCTTTATGCTCCTGGTGGAGCCCGGTGCCGCGCTGGGAGTGCGCATGCCGCCGGCGCCGTCCCCTTTGCCCCCGCCGGGGCCCCAGGAGGTGGCCATCGCCACCTGGAATTTGCATCGCTTCTTCGATGACAAAGACGACCCGAGCCTGGCCGAGCCGGTATTGACCGCGGAAGCGTGGAGTCGCCGCCTGGAGCGGACGGCACGGGCGTTGGTGGAGGAGCTGCGCTTGCCCGATGTTCTCGGTGTGCAAGAGGTGGAGAACCTGGCCGCGCTGCAGGCGCTGGCGGCCGCCACCAACGCGCGGGCGCGGGCCGCCGGCCAGGCAGACCCCGCCTACGGCGCGTACCTCCTCGAGGGCAATGATGTGGGGGGTATCGACGTGGGTCTGCTGGTGAAGACGGCGCGCGTAGAGGTCGTGCGCGTGTGGCAGGAGGGTAAGGGCGAGCGTTTGTCGGTGGACGGCAGCTGGCTGCACGATCGACCGCCCTTACTGCTGCGCGCCGGCGTGCCAGCGCCCGGCGGCGGACGGTTCTCCTTCGTGGTCGTCGTCACTCACCTGCGCTCCTTGAGCGACATCGCCCACCCCGACAAGGGTGGCCGGGTGCGCGCCAAGCGGCAGGAGCAGGCCGAGTCGTTGGCCAGGGTGGTGCAGGGGGTGCGGGAGCGCTGGCCGGCAGAGCCGGTGCTGGTGGTGGGCGACCTGAACGCCTTCGAGTTCAACGACGGGTACGTGGATGTGGTGGGCACCGTGGCAGGGCGACCGGCGCCGGCGGAGGAGGTGGTGGTCAACGTATCCCGCGTTCTCCTCACATCTCCTCTCGAGGTCCTCACTCTCCAGTTACCCGCTGCGCGCCGTTACAGCTACGTGTACCGTGGCAACGCCCAAACCCTTGACCATATCTTGGTCAGTGGCGACCTGGTGGCGAACCTACGCCGGGTGGCGGCGGTGCATTTCAACGCTGACTTCCCCCTGGCTTGGCAAGACCACAGCGGCCCACTGCGGCGGCTGTCCGACCACGATCCCGTGGTGGTCCATCTGCGCCTCCCCGGCAGCGTGCCGCGACCGCGGCCCGTGGTGCGTCGAGGGGGATCGCCGTCGTGACCGGCCTCACCCCCTCCTGGGCGTTTACCGAGGCTGACCGCCAGGCCATGCAGTGGGCGCTCGTCGAGGCGGAGGCGGCGCTGGCGGCCGATGAGGTGCCGGTGGGGGCGGTGGTGGTTTCGCCCCTGGGCGATCTCCTGGCCCGCGCTGGCAACCGGCGCGAACGCGATAAAGACCCCACAGCTCACGCGGAGATCCTCGCCCTGCGTCAGGCGGGGCTGGCGCTGGGGCAGTGGCGCTTGGAGGGGTGTACCCTTTACGTCACCGTGGAGCCCTGCGCCATGTGCGCCGCCGCCTGCGTCATGGCCAGGCTGGAGTGCGTGGTGTGGGGTCACCCCACGGGCCGCCATGGCGGCGATTTCGTCCTTGAGCTGCCGGGTGGCGAGGGGGTCGAGCCCGGTGAACGGTTCATCCACGATCACTAGTTCCGGTGAGTG
>JGI24185J35167_1001163_pt1 | contig 11907 bp, 8 predicted proteins | sample YNPBryunderm2012_FD_35167 | JGI IMG/M metagenome (IMG submission 35167) | reverse complement strand
CGGCGAAAGTCTACCGGCAGGCTCCCCGAGCGGCAAAGCCAGTTTTTCTCGTATTGCCCCGGCTGCCCGGATTTCGTATCAATACGCATTGGGTTCTTACTGGCTCCGGCTGGATAGCAGTGGAACAAGTTATCGCAAGCACGCAGGCTTTAATGTCGCACGGGCAGCCACATTAGGGGGCACTAGCATCGGAACGGTAGTGCAGACAGGCACTGGATGACTGCCGGAACTACAGAGCGATCAATTGGTAAATCTACACAAGATAGATACTATAAGCAGATTAGTCCGTTAAGGGGCAGCTTCGCGTTTTGCGCGCACCTTTTCGGGTGATCTGGAGGGCCACGCTCCGTCGTGGCCGTGTGCCCTGTGCTAACGGAGGCGACCGCAGCACGTCCCTCCATTTGGTTGCCGGCGCAGGCCGCCTTCGATAATCTGATCGCAGCAAAGCCAAATACGGCGACAGTCATACCTGCGCAGAATATGCCATACAGCGAGAACAGTGAAAATGGATAAGCCTGAGGGCACTGCTGGTGGCAAACAAATCGCGCCCCAGGTCGGCTGTCGGCCCGCGGCCAGCCACACCGGCTGGTACTTGGCCCCAATTGTGCTTTGCGTTGTGGGCCTGTTGTCGCTGGCGGTCGANAACTCGGTCGCCAAATGGATTGCCGACAACGGCGTTCCCCACTTCATCAGGTCGATCCTCGATATGTGCGAACCCTTTGGGGATGGATTGGGCGCGGTGCTCGTGGTGCTGGCGATACACCAATTGGACACATCGCACCGTTGGGCGATCCCGCGTGTGCTTGCTTCGGCATGGCTATCCGGCATGGTAGCCAACACGACCAAGTTGATCNTCGAGCGCACGCGGCCTCGGGCGGTCGATTGGTCCGAAGACCTTGTGGCTTCTATCTGGTCAACTTTTGGCGACTGGCTCCCGCTGACCAGGGCCGGCAGTGCCGGGCAGAGCTTTCCTTCCGGCCACACAGCCACAGCCGTCGGACTGGCGATCGCGTTGACNTGGCTTTATCCGCGCGGCCGATGGCTGTTCTTCGGACTGGCGGTTCTAGTCGGATTCCACCGAGTGGCATCCAGCGCACATTACATCAGCGATGTGCTTTTCGGCGCGGCAATCGGCTGCGTAGTGGGAATGCTGTGCGTGAAGTGCGGATCACTGAAGCGGCTTTTCGATCGCTGGGAAGACCGCTGGCGGGGATCGGTCGGCACACAGTGAGCCGCCAGCCGCGGTTTTTCCACCCGCTGGGTTCCATTGCCGGACAAACCAGCAGTGGCACCCTGCGATTTGACGTATTATCGCAATTCATCCATCTCATAATTTGCCAAATGCGTAGCTGCAAAACTGACGCACACACTCGGCACGACAAGCCCGCCTACGCACAGAGGCCTTTCAGAACTATCGACTTTCAAAACCATTGATATACCCCGTGCGCGCTGAAATGACATGTTTTTCCCANAGANGNTGACTTGTTCTTGGNCGCGTGAAGTATAACCCACAACGGCAGCAACGGAGTGTCCGCCGGTGAATCCGCAACTTGTTCGCCGCATAGATAGCTGGTTGGGTGTGCCCATCTGCTGGTCGCTGACTGTGGTGCGTCGTGCCGCCGAGCTGCTGTTGCCCCGGCGCNTGTCGCTTCCGCCGAAACGAATACTTTTCATCAAGCTCGTCGAGCTGGGTGCAAACGTCCAAGCGGCCGGTGCGGTCAAGCGGGCGATTCAGGCCGTTGGGCGTGAAAATGTGTACTTTTGGGTTTTCGCCGAAAATCGTCCACTGTTGGAACTGCTCGACCAGGTGCCCGCCGAGAACATATTGACCATCCGCTCCCGGGGGTTGTTCGCCGTTGCCTGGGATACCATGCGGACTCTGATTGCCGTGCGCCGGCTGGGCATCGACGCCGTAGTGGACTTGGAGTTTTTCGCCCGGGCGTCGGCCATCCTGGCGTATCTTAGCGGGGCTGGTCGCCGGGTGGGGTTGCATCGGTTTGGCAGCGCGGGGCCATATCGCGGCGACTTGATGACCCACCGCGTGCAGTACAATCCGTATCTGCACGTGAGCCAATATTATCGGTTGCTTGTGGAAGTGGTGCTGGGCGAGCCTGACGACATTCCCATGCCCAAGTGCCCGGTGCCGCAATTCGACTCAGCCGTNCCGCAGTTNGTGCCGTCGGCNGCAGAGNTGCNNGCGGTGCGCGAGCTGTTGCGCAGCCCGTCCGGCAACCAACTTTCCGGCCCTATTGTGATCCTCAACCCCAACGCCAGCGACATAGTNCCGCTGCGCAAGTGGCCCATCGACCGTTTCGTGGAATTGGGCCGCAGGCTGCTGCGGAGCGATCCGCGGTTGTCGATTGTGATCACCGGCGCAGCGGATGAGCGCAGCTCAGGCGAAGCGGTTGCGGCGGCCATCGCTTCGCCCAGGGCGATAAGTGTGGCGGGCCGAACCACCCTTCGGCAGTTGCTGGTATTGTACTGCCTGAGCGACGTGCTGGTGACAAACGANAGCGGACCGGCCCAACTGGCGGCCATGACCCCCATCGACACCGTGGTGCTGTTCGGCCCGGAAACGCCGCAGTTATGGCGTCCGCTGGGCGGCCAGCGCACCCACGTGCTTTGGGCCGGGCTGGCGTGCAGCCCGTGCGTCAGCGCACTGAACTTCCGTTTCTCCTGCTGCAACCAGCCGCGGTGCATGGAAGCGATATCGGTCGAGGAGGTTACGCAGACCGTGCTTGCGGTCTTGCGGTTGCGAGAGCAGCGATATTGCCACTCCGCGCAACTGGCCCCGGCCGGTGCATCGGCCGCCTGACGCGGCAATCGACCCGCTCACGGCTCTCCGCAGCCGCTTGCGATGCGGCTCTCAGGCAAGTGATTAGCACCGGGCACACGGCCAGCAGTGGGTGTACAGCCACGGGCAAGTCATTCTCTCTGGGAAAACATCGCATTTTCAGGGCGTATCGCATTTCAGTGCGTGCGGAGTATAGCTTTGGTCGTTGTGCCTTTTCGGGCGTCGGACGGCTGCGATAATGTAAGCGTTTGAAACCGGCTTCGATCGATCGTGACTTTAGTCCCTTGGGGCGTAAATTGTGCGCGTTTTGCGCGCACCTTTTCGGGTGATCTGGAGGGCCACGCTCCGTCGTGGCCGTGTACCAATTGCTAGCGGACGCGACCGCAGCGCGTCCCTCCATTTGTTGCAGGCGCAGCTTGCGTTAGGCTGATTCGATGAGCGACCAACACAGGCAATTCTCGTTGAGCTGTCCGGTGCCGTTGGGCAATCATACCACCATTCAGTTGGCCCACGGCGGCGGTGGGCGGCTGATGCGCGGGCTGATCGAAAGTCTTTTTCTGCCCATTTTCCAGCGGCATGGGGTGGCCGGCCCGCCTGCGCCCCCGCACGACAGCGCAGTGCTGCCGGTCGAGCAAGGCCGCATCGCCTTTACGACCGACAGCTTTGTCGTCAGCCCGCTGGAGTTCCCCGGCGGCGACATCGGCAAACTGGCCGTCTTCGGCACCGTAAACGATCTGGCCGTGGCCGGGGCGAAGCCCTTGTGGCTCAGCGCCGGGTTTGTCATTGAGGAAGGGTTCCCGCTGGAGCGGCTGCGGCAGATTGCCGAGTCGATGGCGCTGGCCGCCCGAACGGCCGGCGTGCAGATCGTCACCGGCGATACCAAAGTGGTCGATCGCGGCAAGGCGGATGGGCTGTACATCAACACTTCCGGCATTGGGGTGATACCGGCAGGAATCGATGTCTCTCCGGCACGTGTGCGGCCCGGCGATGCCGTAATCCTAAGCGGGGATCTAGGTCGGCACGGCATCGCAGTGATGTCAGTGCGCGAGGGGCTGAGCTTCGACACCACGCTGGAAAGCGACTGTGCTTCGCTTGCCGGACTTGTCGAGGCGATGCTGGCCGTCCAGCGCGATATCCACTGCCTGCGCGACCTTACCCGGGGCGGACTGGCGGCAGCGCTGAACGAAATCGCCACGCACGCCCAGGTGGGCATCCGGCTCGACGAATCCGCCATCCCGATCTGTCAGCCGGTGGTAAGCGCCTGCGAACTGCTCGGACTGGACCCGCTGTATGTGGCCAACGAAGGACGCCTGGTAGCGATGGTGCCGGCCACTGCCGCCGAAGCCGTGCTGACCATCATGCGCAATCATCCCGACGGGCGCGACGCGGCAATCGTGGGCGAAGTGATCGACGCTAATCCCGGCATCGTCGAACTGCGCAGTCGGCTTGGCGGCAGCCGGATACTGGAGCTGCTGACCGGAGAGCAAATGCCGCGCATCTGCTGACTGGATACGCCACCGCGTGCATGGTATCTTGGTACCGCTGACGCAACCTGGTGCCGCAACTTAATGGAGCTTATGGAGGGACGCGCTGCGGTCGCGTCCGCTGGACCTGGGAGCACGGCCACGACAGAGCGTGGCCCTCCAGATCGCCCAAGAACGTGCGCGCAAAACGCACATAAGTTANAGATCAATAAGNNACTAAGTTTCAGACTCAGCGCAAGTTTTTCATTCACCGGACACTGTAAGGAGCGAGGACCATGTTTCGCACAGCAGGTATCTCGACGGCAGTGGCAGCGTTTGCCGCCTTGGTGGCAGCTTTGGCAGTTGGTGGGGCGGCGCTGGCTGCCGGACAAAAGAACCCCGCGTACACCGATCCGGCGCAGGCAGGTCCAGATTTTGCCATCCAAGGGGAGTACATGGGTCAAGTAGAAACCGACATGGGAATTGTTACCATTGGCGTGCAGGTCATCGCGCTGGGCGACGGCAAGTTTCGCGCGGTCGGCTACCCTGGCGGGCTGCCCGGGGCAGGGTGGGACGGCAAAGAGAAACATATCGCCGAGGGCCAGACCAAAGACGGCAAAACNGTCTTCACCGTCGCCGATTCCGACGCCAAGGCAGTGATCAAAGANGGCGTGTTGGANATCGTCGATGGCAGCGGAAAGACGATCGGCACGCTCAAGAAAACCGAACGCAAAAGCCCCACGCTGGGCGCAAAACCGCCGGCCGGGGCGGTGGTGCTCTTCGACGGCACTTCGGCCGACAACTTCAAAGGCGGCAGGATGACCCCCGACGGCCTGCTGATGGAAGGCGCAACCAGCAAGCAGACCTTTGGCGCCTTCACGCTGCACATGGAGTTCCGCACTCCTTTCCAGCCGTTCGACCGCGGTCAGGGCCGGGGCAATAGCGGCGTGTACGCCCAGGGACGCTATGAAGTGCAGATTCTCGACTCCTTCGGCCTGGAAGGCGAGAACAACGAATGCGGCGGCATCTACGGAGTGGCCAGGCCAAAGGTCAATATGTGCCTGCCGCCGTTGTCGTGGCAGACGTACGATATCGACTTCACCCCCGCCGAGTACAAAGATGGAAAAAAGGTGCGCAACGCCCGAATGACCGTCCGCCACAACGGCGTCGTCATTCACCAGGACGTGGAAATTCCCAAAGCTACCACCGCCGCCCCGCTGCCAGAAGGCCCCGAACCTGGCCCCATCTTCTTGCAAAACCACGGCAACCCGGTGCGCTTCCGCAATATCTGGGTGGTGGAAAAGAAGTAGCGCGGCGATTGGACTGTTTTGACGATCTGACGGTCGGCAGCAGTGGCGCACGGCAGCGGAATGGCGGACTGGCGCTTTAGTCTGTAGCCCGGGCGCCGATGGTCGAAGTGACTTTCGCACGCGGCCGGCGCCAGTTTGGCTTTCTGGCAATGATCCCATGCACGATTTCCGTCTGCTCACGCCCGGTCCCACAAAGCTCCCCGAGCAGTCGCGGCTGGCGCTTGCCCGGCAGGTGATCCATCACCGCTCGGAAGAGTTCCGGCAACTGTTGGCCGAGGTGCTCGAAGGCCTCAAATACGTCTTCCAGACCCGCAACGACGTGCTGCTGCTGGCCAGTTCCGGCACCGGAGCCATGGAAGCGGCCGTGGTGAATCTGGTTCCGCCAGGCCGGAAGGCGATAGTCTTGGAGTCGGGCAAGTTCTCCGAGCGCTGGCGGAAGATCGCCGAAGCGTTCGGCATCGAAGTGGTCAAGTACGAAGTGCCCTGGGGCGAGCCGTTCGAGCCGGCAGAAGTCGCCCGGCTGGTGGAAAAACACTCCGACGCCGTAGCCCTGTACACCACATTGCAGGAGACTAGCACTGGAGTGGCACACGACATCGAGGGCATAGCGCGGGCGATCGCCGGCAGCAACACGCTGCTGGTAGTCGATGGCATCAGCGGCGTGGGAGCCGTCGAGTGCCGCACCGACGCCTGGGGAATCGACGTACTGGTGGCCGGCGCGCAAAAGGGGCTGATGGGGCCGCCAGGATTGGCTTTTCTTAGCGTAAGTCCACGGGCGTGGCGACAGGTCGAGTCATTTTCGCGGCCGGCATTCTACTTCGATCTGCTGGCGTACCGTCGGGGTCTGGCAGGGCCGGATACACCCTTCACCCCGGCCACGCCGCTTGTGGTGGCGCTGTGCGAAAGTCTGCGGGCGCTGCGCAGCGTACCGATGGAAGAGCATTGGGCACGCTGCCGAGCGCTGGGCGCCGCCGCCAGGGCAGGATTGCAAACTGTTGGCATGAAGCCCGTTGCGCGCAGGCCAGCCGACGGTATGACCGCCGCTTATCTGCCGGCAGGCGTGGATGGCAAGGCGTTTGTCGCCCGGCTGTATAGCCGCTTCGGGGTGCGGGTTTCCGGGGTCAAGGACAGCTTACGGGCAAGATTATTCGGATTGCCCATTTTGGGGCGATAGACCAAGTCGATCTGCTCGGAGCAATCGCGGCAATAGAACTGGCACTTGTCGAGTTCGGCCAAACAGTTAAGCTAGGTAGCGGCGTTGGAGCTGCCAGCGAGGTGCTGGCCGCCAGCCTGCCGGCAAAAACACCGTAAGCGGCAACTCTTAGCACTGCCAGTTTGCGTCTGTCGATCGTAGATTGTTTATCATATCGATAAACGTAGTTAGGTAATAATTAGGCCATTAGCAGGTACAACGTTTATGGCACGTATTATCGTCTTAGACCCGCTTTCAGAGGACGGCCTGAGGCTGCTGCGATCGGCCGGCAACATGGAAGTCGAAGTCAGCACCGGTCTGAAGGGCGAACAACTCCGCAAAGCGCTGCTGGGCGCCGACGGCGCTATCTGCCGCAGCGGCGTAAAGATCACCGCTGAAGTGTTGGAAGGCAACCGCCGACTGCGGGCCATCGCCCGGGCAGGGGTAGGGGTCGATAATATCGACGTCGAGGCCGCCACCCGCCAGGGCATCGTGGTGATGAACACCCCCGGCGGAAACACCATATCCACTGCCGAGCACACTATCGCCCTGATGCTGGCCCTGTCGCGCAACATCTTCCCCGCTTACAAGGCCCTGCTGGAAGGCCGCTGGGACCGCAAAAGCTTCACCGGCACCGAGTTGGCAGGAAAGACGCTGGGCATCATCGGGCTGGGACGCGTCGGCCAGGCAGTGGCCAAACGCGCACTGGCCATGGAAATGCGGGTCATCGGGTACGATCCATTTTTGCCGCCGGCCCGAGCAAAGGAACTGGGTATCGAAACCGTCGACTCGCCCCAGTCCATGTTCCCCCTGGTCGATTATCTGACGGTCCACACCCCGCTGACAGACCAGACGCGGAACATGATCAGCCACCGNGAAATCCAGATGTTCCGCAAAGGCGTGCGCTTGATCAACTGCGCCCGCGGAGGCATCTACGACGAAGCGGCGCTGGTCGAAGGATTGCGCAGCGGCCAGATCGGCGGCGTGGCCCTGGATGTGTTCGCCGAGGAGCCGTGTACCTCCAGNCCGTTGTTCGGCATGTCGAACGTACTGTGCACACCCCACCTTGGCGCCAGCACCGAGGAAGCCCAGGCCAACGTAGCCCTTGAAGCTGCCCAACTGCTGATCGACTACTTCAACACCGGGGCGATAAAGCAGTCGGTAAACATCTCGCCCCTGGACCCCAAAACGCTGGCAGACCTGCGCGGCTACCTGAATGTGGCCTGGCGTTTGGGATTGCTGCTGGCGCAAATGGACCACTCGCCGCCGCTTTCGTGCAAAGTGAGCTACCAAGGGGAAGTGGCCAAGAAGGATACCCGGCTGCTTTCGGCCGCCTTCGCCGCCGGACTGCTTGAACACGCCATGGAAGGCGGGGTAAACATCGTCAATGCCGAGGTACTGTTGCGCGCCCGCGGCATCCAGATGGTCGAACAGCGCGACGCTACCATCGGCGACTTCAGTTCGATGATAACCGCCGAGGTGGTTACCGAAAAGAAGACCTCCATTGCCGCCGGCACGCTATTCGGCAACCACATGCCCCGACTGGTGCAGAAAGGCAAATATCGACTGGAAAGCTATCTGCACGGCATATTGATGGTCTTCCAGCACCGCGACATGCCCGGCGTNATCGGCAAGGTGGGCAGCATNTTNGGNCGTCACCGGGTGAACATTGCTCACATGTCCGTCGGGCGCAGCGAAAACAAGCCCGGCGGCGAGGCCGTGGGCGTGCTGGCCCTCGACTCCCAGCCTCCGGCCGAAGCAATGACCGAGCTGCTCAGCGTGCCAGAGATTGCCCGCGTTTGGGTCGTCAAACTGCCCCCGGCAGACCAACTGCCCGCCTGGATGGGCGTCGGCGCCAATAGCATCAAGTAACGTCCTGACACGACTTGGGGCGCAAACAACCGGAGGCAGGCACTTTGTCGACTCACACCGTGGAGCAGCCCGCTTTTCTCTTACCAAACTAAGCATCGATCGCAATACTGAAAACATAGAAGGGACGCGCTGCGGTCCTGTCGGACACGGAGGGACTCTCTTGCGGTAGCCTCCGGTGGCATCGGGTGCACGGCCACCACTGCGTGTGGCTTTCCAGATCACTTGGAAACCTGCGCGAGGTCGCTTCAGAACACGCTAAACGCGCACAAGTTACACCGTAAGGGATTACAGAGCCTGAAACGCAGGCGCCGGCGAACTGACGGCCATACCAGGCAGCGTGCAACCGGGTGGCACCAGCCACGCCAAGAGGCAGGCTATCCGGCCCAGTGCATCGACGAAATCGTAATCCTTGGGGCAGACAAACCGGTTGTGGCTCATCCGACCGCGGGCAGCTCGTAACCTTTGCGGCGCGGGCGATCCAGGTGCCGGTTAGCCTCGTCGCAATTGGTGAAGCGTTCTGCCTGCGGGTCCCACTTGAGCACCTCGCCCACCAGACCTACGTCGCGGACGATATTCACCAGGTAGCACAGCGTGGTGGCCCGCTGGCCGATCTCCACATCGGCGTTGCAGCGTTTGCGCGACTTGATGCACTCGATCCAGTTCTCGATGTGATAGGCCGACTCGGGACGCTTGTTCGGTCCGGGATTGTCCGGCGAACGGATGATCTCCTTCGGATTGCTGGCCAGTTTGTTGCGGTTGATTTCGATCTTGCCTTTTTCGCAAGTGAAGATCGCCCCCAGTCCCGGCCCGCGATCGCCGTCCAAGTGCAGCTTCAATTCGGTTCCGCTGGCGAAGCGCATAGTCACCTTCGCACGTGGGCCGTGCAGCTTTGCCATGCCGTGGAACTCCACCCCTGTATCCTGATCGCCGGTCTCGCCGATAACCACTCCGCCTACCGTCTCCCGAGGAGCGAAGCGGCCGGTATCGCGGTCGGCCACTGGTTCTTCCAGCACGATTTCCACCGGGCCGGTATCGTCGGTGCCCAAAGCCCGGTTGATCTGGTCGTATGAATGCGTACCCCAGCCGGTCACGCCGAAGCACAGACCGCCGCCGTCGTAATCCCACCAGCGTGCCCAGCCGCGGTGCAAGGCCACGTCGTAGGGGCGCAGTTCGGCCTGGTTTGTCCACAAGTCCCACCATGGCTCGACCGGCTCTTTTACATCTTTGCTGGATGTCTTCGTCCAGCGGAATGGACCGACGAAGTTCGGCGCCAGCACGGTGATCACCTTGCCCAGCACGCCGTTTTTCACCAGGTCGCTGGCCCAATTGTTGATCGGCATGGAGCGCTGTTGGGTGCCCACCTGGGTGACGCGGCCGAGTTTTCGCGCAGCGTTGACCAGCGCTCGGCCCTCGGCGATGGTCAGGCACATCGGCTTCTCGATGTACACGTCCATGCCCATCAGCATGGCGTGGATGGTGATCCACGCGCGGGGATGGGTGGGCGTTTCCACCATCACCGCATCGAGCTTTTCGGTTTCGATCATCTTGCGGAAGTCCAAGTATGCCCGCCATTGTCCGCCGGATAGTTCCTGGACGAACTTCTCGGCTCGGCCTGGCTCGCAATCGGCGGCGGCCACCACCCGAAAACCTTTCACGTCGGCCCCTTCGCGCACGAACCGCGCCCGGCCGCCGCAACCGATAACTCCCACTTTGACCGATTCGCTTGGCGGCGCCTGGCCCGCTAAACCCAACACTCCGGCCGGCGCCAGCACCGGCAAACACAGGGCACCAATCCCTTTGAGCACTTCTCGTCGTTTCAGGCTGCCGCACCACTTCCGCATGTACTTTGGCATGACTTCTGCTCCCGATTGGCAAGCGGTGAAACAGGCCCGGTTGGTATCACCCAGTGGCGGTTAGCATGCAATTAAGTATCCCGGGTTGGCGGGCAGTGAAATAGCGAATGGTATTATACTCGGGCCCAAGCGAGTATCTACGCAGTTGTCTGCAATTTCTATGGTGTATCGTGCGTGCACTGTGCGCGTGTCATAAGGCAAGCTGGAGGGCCACGCTCCGTCGTGGCCGTCTGCCCGGTGCTAGCGGACGCGACGGAGCGTGTCCCTCCACCCGATCGCAGCGCGTCCCTCCACCCGATCGCAGCGCGTCCCTGCATTCGGTTGCGGCGGTAGGCCGCCATAGGCTTTTTGTGCGCGCGGCTGGTTTGCCAATCCCCCGCACAATTGATACCATTGTGCTCTCGTAGCAGCGGCCGCCAAGCAAGAACTGGGCGTGGCCATGTCTGGAGCTATTGCTTGAAGAAAGCAATTGCTAACTGAATGGTCGTCCGGGGTAGATTCTTATGGCGTATCTTGTGTGGACTGCGCGCATGTTGTCGGGCGATCTGGAGGGCCACGCTCCGTCGTGGCCGTCTCCCTAGCGATAGCGGACGCGACCGCAGCGCGTCGCTGCCATTTGGTTGTAGCCGAAGCAGGCTTTAGGTTTCGGAATCAAGCATGTCGGACGTAAGCGAAGGCGGATACCGGAATATTACCAGCGAGCGGCAGTTGCGGCAGTACTGCCGCCAGCTGGCCCAATGCCCAGCCATCGCCGTCGATACCGAGTTCGTCGCCGANCACACCTATNGACCAGTGTTGTGTCTGGTGCAAGTCGCCGCTGGCGACGAGCTGGCAATCATCGACCCGCTGGCCGTCAAAGACCTCAAACCGTTCTGGGAAGTGCTGGCCAGCCAGGGGCACGAGACGATCGTCCACGCCGGCCGCCGCGACGCCGAGTTTTGCCTGGAAGCAGTCGGCCGCTTTCCGGCCGGATTGTTCGACGTGCAGGTGGCCGCCGGGCTGGTGGGCATCGAGTANCCGGCNGGCTACGCCACACTGGTGTCCAAATTGCTGGGTCTTCAGTCCAAGAAGCAGGAGACACGCACCGACTGGCGGCGGCGGCCGCTTTCGCCGCGGCAGATCGCCTANGCGCTGGAAGACGTGATCCATTTGCGGGCACTGCGCGAGGTGCTCGGCCAGCGGTTGACCGAGTTGAAACGGCTGGACTGGCTGATCGAGGAAATGGACTTGTGGCGAGAAGAGATAGTTCGGGCGGCCTCGGNNGAGCAGTGGCGCAGCATCGCCGGGTTCGCCAGTCTGGATGCTCGCGGACAGGCCATTGTACGCGAACTGTACTACTGGCGCGAAACCGAAGCCCGCCGCCGCAATCAGCCGGTGCGCCGCGTGCTGCGCGACGACCTGATTTACGAGCTGGCCCGGCGGC
>JGI24185J35167_1001149_pt1 | contig 11959 bp, 10 predicted proteins | sample YNPBryunderm2012_FD_35167 | JGI IMG/M metagenome (IMG submission 35167) | reverse complement strand
GCAAACGCCGTCTACGACGTGGCGACTCGCGGGAACCGTAACCTAACTGGCTGCCCGTGGAACGAGATGGCGCTGCCGAACGGCCTCGTAGAGAACGATGCCAGCCGCCACCGACACATTGAGCGAAGTGATCTTTCCCAAAAGCGGCAATGATACCACCAAATCGCACCGCTCCCGTACCAGCCGCCGAATCCCCTTGCCTTCACTGCCCAACACTATGGCTGTCGGCAAGGTAAAGTCCCACTCAACATAGGGACGGTCTCCATCCCGTTCTACCCCAACAATCCAAATATCCCGGTGTCGCAAAGTGATAAGGGTTGTTGCCAGATTGACGACCCGCACAACCGGCAGGTATTCCGTCGCACCGGCCGAAGTTTTCACAACTGTATCGGTCAATCCGACAGCGTGGTGCTCTGGAATAATGACGGCGTGTGCTCCGGCACATTCCGCCGTACGGATAATGGCCCCTAGGTTGTGTGGGTCTTCGACCTGGTCGAGCACCACCAGCAGGGGGCTGCCCGTGATGTCGGACAGCACTTCTTCCAAGTCGGCATACTCTGCTGGTGACACCAGCGCTACGACACCTTGGTGATTAGCCCCGTGAGTGATGGCGTCGAGCCGACTGCGCTCTACTTCAGACAGGGGAATCCGAGCTTGCCCAGCCAGTGCGCGTAGCTCCTGCACTCGGTGCGGCTTTGTGCCATGCGCCAGCAACACTTCCTTCACCCGCCGCTTGCCACTGCGCAAAGCCTCCAAAACCGGTGAGACACCGTAGATCACGGCCATATCGTCTTCGTCGGTAGGTCTGCGTTCTTACGTTATCGGGCGATTGTCCTATACTCACCCCTACTTCAACAACTGCTGGCCTTCACCTTGCGGCTGGCCTTGTGCTGGGCTCCCAGTGTATGACTTATCCGTTCCGCCATCACTCACACACACCAACCCCTAGAGGAACTTTCATTGCGCCCGGCTTCAGGCATGCTGTCCTTAGCTATCCTGCTCATTATCCTAGCGGCCCGCTCCACGCCCAAATTCACCTTACTTGCCGCTCCCGCACCGTCGCCATTGGCATCCAACCTGTTCTCCGCGTCCGCTCCCTAGACAGACACCCGGCCGACCGGCAGAACCATCACCGGGCTCAAACCGGTCAAAAAGCCGAAAAAATTACCAAGTTCAAGGATGTTCCCGTTAGAAGGGTCTCTCGTAGAGAATTCATCCGTCGCTGACGCGACAGGGAATGTGTGGGATGCCTGCAGGCCGTGAGTTGAAACCCACGGCTAAATTCCGTTGCCGCTACGCGGCAAACATGCAGTTACAACGACCAATCAACAGCCACGTCCACGGGTTCCCGCCCCACGGCACGGTATTCCACACATCCCCCATCGGCGCGTAGCAACAGTTGATTTTGCCGTGGGTTTCAATCCACGAACCACGGTGATGCCCCTATTCCCATCCGGGCCAATGCGGGCAGGACACCCGTGCTCCCAGGCTCGTCGCGTAGCGACGCCTGACTTTAGCCGTGGGTTTTTAACCCACGGATTGCAGCGTCCCCGCATCACCCCTCCGTCGCGTCAGCGACGGTTGAATTGAAGCGTGTTTTTTTCAACCCACGATATTCAACCCACGGATCGCAGTAGTCCCCACGCCGAGGGCGGCAACCCTAGCTCCACAGCCAGCTCACGGGCAATGGCATCGAGGTCAAAATAAAGCCACCGCTGTCCACCGCCCGACAGGCGCAAACTGCCCGGACGCTCCATACTCGGCAACCAGAGCGGTTGCGCCACCGGCTGCGGCACAGGCTGTACCACCTCTGGCCGGCGCACCCTCCGCTGTGGCAGACGACGCCGGCGACGCTGCCGCAGGCTCCCCAACTCGCTACCCGCCGAGCTCCCTACGCCAAACCGCTGGAGGCCCGGCACGTCAAAGGTTTCTTCATCTTCAATCCAGTCACTCCACTCCAGTCCCTCAATGACTTCTTCTTCCGGGGGTATGGCCTCGGCAATGTACCCAGCCGACAAAAGCTGTTCCACATTGGCAAAGGCAATCGGGATGCCCCGCGCTGCCAGTCGCGCCAGGTAGGTATCCCGCAGCAGGGCAGGTAGATAGTGCAAAAGCGCCAGCGCCGCTAACTCCCCGCCATCACGTTCAAACAACTCTGCCACCACCCCGCGAACGGAATCAGGGAGCTGCCGAATGTGCTCTTCCTCAAGTGGCAGGCCATCACCGGCCGTGAACACCGCCTCCGCTACCGTCGGCGCTAACCAGGACTTCAATGGCTCTCTAGGCAACGCGGCCCCATTGGACTGGAATCCAGATACTTCCAGGGTGCGCCGAAAACGAGTCTCTGAAATCCGGTATTCCGGCTGAGGCGGCATCTCTGGCGCAATAGTACCACGGGGGGTCTTTTTCTCCGGAGCTGCCATCAAACGGATGAAACCAAACTGTGGCGAATGAACACCAAATTCCACCAAATAGGTTCGATCGGGAAACACACTGAACCATTCACTGCCCTGGTACGACACCGGATAGTAAGTTTCTTTCTCCGTCTCGCGTTCTGTAATCCGCAAAACCGGGCGAAAGGTCGCAGCTTCTTCTGGCGAGAACAGCTCCTCGACCAAAAGAACAGTTTCCGGTCGCGCTTCCCAGTACACAAACATACGGAAAGGGTCCTGTATTAGCGCTGCAATGGCGTCGGTTTCATACTCGTCAGGAAGCGGAGCAAGTTGTGGTGGTGCATCCACCTGCGGCGCTTCCGGCACAGCCGACAGAAAGGTAGGCGTCTCTCGCACGTCTGGCAAAACAGTCAAGACATCACCTACCTCTGCCGTGGCACCTAGAAGTTGTTCCGAAGCTCCTCCCTGCCCAGCCAGCAGGATGTTCTCTACAACCGTAGCAGACCTGGCTGCCGTTGCCGGATCGTGTACGTTGTCAGTAGGTTCTGTACTGGCAGTTTCCTCTCCGCCGATGACCGGCTCGNTCAGTGCCATCCCACTTTCGTCTGGCAAGACATTTGCCTCCGGCAAAGCCTCGGCTGACAACGGGGTCGGCTTAGAAGGGGTATCAGAAGGGTTGGCAGATTGCGCAGGGGTAGTTGGTTCATCGGGCTCGTTTACCGTAGCCATGAAATGACTCCTTAGGATATGGAAAACAACGATTTTCAAAAGCCGCCAACTCTAGCGCGTTTTCTGAAAACATGCATCATTTCCCTGTCTCTGCCCGTTTGGCCAAGGCTCTCATAGCCTCTCTGGAGGGTATCCTCACTCACGTTGCCGCTTGCTTGATGTCGTGCGTTTCCACTTCGCTAAGCTGGCTTGGCTTGTGTCTTACGCTCCTACTCTACGCCAGTCTGAAATTTCACGTGTCGGCACATTCCCAGCGCACGTTCTCTTCAACAACTATCACCTTGGCTGGGTTAACCGCACCTGTTACCGTTGTACGGGATGGACGCGGCATTCCCTATATCACAGCTACCAATGAACTTGACCTTGTTTTTGCCCAAGGTTTCGTTACCGCTAGCGACCGGCTGTGGCAAATGGACCTGCTCCGGCGCACAGGGGCTGGCGAACTGGCCGAAATTCTCGGCGCGCAGGCCCTTGATGAAGACCGGCTGCACCGCACCTACGGTTTTCGGCAGGTATGCGAGGCGACCTTTGCCCAAATGGGTACTGAAGAACGGCAGTACCTAGAAGCCTACGCGGCTGGCGTCAATGCCTATTTGGCGCAATGCGACGAACAACGGCTTCCTCGCGAATGCCGCTTGCTGCGTTACCGCCCACGCCCTTGGCAACCGACGGATACGCTTTTGATTGGTAAGGTATTTGCCGAGTCGCTTTCGACAACGTGGCCAGCCGACCTTGCTGCAGCAGCCATGAAGCAGGCTAATCCCAAAGCCTATGCCCAGTTGATGCAGGCACAATCCCGTATTCCAGAAATCCTTGTCGTCGGGAGCGACACCCTGCCGGCACGCTCTTCAAAACCTTCAGGACATCAACCGTGCATTCCTCTATCGTCGGCTTTGTTAGCCGGCGCTCACCGCTGGCTGACAGCGCAGCACCGCGCACTAGTGCGCGTTGGACTATATGCTGAAGAACAAGCAGCCAGCAACAACTGGGTGGTCTCCGGCAAGCGGACAACTACCGGTAAACCCATTCTCGCCAATGACCCGCACCTTGAACCATCCGCGCCCGGCATCTGGTACATGGTCAGCCTTGCCACACCAGAATACCGCGTTGCCGGTGTAACGGCACCGGGCATTCCAGGCGTCCTGATCGGGCACAATGAACACATTGCCTGGGGTTGCACTAACCTCGATCCCGACGTGCAAGACCTTTTCTGTGAAACTTTCAACCCAACTCGGCCGCGCTTTTACCAAACGCCACAAGGCTGGCAGGAAGCCGACATACGGGTGGAAACCATTCAAGTCCGGCGCTTATCGGGCGCACCTGGTTTTGACACGGTTTCCCACGAAGTTGTGGTGACACGTCACGGCCCCGTTCTACTCGAAGATCAAGGACAACGGTTAGCCCTGCGCTGGACGGCCCTTGATGTTACCCCGAACGAAGTTAGGTGCTACCGGCGGCTGGCACGTGCCAAAAACTGGACGGACTTCTGTGAGGCCATTGCCGATTACAGTGGGGCGACACAGAACTTCGTCTATGCCGATGTGGAAGGTAACATTGGTTACTATGGCGCCGGCCGCATTCCGCGGCGCAAAAATGGAAATGGACGCTTCCCTGTCCAAGGCAGCACGGACGACTATGAATGGACGGGGTTGATTCCGTTCAACGAGCTACCCCACGTGTTCAATCCGCCAGCAGGCCTCATTGTTACTGCCAACAACCGGGTGGTTGGACACGACTATCCTTATTTTCTTACTACCCGTTGGGCTCCGCCGTATCGTGCGCGGCGGATTTACGACCTGCTAACTGCCCAACCTAAGGTATCTGTTGCTGACTGCCTGCGCATTCAAGATGACATTGTTGCGCTCGGCGCACTCGACTTTGTCAAGCTTGTTCTGGAGATTGCCGACAAGGACCCCGCAGCCCGCCAAGATGCTGCCTGGCAGGCTACGCTGAAACTTTTCCGAGACTGGGATGGCGCCATGGCACCAGAATCACGCGCAGCTCCATTAGCAATCGAGCTGGCAGTTGTTATCCGCAGGCAANNNCNGANGAGCAACATTTGGTTCTCAGCCAGTGAGCCTCGCCATGCACACCCAACAACTCAAGTCCCCAGACTGGCGGCGTGCTATTTTTGGCGGACCGGAACTTGCCCACATTTTGGCAACACAACCAACCAACTGGTTGCCCAAAGGGACCTCAACCTACGGTCAACTGCTACGTCACAGCCACCAGATAGCAAGGCAGCAACTGGCGGCGCGACTTGGTACCGACCCGGTCAACTGGACATGGGGACGGTGGAAACCCGTGACATTTCCACATCCGCTAGCTCAGGTGCCTTTGATCGGACGACCATTCCAGCTTCCAACTTTCCCCCAGCGCGGTGGAGAACAGTTCATTGCAGCCACACCGAATGTCGGCGAAGCAGTTTCCATGCGCTTCATTGCCGACTTGAGCCAGTGGGATACCTGCCGGATGGGACTCCCCCTTGGGCAATCAGGCGATCCTGATAGTCCGCACTGGGCCGATCAGCTTGAAAGCTGGAAAACTTGTTCGCCCGAGGTATTTCCCTTCAGCCCGGCGGCTGTTGAGAAAGCTGCCCGGCAACAACTCACCTTGCGTCCGTCAGTCAGTGTGGCCCACTGCCCTTAGTTTGGAGTGATGGTTATCGCGGCTAGAAGGCGCTGCTCGACTTCAGGCACGGTGTGGGCCGCGTTGTAGTACACTCGAACAAGTGCATCCCCGGCTGCTACCGGCGCGCCGAGTTCGACTTCCATACGGAAACCGACGGCCGGATCGATGATCGCATCGAGAGTGAGTCGCCCGGCGCCGAGCAGAACGGCCGCCTGGCCAATAGCCTGGGTATCCATGGCGGTTACGATACCTGCTTGCGGCGCACGCACAATAGCTTCGTGGGCAGGTTGTGGCAACCGCCGGTCATCCTCTGCTACACGTGGGTCTCCACCCTGCGCTTCAATGATGGCCTGCCATTTTTCTAGCGCCTTTCCTGACGTAACGAGGTTCCGGGCCAAGGTCTGACCTTCAGCAACAGAAGCAGCAACCCGCCCAAGCCACAGCATATAGCCGGCCAGCTCAAAGGTGAGATCGGCAAAACGCCCGGTAAGTTGCTCTCCACGCAGAAGTTGCTGGGCCTCAATGACTTCGAGAGCATTGCCCACGGCCCACCCCAACGGCTGGTTCATATCGGTCAGCAGCGCTTGGACGCGCTTCCCCATAGCTTCTCCCGTTGCCGTTAGGGAATCGGCTAATGCTTGGGCTTCGGTCCGGGTCTTCATGAAAGCCCCACTGCCGAACTTGACATCCAGTACAAGTGCATCAATGCCCTCGGCCAGCTTCTTCGACATGATGCTGGCCGTGATAAGTGGAATGGACTCGACTGTGCCGGTGACATCGCGTAGGGCGTAGAGCTTTTTGTCGGCTGGGGCAATTTCGCGTGTCTGCCCGATGAGTGCCGCACCAATCTGCTCCACCAGACGGCGGAAGGTACTCAGCGGTAGATCGGTCCGAAAACCAGGAATGGTCTCAAGCTTGTCGAGGGTACCACCTGTATGTCCTAGCCCCCGCCCAGAAATCATCGGCACCGCAACCCCGGCCGCTGCCACAATCGGAGCAAGCGCCAGCGAAGTTTTGTCCCCAACTCCCCCAGTGCTGTGCTTGTCCACCTTGGCTTGTGGGAGATGGGAAAAGTCCACCACTTCGCCCGAATGCAGCATGGCTTCGGTAAGCGCACGGGTCTCGGCCTGGGTCATCCCACGCAAAAAGGCAGCCATAAGAAAGGCTGCCATCTGGTAATCGGGGATGTGGCCTTGAGTGTAGCCAGCAACTAAGGTGGCAATGTCGGCCGCGGACAGCTCGCCGCCATCACGTTTGTGGCGGATCAGTTCTACGGTAGTCGGCATGCCAAAACGGCTAGAGCAGACGGAATTCCATAGAAAACTTTACCGTTGCCGATACCGGACGACCGTCGGCCATAGCCGGCTGGAAGCGACATTGCCGGGCAGCCTCAATGGCCTTTTCATCAAGACCGTAACCAAGCGACTTAATGACACGAATGTTGCTCAGTGAGCCGTCTGGACCAACTGTCGCTGAAAGTACTACCGTGCCTTGGATTTTGTTGACCCGCGCTTCTTCAGTGTACTTTGGCTTGACGGCGTAGATAAGCTTTGGACGCTGTGTAATAACGCCTGTTCCTTCACCGTCACCAAGGCCGCGCCCGGCCGGGCCGCCGGCAACACCGCCACCAACGCCGCCACCGCTTCCGGGCCCGCCACCAGGGCCAGTCCCGCTGCCAACGCTCCGTCCGTCGCCGCCGTTACCGATACCGGCATTTTGTTTGCCTGTGCCATCGGAAGGCTTCGTTGTGTTGCTGCTGTTGGGATCGCCAATCGGAACTTTCAGGTCCGGCGGCGGTACAGATTTTGGATCAGCAATGATTTTCGGAGCCACCGGCAGGGAGGGTTCCTCAATGCGCGGTTTCGTTGTTGGATCAACAATCTGCTGATCAGGCCGGAGGGTTGGTTCCGGCAACCGTCCCTTCATGGCCGGTTCTGGATCGGTTTTGCCACCGCCACCGCCCCCCTTCCCTGGCGTTTTGAGGCCAAAGCCAGCGCCACCGCCGCTGGGACGGTTATCTGGCGGAGGCGGTGGTGGCAGGGGCGGCAACTCCACCATTGAAATGAGCTGCATTTCCTCCTTTTCTTCTTCCGGCGGCTGCTCGGCGATTAGTGGCGGCGACCAAATCAACAGCGCACCAATCAACCCAGACATGATGAAGAAGGCAAACAGGAAGCACAGCCCAAAAAGTAGGGCGCGCTGCCGTTCCATACGGGTCAGAGTAAACTGCGCGCGCGCGTAGCCAGCGGGATTCGCCCTTACCTGCTGGCCCAGCTCGGAAACTTCGCGCGCAATTCGTCCCCATATTGGCGGCATGTCAATCTGGGTGAGGTTGGGGGCATCAGCAACCGGTGTGGAGGGTGTGCGACTCAGAAAAGCACGCGGCTGGCGCACAAACTCACCCAGCTTGGAGAACAAACTCCGCGAAGTCGGCTCAAAATACAGCCCTGACGAAAACATCCCCTGCTCATCCGGGGCGGGCTTATGCCAGAAAAACCGCGCCGGGTGGCGGACGAAATCCCGAACTGTGTCTTTCAGGTTCTCCCATAGACGCGCCAGCAGTGGTTTGCTGGACAGTCCAGCAAATGTCGGAATCCACGTGGACTCGGAGACGTGCGGAGCTGCGCCTGTTGTCTCAGCAGTATTGGTTGGTTCAGGGATACGATTGAAGTCGTTCACGGTTTTCACCCTCCCGACAGGTTGAAAGCCATGCTGGCTAAGCTGGGCTCCCAAGTCCAGCGGCCTTTCATCCTTGCCCGCCGGACAGCTCCTCAATTCTCTTCATTCAAGACAAACCTGCACAGGGTTTTTCCCCTACTTTTTTCCTACCTTCTCTTGCCGCCTTCATGCAGATGCAGCGTTGAGAGTTTCTGTTTGATGGAAATCGTGAAAAATCTGTAGCTTCAGACGCCAGGCAACGGTTGCTTGGGCCAAAACCCCTGTGTGACCTTTGGCACAACCACAAAGCTGGTTTGATCTCTTCACCTTACGCAAAAGCCTGCCCATCGGTAAAGATGGACTTGAAGGCGAATATCCACGTCCCCGCAGCTTCTAGAACTGGTAAGTCAGGTGGCTTCGCCAAACAAATAGACGCCTATCTGATAAAAAGGTTTCATTCAACGTGCCTTCTTCAGCAATACACCGGCATTCTGGCCGGTTGCCTCCCACAAAAGCTGGTCTTTTCACTTATGATACCTTGACAAATGTTTTTCTGGTAAGCCACCACTGATAGGTTTGGCCGAGAGTACCGCCAAGGTGGTAGACACAATGCATGGCAATCGCCGAAGTTGCACCGAACGAATCCATTGACAGCGCACTGCGGCACTTCAAGCGGATGGTGCAGCGCGAAGGCATCATTGCCGATGTCAAGCAGCATCGGTTCTTCATCCTGCCCGGAGAAAACGGTGGCTCAAGTCGAAGCCGTGCGCAAGCGGCAACATTCCAGCCTGCGTGGATCGGATGGCATTGAATTGATTGTTGGGACCGGAAGCCCCCGCAAATCGCAGAGACGACGGATGCCACTTCGCCCTGGCTCTAGCTGCCTTATTGCTGTCAAAACTTCGGAGCTTCTCGTTCACTCGGTGGCTGCTGAGCTTGGTCCTCAGGAGGTGTTCATTCCTCTATGCCACAGTTTCTGAAATTCGCGATAACAAGAGATGCAATTCAGCGGCCAGTTGGAGGGCTATGTCACCGGTGGCTTGGGCGGTAACAGGACCATTAGAGCAAAGCAGCAAGGAGAGTTACAGCCGGCGCCGCCCGACCAGGCGTTCTAGCAAGTCCGGCACGGCAACAACGCCAACCCATATAGGCTTCGGGATATGTTTCCCCGCTCGAAGCGTCAAAGCATGAGGTGGTAGAAACTACCGCAACAACCATGCCAACCTCGCTTTGAACGTGTCACGTGCCTGACCCGAAAAGAACCTGCCTGTGAATCGCCGTTGAAGTTGCGGGGATCGTCCCGCTCGCAGCAGCTCCACCACAGCCGGGCCCAAGCATTGCGTGCTCCACTTATCTAATGCCCATCTAATGCCCAAAGGACAGAGATTCCGGTTGATGTTTTTTTTTTCGATCTTGCTACATTGGCTGTTGCCTACACAAAAGTAGAGCCTTGCCACAATATCCTCAAAGGGGGTGAGACCATGAAGAAAACGCTTGCTGCCACATCACTGTCCTTGCTGTTTTTCGTCAGCCCGATGCCGGTCGCTCTCGCAGATACTTGCAGTTGTGCGTCTGGCGGTTGCTCGGCGGTTATATCGTGTTCGGGCAGCTGTTACGCCAACTGCTCTTCAGGCAACTGCTCCGCAGCTTCTATAACAGGAAGAAAAGGAGCAGCGGAAGAAGTTACATTCCGAGTAACCAACTTCGACAGCGAACAGCTTTCCTCTGAACTCACGCGCATCAGCGGCAGAGAAATCGTATTTACGGCATCCGAACCTGATGACCTCTTCAGCTTTGATTTCAAACGGGCTCCTGTGTGGGAGGTCTTTGAAGAGTTGTCCAAAAGAGGAACAGTGCAAATTGACGGCATAGACTTCCGTGCACTTCAGGGCTTGCGCAGTACACTCCTGGCAGGTGAAAAGATTAGTGTGAAATTCAATATGCCTGCTGACGAGGTGGTAAGCTGGCTGTCCTTCGTAAGCGGTTTGCCGCTTCGCATAAACTCAGGTAACGCTCAAGTGCATGTGACGGTAGCTCTCCAGGAAGCGACCCTCCAGGATATAATTCAGGCTCTTTCCAAAACGGGGATTGAAGTTGCCGCTCAAGGGCGCTAAATCATCTCCTGTCAGAACATTGCAAGGCCAGGTGGTGTCGGATACCTGCCTAGCCTTTTTCTCTGTCCAAACACCTCAGTGCACGGTTCTCCCCGTGCTTCCCTGTGACGAAACTGAGAAAAACACTCGCGGGTGGCAGTTCAGAGAGTAAAAGCTATGACCAGCCCCCCTGGTGACTTGGGGGTGAACCGGAGCCGACTTCGCGCACATCACTGAGTACATTCGTCCCAGGGACGACACAGCGCTGCGCGCCACCGAACCGACCTCCGCTGCCGCCTTCTTGCCCGTGGCTGACGCCAGAATACCTTGACAGGTGTTTTCCGACTCAACCACCATGTCTTGCTGTAATAGAAAACACTATGAAGCAGCAAGGTGGTGAATCGCACGTATGGCAATTGTCGAAGTCGCACCGAATGAATCCATTGACAGCGCGCTGCGGCGCTTCAAGCGGCTTGTGCAGCGAGAAGGGATTATTGCCGACGTCAAGCGGCACCGGTTTTACATCCCACCCGGAGAAAGACGGCGGCTCAAATCTGAGCTTGCTCGCAAACGACAACGCTCCAACATGCGCAAGCGCCGGATGGAGTGAAGCTGACAGCCGTCTGAGTCAAATCGAATCATTCTCTAGCTGCACTTGTCAGTGGCCAGGAATTGCTTGAAACCTTACAAGCTCCCTAGCCAACCAGTTTTTACCCTTGTGTAGGCCCGTGAGTTGGAAACGTACTAGGGTAAACCGAGGAAGGTTACTTGGGAGCTAACTTTTTGCGGATCGGCCCACCCTGGCAAAGCAACCTAGTTACAAGGGAAACCTTCCCAGGCTTTTCCATTGCTTAGGGCTGCCACGCTGTCCTCACATGTGTAACCTGCGCTCAAGCTAACAACCGGTTTTTTCTCTACCGGGCAGCATTGGCAATTTTGGGCAGCGCCTGCAATACGGTGTCACCCACGATCTTCAGGCTGCGTGGGCTGAGCTTGTCTAAGGTATCCCGCGCCGTGTGCCAGTAGGCGTTTTCAGGGCCGCCGGGCCCAAAGTTGACCTCATCCGTACCGTAGGTGAAGTCAATCAGGTCCACGGCCGGAATCCCAGCCTTGAGAAACGGAATGTGGTCATCAGCGATCACATGGGTTGTTCTAGGAAAGTGAGCGCCATAGCCAAGTTCGTGTGCAGTGTCGTGGAGGATGTCTGCCAGCCAAGCTGAGGACTGATACTCCTTGGGGATGGACAAGTCAGCATCTCCCACCATGTCAAGCAAAATCATAGCTTTGACCCGCTTTGCCTGACCGGTTGCCTGAAGACGCTCCACAAAGTACCGGGAGCCGTAAGTGTTGTCATCACCCTGCCACTCGACAATAGCTTCTTCACCATCGAAGAACACAAACTGTATCGTGTGAGGAAAGCCACGTTCTTCTGGCGACATAGTTGCCAATACCCGC
>JGI24185J35167_1001148_pt1 | contig 11974 bp, 9 predicted proteins | sample YNPBryunderm2012_FD_35167 | JGI IMG/M metagenome (IMG submission 35167) | reverse complement strand
TTTCATTTTTATTTTTTGTCTTTTTGCCTTATTACTTTTCTTTTTTCAACCCAAGTATCAATTTCTTTCCTCTTAAATCTCCACTGTCTACCAACCTTATAAGCAGGAATTTTACCAGCTTGCGCCATCTTATAAATTGAAGATGTGCTCATCTGTAAATATTCTGCTATCTGTTCAAGAGTTAACCATTTATCCATGTTTAATTCACTTTGCTTATTCTTATTAACCATTGTTAATTTATAGTAATAAATGATAAGATAAGAGTCAAGTAGTTTTTTCTTTCAGGTTAAAAGATGGTATCCAGGATAGCGAGGGTAGTACTGAGTCATAGGCGAGGAGGGCTAGCGAGCCACCAGTTGTAAGCAAGAACTTGAAGGATATTTAAGAGGTTAGCATTTGTAAAATATAACTATAATTAATAATACAAATATACATCGAATTATTTTGAGCTAAAAAAAGCGGTTCGTTGACTTTTTTTGAAATATAATTTAGCATTTTCACAAAGTAATAAGTTATTAAACAAGAATGGGTGATGGGCAATATAAAATTTATTTTTCCAATAAATGAGGTAACAATATGGGAATCTTTTGGCTATTATTGTTAGCGTTTTTTCTAATTATCTGGCTAATAAGTAAAAAACATAAAAAGAGTGATAAGGAAGTAGAACCTTTAATAACTGTTAAAACTAATTTTCAAACCGGAAGAAGTTTCCAAAATCCTGATACAGGAGATGTAAAACCTAATGGCGATGGGGGCTGGATAATAAATCCAAAAAGCACATTTCCTTTGACGATTTATGGTATCAATGAGAAAGATGCAAATGAGCTAAAACTTTTACTGGAAGATGGATATAGTAAAAATGCCTATGATATATTACCTAAGCTTGTTCCATTTATTGCCGTCAAGAACTTAAGGTGTAGAGAAATTGAGGAATATATTAAAAAATTTAAGCCTATTTATCTTAATAAAATAGAAGAATTAAAAAAGGCTTCGGTTGAATGGCCTACTCTTTCTGATAGTGATAAAGAAGACTTATTGTATAGTTTTCATCAAGCTGCGATTAATTCATTAGACATTCGGCCTAATTGTAATTTGATATATCTATTTGAATATGAGCCAAGCGACTTTTCTATCGATGATGCGTTATTACAACGATACGAATATGATTTGCTACAATTTTACCTATCTTATGCAGATAGAGTTGATAAAGTCTATATAATTCCGGCTGATCATTATTATCGTAAAAAGTTTGAACGCCTTGTTGAAAAGAAATTGGCTATTCAAGGCACTCAAATTCCTTTTAATTTGATATTAAACTCTTTAACTCTGAAAGAATTAAATGAGATTATAACAGATTTAAATATAAAACCATTTACTAGAAAGAATAAGGCCGTAGAATATTTGCTTTCTCTTCCTGATATACAAGAGAGGTTAAAAAGAAAAATAGCTTTTAGAGAACTATTCAAATTATGTACCTTGCCTGAAGAGTTTGCTAATATAAAACTTGAAGATATATCTAAAGCCTGGAAATTTATTACAGAAGTGGCAATACTTTTGGCTGAAACTTATATAAACAGGGGAATCGCAAAAAGAGATTATCTTGATAGAAAAGATTACATAGATTTTGTAGAAAGCTGGGAAATAATGACAGTTGGAGATGACGCCTGCCCATATTGTAAGAGGCTTGCGTCGAAAGATTATCCTAAAAATGTTTATCCAAAAGTTCCCCTACATATAGGATGCAGGTGCTATGTTACATATAAATCAAAGTAGCCCTATTACGCTTTAAAGAACAAATAAAATGGTTTATCTTGTTTTAAACATTAATTTAAGATGAAAATGAGGCGTTATATAAAATGAGTAAATGAGATGCTCCCCATCCTTTGGACAATCAAGAGGCTTGTTTAAGGTGCATTTTTGCCATCCCTCTTTAACCATTTTAACCATTTAAATTACCCAGCTCAACAAACTTTTTGCTGGCTGTATGTCCAAGATATACCTTGTAGGGCGCGTGGTATCCCAAGCCCTGATGTAGCCCCTCCGCCTTGTAAAACCGATAATACACTTCCAGACTTTGCCTGGCTTCACTACCGGTCTGATACTCATGAAGATATACTTCCCTCTCTTAAACCGTCCGACACAACCTTAAAGTGATTATTTTATGATTCACTACTCGTCACTACTCGGCGAACAGGGCGGGCGGCTGCATTTTCGGCAGCCGTCCAAAGAGCTTCTTATAAAGCTCAGAATAAGCATCCTTGCCGCCCAGCAGACTGGCCGTAAGCGGGCAAACCTTTCGGGCCAGGGCTGACATCCCAGCGCTCACCTGCCTTATTTCCCACTGAGCGGTGGCGTCTTCTCTTAGCCGAGACAGATGATAAAGCTCGCGCACGCTGGCTTTTACCAGCACCCGGCGGCGGTGGGCATTGGTCAGGATGTAATCGGCGGCCGGGCCGACCTTTTCTTTAAGAAGCTTATAGGTTTTATCAGTTTTTCTAATTACTTCCATAAACTTCTTCTGCTCTTTGATTTCTTTAATTGAAGGTGGCACGGTAACGCCAAGTTCCGGGTCATAGGGCTCCACCAGCAAAGTCATCATCCGGTGCCGTTTGAGCTGGGCAAAGCAGGAAGCCGAAACAATCAGGTCGTAAGTCAGGTAGGCCAGCTCAAATTCCCGCGGCGGCGAGTCATAAAATTCCATGTGCTCAAAAACTCTTTTGACCAGCTCCAGCTTTTTCTTCCTGGACCAGCGTTTAACTTCTTTTAAAGCATCTTTGAAGGAAATGCCGGCCACGGAGAAAAGCAGCCCGGCGATTATGAGCTCATCACCGTTTTCCGAATATTCAACCAACCTGATTTCTTCCGATTTCCCCTTCTTTCCCGCCTTCTTCTCTGGCTTATTCTTATTCATGAAGGCCAGCGCCTGCTCTTTGACTTTATCCATCATCTCCGCTTCATACGGCGAAGGGTCAGTGAAAAGGATGATAGATGGCGCCACCTTCTTGGCTAAATCGTGCAGGTAGCGGACCAGTTCCTGGATTTCAGCGTTCTTTTTGGCGGCAAAACGGCGAATCATCAGCTCCAGGTTTCGGGCGTTGACGGTCATCCCGAGCTGACCTTTAGTAGCCAGACTGACCACATAGCGGGCATCTTCTTTGGCCCAGCCGTCAAGAATGGGGTGATTCTTTGGGTTGGCGGCCTGCCGGGCGTATTTTTTGAAGACATGCTCGCGGAGTCTTTCACAAAAATAGCGGTAAGCCTGGTTCTGAATTTCTATGGTTTCGGAAAAAATGCCTTCCAGGCCGGCGCTTTTGATTTCCTCAGGCAGAACATAATCACCGTCCAGGGTGATGTAGCGCTGGGATTTTTCGGTGTAGGAACAGAGCCGAAAATGCTCCACTTCCTCAATGGCCAGCCGGCTCAGGCCAATCAGGTCAAAATTAAACACCGCATGCTCGGCTACTGAATGGTGCCCCATTTTGAAGATGATGTTCTGGTTGGAACGTCTGGCTCTTTCCACCTCGGCTCTGGCAATGGCTCTTAGCTCATTAACCGGACGCGGGTCGCGAGAAATCCGGGCATAAGCGGCCGAAAGAGTCTCCGGAGTAACATCCTGCCTTTCTGGCTCATGCTTCTTTAATTCTTCAATGACTTCTGAATCAAAATTGTATCCAGCGAGTATGACTTTCATGCCTTTAAGATAAAAGGAGCCCGCCAAATTGTCAATGTAAAAACGGGAGACACAATACTCGTTTCCCAATTTTTCCCATACAAAAATGGGGACATCCTACAATTTTCCTATTTTTTTATTTTGTTACCCAGGACTGCTGGTATAAAATTTATCTAAGAGGCAAACATGGAAAACCGCAACAAAGAAATCGCCAAACTTTTCTACCGCATTGCCGACGCCCTGGAAATCAAGGGCGAAACCGGTTTTAAGGTCATCGCCTATCAGAAAGCCGCCCGGGTGCTGGAAGACCTGACCCAGGACGTAGCCGAACTCGTAGCTTCCGGCAANCTGGCTGATATCCCNGGCATCGGCAAAGGCATGGCCGAAAAAATTGAAGANTACCTCAAGACCGGCAAAATCAAGCGCTACGAAGAAGTTATGAAGGATGTGCCTGAAGGTCTGCTCCAGCTTCTGGAAATCCCTGGCCTCGGCGGCAAGACCATCCACCTGATGCACAAGGAGCTCAAGGTCCAGAACCTGGAGGACCTCAAGAGGGTCATTGAAGACGGCAGTCTGGAAAAGCTTTACGGCATGGGCAAGAAAAAGGTTGAGAACATAAAAAAAGGCATTGAACTCTTTGAGCATGCCCAGGAAAGAATGCCCATCTACGAAGCCATGACCATCGCCGAAGAGGTCATTGAATACCTAAAAGGTGCTCCCGGCATAAGTCACATTTCCACCGCTGGCTCCCTCCGCCGCATGAAAGAAACGGTCGGTGACATTGACATCCTGGCCACCGGAAAAGACGGCCAGAAAATCATCCAATACTTCGTCAAGCATCCCAAGACCATCCAGGTTCTGGCAGAAGGGGAAACGAAAGGTTCCATACTCTTGGAAACCGAACTCGGTGAGCGCCAGGTTGACCTGCGGATCGTGGAGGAAGATTCCTACGGCGCTGCCCTTCAGTATTTCACCGGCTCCAAAGCCCACAACATCAAGCTGCGCGGCCTGGCCAAAGACAAGGGCCTGAAAATCTCGGAATACGGGGTTTTCCGCGGNGAGAAAAAAATCGCCGGCAAAACGGAAGAAGAAGTTTATGGAGTTTTCGGCCTGCCTGTCTTCCCACCTGAAATGCGCGAAGACCGGGGGGAAATTGAGCTGGCTCTCCAAGGAAAGCTGCCGCCAATAATAGAGCCTAAAGACATTAAAGGCGACCTCCACGTCCATTCCAACTGGAGCGACGGAGTGCTGACGCTGGAAGAGCTGGTGGAGCATGNNCAGAAGCTCGGCTATAGCTACCTCGCTGTCTGTGACCATTCTCAGGCCGCCAAATACGCCCACGGCTTGAGCCCCGAACGCCTGGAAGAACAGATTAAAGAAATTGATAAAATCAACAAAAAGCTGAAAAACTTCAGGCTGCTTAAAGGCATTGAAGTGGACATCCTGGCCGATGGCTCCATTGACTTGCCCGAGGCCCTCCTCAAGAAGCTGGATATCGTGGTGGCTTCTATTCACTCTGGCTTTAAGAAAAACGTCACCGAGCGCATCATCTCGGCCCTTAAACATCCGCTGGTGGACATCATCGGTCACCCGACCGGNCGTCTNATTTCCGGCCGCGAAGGCTACGAGGTGAACATNGATAAGGTCATTGANGCCGCAGCCGAATACGGAAAAATTCTGGAACTCAACGCCTACTACGACCGTCTGGACCTGGATGAGTTCAACTTAAAGAAAGCTAAGGAAAAAGGCGTGCTAATTGCCATCGGTACCGATACTCACTACGCCCACGGTTTCGCTATGATGCGCTTCGGCCTGGGCATCGCCCGCCGGGCCTGGCTCACTAAAGAAGACGTCATCAACACGTTGCCCCTGGATAAACTCCTCAATTTGCTGGGAAATTTGTGATAATGTCGGGGTAAGGGCAAATAATAAATTGCCGTAAATATATAACTTTTCTATTTGCTTATTTAATCCTAACTTAAAAAGAATACATATCCGGCAGAATCCTGTAAGATTGAGGCTAACCAGGACAAAATTCAGAATAACATATAAAATTATAATTTCTTTGATATTATTGATAGAAAAACCCAGGTAATTATGTGCTGCTATAAAAAGGCCTTAAAAAGAATAATATCATTACGAATAATGGATGTGGCTTTTTCATGAAGTACGAAAAAAAAAGAATCAAAAACTCTGTTGTCAGGGTGTTATTAATAATTTTGGGATTAATCTCGCTGGGAATGGGAGTACTGGGCATTTTTTTGCCCCTGCTGCCTACCACACCATTTATGCTACTCAGTGCTTTCCTCTTTATCCGAAGTTCTGATAAGCTTTACCAGTGGCTGATAAACCATCGCCTTTTCGGGAAATATATACACGATTATCTGGAAAAGCGTACCATCCCCAGGCGGGTAAAGTGGTTTACTCTTGCCTTATTATGGATAACTATAATTATGACCATAACCACACTCCAGTTAAAAGAACCTGGAAGGGGGCTACTTCTGCTTATAGCTGCTGGCGTTACCTTTCATGTGCTTAAGCTGCGCAATAGTTAGCTTTGGCCGGTTTAGTGCGCTATTGTTAAATCCAGAATCACCAAAATCTCTTGGCAGCAGTGCTTGTTAAAATTAATTATTGAGTTTATTAAACCCTTCAATAGGCTTGTAAAATTATATTGCAACCGGCAGCCAGACATTAACGTCTAAAAGGTGAAGTCTAAAATGACTGACCAAAATATCTTAAGGAGGATAAAATGGAAATCAGCTGGTCAAACCCTTTAATAGTCATCCTGTGGGTGTTTGGCTGGGCCGCCTTCGCCCTGATTATCATTCTGATCAACCACAAGAAAAAGCAGAAAGTCCTGGACATGATTCACAAGGAAAGAATGGCTGCCATAGAAAAAGGACTTCCTTACCCGGAATGGCCTGAGTATGATGTTAATGGCGAGATAAAAGCCAAAGAAAATCCAAGAGGTTCCCTGGGTGCAGGAGTCATCCTGATGATGATTGGAATAGGCATTAGTCTGACTTTCTATCTCTGGCCTGAACTAAGAATGGCCTGGCCGGTGGGCTTAATCATCATTTTCACCGGGATTGGGGTTATAATTTCCTATTTTCTGACCAGGGAAAAAGAAAAAAGGGGTTGAAAAGAAAAGGTCTGGTTGATGGAAGATGAAAGGTTAGTAACCAGTTTTCTGGATGATAATGACCTGACGGCTTTTTCTCTACTGGTGGAACGCTATCAACAGAAGGTGTTTCGCCTGGTTTGTTCAGTCCTAGGTCCATTTTCAGCCGCAGAGGCTGAAGATGTCACCCAGGAAATTTTCTTAAAAGTTTTTCAAAAAATGAAAACTTATAAAGGAGGCGCCAGCTTTCGAACCTGGCTCTACCGGTTAGCCTACAACACAGCTTTAGATTGGAGAAGGAAAAGAAAAGAGAGTCGCGTTTTTCAGGGAACCTTGAACAGCAGGGCACCGGAAGACACAGAAATATCGCATCATCTTGATGAAANTGACCCAATGGAAGGCTATTTAACTGAGGAACGGAAATTGCTGGTGACTGAGGCTATTGAGCAGCTGCCAGAACTTTATCGAACTATGATTTATATGTATTACTGGCTGGAAACACCGGTAGAAGAAATGGCCGAGGAGCTGGGCTTACCAGAAGGAACGGTAAAATCTTATCTTTTTAGAGCCAGAGAATATCTGAGACAAATCTTGGAGAAAAAGCTCAGTTTCAGTTTGACCAAAGTACTAAATTTGGGCGGGAGCAAGCCATGAAAACAAATTATGACCCCCTTGACCTTATTCTTAAAAAATCTCTTTCTGGTTATAAGGTCCCCGCGCTAAAAAGAAATCTGTCAGAGGCAGTTATAGAAAAGGCCAGAAAGAAGAAAAGACGGGCCCTGGGGTCAATGTGGACTAATCTCGTCCGGCTGGCTTTCTACTGGAGTTGCGTTCTGCTGTTCACCATACTGGTTTTTTCTGGCGTTCCTGATACGGCCATGGCTCGTAATCTGGCCTATATCATGACTCCCCTACTGGTGTTCTTGCCGGCAGCAATTCCGAAGCTGCTCCGATTTCTGACCAGACTGTAAAAAAGAATCAATTTTTTAAGCTAAATTTAATTTTTCGTTATTTGTTCTTTTTCTTTGATTATTTTTTAAAACAAATGATTGCTTAAAAAAAGCCGACCTGAATGCTCCTTCAGATAAACATATAACATCCAGGCTGACTGCCTGCTGATTGTCGGCACTTCGGGCGTGGTCTACCCGGCAGCTATGATTCCTCAGATAGCCAGAGCCAACCAGGCTCAGATTATTGAAATTAACACTGAGCCTTCTGAGTACACGGACTCTTTATCATCTATCTTCATTCAATCACCGGCTTCCGTTGCTCTGACAGCCATGGAAAGGGCCATCAGCCCGGGCGGACAGCCCAGGGAAAAAAGTTAAATAAAAAGCCTTAATTAGTTAAAAGCCAATCCTCCGCTTTCTTTACCGTTTGTTAATTTCCGTGCCGACAGTCTTTTCAAAAAGTTATTGACGGGTGGGCAGCGGCAGTAAAAGACTAACTGACCGCGGCAGGAATCAATTCCGATAGATTGCAGACAACCGGTCAGTACGCCAGCGTGGGGCGGTGAACAATAGTAATTTCTAAGCTAACAACTCCGCCGAAACGGGACGCGCCCAGAACGGCTGATTGGAGCTGGCGAAACAATAAATTTATGGGCTAAAAAGTTAAAAGCTCAATGAATATGAAAAATTTGCCTACTCAGCTGTTTCTTGAGTTAATTCAGCCAGAAAACATCTCCGGTCTCAATTGATTATCAACTGCTCCTGTTGTATAAATCAGCGATGGAGAAATCATTATGAAAAATAAGTGCGGACTTCTTAGTTTAATAATTGGAATAATTGGCTGCCTGGCCCTTCCACTTACGCTTCTCTCGGGCTCAAGCAAACAAGCCTATGACCCGATAGCGGCTCTGGAAAAATACAACGTGGTCTGGGATTCACCGAGCAAAGACGCCTGGGGAACCATGCCGGCCGGAAACGGCGACCTCAGCCTGAACGTCTGGATGGAAGAAAGCGGTGACCTGCTTTTTTACCTCGGCAAAACCGATTTCTGGGACGATAACTGCCGGTTGCTCAAGCTTGGTCGGGTCAGGGTGCGGCTCAGCCCCAACCCGCTTCTTAAATCAAAGGTCTTCAAGCAAACCCTCAAGCTGAGCGAAGCAGCGGTTGAAATCAACTGTGGCCAGGGCCAGGATGAGGTTGACCTCAAAGTGTGGGCGGACGCCAACCATCCTGTAATTCACGTGACCGTTAAGAGTAAAAAGCCGGTTGAAGCCACTGCCACCGTGGAACTCTGGCGAACCGAGCCGTACGAGCTTCCGACCATTGAAGTGAGCGATGTCCATTTTGACCATTACGTCCCCGGCAACAAGCACTTCCCCACCATAGTTGAGCCAGACACGGTGCTTACTGGCCTTAAAGACCGCATCGGCTGGTATCATCACAACCGGAAATCTGTGGGCCCGGCTCTGGCAGCCAAACTCCAAGACATGGAAGGCTTCAAGCAGGAAGACCCCATTCTTCACCGGACTTTTGGCGCGGTCATCACGGCCGAGCGGGCAGAAAAAATTGACGACCTGAACCTACGTTCACCGGCGGCCACCTCGCACCTTTTTAGCATTTATGTCCTGACCAAACATCCATCATCGCCGGACGAATGGTTAAAGTCTGTTGAGGGGCTGATCGCAGCCACGGAAAAAATCTCCTTCCAGACCAGGCTTCAGGCCCATCGTCAGTGGTGGGAGCAGTTCCGGCGCCGGAGCTGGATTGACATTCATTCCACCAGCCCGAGCGACGACACCTACATCGTAAGCCGGGCCTACGTCCTGCAGAGGTTTATCAATGCCTGTGCCGGGCGCGGCCAGTATCCAATCAAGTTTAACGGCTCAATCTTCACGGTGCCCAACCCGGGAAGCCCGGGCGATGCCGATTACCGGCGCTGGGGTCCCGGCTACTGGTGGCAGAACACCCGCCTTCCCTACGTAAGTATGTGCACCTCAGGCGACTTTGACCTGAGGGAGCCTCTCTACCGGATGTACTGCGGTGATGTTCTGGAAATGGCTAAGTACCGCACACGGCATTATTTCGGACACGAGGGCGCTTACTTCAACGAGTGCGTTTACTTCTGGGGCGCAGCCTTTAACGAATCTTACGGCTGGACACCGCGGGAGAAACGCACGGTGGTGGAAAACGAAAGCCGCTGGCACCGCTGGGAATGGCAGGGCGGGATTGAGTTGCTTTATATGATGCTCGACCACTATGAGCATACACTGGACGAAAAACTGCTCAAGGAGCGGTTGCTGCCGCTGGCTCATGAAGTGCTCACTTTTTACGACCAGCACTACAAGGTTGACGAGCGCGGAAAAATTATCATGGAGCCGGCTCAGGCGCTGGAGACCTGGTGGGACTGCCGCAACCCGATGCCGGAAATTGCCGGCATTCTGGCCGTGACTGAAAGACTTCTGGAGCTGGCTGGCAATAAGGTCAGCGCCGAAGAAAAAGCCCTGTGGCAGAGAATGCACAACAAGATGCCGGAACTTCCCACCCGGGTGGTTGATGGCCTCAGGATGCTGGCTCCGGCTGAGCGCTTTGCGGACAAGCACAACATTGAAAACCCGGAGCTTTATGCCGTATTTCCCTACCGGCGAATTGCCATCGGCCGGCCGGGAATTGAGCTGGGCATTGAAGCCCTCAAGCGGCGCGAAGACCGCGGCAATTTTGGCTGGCGGCAGGACGATATTTTTATGGCTTACCTGGGCCTGACCGAACAGGCCCGAGAATACGTGGTCGGGCGGGCCCGCAAATGGCACGAAGGCTCGCGCTTTCCAGCCTTCTGGGGACCAAACTACGACTGGATTCCCGACCAGGACCACGGCGGGGTGCTGCTGAAGGCGGTTCAGGCTATGTTGATTCAGACCGACGGCCGCAAGATTTTTTTGCTTCCAGCCTGGCCCCGGGACTGGGATGTGGATTTTAAGGTCCACGCACCTTACCGCACGGTGATTGAAGGACAGGTGCGCCACGGTCAGATTACCCAGCTCAAAGTGACCCCACCATCGCGTGAGAAAGATATTGAAATAATAAAATTTCAGCTATAAATATCAATCATGCAAAGGAGCTATCCACTTCAAGTTAAAAAAAAATCAATAAGGTAGGCATATAATACTAGGGGAAGCATTAATGATCAGCAAATCAGCTTGACTTTCTCATATGCACAAGTAGGATCATGAAAAACACTAAACGGATAATTCGAACATAAGCTCGATCAAGTAATTCTTTTTATTAATCAAAATTTCGATGGGAATAATCCTAAAATTTACTATTCTAAATTTCTTTTTTCAGCTTCCTCATCTTCTCTTTTGGCCTCATTTTCATAATCTTCAGCAACTTTTTTTATTATAGCACTTGTTCTTGTAAATCGATTAGCCAAACTATCCGCGAAATTTTTNTATAGTTCTGCCAAGATGCGTTCCTGTCTTCCGCCCTCAAAAGGCGTTTTGCTCACAACTCCTCTTTTGTTATATATCCCGATACTAAAGCCAATTTCTAATTCTTTACTTCTTATATCCTCTATTATTTTACATACTTCTTCAGGAGGCCAATTTCCGGCTTTATCCGATTTTGCATGTGCTAATACCCGACCTATATGTCGATCGCAACCTTCCAACCTATCCATTTTCTTACATAATTCTCTTGCCTTATTTACCCAACCTTTTAATTTCTCATAATCTATCTTGCCATTAGAATCACTTCCAGGCACGATGTCCCAACTATTAAGCAATTTAAATGCAAGCCGTGCTCTTTGGCGCTTCAACTCTTCAAGTAATTCTTCGCCCTCTTCTGGGATATCATTACTTTTAGGCTTATAAAGATACTTAATCACTTCAGCAAAAAAAGCAGGATTTTCTGACAATTCTTGATGCAGCCCTATAGGGGGTCTACTACTGCCAACACTTGCAAGAATGGGTAAATATAGCCATTCAAACTTAGCAATTATATTTCTATCTATTTCATTAGATTGATCAAGAACCTTAAAGAGTTCTTGTATATCCCAAGCAGAGACTATATTAAAATTATCTATGCTTCTTTCTAAAACAGCCTTTCCAAGTAACTCAACTATAAATTTTGGCGGGATTTCATTTTTAAACATAGCAGCTGTATTTAAGGCAGTAAAATATCGTCTAACTTTAATTAATTGCTCTAATGCATAGAGTTTATCTTCTATAGTTATAT
>JGI24185J35167_1001142_pt1 | contig 12012 bp, 13 predicted proteins | sample YNPBryunderm2012_FD_35167 | JGI IMG/M metagenome (IMG submission 35167) | reverse complement strand
CGGTGCCGCAGGCTTTGCACCGCACCTGCGCGGGAACCGTTTCCCACTGCAGGGAAGCCTCCGACAGGGGGGTATCCTGCTTCAGGATGTCGAAGGCGAAAAGGAGGGCGTCGGGCACGACCTGGCGCAGCTCACCGATGCGAAGATGTATCTGATCAACCTTCCCGCCTCCATTCGCCTGAACAACCTCATGGGTGGCACGCACGATGGCGTCGGCTATTGAAAACTCATGCATCCCCTTCGCCTTTCTTCAGGTCTAGCAGGATATAGCATACCACATCGTCTACCGCTTTTGCGACCTCGTCGGACAGGCACTCGCCCTCGCCAAAATCTCTGCCCTCGACGCCGTAGAGCACCAGTTTCCTGGGGAGCCGGTGCAGCGTATGTGCCAGGGCAAGGATTTCGTTCAAGCCCATCGCGTGCGTCGAAGAGAAGCGCATGTTTGCGGGAAGGGTTTGCGTCGAGGCGTCGAAGCGCATCACCTCGCCGGCTGCCCGCCCCGAGCGCATGGCGTCAATCACGATGACCCGACTGTAGCCCTGCCAGATGTCCAGTAACATCGTCAGGTCGCCGGGGCACTCTACCACCTCCACGTCCTGCGGCACAAGCAGGCGGAGGCGTCGAACGACGGCTATCCCCGCGCCGTCATCCCGACGATACGGGTTGCCAATACCGATGACAACGGTCGTTGCCATCGCACCCTCCGAATCCAACGCGGCGGTTCCCGNGGGGCGCACCTAATCCCATTNTACCTGCATCTTGAGAAAGTGCGTGGCGCAGGAGATACACGGGTCGTAATTGCGTATTGCCTGTTCGCATCGCCACTGCAGCTGCTCCATGGGCAGGTCGGCGTGTGCCTTCACCAGACTCCACAGGTCTGCCTCGATGCTTTTCTGGTTCTGAGCGGTAGGTGGTACGATTTTCGCATCCAGAATGGTGCCGTATTCGTCGACGCGGTATCGGTGGTAGAGGATGCCTCGTGGAGCCTCGGTGCAGCCGTGACCTGTCGCCGCGTAAGGACGCACCTCCACGGCGGGCTTATCGGGCATGGAGTAGTTGGCGATAATGCGCAACGCTTCATCGCAGGCGTAGAGAGTTTCGATGGAGCGCACGACCACGCCTTGGAATGGGTTTCGGCAGGGCGCGGTGACACCTACCTCCTTCGCCACATCCTGCGCCAGTGGAGAGAGCTTGTCGAAGTTCAGATTGAATCGCGCCAGCGGTCCCACCATGTATGCGCCGCGACGGGCGATGCGTGCGTGCAGGGCGTTGGAATAGGGCACGTGGTCTTCCACAATGTGCGCCTCAAACTCATCGATGGCGATATCCAGCCCCTTGTTCGAGACCAGTCTCCCTTCGTTAAACGGATATTCCGCCGGGTGGCGCAGAGCGACAAATTCGTAGTCCTGCTCGAACTCGGGGGTGGGCAGGCTTGCCGTCCACTTCACCAGTTGTATGGAGGCGTCGCGCGCCCATTTCAGGTGTTCCTCTATCTCCTGCAGGTCGCGTCGGCGGGGCACCTTGTAGAAGCCTCCCACCCTGACGTTAATCGGATGAACCTCCCTGCCGCCGATAAGGGTCACCAGGTCGTTTCCCACCTTTTTCAGCTTCAGTGCGGTTTCCACTATCTGGGGATGGTCACGTGCCATCTGGATGGCGTCTTCGTAGCCCAGAAAATCGGGGGCGTGTAGCATCGCGACATGCAGGACATGGCTTTCAATCCACTCGCCGCAGTATATCAGTCGTCGCAGGTCGCGGATGGGTCCTTCGATCTTGATGCCGAAGGCGTCCTCCATCGCGTGAGCCGCGCTCATCTGGTAGGCGATGGGGCATATCCCGCAGATGCGAGCGGTGATGTCAGGCGCTTCACGGTAGCTTCGCCCGCGAAGAAAGGCTTCGAAGAAGCGGGGAGGTTCAAATATCTTAAAGCGCACCTCCGCGGGCTGTCCGCCCTTGAAGCGGACATACAGGGCGCCTTCACCTTCTACCCGCGCCAGGTAGTCTACCTTCATCGTGTTACCTTTCATGGCTTTCACTCTCTCTTCGGAAGGCTTCGGAATAGGCATTGAATCCCCGGTAGGCACGGATTAGGTCTTCCTCTTTGACGCCGAGCTGTTTCCATCGCTTGCTGAGCGATTGCGTGTTCGGTGTCTCTTTCGGGCCGAAGCAGCCATAGCATCCACGGGAATACGATGGGCATATCGCGCCACATCCCGCGTGGGTGACGGGTCCAAGACAGGGCGTGCCTTTGGCTACCATGACGCACACAATGCCCCGCCGCTTGCACTCGGAGCAGACGCTATGGGGAGCAATGTTCGGCTTGCGCCCGTTCAGGTAAGCGTTGATGACTTCCAGCAGCTGGTATTTGTTCACCGGGCAACCGCGCAGCTCGAAGTCCACGAACACATGGTCATGCACGGGCGTGGATTTGCTCAGCGTCTGGATGTACTGCGGCGTCGCGTACACGATAGAGATGAATTCACGCACATCCTTGAAGTTGCGCAGTGCCTGAATACCGCCGGCGGTCGCACACGCGCCGATGGTAATCAGGAAGCGCGAGACACGCCGTACCTGATGGATGCGTTCCGCGTCGTGCGGCGTGGTGATGGAACCCTCCACGAGCGAGATGTCGTAGGGTCCCTTCACGGTAGCACGGCTGGCTTCCAGAAAGTACGCTATCTCTACTGCCCCCGCGACTTCCAGCAGCTCCTCTTCGCAGTCGAGCAGACTCAGTTGACATCCATCGCAGGAGGCGAACTTCCATACAGCCAGTTTGGGTTTGGTGGTGCGCGCCATCACTATATCTCCCGTCTCTCAAACAGATGTTGTACCCTGTCGTAGCGGAACACGGGTCCGTCCTTGCAGACGAAGTAAGGACCGAACTGGCAGTGTCCGCAGATGCCTGTTCCGCACTTCATGTTGCGCTCCATGGAGATGTAGATTTGCGAGGGCGGAACGCCTCGTCGTTGCAGTTCCAGCACGGTGAACCGCATCATGATTTCCGGGCCGCATACCAGCGCGATCGAGTTGCGGGCGTCAAAGGGCGCGCGNGGTATCAGCGAAGTGACCACCCCCACGTTGCTTCGCCAGCCACCCATCGCGCGNTCGACGGTGATGTGTACTTCCAAATCGAACTGCGAGCGCCATCTTTGCAGTTCGCGCCTGTAGAGGATGTCATTCGGTGTGCGTGTTCCATACAGCAGGACGATTTTCTCGTAACGGTCGCGGTTGGCGAGCANCTGATACAGCGCGGAGCGCAGGGGCGCAAGCCCGATGCCGCCAGCTACAATCACCACGTCTGCGCCCTCCGCCTGCTCAACGGGCCACGGAGTACCGAAGGGACCTCGCACCCCGATGACATCTCCCCGTCTGAGCTTCCCCATCGCCTTCGTCACAGTGCCCACCTCGCGCGTGGTGTGCATGAGGATGCGCGGGTTGGTCGGGTCACTGCTGATAGAGATGGGTATCTCGCCAACGCCGAACACGTAAAGCATGTTGAACTGCCCCGCCTGAAAAGCGAAGCTATCCGACCCCTTTACCGGCTCGAGCTCAAGGGTAAAGGTATCGTGAGTCTCGTGTCTCACTTGCTGAACTCGAAAAGGACTCGGAACCATCGTCACAGAAAAGCCCCCTCTACGTGGTGTGCCTCTCTTTGGTGCTGTAAACGTCCAGCAGCTGCAGGCGCGTTGCCTGAAGCCTCTGAGTAATAACCTCCGCAAAGCGTTTCAGCAGCTCATAGCCCAGGTCGTGGTCTTGCTCGCACTTGCGGCGCAGACACTCACCGTCCATCGCGATAGCCCGGGTAGCCTCTATCGCCCGTGCGTCGAAGTGCCACCGATAAGGTGGAACCAGCCACGACCACCCTAAGATGTCTCCTGAGTTCAATGTTTGGATGGTAATCGTTCCCATGCCTGCGGCATGTATCTCGAGGGCTACTTTACCTTCGCGGATGAGGTAGAATGTATTTGCCTCTTCTCCCTCGCGGAAGATGATGTACCCTTCCTGGAAAACGACATTCGATGCGCAGCCGGTGAGGACTTCCAGATGTCGTTTGTCCAACCCGGCAAAGAAGGGATGTTCGGCAAGGATGGGTTCAAGCGTTCGCATAGCTCTCCTCCTTTGGTGATGACTGGGCAGCTTTGCCCTCCTCGCTTCGCCGCAAGACCCGCACCTCTTCGGTGATATCTATGCCAACAGGGCACCAGGTAATGCACCGTCCACATCCCACGCAACCGATCACGCCAAACTGGTCCTGCCACGATGCCAGCTTGTGCGTTATCCACTGGCGGTAGCGCGAGGCTTCAGAAACCCGCACAGGACTGCCGTGAATGTAAGAGAAGTCCACGTGGAAGCAGGAATCCCACTTGCGCCACCGTTCGGCAACGGTTCCCTGCAGATTGGTCACGTCCTCTACCGTATGGCAGAAACAGGTCGGGCAAACCATCGTGCAGTTCGAGCAGGTCAGACAGCGTTTCGCTACATCTTCCCAGTGAGGGCTNTCCAGATGGCGGTAGAGCAGGTCTTTGATGTTCGTGGTGTCCACGCGCTTGACAATGCGCCTAGCGGCGTTCTCTACCACCTGCTGCGCTTGCTGCCAGTGCCTTGCGGTGGCGGGCTGAACAGGCACACCGTCCAGCACCGCCAGGCCCTGTTCCGTGCCGACCTCTATCANGAAAAAGTGTTCTTTGCTGTCTATCACTTCGGTCAGCGCGAGATCGAAACCGTCCCGCGCACGGGGACCCGTTCCCATGGAAGTACAGAAGCAGGTCGCTGCAGGATGGGTGCAGTGGACGGTTATCAGCAAAGTGTTCTCGCGCCTGCGTGCGTANAAGTCGTCGCGGTGCTCCTCGCCGAGAAACACTTTATCCTGTATGGCTATTGCCGCCAGCTCGCAGGCACGTACACCGAGAAAGGCATAACGGGGTGCCTCTTCTTCTTCGGCAATGACCTCGAAACCCCCGTCGCCGTTTCGTTTTGCCTGCCACAGTCGCAGGTTCGGGGGATACAGATAGCGTTTCCACGACTGGGGTCCCACGGCGTAACCGAAGAAAGTCTTTTCCGCACGCCTTTTGACACGGTAAACTGCGGCTCGTTGCTCATCGGTCAAACCGATGGGCAGGTCGTCGGCGGACTCTATCGGTTCGAGCACGATAGCGTCATCGCGCAGGGTAGGGGCGATAATCTGGTAACCAAGGCGTTGCAAGCTGTCGAGCAGTTGCTGGAACTCTGCGGCAGGGAGTATCCATCGGTTTTTTGTAACAGCACCCAACTGTGGCATGGAAGATTTCCTCCAGCAGAATAAAATCCTTGTCCGAAAGAATGGACTATCAGTGAAATGCTTTCCTCACTTCAGCGACTTCAATACATAGAATATCATATTTTCAGCGGTTAAGCAAGCTGTGCAAAGTCCTTTTTTCAGGTTGCCCCGCAGAAAACATGCATGATAAAATGATAAAGTATGAAACGACACGGGGAACATATCTCCCAGCTTTCGCCTCCTTCTGCTGTGGCGCTCTGGCACAATAGCGTTTATCGCTCCTACTGGATTGGGGCGTTTGTCTCTTTTCTCGGAAGCTGGATGCAAACAGTGGCGCAGGGATGGGTAGTTTACGACATTACCAACAGCAAACTGCTTCTGGGTCTGTTGGGTTTTGTAGGTTCGCTGCCGACGACGTTGTTCAGCCTGTTTGGTGGAGTGGTCGCCGACCGCATTGAAAAGCGAAGGCTGGTTATCACCACACAGGCACTTTTCGCAATCAACGCTTTGGTGCTGGCTGTGTTGATTCTGAACGGACGGGTGGAGTTCTGGCATATTGCGCTCATCGCTGCGCTGAACGGGATTGTGACCGCGGTGGATGCCCCTGCCCGGCAGGCAATGGTCATGGACTTGGTCGGTGCGCAGTTTGTCACCGTCGGGGTGGCGATGAACTCCGCCGCTTTCAACACCGCGCGTATTTTGGGACCTGCCCTTGCGGGTAAACTCATCGAGATGGTTAACGCAGGATGGTGTTTCATGATCAATGCGGTGAGCTACGTCGGCATTATTATCGCTCTGCTGCGGATACCAGCGACGCCCAGCCGGGGCTCTGTGGACCGCCTCTCTGTGTGGTCGGAGCTGAAAGAAGGGTTGATATACGTCTATCGCGACGGCTTATTGAGAAGCCTGGTGCTTCTGGACTGTGTGTTGAGCATCTTTGCCATGTCTTATACCACGCTAATGCCCGTGTTTGCTCGCGATGTTTTACAGGTGGGCAAACAGGGGCTGGGGAATCTATTTTCAGCCACGGGTGTTGGCGCGCTGATGGGTGCGCTCACTTTGGCGAGGGTAGCGGGCATTGTCCCGCGGGGAAAGGTGGTCATTACGGCGGCAACAGCGCTGTGTATGGGCTTGACGCTGTTTGCGCTGTCGCGCAGTTATCTGCTGTCGCTTGCCTGTCTGGTGTTGGTCGGCGGGTCGGCAGTGAGCACTCTGGGTTCCATCAACGCGCTACTGCAGTCTCTCAGCCCGGAGCATCTGCGGGGTCGCACGATGTCGCTGCATGTGTTTGCGCTGATGGGGCTGGCTCCGTTTGGCAACCTGCTCATGGGCTGGATAGCCTCGCGATGGACAGCCACCACTGCGCTGGTGACGGGTGCTGTCGTGTGTGCGCTGGCAGTGGGCTTCACCGCGGCACGCCGCGACGTGCGGCAGCTACCAGCGGTGTGATACCGAAATCTGGCAAGCAGGGAAGGGGGCGAAATGGACTACTCGCGTGCAGTCATGTATATGCAGGGATTAAAACGCTTCGGCATCAAGCTGGGCAACGAACGGTTCGAAGCCTTGCTGGAGCGGTTGGGCAATCCCCACCATCAGTTGCGTGTGATCCACGTGGCGGGCACGAACGGTAAGGGGTCTACCTGCACGTTCATCGCCACTATTTTACAGGCGGCAGGGTATAAGGTGGGGTTGTACCTCTCGCCGTATGTGTTCAACCTGCGCGAGCGCATTCAGGTCAACGGCTATATGATCCCCGAGGCGGACTTCGCGAGGCTGGTGACATGGATAAAACCGCACATCGAAGAGCTGGCGCAGACGCCGCTGGGGCAAGTGACGGAGTTCGAGCTGAAGACGGCGGTTGGCTTCAGCTGTTTCGCCGAACAGAGGGTAGACTTTGCAGTAATCGAAGTGGGTTTAGGCGGCAGGCTGGATGCTACCAATGTAGTGCGTCCGCTGGTGAGCGTGATTACGTCCATCGGCTGGGACCACATGGACAGGCTTGGAGACACTCTGGGTAAAATCGCGGCGGAGAAAGCGGGCATCATCAAGCCCTGTGCGCCAGCGGTTACTGGCGTTACCGAGCAAGAGCCACTGGAGGTCATTCGTGAACATGCGCAGCGAGCCGGCGTGCCGCTGACGGAGGTGAAGCCGGAGCGAATGGTTGTTCCGCCACCGGTGCGTACCGTCCACTGGCAGGATGAAGGGGTGCATCGGGCGCGACAGAGGGTATCGGTGCGTACGACAGATAGGGTGTATCGGCATCTGAGCCTGCGTCTGCTGGGCAAGCATCAGTGTTCCAACGCGGCGGTCGCCATCGCAGCCATCGAGGCACTGCGGCACGCTTACCGCGTGGAGATACCTGAAAGCGCAATCCGCATCGGGCTGGAACACGCCACTTTACCGGGCAGGATGCAGATAGTCAGGCGTTCACCGACGCTGTTGCTGGACGGGGCCCATAACGTGAGCGCTATCGAGTGCCTGGTTCAAGCCATTCAGGATACCTTCCGCTACCGCAGGTTGATACTGGTCATGGGGATGACCAAAGGGCACGACGCGCAGGCGGTGGTGGATACGCTGGCGCCTCTGGCTTCACACATCATCTTTACGCAACCCAGCGACCCGCGCGGACGTCCCGCAACAGACCTGCCGAAAGCTGCTACGGTGACCTTGCCCCCGTACGACATCGTTCCGTCGGTGCCAGAGGCGGTGGAGCGCGCAATGAGTATGGCGCAGGCAGATGACCTTGTGTGCGTAACAGGCAGTTTTTACGTGGTAGGAGAAGTACCGGTGGAGAAGTGGCGAACCGCTTCTCGCCGAACAGCCCACATAGAGGAGGGAACCATCCATGCAGTTTCAGGAGAAAACGCTGGCGATGTATCGCACTGAAAAGCACTTCACCGGAGTGGTGCTGCTGGTGGCGCTTGCGCTGCTGGCTGGCTGGTGGCTGGGCACGCGGTCGCGCACTGCACCTGTCCCCACTGAGCCCAAACTGCCCACCTTCGAACAGGCTTCCATTCAGCTGAAGACGAGCTCGGAGGCGTTCGCGGCAGTGGCGAGGCAGGCNACCCCTGCAGTGGTGAACATCAGCGCAGCGACCATCATCCCGGGCAGAAGGTCGCCCCTGTTCGATGACCCGCTGTTCCGCTACTTCTTTGGCGATGAAGACATCCCGTTTCGTCAGCCGGAGCGCGTCGTGCGCAGCCTCGGGTCCGGCGTCATTGTGAGCCGCGACGGTTTGATACTTACCAATAACCATGTCGTGGCGGGAGCCAGCCGCATCACGGTGACGCTGGCGGATGGGCGCAGGTTTTCGGACGCCCAGATAGTGGGTACCGACCCGGCGACCGACCTTGCTCTGCTGCGTATTCGCGCCAGTAACTTGCCCGCCATCAAATGGGGCGACTCGCGTGCGCTGGAGGTCGGTGAATGGGTGCTTGCTATCGGCAACCCGTACGGGCTGAGTCAGACGGTGACCGCGGGTATCGTCAGTGCGAAGGGGCGGCGCGATGTGGGCATCTCAGTGTACGAGGACTTCATCCAGACCGACGCGGCGATTAACCCCGGCAACTCGGGCGGCGCGCTGGTAAACATTCGCGGCGANCTGGTGGGCATCAACACCGCCATCCTGTCGCAGAGCGGGGGCAACGTGGGCATCGGGTTCGCCGTACCCAGTCATGAGGCGCGCCGGGTGATGGAGTTGCTCCTGCGCGATGGCAAGGTGTCTCGTGGGTGGTTGGGTATTATCCCTGCTCGCGTGGAAGACGAGACGGTGCAGGGCGTCATTGTCGCCAACCTGTTCCGCAACAGCCCTGCCGACCTTGCCGGACTGGACATTGACGATGTCATTCTGGAGTGTAATGGGAAGAGAGTGTCCTCTCCAGGCGAATTGAAGAACATGATTGCCTCCATGCCCGCTGGTGCAGAGGTTACCCTGCTGATACAGCGCGGCAGCGAGCGAGGAAGGGTTCGCCTGCGCGTCGCCGACCATCCTATCGACCGCTTCGGGCGACCCGTGCCGGGGATTTAAAANATCCTGTTCGAAATACCGATTCGGGTGAAACCTGCAGGTTGCGCCAATCGTCTGAGTATTTTGCCAGTGCCCAGCCGCTGCTGGCTGAAAGGAGGTTGGGATGCGATGGCAGAGACGCTGGCGCGTCACAGGCGGCCCCGACACGCAGAGCCAGCCCAGCCCCGGATGGTAGAGAGCCCGAACTGGCTGTTTACCTGTCTGGTNTGTGGAGAGCCGATAACGTTTGACGAGCCGCTGATGACATGGACGCAGGGAAATGAGGTCAAGGTAGCGCACTGTCGCTGTATGCCTTGCCCAACCGGGCGTGCAGAGGAGCATTAAAATGCGAGTGACCGGTCAGCACCCGGAAGTTCGTCGGGTTTTGCGTGCGCTTGTCGAGGACGTTCAGGCAGGAGTGCCCATCCTGCTTGAACGGCGTGAACGCTATGGCGCGATTCTCGGCGACTTCCGGGTGCAGTTCGAAGGTGAGGACGACCTCTTGCATCTATCCATCACGCGCGTAGATGGCGGGCGCGTTTCCCACGAGGACGNGCAGCATATCGCCGACCTCTTCTTTCACGCCGTACCCAAAGGGCTTATCTACTCACGCCCGGCAGAGTATTCTGTACATTATTACGTTGCCCACGACCTGCTGGTCAGGTACCTGATTGAGCCTGCTGAGGCGGACCGCCCCAATCGGGAATCTTGAGCAGTTCTCCATCGCGCAGGGCGGACATGTGCGCTACCACGCCGGGCGCAAGATACCGCACCGCTTCCCAAACGTGAATGCGCGGCAACCTGCCCCTGTTGCAGGCATCCACAAACTCGTGTACGAGATAGGCGTGAGAGCCTCCATGCCCTCCTTTGTCGGCTGCCAGCGGCTCGGGCAGGGGCTCGCCGACCATGCTCAGGTCTACCGGCTCCCAGCCGCTTTTGGTGACCCACTTCGCGCCGGAAACGTCGTTTTCGAAGCTCGCTTCCGCGCCGTAGATGCGGAACCCTTCCCGTCCCACATGACCGACACGGCGGAACTCGCAAATGCGAGCGGTCGCGCCGTTGCTCATGCGAAACAGAGCCACTTCGTTACAGAACGGGTTACCCCAGATGGTGTCCAGACGGTGCCACTCGTCATCGGGATAGATGTATCCCTGCGCGGAGACTTCTGTCATGTGTGCGCCCATGACGCTAATCACCCCGCTGGTGGAGTGGGTGGGGTAATACATGGGTGGGTCTCCGGTCTTATCCCTGCCGAACTGCTCGCCCCAGCGGTTGCGCAGCACCTCGTATAGTCCGTGCGAAATGTCGTGGAAGTATTCGCCCTCAGCGTAAACAAAGCGCCCGAACGCCCCTTCCTGCGCCTTCTGCCGGCAGAAGATGGTTTCTGGTCGGAAGAAGGTGGTTTCGCCCAGGATGTAGAGTTGCCCGGTGCGNCGGACGGTTTCCACCAGACGGTCACACAGTTCCAGGGTCTGCTCGGGTTCACGGGCGTACGCTGGGGGCACCGCGCTGTATACATGCTTGCCCGACTCCATTGCCTGTATCGCCTGTTCCGCGTGCAGCCAGTGCTGTGTGATGATGGCGAGGGCGTCCAGGTCGCTGCGGCAGATTTCGTCCAGCGAGGAGTAGGTTTCGGTGACGCCGAACTCGCGGGCCGCGTGCGCCAGACGCTCGGCGTTCAGGTCGCAGAGAGCGANGCGGTGTACGTCGGGATGGTCACGGAACAACCGGATGAAATGCCTGCCGAACTGTCCTACGCCCACAATGCCAACGCTGATGCTCATCGTGTTCCTCCTGACGGGTGGTTATGGCTAGTTTCGGTTGTGGGTACGGATTCCCTGCCCGACAGGAACCGACGGGCGTGGGCGCGAAAGAGAACTCCACATACAGGAGGCGAAAGCGAAGATGCACGTCAACAAGGTGCTTCAGAAGTTGCGCGAGGGTAAACCGGTGCTGGTGGGCATCGTCTGGACGGTGCCGCACTGGAAGATTGTGGAGATGATGGGTCTTGCAGGCTACGACTGCGTGTGGATCGAGATGGAACATTCGGACTTCACGCTCGAACAGGTCTCGCAGATGATTCTGGCGGCGCGGGCGAAAGGCATCGAGACGCTGGTGCGTATTCCGCGTGGCAGTTACAACGATGTCATCCGTCCGCTGGAGGCGGGGCAACGGGGCTGCTTTTGCCTCACTGCACAGGCGGAGAAGATGCACGTGAGTTTGTACGGATGGCACGGTTTGCCCCCCTGGGCTGGCGCGGCATCGGTGGCAGTGTGGATATCGCCTACGGGACAGCGTTCTCGGACGAATACTACAGGTGGGCGAACCGCGAAATACTGCTGGGCGTGATGATCGAGCGGAAGGAAGCCATAGAGGACATCGACGCGATCGCGGGCACCGAGGGGTTGGACCTGTTGCTGGTAGGTCCCGCCGACCTGTCGCAGAGTTTGGGCGTGCGTGGTGACTTCGCACATCCTCTCCTGCAGGAGGCAATAGCGCGAGTAGCCGATGCGTGCACCCGACACGGCAAGGCGTGGGGTGTTGCGGGCAACGTGCCGCCGCCAAAGGAGCAGTATGCGATGGGTGCGCGCTTTTTCACCGTGGCGCATGAAATGGGTCTGCTGATGGATGGGTTCCGCCAAGCGAAGAGACGTTCGAGAAAGAATTAGTGGGGTAGGGAACCATTGGAGTGCCAGCCTTCGCGTGTGTTCATCTTCCTGCGTGAGCATATCGGTGATGTGGTGAACAG
>JGI24185J35167_1001136_pt1 | contig 12035 bp, 10 predicted proteins | sample YNPBryunderm2012_FD_35167 | JGI IMG/M metagenome (IMG submission 35167) | reverse complement strand
GATGAGCTTCCGGCGCGGCTGGACCGGGATGGCGGGTCTCTGCCCCTCGATGCCGCGAGGCTGGCAGCGCTCCGCGCGCGGCTGAGATCGGTGGGCGTGGCAGCAGGGTTCGATGAGCAGCGGATAGAGGATCTCGTGCACGCTGTGGGTGAGGCTGCGATGAACGCGATCGTGCACGCCGGCGGGGGCGAGGCGAGGATCTTTCACGACGGCGGCAGGACGATGCAGGTCTGGCTGGAAGACCACGGAAGCGGCATCTCGGAGGAGCGGCTGCATCTGGCGACGCTGGAGAGAGGGTTCACCACGGCCGGCAGCTGGGGGCACGGATTCTGGATGATGCTGAAGCTCGCGGACCGCGTCTGGCTGCATACCGGCCAGGACGGCACCACGGTCGTGCTGGAGCAGGAGCGTGAGCGNCCCGCTCCGGACTGGTTCGAGTCGACGGCGTCACTGGACAGGAGCGGGCTCCAGGCCGGGCAGTTCGACAGGACGGAATCCTGAATGGATATCAGACCCGTAAAACACACCGATGAAGACGAGTGGGTGCGCCTGAGGATGGCGCTGTGGCCGGATTCGGACCCCGGGGAGCTCCGGGAAGAGCTTCCGGCGTATCTCGAAGGCGGCGACCGCCGCCTGTTCTGCCTTGTGGCGGAGCGTCCTGACGGGCGGCTGGGAGGGCTGATGGAGCTATCCCTCAGGCTGCAGGCTGAGGGGTGTCTTTCGAGTCCCGTAGCGTATGTGGAGAACTGGTACGTCGACGAAGACCTTCGGCGTCAGGGGCTTGCGCGCAGAATGCTGGAGGCGGCGGCCCGGTGGGCACGATACCGCGGTTGCGCGGAGATCGCCTCGAGCTGTGTTCTGGAGAATGCCACAGCCATCAGGGTTCACGAAGCGCTCGGCTTCGAAGAGGTGGACCGCCTGGTCCACTTCGTCTATGAGCTGCCCGCGGAAGGCTAGGGTGTTCAGGGGCGCCTTCTCCAGGCCAGCTCTTCGGAGAGGTCCAGATACAGCTTGACCGCATCCGGCGGCGTGTTCCAGGGGATGTGGTTTCCGATGCACATCATATATCCGCCGGTCATCTTCGCCGTCTCCACCATCCGTTCCACCATTTTCCGGATGGCTTCCGGCTCCCGTGTCATCAGGATGCGGTTGTCACCCTCCCCGGCGATGAAGCAGTCGGGATGCCGCCGGGCGATGGCGCGATAGTCGGTGTAGGGCTCCGAGATGATCCCGATGGCGCCGCAGGCCATGACGTCGTCCGCGAACGCGTCCATGCACCCGTCGGACATNAAGATGACGTCCTTGCCCGCCGCCCTCACGATGCTCCAGAACTCCTCGTAGCGGGGAAAGATGTGACGGCGCATCCACTCGGGAGAGCAGACCGGACCCCGGGTTGTGACGATGTCGTCGTGACAGACGACGAAGTTCACCGGCAGCCGGGCGAAGACCCGGAACACGCGGCGGTTGATCTCCGCGAACTCCTCCAGGATGCGCTCGAAGCGCTCGTCAAGGCAGATCTCGAGAAACAGCTCCCACCCGAAGGTGAGAAGCGGCCACATGAACATCGTGTTGTAGAAGCCGCAGGAAGCGGAGCTGCCTTCGGGCGCGCGGTCTCCCCATTCGGCGGGGTACAGCGCGCGGTAGAACTGGTAGAGCTTTTCTTCGTCGCGGAAGTCGCGCGACTCCACGACGGGGAGTTCCGTGAAGTCTCCCTGCTCCAGAGGAGAGAAGGCCAGTGCTTCGNTGGCATCGCGGAAGTTCTTGCCCCAGTCCCAGTGCCAGCTGAATCCGGTGCCCCAGCGGACGGCGCGGCGGCCTTCCTGGACCTCTGCGGAGGAGTGGTCGCACCCGTCGAGCTCGGGCCGCGGAACGGGCGTGTCGTCGTCCGGCACCGGCAGATCCAGGAACGGGTAGAGCTCCTTCATACGGAGGCGGCACAGGCGCGGGTGTTCGTAATAGTCGATCCCTGTGATCCAGGTCTCCGCGTCCGGACACGACCAGTGCTCCCAGTGCGGAATCCGGTCAGGGGCCATCCCTTTGAAGGCCATGTATCGCGCGTCCATCATTGCCGGAACCTTTGTCCCCGCATATCGAGGAATCCTTCCTCCTTATACGGGAAGGCGCAGTCTTTGAGGGGGCAGGAATCCTGGGGGCAGCCGCGCAATAAGACCGTATGAGTGTCGCGTCCTCCTCCGGCCCCTGTCCGGCGCAGCCGGGACACTGCCCCGGCCTCCGCGCGAGGGCGATCGTGCTGGGCCTGCTCCTGATCCCCCTGGCAGGCCGCTGGATCTTTGAGGCGGAGATCGTCCGGTATACCTTTCCCACCTGGGCGGCTCCGTTCTACCACGCCGTGTTCATCCTGTTCATGCTGACCGCGGCAACGGCGCTGGCGGGCAGGATCACGCGGCGGCGGCTCCTGACCGGCGCAGAGCTTCTTTGCGTCTACGCGATGGTGTCGGTGGCGTCCGCGATGATGTCCACGGATATGCTGGGCATCCTCGTCACCATCATGGGGTTCCCGGCCTGGTTTGCCACTCCGGAAAACCGCTGGAACGAGCTGTTCCGGGGAAACCTGCCGGAATGGCTGATGGTCCGGGATCAGAAAGCTCTGACGGGCTTTTACGAAGGCGGCGAAAGTTTCTTCCGGCCGGAGGCGCTGCGGGTCTGGCTTGCGCCGTCCGCGTGGTGGATGCTGTATGCCTCCGCTCTGTTCGTGGTCTACGTCTGTCTGGCCAATCTGTTGAGAAGACAGTGGGCGGACGCGGAGCGGCTGACCTTCCCCGTGGTGCAGCTGCCCGTCGCGATGGCCGATGATCCCGGGCGTTTTTTCTCGCACCGCCTGATGTGGCTGGGATTTGCGATCGCCGGCAGCATCACGCTTATGAACGGGCTTCACGTGCTGATCCCGGCTATCCCCGAGCTGCCCGTCAAGCGCCGCCCCTTTGACCTGTTCACTGCGCCGCCCTGGAATGCGGTGCCTCGCGTGAGCGTGTCTTTCTATTTCTTNGCCATCACGCTCGGGTTCCTCATGCCGCTGGATCTGTCGTTCTCGGTGTGGGGGTTTTTCTTTCTCTATCTGGCCCAGCGGATCGGTTGCGCGGCGCTCGGTCTGGATTATTTCGAGCAATTCAACCCGGCCGACCAGGCGTTCGGGGCGTTCATGGCGATCGGCGTGTTCGCCCTCTGGGGCGCCCGCGGGCATCTGCTCCGTGCCGCCCGGTGCGCCGCGGGCCGTGCGGAGCGGAACTACGATTCCGGGGAGGCGATGGCCTACCGCACCACCTTCCTGCTCCTCGGGGGCGCGCTTGCGTTCATGTTCGGCTTCATGGTGGCGGCGGGGATGTCCCCCCTGATCGCGGTTCTGTCGCTGGCGATCCTGATGGCGCTGGGGATTATCATCACCCGCATCCGCGCGGAGCTGGGCTTCCCCGTGCACGATCTGCACGGGATGGGGCCGCACGACGTCCTGACGCGCCTTATCGGTCCCGAGAAGATCCCCGGGCCCGCCCTCGGCGCCCTGTCGCTGTTTTACTGGCAGGACAGGGTGTTCCGGAGCCATCCGATGCCGCATCAGCTGGAGGCGCTGCGGCTCGCGGGCGACGCTGGAAAGGCTCGCCGCGATATGATGCGGGCGGTGCTGGCCGCAGGGCTGCTGGCCGTCCCCGTCACGTTCGTGGTGTATCTCGCAGGATTCTACGAACTTGGAGCCGCCACCGCGCGGGTGAAGGAGTGGGGGACCGGCTACGGCTGGGAGACTTTTCCCCGGTTGGAAGGGTGGCTGACGGCCCCGGCCGCCGCGCCGCACGGCAAGCTGTCCATGGTGGCGGCAGGGGCCATGATCGCAGCGGCGCTTTCTGTTGCGCGGAGCCGCATCCTCGGGTTTCCCCTGCATCCGCTGGGGTTTGCCGTGGCCGCCAGCTGGGGGGTCTGGCATCTGTGGCTGCCGATTTTCATCGGCAGCATCTGCAAGGCGGCCGTGCTGCGGACCGGGGGGCTGAAGCTGTACCGCAGCGCGACCATGTTCTTCTTCGGGCTGATGCTGGGCGAGTTTGTCGTCGGCTGCGGCTGGACGCTGTTCGGGATCGCCTTCGGCGTCAGGGCGTACGATTTCTGGCCATAATGGCCTGGTTGCGGCCGGGAAAGCGACGGCCGTGCGGGCGGGGGCAGGAAAGGCAACAGGTGCAACTCAGACTGCCGGAAAACGGGGACGGGGAGCAGCCCCGGCGGCGCCGCGCGAGGGCGGAGCGGAGGCTTCCCTACAGCGATATCGACCTTTCGCGCTGGCGGGACTATGCCGACATCTCGACGGACTCCCTCTGGATCATCCCCTCGCGCAGCCGGGAGGGAGGGCACCGCCTGGACTACTGGGGGAACTTTGTCCCGCAGATTGCGCGGCAGGTGTTCCAGCGGTTCAGCAGGCAGGGCGACGTCGTGCTGGACCTGTTCCTCGGGAGCGGTACGTCCGCCCTCGAGGCGATGAACCTGGGCAGGCGGCTGATCGGCGTGGAGATCGACGAACGCCTGGCACAGCAGGTCCGGCGGAAGCTGGGGCCGGAAGCCGCGTCTCTGGGCATCCACGTTCTGACCGGCGATTCATCCTCCCGGAGGATCGTCAGGCCCATCAGGAGGCTGCTGCAAGCCGAGCAAAGGGAGTTCGCGCAGCTTCTGGTGCTCCATCCCCCGTATCACGACATCATCCGGTTCACGCCATACGAGCGGGACCTGTCCAATGCTCCCGATACAGCGTCTTTTCTCCGTGCCTTCCGGAGGGTGGCGCGCATCGGGTTNGAGCTGCTGCAGCCGGAACGTTTTGCCGTTCTGGTCATCGGCGACAAATACGAGGACCGGGAGCTCGTGCCCCTGGGATTCCTGACGATGCAGCAGATGGTGAAAGCGGGCTTCCGCGTCAAGTCCATCGTTGTGAAAAACATCGTGGGAAACGAACGGGGCAAAGGCAAAGCGACGAACCTCTGGCGCTACCGGGCCCTTGCGGGCGGCTTCTACATCTTCAGGCACGAGTACGTCATCATCTTTCAGAAACCCTGACCGCCGGGGTCCGGCGGCAGGGGCCCCGGGAGGGACGCAGCGATGGAGCGGGGAAGTGGTTGCGCGGGCCCGGAGCGCATGCCGGGCGTGTTCCGTGTCCCGTGGAGGAGGATCCACCGCCGTTTTTGGCCCTTCGTCTGCTGCTCGCGGCGGAGACGGGAAGAAAGGGCCTGTAGGGCCGGGAAAGGAGGCGGCGGGGCTGCTCTGGCCGGTTTGACAGGCTCCGCGGTCCGCCGCTATACTCACGGACGGATAACACCACCGGCGGTGTGACTGGCGAATGGACGTGGAAGCGACCACGGGGGAGCGCCGCCGGAAACGGATACTGCCGACCGGGCCGATCGCCTGGGCTGCCGGAGCAAGCACTGTCTTCCGTGCCGCCCGGGCGTTGTTGCGTCCGGGGGCCGGCAGTTCCCGACGGAGAGGAAAGGGATGGCTGTCAGGATCAAAAGAGCTCTCATCAGCGTATCGGACAAANCGGGGGTGGTGGAGTTTGCGGCCGGACTGGCCGGACTCGGGGTGGAACTCATCTCCACCGGCGGAACGGCGCGGGCGCTCCGCGATGCCGGGCTGAGCGTGCGCGACGTCAGCGAACTGACCGGTTTCCCCGAGATGCTGGATGGACGGGTGAAGACCCTGCATCCCGGAGTGCACGGGGGCATCCTGCATATCCGCGGCAACGCTGCGCACGAGGCGGCCATCCGGGAGCACGGCATCCTGCCGATCGACCTGGTCTGCGTCAACCTGTATCCCTTCCGGCAGACCGTGGCGCGGCCGGACGTGACGCTGGAAGAGGCAATCGAAAACATCGACATCGGTGGGCCGTCCATGGTCCGGTCCGCGGCCAAGAACTACCGGGATGTGGTCATCGTCGTGGATCCCGCGGACTACCCGCGCGTGCTGGATTCGTTGCGCCGGGAGGGAGACGTGAGCCTCCCGCTTCGCGCCGGGTTGATGGTGCGGGCGTTCCGGCACACCGCCGCGTATGACGCGGCCATCGCAGCGTGGATGGCCCGCAACCTCGAGACGGAGGGCGGTCCGGAGTCCTTCCCGGAGACTCTGACGCTTACCTGGGACCGCGTGCAGCTGCTGCGCTACGGGGAGAACCCTCATCAGTCGGCCGCGTTCTATGCGGACCCGCTGTTCTGCGGAATCTCCCTGGCCCGCGCCCGCCAGCTGGGAGGCAAGGAGCTCTCGTTCAACAATATCATGGACCTGGATGCCGCGCTCGAGACGGTTCTGGAATTCGAAGAACCTGCGTGCTGCATCGTAAAGCATACGAACGCGTGCGGACTCGCCGCCAGGGGAGATGCTGCTTCCGCTTTCGCCGCTGCACTGGAAGGAGACCCGGTCTCGGCGTTCGGCGGCATCATCGCCGTGAACAGGCGGGTGGATGCCCCCTGCGCGGAGGCCATCACCGGGCCGAATACTTTCTTCGAGGCCATCATTGCCCCGGGGTATGACGCGGATGCCCTCCAGATCCTGCAGAGCCGCAAGAAGTGGGGGGCAAGTCTCAGGATCCTGGAGGTGGACCTTTCGAGCGGATCCAGGGATCGGTTCTCCTTCCGCCGGGTGGCCGGAGGGATGCTGGCGCAGGACGCCGACCTGATGGATCTGGACGAGGACAGGCTCGAGGTGGTCAGCCAGAGGGCTCCCACCGATGCGGAGATGCGGGACCTGCGATTCGCGTGGAAGGCCGTGAAGCACATCAAATCGAACGCAATAGTGCTGGCGCGGGACCGGACGGTGGTAGGCGTCGGAGCGGGCCAGATGAACCGGGTCGGGTCGGTACGGATCGCCGCCGCGCAGGCGGGGGAAAAGGCGCGCGGGAGCGTTCTGGCGTCCGATGCGTTCTTCCCGATGCCGGACGGTCCCGAGGAGGCGGCCAGGGCTGGCGTGACGGCCTTCATTCAGCCCGGGGGGTCGGTGAAGGACGCGGAGGTCATTGCGGTGGCGGATCGCTACGGGATGGCGGTGGTGCACACGGGCATCCGCCATTTCAAGCACTGACGCGGAATCCGGCTGATGGTGTTCAGCGACGGTGGTCCGGGTCGGAAGGGGGCTCCAGTCCGCCCTCCCAGGGCGGACTCGCGTGCTCGATGATCCGGGCGACGGCGAGATACACCAGTTCGGACACTTCCTCCACGGTCGCGCGTTGATCATATGTGTTCAGGAAATGAGGCGAAAGCTGAACCCCGCTCCGCCTCAGGACCTCGGCTGCGCTCAGGGCATCGATCCGGACCAGACGGCCCGCAAGGCCGGGGGTGTCCTTCCGGACAGCGACTCCTTCGGGTAACGACTGGAGGAAGTATTCCATCATACGCGCCACCACGACAGCCAGTTCCGCGCGGGTGACGCACTGACCGCCGCGGAACGTCCCGTCNGGATAGCCGAAAAGGATNCCNGCATCCTTGAGTCTCTGGACCGAGGCGGCATACGGATCGCCCGGCAGGATGTCCGGGAAGGGTCCCTGGCCGGTCGCGGGGCTTGCTGAAAGCATGAGAAAAAGCAGAAGAATCTGTCTCATAGTTATACATACCCTTACATAGGCGTTCCGGGGAGTCATAAGGTCAGCCGGGCAGGGCGCCGGGCCAGGGGAACGCAGTGAGGGGGACTCTACTCCACTCCCAGCGCCATCTGGCTGTCGCGGATGGCCCGCATCTCCTCGAGGGCCCTTCCCGTTCCCAGAGCCACACAGGAAAGAGGGTCCTCGGCCACGTGGACCGGAATGTTCGTCTCCAGCGCAAGAAGCCGGTCGATGCCCCGCAGAAGCGCTCCTCCGCCCGTCAGCACGATGCCGCGCTCGATGATGTCGCTTGCGAGCTCGGGAGGTGTCTTCTCGAGTGTTGATTTCACCATATCGACGATCAGGGACACAGGCTCGGCAATCGCCGAGCGGATCTCCTGGCTGCTGACCTCCACCGTCTTCGGCAGTCCCGCCAGCAGATCGCGGCCCCGGACCTCCATCCGGAGTTCGGTCTCCAGCGGGTAGGCCGAGCCGATCTTGAACTTGATCTCCTCCGCCGTGCGTTCCCCGATCATCAGGCTGTAGGAGTTCCGGATGTGGCGCACGATGACGTCGTCGATCTTGTTTCCGCCAACGCGGATGGAGTCGCTCACGACGATGCCATCCAGCGAGATGACGGCGGCATCCGAAGTTCCTCCTCCGATGTCCACCACCATGTTGCCTCCAGGAGCGCTGATGGGCAGGCCGGCGCCGATGGCGGCCGCCATCGGTTCTTCGATGGTGTAGGCTTCTCCGGCCCCGGCGGCTCTCGCAGCCTGGATGACCGCACGGCGTTCCACGTTGGTCACCCCCGACGGCACCGAGACCAGAACCCGCGGCTTGAACAGGCGCGCGCGCCCGCAGACCTTCGCCAGAATGTATTCCAGCATTTTCTGCGTGGTGGTGTAGTCCGCAATGACCCCCTCGCTGAGCGGGCGGATGGCCACGATGTTGCCGGGCGTCCGGCCCAGCATCAGGCGGGCGTCCTCCCCGACGGCCAGAATCTTCTTGGTCTGCATCGAGACCGCCACAACGGAAGGCTCCCTCAGGACGATGCCCTTGCCCTTCCGGAACACGATGATGTTGGCGGTGCCCAGATCGATTCCGATCTCGGGAGTCATTGCGAACAAGGCAGCGCCTCCCCGCTCAGGACACTGGCCCCGAGCGCCCGCAGTTTTTCCTNGAAGTTCTCGTAGCCCCGCTGGATATGCTCCACCTCGGAGATCTCCGTTACCCCTTCCGCGCCCAGGGCCGCGATGGCAAGGGCGGCGCCNGCGCGCAGGTCCGTGGCCGTAACCTGGGCCCCCTGCAGATAAGGCACTCCGCGGATGACGGCCACGCGGTTCTCGGTATAGACGTCGGCCCCCATCCGCTTCAGTTCGCTCAGGTAGCGGAAGCGGTGCTCGTAGACCTTTTCGGTGATGATGGAGGTCCCTTCCGCGGTGGTCAGAACCGCACCCATGGGCTGCTGCAGGTCCGTGGGGAATCCCGGGAACGGCATCGTGACGATATCGGTCGCCACGAAGCGCCTGTTCGCCGTGACGCGCAGACCGGCGGCGTCCTCGTGGACGATCGCCCCGATCTCGCGCATCTTCTGCAGCACGGCCGAACAGTGTTCGGGGACGGCGTTGCGGATGAAGATGTCGCCGCGGGTGTTGGCCGCCGCCAGGGCGAACGTCCCCACCTCCACCCGGTCGGGGATGATCTCGTGCTCAACGCCGGTCAGGTGCCGGACGCCCTCCACCTGAATCATGCCGGTCCCGGCGCCTTCGATGCGGACGCCGCACTTTCGCAGGAACAGCGCAAGATCCGTGATCTCCGGCTCGCAGGCGGCCTGTTCGATGATGGTGGTCCCTTCACTGAGACAGGCGGCCATCATGATCTGCTGGGTGGCTCCGGCACTGGGGAAGTCCAGATAGATCCGCGCCCCGCGCAGACGGCTGGCTTTGGCTTCCACGTGGCCGTAGTCGTTGCGGACCAGCGCCCCGAGAGCGTGAATGCCCTTCAGGTGCAGGTCGATGGGTCTGGCGCCGATGTCGCATCCTCCCGGAACCGCCACCCGCGCCCGTCCGGTGCGCGCCAGCAGGGGACCCAGGACCGAGAAAGAGGCCCGCATCTTCTTCACCAGCTCCGGGGGCGCTTCGTTGCGCACGATCGTGGAAGCGTTGATCGTGAGAGTCCCGTCCTCCGACAACTCGGCTTTTGCCCCGAGATAGTGGAGGATGTCCAGCATGGTGAAGATATCTTTGATGTGAGGGACCCGCCGGAGAACGACTTCCCCCTCGACCAGCAGAGAGGCGGCTATGATGGCAAGGGCGCCATTCTTGCTGCCGCTGGCAGTGAACTCACCGGACAAGCGCCGGCCGCCTTCGATCAATATTTTCGCCAAGTCCCAGCGTCCCCCGAGCAGACCATGTATTGCACATTCCGGCCCTTCCCTGGGCCGGGCCGGCCGCCACCCGGTAAAGTATACAGGTCCGTCTTTCCCTGTGTCAAACCGGCGCCCCTCTCCCCGGTTCGTGTGAAGCTGCAGGGAACGGCGCCTCGCGAGGTCAGTCCGCCGGAAGCGGGCCCGCTTCCGGCCATCGCTCCCGGATCAGCCCGTAAAAGGCCTTCATCGCCTGCGAGACGTATTTGTCCTGCCTCTGGATGGCGCAAGTCTCGCGGACGAGCTCGGCCCCCTCAATGGGAATCGTTCTCAGGCCGGACTGCACCGATTCCCCGGAGACGGCCGTCTCCGGAACGATGCTGACCAGAGCCCCCGTCCTGACGACCTCCTTGATGGACTCGAGACTGGAGAGCTCCATCGCGGCGCTCAGGGCGATGCCGTGTTCTCCCAGCCTGCGGTTCAGAAACCTCCGGAAGCCGCTGTCCGACGGAAGCATGACGAACCGGTAATCTGTCAGCTCCTGCAGGCCGATCACCTCCCTGGCGGCCAAGGGGTGGGCGGTTCCGGCGATGGCCACGCACCGTTCGCGGTAGATCGGAATCCTCTGGAGCCCTTCCTGCGAGGTCTCCGAGGCGATGATGGCCAGGTCCAGCTCGTCCTCCATCACCTGAGAGGCAAGCTCCGCAGTCCTGCCGATTCTCACCTGCAGCTCCACGCCCGGCCAGCGCCTGTAGTATTCCGCGAAAAGCCCCGCCAGCGTGAAGATGCTTGGAGTGGCTCCGGCGCCCACCCTCAGCATCCCCCGCTCCAGACGCTGAAGGTCGCTGATCTCGGCGGCGAACTCCGCTTCCATGTTCAGGATGCGGCGTGCGTATCTCTCCAGGATGCGCCCTGCGTCGGTCAGCACGACGCAGCGGGGACGCCGCTCGAACAGCTGCAGACCCACAGCCTGCTCGAGCGTGCGTATCTGCACACTGACCGCGGGCTGACTGATGGCCAGGGATTCGGCCGCCCGGGTGAAGCTGCCGGTGCGTGCGACTTCCACCAGCGCGCGAAGCTGATCGAGCGTCCAGTGGCCATTCATAGTACAAGTTTATATCAGCGAAAGGAATATTTCGCTTGCATTATGCCGGAAATCGAATACAATACTGTGTGCGATGCGGCTCTCCGGGAGCCGCTGTTTGTTTTCTGAAAGGACTCCGGACCCATGCCCGCAACCGTGGTGGTCGGTCTCCAGTGGGGAGACGAAGCCAAAGGCAAGATTGTGGACTATCTGGCTTCCGACGCCTTTGCCGTGGTCCGCTACAACGGCGGCAATAACGCCGGGCACACGGTGGTCGTCGGGGACCAGGTCTACAAGTTCCATACTGTGCCGGCCGGAATCCTGCACACCGGAGTGCGTGCGGTCATCGCGGACGGGGTGGTCATCGATCCGTCGGTGCTCTCCGGCGAGATCTTCTCTCTGCAGTCGCGCGGAGTGGACATGTCCCGCCTGAGCATCTCGAAGGCGGCTCACATCATCATGCCCTGGCACCGCCTGATCGACCGGCTGGAGGAGAACCATCGGGGATCTCAGAAGATCGGGACAACCGGTCGCGGCATCGGTCCCTGCTATCAGGACAAATACGGCCGCTGGGGCATCCGGGTCTGTGACCTGATCGATCCGGGCCGCTTCGAGCGGCGGGTGCAGGACGTCCTCCCCTACAAGAACGCCGTGATCACGAAGGTCTTCGGCGGAGAAGCGATTTCGGCGGCGGATGTGCTGGAGGAGTATTCGTCCTACGCCGACGTCATCAGGCCGCTTGTTGCGGAAACCTCGCAGATGTTGATGAAAGCGGTGGAGGAGGGGCGCAGCCTGATTCTGGAAGGGGCGCACGGGTCGCTGCTGGACATTGACCACGGGACCTATCCCTATGTGACCTCCTCGCATCCGATCGCGGGCGGNGCGACGGTGGGAACGGGGCTCGGCCCCCGCGACATCACGGACATCGTTGGGGTTGCGAAGGTGTATACGACGCGGGTGGGCGAGGGCGTTTTCATGACCGAGCTCCACGGCGACCAGGGCGAAGCCATCCGGCGCAAGGGCGGGGAGTT
>JGI24185J35167_1001111_pt1 | contig 12184 bp, 10 predicted proteins | sample YNPBryunderm2012_FD_35167 | JGI IMG/M metagenome (IMG submission 35167) | reverse complement strand
CAGCCTCCCCCCGCTGGGGGGAGGAGCCGGGTTCCCTCCCCCGGCGAGGGAGGGCTGGCGAGGGGGCAGGCACCTTCCTGTTCGTGTGTGGCACAGCCGCGCGGAGGGCTGATATGCACAAGGCACTATGTGTAATCGGTGTAACACTCGCGCTACTTCTGGCGTCCGGCCAGCCACCAAACGTTCAGGCGCAACAGCAACCCTCAATTGCTGACATTCAATCCGCTCCTGATCGCTACATTGATCGAATTGTCACCCTCAGCGGCACGGTCGAGCAGTACGTTGATCGGAATGAATTCTTGCTCTTCGATGGAACCGGTCGCATCGTTGCGGACCCCGGCCCCCCATGGTTCCGACAGATCAATATTCCGCCCGGCACTCGTGTGACGGTCGTTGGACAGATTGACTGGATGGGACCACGCGGGCAGCGCACTGGCGTCGATCTGGACGCATGCAGCATTCTAACCCCCACCGAGACAATCAGTATCCGAGATTGCAATTTCAGTGGACCACCGCCATGGGCCGGCGGTCCAAAGCGTAACCGGCGCTGAACAGTTCGGTCGAGGCATGGGTAGGCCCCATCTCGACCCCATACACCTGCACCCCGAGGTCACGGCGGTCGTTCTGGCGCGGGTCCTCGCGGGCGGGGATCCAGGACGGCCCGGCCAGGCGCAGCAACAGAGCACCGGTGGGCGCCGGCGGCAGCCGCGCCNGATCGAGGCGCACCCGGTACCTGCCCGGCGCGTCGTTGACCGCGAAGCAGCCTAGTTCGACCGGCACGCCGGTCGTCNTNGGCCACAGGCTGGTTTCGGGCAGGGCGCTGAGGCACACCCGCGCCGGCCCCAGATGCGCCGGGCGCTCACCAGCCCCCAGCTCCAGACCCACCTCGCTCGCGGCGNCCCCGGNGGGCCAGGGCAGACGCAGGATGGCGTCGCCGTTGGTCCAGGCATAGGCGCGGCCTGCCGGGGTCGCTTCGGGGCGGTAAAAGCCGCTGACCTGGGCAGCGAAGGTGTCGGGGAGCAGGGGCGGCACGGGCGTGGCGACCGCGCCCGGCGCACCCGGCACGAGCCGGTAGATCGTGAAGGGCAGGGTCAGCCGCGAGACGTTACGCGGCTTCTGGTCGGTGAGTTGCTCGAACTCCGGCAGGTCGAGGGTGAAGGCGCCCGCCGGTTCCAGATCAAAGCCAGGCAGGGCGAAGCTGCCGCCCGAGGCGCTCAGCAGCAGGTAGACCTCGCGGCCCGCGGCGCGCCAGTGCCCGGCTTGCAGGGCCAGGTCGGCGGCGTAGTTGCCCGGCTGGGCGCTCTTCACCGCGAAGGCGTCCAGCCCGTAGGCGAAGCGCAGCGGCGTGGCCACCAGGTCGGGGATGTCGCGCGACTGGGCATGGATGGGGGCGCCGCCGCGCAGCAGCAGCACGTCGCTGCCGGGGCGAAACTGCCGCGCCAGGGTGTCCAGTTGCGCCAGGGCGCCGCGGTACTCGGTGTGGAAGAAGATCGGGCGGTTGGTGACCGCGAAGAAGGCCAGTTGGAGCGCGCCGAGCGCCACCGCCGCGCCGAGCATCCCTGCGCCGAGGAGGCGCGGCGCGGAACGCCAGCGCGCCGCGCCCGCAGCGGCCAGCGCGCCCAGGGCATAGGCCATCCCCAGGCTCAGGGCCGGATAGGTTATCGGCACGAAGCGGCGCAGAATGTAGATGTAGTGCTGCTCGCCGGTGCCGTAGGTTTGCCGCACATAGAAGAACGTGCCCAGCAGGCTGACGCTGAGGAAGAGCCACGAGGCGGCCGTGAGCCCGCGCCGCCACCACAGGGCATAGCCCGCGCAGCCCAGGGCTATGCCCAGGGGTGAGAGGTACCAGCCCACGCGCACGAAGTTCGCCAGCGGGATGCGGTACTTCTCGTTGATGATCTCCGGCTGCGAAGTGAACGTCGCCGGGTCGGCCATGAGCCGTTGCCACCAGGACATCCCGTTGTACTCGTCGTACCAGAGTTGCACCGGCAGGCGGATGGGCGCGCCCACATAGCCCTGGAGCCGCAGCCAGTTGAGGGTCTGGTTGCTGAACGGCCCGCGCCAGGGGCCGCGTTCCTCTGCCAGACGCGCGCGCACTTCGGCTGTGGCCTCCAGGTCGGGCTGTTGCTCCCAGACCTTGTTGCCCACCAGGACGACGCCGGCCATGGCGCGGGCCTCGTCAAGGCGCATGCGCCCCTCGCGCACATCGCGGGCCACCAGCTCGGGGTCGCGGGTGAGGGGGTCATTCCAGCCCCCGCGGGTATTGAAGAAGATGTCGGCGTCGAGGATCTGCGGGCGCACCAGGTAGGCGTACCCGGCCAGGAGCAGGATGGCGACCATGGTCGTCCGCAGGAGCGGCGCGCGGCGGCGCGTCAGGGCCTCCTCCAGGCGCCGCAGCAGGCCGGCGCGGGCGCGCAGGGCGAGCAGGGCTGCCACGCCGGCGCTCAGCAGGGCCAGTTCCAGCCCCAGGCGCGCCCCGGCCCCCAGGCTCAGCCCCCCGGGCAGGAACAGCGGGCGCGCCAGGGCGCTCCGCGGGCTGCTCAGAAACGTCTCGCGCACCTCGGGAGGCAGGAAGGGCAGGCTTGCCAGGGCCAGCAGGGCCGAATCGCGCAGGAGGCGCTCGTGGCCGGTGTCAAACACGTAGGCCCGGGCGATCAGCAGCGCGTGGAGCGCCGCGTGGCCGAGCATCAGGCCGAGGGCCAGGGCGAGGACCGTGTGCCGGCGTTCCCAGCGCCGGCCGATCCACAGGTAGACCAGGTAGAGCAGCAACGGGCCGAGGAGAAAGAAATCCAGCCGCGCCAGGGCCACCTGCCCCACCGCCAGGCCCGTAAGCGCCGCGGCGCGCTGCCGCGTGGCAGCATCACTGGCCGGGTCGTGCATCACGGCGAAGAAGAACAGCCCGGCCCAGATCAAAAACTGCGCCACCGTCTCGGCGGTAGAATAGCGCGCAAACCAGACCTGCGCGCCGTTGAGAGCCAGGAAGGCTATGGCCAGCCACCCGACCCAGGGACCGGCCAGGCGCCGCCCGAGCATGCCCACGCTCCACACCCCCAGCCAGCCCAGCAAGCCCACGGCGAACAGGCCCACCGCCGGGCCGCCGACGGCGGAGAGCAGGGCGATCCAGGCGGGGAGCAGGTGCAGGCCCTGAGGAGTCACCCGGCCGCGGGGCAGTTCGCCCTCATACACGAAGAACCCGGCAGCCCTCAGCCGCGTGGCGATGTAGCGCTCGCGCGGCTGTCCGATCGTGTAGTTGGTGATCGCCTGGCGCGCCGGATTGGCGATCTGCGGGTCGGGATCGCCGGCCCGTCGCCCCAGGTCGGCCAGCAGCGGATCGACCTGCACCAGCGCCCCGGTGCGGGCAATGGCGAAGCCGGTGTTGGCGTAGACCCCCGCGTCGCGCACGCCCAGCACCACCTCGAAGGGGCGCGCCACGAGCAGCAAGGCCAGCGCCAGGACCGCGGCGTAGACCAGGAATTGCCAGGGGGGGATGGAAGTTGCCGGGGCCGGGCGGCGCCCGCCCCGAGCCACAAGGGCGCCGGCGGCGACGGTCAGGGTCAGGTGCAACCAGAGACTGAAGAGGCCCAGTTGGGCCAGGAGCAGCGCCAGCCAGCCGCTCCAGAGGGCGCTGGCAGCCACGCGCTCAAAGTGGCGCTCCAGAGGGTCGGCGGGAGCGCCAAAGCGCCGGCTGATGGCCCAACCGGGAAGGTAGAGCAACAGGGGCGCGCAGAGGGCAATCAGCAGTGGCGCTTCGGCAACCATCAGAGGGCGATTATAGCATACCGCGCTACGGCGCCGTATGGTATACTATGCCCCGATTGGTTCAGAGGAGGAACACGAGTTTGCCCAGGGTCCCTGCTCGCATAAGGATGAGTCGCCACGTCACCGGCAGGAGCGGGGCGACCAGCCGCGCAGGGGCAACTCGCAGTTGCGGGTGTGTCTCACAAGTGAAGAACGTGACCTTCGGGGCAGGGTGAGTCTGGCACTGACGCCGGACAATTCCCGATCGGTGGTAAAGCCCACGAGCACGCTGCTGCAACGGCAACGTGCATGATCCGGTGAAACTCCGGGGCCGACCGTACAGTCGGGATGAAAGAAGGTGGTCCACGCGCGCGCAGGCGCTCTGTTATGCTGCGCTGGTGTGTGTTTCCGGTGCCCCGAACAACCAGGTTGTTCGGGGTTCCTTGATCCATAGACCAGCTCGCCGGCGGGGTGCAGTTGGCTTGCGCCACTATGACTGTCCCGAAGGAATGTTCCACCTTCGGGACCATTTGTTTGTGGGAGCCAGTGTATGGTGAAGCAAGCAAGACGGCATGAGGAAGCTTCAGCCCGTCCTATATTGACCTCAGCACACGGTACACAGCCATGGAACACATGCGCTTGATGCAACGGGCACTGGACCTGGCCCGCCGGGCCGAGGGACGCACCAGCCCTAACCCGCTGGTCGGGGCGGTCATTGCCAGGGATGGTCAGATTGTGGGTGAAGGGTATCACCGGCGCGCGGGTTTGCCACATGCGGAGATCGAGGCGCTGCGTATGGCCGGCGAGGCCGCGCGCGGGGCAACGCTGTACGTGACCCTGGAACCATGCGCACATTATGGGCGCACCCCCCCATGCACTGATGCGATTATCGCCGCAGGGATCGTCGAGGTGTACTACGCCGTTCAGGATCCCAATCCGCTGGTCAGCGGGCAAGGCCACGCCCGACTCGAAGCGTCCGGGATTACGGTGCATCGTGGCCTGTGCGAGGCGGCGGCGCGCAAACTAAATCGCCCCTTCTTTAAATACGTGGCGACCGGCAAACCTTATGTGACCGCCAAGTTCGCCATGAGCCTCGACGGGAAAATTGCTACCCGCACCGGCGACTCACGCTGGATCTCCAGCGCNGCNTCGCGCCAGCAGGTCCATACCCTACGCAATGTCACCGATGCGATCCTGGTCGGCGCAGGCACGGTNTTGGCCGATGATCCGGCCCTCACCACACGCCTGCCGCCAGATCATGACGATGTGCCACACCATCCCCTGCGGATTGTGGCCGACAGCCGTGGTCGGGTCCCCCTTTCGGCCAGGGTGTTCGATCCGGAACTCCCGGGACAAACGGTGCTGGCGACGACGAATGCCACGTCCGTCGCGCATTGCCGCGCCCTCGAGGCTCGCGGCGTTGAGGTGTGGACGTTACCTTCTGATGACCACGGACGCGTGGCGCTTCCGGCGCTGCTCGACCGGATCGGGCGATGTGGGTTGCTCACCCTGCTTGTTGAGGGTGGGAGCACGATTCTGGGCACATGCTTTGCGGAACGTCTGGTTGATCGGGTCTGGCTGTTTCTTGCCCCGATCATCATTGGGGGCCAGACCGCGCCCGGACCGGTTGGGGGCCAGGGTGTGGCAACCCTGGCCCAGGCCATACGAGTATGGGAGATGCGCGTCGCGATGATGGAGAGCCATCTGGCGGCAGTGCAAACCGGCGATGATGTGTGGATTCAGGCTGATCTCAGCTATCCGGAGGAACCTGCATGTTCACGGGAATCGTAGAAGAAATCGGAACGGTCGAGTCACTTATCGAAGTCGCGGGAGGCTGGTCACTCACCGTGCGGGCCACCACGGTGCTGGAAGCCACCCGTCTCGGGCACAGTCTTGCCATCAACGGCACGTGTCTCACGGTGACCTGTCTGACCGACCATTCATTCACAGTTGGCCTTTCACCGGAGACCCTGCGACGGACCAATCTGGGCGATCTGCGTCCTGGCGACGGGGTAAACCTCGAACGCTCACTGACGCTGAACGGACGGATGGGCGGGCACTTTGTCCAGGGCCATATTGATGCTACGGGCGTGATCCGCGCGTTCCAACCAGAGGGCGATTCCTTGTGGGTCACGGTCGTTGCACCAGACGACTTGCTGCGCTACATTGTGCCCAAAGGCTACATTGCTGTGGACGGCGCGAGTCTAACAGTGGTGGATGTCCTTGACGACAGCTTCACCTTTATGCTGATTGCCTACACGAAACAGCATATCACCCTGCCACGCAAACCGATTGGCAGCCGGGTCAACCTGGAAGTGGATATCCTCAGCAAATATGTTGAGAAGTTCATACGTGAGGCCAATCATGCCAATCGCCGGGATTGAATCTGCCCTTAACGACATACGGGCCGGTAAGTTTGTCATCATTGTGGATGACGAAGACCGCGAAAACGAAGGAGATCTGGCTATTGCTGCGGAATACGCCACTCCACAGGCGATCAATTTCATGGCCCGTGAGGCTCGCGGGTTGATCTGCGTGGCCATGACCGGCGAACGGCTCGATGCGTTGTGCATTCCGCTGATGGTGCCGCCTGAGGCGAACACCTCGGCCTTCAGCACCGCCTTTACCGTCTCGGTGGAGGCCCGGTGTGGAGTCACCACGGGGATTTCAGCCTTCGATCGGGCGACAACCATCCGCGCGCTGATCGATCCGGCGACACGCCCTGAGGATCTGGTACGACCCGGCCATGTCTTTCCTCTGCGGGCCGCCGAAGGGGGTGTTTTGACCCGCGCAGGTCAAACCGAAGCCTCGGTCGATCTGGCACGACTGGCGGGCTGCTATCCGGCAGCGGTGATCTGTGAAATAATGCGCGACGATGGTGCTATGGCCCGGCGGCCCGACCTGGAGCGCTTCGCGGTGCGCTATGGTCTGGTGATCATTACCGTTGCCGACCTGATCTCCTACCGGTGTCAGCGGGAGCGAGACCCCGTTGTCCCAACGCTGGCCCTGGCGCAACGTGAGCGTGTTAGTTTCCTGGCCGCCCCAGAGCAAGCCGCGGCAGAGTTGCGCCGCGAACCTGCCCTGGCCCTGCCGCACGACCAGTATGGCCCATACGCGCCAGCGCCGCCAGTGCTGCCCCTGCGCCCTGGCGCGCACCTGCCAGACGGATCGGCGCCCCCGGGCGCGGCGCGGGTGCCGCTGGCGACAGATTGCGATTCGGAGCGAGCGAACCAGCAGGAGCAAACGATGGGACAGACATTTGAAGGGCATCTCGTTGGCACAGGACTGAAGTTTGGGATCGTCATCTCCCGCTTCAACGACGCCATCGGCAGAGAGCTGTTGCATGGGGCGCAGGATGCGCTGATCCGCCATGGGGTTGCCAGGGGGGATATTGATGTCGCCTGGGTGCCGGGCGCATTTGAATTGCCTCTGGCGGCACGGTGGATGGCACGACGCGGAGGCGGATCAGGTCAGCGCACCTGTTACGACGCGATCATCTGCCTGGGCGTGGTCATCCGTGGCGCGACCCCGCACTTCGACTATGTGGCAGGCCAGGCGGCAAGTGGCATTGCATCGGCAGCATTCGAGGGAGGAGTGCCGGTAACCTTCGGTCTGGTCACTACCGAAAATCTCGAACAGGCGTTTGAACGGGCAGGCACCAAGGCAGGAAATCGGGGTGCCGAAGCCGCTATGGCTGCCATTGAGATGGCAAACCTGCGGCGCCTCCTGGAAAACTGAAGATTCGGAGGCGCCAGCGGGGTCTGGCGGGGTCCTCCGGGCGTGGAGGAGCATGCACAACGTTGCGTTACAACCTGACAAGTAACTCTCATCCCAATGCGAGAATCTGTATGGTATACTAAAGATCCATTATTAACAGGNCTTACGTGGTGGAGGGGGACGGGGAGGCTTCCCCTTCAAAGGGTTTCACCTGCTCTGAGAAGGGCTTTCTAACTTGAACATAAGCTCTCGGAGCGGGATGTGGGGAAACCAGGTTTCCCCATACCCCCACCCGGTAGGAGGGTTTGGGAGGGCGCAGCCCTCCCAGGAATTATGTTCATCCCGTCGGTGTGCGGCGCAGCCGCATGGGGGGTCTAACGGGAGTAAGGCGGCCACCTTCCGGCGGGCAGGGAGTATGCGGGGAGGCTTCGCCTCCCCGCACCCCTCCACCCACCGTGTACGTCCTGGCATTAAGAACCAGGCCGGAGAGGTTATGCACTCAACCTTTGTCGAACATCTACGGCGAGTGGAAATGTTCAGCGGCTTGAGCGATGACGAATTGCTCCAGGTCGCGGCGATGTGCAGGGCGCAGCGCATGCCGGCGGGACAGGAGGTGTTTCACGAGGGCGACGAGGGCGACGAAATGATGGTAATCCTCGAGGGCTGCGTGCGCATCTCGATCACCACCCGCCTGCCCGAGGGCGTCACGGCGCCGAGCACGATCAACATGCTCTACAGCGGCCAGAGCTTCGGCGAAATGGTCCTGCTCGGCAGCGCCACCCGTTCGGCCACCGTCACCTGCGTTGACCCGTGCATCTTTCTGGTGATCCGCGAACGCGATTTCGCGGCCCTGTGCGAGCGCAACCCGCGCATCGGCTACCGGGTGATGCGGAATATCGCCTCCGACCTGGCCTACAAGCTGCGGGCCTCCAATCTGCTGCTGCGCGGGAACATTCGCTGGCAGCATAATGAGCTTGGGCGCCGGCCCTGAGGTGGGGACCCCGCCCTTCCCTTGCCCTCACCCGGTGGGAGGGTTTGGGAGGGCTACGCCCTCCCAAGAATAATCGTATGTGCCTCTCGTTGGTGTGCGGCGCAGGCGCATGGACGGCTGATAAAGAAAGGCGAAGCGCTTGGATCTTGTTATTACGTTGCTATCGTTAAACGTACCTACAATTCTCATCTTACTAGGTGGAGTGCTGGTATTTTCACTCTTTTTTGAGGAGGTCTTCGGGAATAAACTACGTGCCGGCGCTCAGCATAAAGCCGCACTAACCGGATCGTTCTTGATAGTCGCGGGAATAGGTTTAATCATAGCAGGAACGCTGGCTCAACCCTCCGACTCCGAAAAAGAATCGCCTAAGCCGGATGCGTCGCCAGTCTTCTATGTAGATGAGCAAAGCAACGTCTTTTTTTCCTTCGATAGTCTTAACAGTAGAGGAAGGCTTTTTGTTAAACGAGACGAAAACCTGGGAAGAGATTACACGTTTGAGTACACCCTTCCAGATCAGGAAGAGGGTTATGCGGGCTTCGTTTTTCAGTTCCACCTCCCATTGAACATAACAAAGTTCGGCTACCTGGAAGTAACGCTTGGCCTGGATGATCCGGAAGCAAATTGTGATGTATACTTAAAACAAGGAGAGACGGCCAATTATATAAGAATATGCGACAAATCTTTTATTAACGGCAATGAAATTGAAAGTTACATGGAAACATATAAATTAACGGTCAAAATACCCCTGCGCAAGAATTTTAAGGATGTCGACCATTCAAGAATAGAAGAGGTCGGTTTTGGCATGAACACATCTTTTACACGCGGCANTCATAGATTCACTCTCTATGACGTTAAACTCTTACAATAGCTCTACCTTGTTATGTGATGTCTCATCTAACGTGAACATAGGCTGCTGGAGCAGGGGTGTGGGGAAACCGGGTTTCCCCATCCCCCTGCGGGACGAGGGGATGGGGAAACCCGGTTTCCCCGTACCTCCGCCCGCGGGAGGGTTTGGGAGGGCGCAGCCCTCACGCAGGGGGATGGGGAAACCCGGTTTCCCCGTACCTCCGCCCGCGGAAGGGTTTGGGAGGGCCAGGCCCTCCCAAGAAGTATATTCATCCCGTCGGTGTGCGGCGCAGGCGCATGGACGGCTAAGATGGGGAAGCCAGGCTTCCCCGCGCCCCTGCCTGACCCGGCTGTGATATGGGGCGACGAGGTTGCCCCGCATTCCTGGGGCTACATTATGGTCTTTGAGAAATTAATCCGGTATGCCGGGCTGACCGTGGGGCTAAAGCCCTCGGCTATGGAATGCGAAGCCCGCCTGCGCGGGCTAGAGCGGATTATTTATTCAAAGACCATAACGTCCTGAAGGTATCCACCTGTGTGAGGCATTTGCATGGATCGTCCCCTCCGCGATGAACTGGTCGCGCTGACCACGGATCTGGTGCGCTTCGAGTCGACCGCCGACCGCCCCGATCAACTGGCGGCCTGTATGGACTATGTGGCCGCCTACCTTGCTGACGTTCCTGGCCTCTTTGTCGAACGCAGCGTATCAAACGGCAAGCCGGCGCTTGTCGCCACCCTGCGGGAGACCCGCGCCCCCGCGCTGCTGTTCAACGGTCACCTCGATGTGGTCGTGGGCCGGCCCGAACAGTTCGTTCCCAAGGTGCGCGACGGGCGGATCTATGGCCGGGGCGCGCTGGATATGAAGGGCAGTTGCGCGGTGATGCTGCGCCTGCTGCGCGACCTGGCGACGCTCCCCGAGCGCCCCGATGCGGGCTTCCAGTTCGTCAGCGATGAGGAGATCGGCGGCGCCGCGGGCACGGGGCGCCTGCTCGCCGAAGGGTGGCGCTGCGACCTGATGCTCTGTCTTGAACCGACTGACCTGGGCATCCTCTACGCCCATAAGGGCTGTATGTGGGTGGAACTGGCCCTGCCCGGCCGCCCGGCGCACGGCTCGCATCCCTGGGAGGGCCATAATCCGATTGGCGACCTGGCGCGCGGCCTGGCGGCCGTCGAAGCGCGCTTTCCGCCACCCCCCGGCCCCGATGCGTGGCGCACCACCGTCACCCCGACCACGCTGCGTGCGGGCGCCGGTTCGCGCAATCAGGTGCCCGGCTCCGCCGCGGTCACGTTCGATATTCGCTTCACCGCCGATGCGACGCCCGAAGACGTGCTCGCCGCGCTGAGGGAGTGCTTTCCGACCGCTACGCCAACGGTCATCGAGACCGGTCACGCGCTGTACACCGACCCGGAGCACCCCGGCGTGGCGCGGCTCGCGGATCTCCTTGAACGGCGCCTGGGCCGCCCGCCGCGCTTCTTTCGTGAGCATTACGCCACCGATGCGCGCTACTATACTGGCGCCGGCATTCCCGCGGTCTGTGTCGGGCCGGCCGGCGCGGGGCTCCATTCCGACGAAGAGTGGGTGAGCGTCGCCAGTCTAGTTGATCTCTACCAGGTGCTGCTCGCCTACGCGACGAGCTGAAATGGCGCCATCATGCTCTACGCCCTGCAAACCGTGCCCGGTCTTGGTATGCTCGCCTGGCNCGAGGCCGAGCAGGCGTTGTCCGGCGGGTCCGCGCCNGCNCCGCCGCGCCTGGCGGGCATCAAGGCGGTGCCGGGACGCGACGACATCGTGCTGGTTGATTACCAGGGGGGGCCAAAACCCCTGCTCGGTCTACGCACCGTCGAAGATGTCTTCGTAGTGGCGGCGCGGGCCTTCCGCGTCGCCGCGGACGAACGCGGGCCACGGCAGATCTACGCCGCGGTGCGCTCCTCCGAGAGCGTCGGCCCGGCCCTCAACGCGTGGCGACGGGTGAGCGGTGCCCGCAAGGGCGGCGGCGCCTTCCGGGTGATCGCTCGCACCGTCGGGCGCCAGCAGTACCTGCGCCGCGATGTGGGTCGCGCCGTGGCCGATGCCGTGCGCGATGGCTGGCCCGGCCCCTGGCGCCTGGTTGACGAAGGCGAGGATCTGGAGGTCTGGGCCACGCTGGTGGATCAGGAACTGCTCTGCGCCCTGCGGCTCTCCGATGCCTCTATGCGCCAGCGGGGCAAGCTGCGCCACCTGCCCGCCTCGCTGCGCCCGGCTCTGGCCGCGGCCATGGTGGCCCTGACCCACCCCGCTCCCGACGACGTGTTCCTCGATCCGATGGCCGGCGCGGGCACGCTGCTGGTCGAACGGGCCGCCGCCGGTCCCTTCGCCGAGTTGCACGGCGGTGACATCAGCGACGAGGCGGTCAGCGCGATGCGCGCCAATCTGCGCGGAGTGGGAGGACGGGTCGTCACCAGTCGCTGGGACGCGCGGCGGCTGCCGCTGGAGGATCGCAGCGTGGACAAGGTGGCGGTCAATCTGCCCTTCGGCAAGCAGATCGGCGACCAGGCCGGGTTGCCCGAACTGTACCGCGACGTACTGGCCGAGATCGCGCGCGTCCTGCGCCCCGGTGGGCGCCTGGTGATCCTGGCGGGCGACGCGGGCCTGCTGGAGCAGGCGCGTAGCAGCGCGGCCCGCTCCCTGCGCCCCGGCCCGCGTCACCGGGTCGTTGTGCTCGGCCAGCCGGCGGTGATCTGTGAATATACGCGGTGAGACGGGGGGAAATAACTATCATTTCGGATGGAGATCTGGGAGGGCTTATACCGATCTACTTGATGGCATCGCATTGGCTCAACTCCACACCTCCACAGCTCTACGGCTCTCCAAAGCCCTGTGTGGAGCTGTCGAGCTGTGGAGATGAGCAGGAC
>JGI24185J35167_1001109_pt1 | contig 12187 bp, 7 predicted proteins | sample YNPBryunderm2012_FD_35167 | JGI IMG/M metagenome (IMG submission 35167) | reverse complement strand
GAGTCGGCTACGGGCAAGGTTCGGTGTTGGCGATCGGTTTCGGCCAAATATGGACCGACGGGCAAATGCACTCGGAGTGGCGGGCCAATTGGATGCCGGAACCAACCCGGCCGATGCTGGCTCGATATGGACTTTTTTATAGTCTTTTCCGGGCGCTGGCCGAAGGCGGCCCCATAAAACCCGTAGAACTGCCCACCTCGGCGCCGGGCATTCCCGAGGCCCCGAAAACCCCCGAAGCGCCGCTAGTGCCAGAAGCCCCGGGAGTGCCTCCAACGCCGTCGGTTCCGGAAAGACCGCCGGTTCCCGAAAGACCATCGGTTCCCCAAACGCCGTCGGTTCCGGAAAGATCGGCGGTTCCCGAAGCTCCCCTCCTGCCCGATGTGCCCCCAAGACCCAAACCCACCCCAACCCAAAAAGAAATGCCCAAAGCGGAAGCAGGACCGGCGCCCGAAGCACCTCCAGTACCGGAAGTTCCCGGCAGTTTAGAAAAGAGAGAAAAACCCGCTGGCCTGAAACCATCCAGAGCCTTCAGAAGAATTCCCTCGCCCAACCCCCAGCCAGGCAGCGTCGAACAACCGTAACATTTTAGCCGAAGGAAGCACTCGCCTCTGCCCAGGTCGTCGAGAGGGGGCCGGCACCTTTGGCACCGCCGGGTCCGGGGCCCGCTGTGGGAGCGAGCCCCTCCGGCCCGCCAATGGGCGCCCCAGACGTCCGCCCGCTGCGGACTCTCCCTTCCTTCGGCTAAATGTTCCGAAAAACCTATGGGGCTTGACAGGCCGGAAGCCCACTGGAGCTGACTCTCTCCTGGGCATCCGGTCCGAAAAAACCCGCCTCCCCTGCCTTCTCCGTCTGAGCTTGAGTTTGGCTATTTTCCTAACTCTAAGATTTACAAAAAGTTAGGATGCTATCCCCATGGCGGACACCCTCAAAAGGCAAAGGGCACGCTCTGCGATGGCCTGGGGAAGCTTGGACGGTCGTAGGCCGGCATAATCCGTATTTTTGGAGATTTTGTTTCTTTGGAAATCTTTCTTAAATCCCTACTAATTGCCAAAATTATTTATTTTCTCTAACCGATCAATTTTCCCTATTTTTCGGCCGATTTCCGGATAATGCAACCAGGGGGCAGCCGAGGTGCCCCAGAGGGGTTCGGTGGGATGGGGGAGGCTCTCACCAAAAAGGCTTCATGCCTGCCCAAGGGCCGACCGTTTTATTCCCTCCGATATTAAGGGAATCTTTGGACGGCGTATCTTTTTGGTCTGTTTGTCCTGACTAAAAAGCGATCATAGGTTGACAAAGGGTTAGGGGCTACCACCCGCCTTGCAGAGTAGTGGAAAGACGTATCGTTGGGAGTAGCTACCATGGTCAAAGGCAAAGCCAAGCACACCACACCAGTCTCGGATGAGAAGAATCGAATCGGAGAGATGGCCGGAGTAGAGAAAGCCGGTGCTGGGGACTCCAGAGCAGTGGTGGTGATGGACCGACGGCGGGGAGGCGATCGGCGCAGTGGGCAGGATCGGCGCAGTCGCCAGGAGCCGATCTTGGTGGAACGGCGGAAATTAGAGCGGCGTGCCAAGGTTCCCCGACGCCGCCAAATTGATCCCACCACATGCGAACGGGATTACACTCCAGAAGAAATCGAGTTCATGCGGGCCTTGGATGAATATAAGCGGAGCAGCGGACGAATGTTCCCTACATGCAGTGAAATCCTTGAAGTGCTCCGCAAGCTGGGATATGAAAAGCGATCGCCCACTGTCCAGGCACCTCCGCCCGAAACCGGCCACTGCCAACCCCCCTGCGAAACAAAATCGGAAACCACACCGGGCACTGCCGAATGATTTAGACGCATTCAAAACAGCCCCGTCTCCCGTTCCCTGGGCGGAGCAACCTACGAAACATGGGGTGTTTTCGGTTGGGGCGGAGGATGCAGCCAAGCGGTTTGCCCCTCCGAGTGCCCTCTGGCCGGGCCCCTCACTTAGCTTTGCTTGGCTCCGCCGGGCTCTGGTTGGGTGGGGGAGAAATATCCATTCTGTATCCCCCTCGGGCAGGAAGGGCCCAACGAGAACAGGCCTCGCAAAAGCTGGATTCCCCCTGGCCCAAGCAAGACGGCCAAGGGGCTCCAAACGATCTGCCGGTCTCCAGCGGAGGAAGAAGACTTTTGCCAGAAACTCCGAACCCCTTCCCTAGGCGGAGGCCTTCCCATAATCTCGTATAATGGCAGGCAGTGCTTTGGGAGTACAACCGCGCTGTCTGCCGACGTGGCCGACGTGTGGGAGGAGAGGAGATGGGTCTGTTGCCGCCGTCGAAGTATTTTCCTCCGGCAGAATCGGCCGATGAGCAGGGTCTGGTCGCTATTGGTGGCCGATTGGAACCGGAGTGGCTGCTGGACGCGTATGGGCATGGGATATTCCCCTGGCCTTGTGGGGATGATCGCTGGCCGATCCCTTGGTTTTCGCCCGATCCCCGGGCGGTGCTGGAGTTGGATCAGCTTCACATCTCCCGGAGTTTGCGGCGCACGTTACGCAAAAAGCTCTTCCAGGTGACCTGTGATCGGGCGTTCGGGGCGGTCATCCGGGGCTGTGCCGAGGCTCCGGGACGTCGAGGCGCCACGTGGATCACCCCGGCCATGATCCGGGCCTACACCCGTTTGCACCAGATGGGCTATGCCCATTCGGTGGAAGTCTGGCGGGACCAGGAATTGGTGGGCGGCGTGTATGGGGTGGCCGTCGGTGGGGCGTTTTCGGCCGAATCCATGTTCCACCTGGTCCCCGACGCCTCCAAGGTGGCCCTGGTTTATCTAGTCCGTCATCTGCAGGCCCAGGGATATCAACTCCTGGATGTCCAGGAACTCTCGCCGCATTTGGAGCGGCTCGGCGCGCGGGGGATTGCCCGGGGGGAGTTTTTGCGCCGATTGGCCGAGGCCTTACCCTTGCCGGTGCAGTTCGGCCCACCGGGTCCGTTGGAGTTCTGCTGGCCATAAACGGTATTTCTCCTATGGGACCCGAAATGACTCCTCTTCATCTTCGCCAATGGGAGAGACATGAAAGTCTCTGGTTTTCGGCTACGTTGATGTCCCTTGGTTTTGCGAAGATGAATAGACGATAATAAAGCCTGGAAAAGGTGGTTTGGCGAGCTTCCGAGCCGAAAGGACCAGCTTTATGTTTCGGGTGGTTCGAGAGTTCCACTTCTGTTATGGGCACCGGTTACTCTGGTACGAGGGGAAATGCCGATTTCTCCATGGACATAATGCCATTGCCCACGTCGTTTTGGAAACTTCCCGCTTAAATCCCCAGGGGATGGTATTGGATTTCGGAGACCTGAAACGTCGGTTGGGGCAATGGATCGAGGAGAACCTGGATCATCGGATGATTCTGCATCGGCTGGATCCGGTGGTGCCGATCCTCCAGGAGGCCGGCGAAACCCTGTTTTTGTTAGACGCAAATCCCACGGCCGAGCATCTGGCCCAACTGCTCTATCAGGAAGCCGTGCGGCTGGGTTTGCCGGTGGTGGAAGTGGCCTTGTGGGAAACGCCCCATTGTCAGGCCGGGTTCCGGGGACCTGCTTTGGCCGACCAGGCTCGGACGGGCCAGATTGTTTCTCTCCATGGCCAACTGATCCCGCCGCGAAACCCCGGCGTTGTCCAGCCCCGAACCCTTCCGCCGTCCGGAGAAGCTCCCCCCATGGGCGGGTAGGGCGTCGGAGAAAAGCTCGCTTGACGCCGCCGGGGAGATTGCCTACAGTGCAACCGCCCGGCCCTAGGTTTTTCTGGGTCCATTCGGGAAGCAGGGTTTGTTTGCTGGTCTTTGTATTCTATATTTTCCAATGGATTTTTCCCATGAGTCACGCAAATCCTTCGCAGACTGCTCAAAGTATCCAGAATTTGCAAATCTCCCAGTCTTCCCAAATTGCCCAACCTATCCCGCTTCTGGATCTGGGACGCCAGCATCTTCGGCCCCTGCGCCAGCAGGTTTTGGAGGCCCTGGCCCAGGTCTATGATAGCGGTGCCTTTGTGCTGGGGCCGGAGGTCCAAAAGCTGGAGGTCAGCTTCGCCCAATATTGCCAGGTGCCTTATGCCATCGGCTGCGCATCGGGAAGCGATGCGCTGCTTTTGGCCCTGATGGCCCTAGGGGTCGGGCCGGGGGATGAGGTGATCGTGCCGAGTTTTACGTTTTTCTCCACGGCCACGGCGGTTACCCGGCTTGGTGCTCGGCCGGTCTTTGCGGACATCGACCCAGAAACCTTTACGATCGACCCCCGGCATGTGGCCCAGCTGATTACGGCCCGAACCAAGGTCCTTTTGCCGGTGCATCTATTCGGCCAGTGTGCGGATATGGAGGCGATTGGCCGATTGGCTGCCGAAGCCGGCTTGGCGGTGGTGGAAGACTGCGCCCAGTCGATCGGCGCCCAATGGGATAGCCGGCCGTGCGGCTCCCTAGGCGAGATCGGCTGCTTCAGCTTCTATCCGACGAAAAACCTGGGCGGGGCAGGCGACGGCGGTATGTTGACCACCCGCCGGCAGGATTTGGCCGAGCAACTCCGCCTCCTCCGTGCCCACGGCATGAACCCCCGCTATTACCATAAGCTGATCGGCATCAATAGCCGACTGGACTCCTTCCAGGCCGCGGTGCTGAACGTGAAATTCCCCTATTTGGAACAGTGGACCGCTGCCCGGCAGGCGAATGCAGCTCGGTATCAGGCGCTTTTCACCCAGGCCGGGTTAGACCGGATTTTGGGCCTCCCGCAGGCCCACCCCCGCTGCCGACACGTCTGGAATCAGTATGTCATCCGGGTGCCGGGCGGCCAGCGGGATGCCCTCCGAGCCTATCTGGCCGAGGCGAAAATCGGTACAGAAATCTACTATCCCCTGGGCCTGCACGAGCAGGAATGCTTCCGGTTTCTGGGCTACCGGCCTGGGGACCTGCCGGAAACCGAACGAGCTGCCCGGGAAGTGCTGGCCCTGCCGATCTTTCCGGAACTGACCCCGGCCGAACAAGAGCGGGTTGTCGAAACCATTGCCGCCTTCTACCGGAGGAGTCCCCGTACGGCGATCGGGGCGCAATCGGCCGCTTCGGTTCCGCCGCCGAAGTTCCTCCACCATCCGCAGGGAGCGGGTGGGCAGGTTGCGTCGTTTCGTGGTTCTACCCGCCCCAGGCCCGGGGAATAATTCCCCTGAGTGGTTCGGAGCGGCCCAAACGCCTACTCCACCACCAGGGCCACTTCGGACCTGTCCGGCATGATACTCTGGGGTATAGGAGCAATCGCCCTTAGTATTCCCGGTCTTTGAGGATGCCCGGTTGGGGCACCGGGTATCGACCGTCTTTGTCGGCCTGGACCGGGGCGGGCTATCCATAGTGAGTTTGTCCACATCGGGGGCAAACTCGTGGGGGCAGTTCAAGATCTGTTCCAGCGTAATGACTTGGCCGGTATGGGCGGCCATTCGGCCCATGCTGGTAACCAGACTGGCCATGGCACCCCGCTCGGCTTCGTTGTAGGGCTTATCCTGTCGAATGGCATCGACCAGGTCGTTCCATTCGTTCTGGTAGGGGTTTTCTTCACCCGGAGGGGCTTGGGACTGCCAGATCTGGTTTTCCGGTTTGGGAGCGTAGCCTTTGTAGATGCGGGACGGAGCGCCGCAGTCGCCGTGGGCGGAGAGGATGGCCATAGCCTTGGTGCCTTTGGCGTAGCTGTAGTACCGGTCCGCACAGCCACCGATGCAACGTCCGTCCATGATGAACGTAGAACCATCTGGAAATTCGTATTCTACGGAATAGACATCGAAGTTTTGATCCACATAGGGGGTGCCGTCCGGAGCGGTTTTGTAGTGGCGTCCGCCGACGGCCTGGGCTCGCACGGGCCACTGATCGCCCTTCATCCAGCAGCAATGGTCGATGATGTGGATGTAGAAGTCGCTAAAACAGCCGCCAGAAGCCCAAAGGAAACTGTGGAACCGACGGACCTGGTAGAGCAGTTCCTTCTGATCGGGTGGTTTGGGCGTAGAGGCGAAATAGCCGATCGGCCCATGCACCCGATACCCACGCATGAAAATAATATCTCCCAATTGGCCGTCGGCGATCCGTTTGGCCATTTCGGCCAGGTGCCGACTGTGCCGCGACATCAACCCGACGCCCACTTTCAGATTCTTTTCCACGGATTTTTTGGCCAAGGCAAGCAGTTTTTTCGTCGTAGGGCCGTCCACNGTAACCGGCTTTTCCATAAAGACATTCAGGCCCTTTTCAATGGCATAGGCAAAATGGACCCATCGGAAAGCCGGCGGGGTGGCGAAGATGGCAATGTCGCCCGGCCGGAGGCAGTCCATGGCTTTTTTGTAGGCGTCGAAACCAATGAACTGACGTTCCTTGGGCACATCCACCTTGTCGCCAAAGCGCTCTTTGAGATGCCGATAGCTGGGGCCTAGACGATCCTCGAACACGTCGGCCATGGCCACCAGTTTCAGGGGGCCGGCCCGCACCGAGAGGGCGTCGGCCGCTGCGCCGGTGCCCCGACCCCCGCAGCCGATCAGCGCCACCTGGATCAGATTGTTTTCCCCGGCATGCACTGGCGGAATCGCCACCCCGGCCAGGGCCGAGGCACCCGCCAGCGCACCAGCACTCTGAAGAAACTCTCGTCGGGTAGTACCAGAAGATTTGGCCACTGTCATAGAAGCTTCTCCTACCAAGAAGAAACGAAATCTACCCTAGCACCTTTGGTAAATCCCAGAGGAAAACAGCATGGGCCCTACAAAATCCGGAATTCAAGGGCACATGCCCCTTATTGTGATTGCTGGCAGATGGTTGTCAACAGGGTGGGCCAACAAAATCAGGACAAACCGGAGTCTCTGGAAGCGGCTCTGCAAGGGGAGACAAGAATATCGGATCCTGAAAACGAGGTCCTGGCAGGCGGGTCCCCAACGGGCTTTCTGCACGGTTCATGGCGGAGGGGCCACCTCGTAGAGGTGATCAAAATATCACTAAACCCCAGTTCCGGCAGCAATATGAGGGTGAATCGGAAAACAGCCTTTTTCCCGTCGGGAAGGAAATAAGGCAAGGAGCTTCGAGGGACGGTACTACGACGAGTATTACGGCGAATCGCCTGGGGCGGGGCTGCTTTGGCGCTGGGCCATGCGTTGGGCCATCATGGCACGGGCCTGGCGGAGGAGAGCTTGGGTATCCGGCCGGGGAGCGGATTGGTGCACGGCGCTGGCGCCGATGGTATCGCCGCCGGGCGTGGGCCCCCGAGAACCTTGGCCCGTAGAAGCAGGTTGTGGGCCGGTGCTGGCCATCTCATAGGAAGCAGGCCGGGCACCACCGGCTGCGGGAGGTTGCCCTTCGGTAGGTTCTTGGTACAGTTGCCAGCGGCGCCCGTCCCGGACCAATTGGCGAGGATGCGGGCCAAGCCGTTCGTTGCCCATCCCTTCCAAAGAAGCTAATGCGTCCTGGGCTTTTTTATGGGTTGGGTCGGCCGCCAAGGCCAACATCAGATAACGTTTGGCTCCTTCGAGATTACCTTGGGTGGCCAGGATAAAGGCCATGTTGTAGCAGGCATCGGCTTCGCTGCCCCCGCGGCGGAATTGTTCCATGGCCTCCTCGTATCGGCCTTGAAATCCATACACCATGCCCAGATTGTTGCGGAATCGGGGATTGGCCGGTTTCATGCTCACCGCTTTGAGCAGAGCACTTTCGGCTTTGTCCAATTGGCCTTGCAGATAGTAGCTGAAGCCAAGATCGTTGAAGATTTCTGGATCGGGATTCAGGGCGATGGCTTGGGTGTATAGGGCGACGGCTTCCCGGTAGCGTTTTTCTCGGTCGGCGACCACACCCAGGCGATGGTACGGCTCATAGCGATGGGGATATTGGACGATGAGGCGCTCGTAGATTTGGCGGGCCTCGGTCAATTTGCCTTCTTGTTCATATTGCCGGCCTTTCATCATGGCGTCGAAGAAGTCAGGGCCGACTTTGGCGGGCTGGGGGGAAGTTTTGGAGGGGGCCGATTTTTGCGGAGCCGTTGCCACCGCCGCCGAGGAAGAAGAACGCTCGGTCGGCTTTTTCTGCAAAAGGCTACTCACCTGCGGTAGAAAAGGTTTGGATTCTGGGCCTGTAGCGCAGCCGGCGACCAGCATCCCACTTAACAAGACCATTGCCCCCCCAGTCCGTTTGAGATAAGCCAACATTTTTTACTCCCCATAGACAGAATATCGAAACGGACCCGGAACGAGGAGAAATCCTTCCTCCATGGTGTGGACTTTTTTATAAATAGCCGGTTCGACACCGGGATCGGGCCGGAGGCCTATGGCTCCGGCAAAAGGAAATTCTCATCTTCTGGGTCGGTCGGGGATCTGCATAGCGGCTTGATTTCCGGCCGCCTGCGGGGGAGTGGAAATCGGGAAAAGGTGCGGGCCCTCCTGGCAACAGGCTTGGGATCATCCCACCCGGCCAACTCCACCGGAGCGGGGAATGCCCGAGTTTTTATGGGTCTTCGCAAAACCCAGGCACACCGACGGGGGGCAAAACCAGGGATTTTCGTATCTCTCCGAGTTGCGAAGCTCTATAAGAGTCCTAGAGGGCTGCCGTCGGTTGCCTCCTGCTTACCGCCAGAAACCGCCGGTCCCGCCGTAGCGGCGTCCGGTGCCGCCGTAAAATTGGCCGTAGAAGGTGCTGTAGTAGGCGGCTTCTCCTTCGACGGCGGAAAGTCCCTCGGCAAAGGCGGGGGCCACGACCACCCGGTTTTCGATCCGCTGTTTTTCATAGCCTAGGGCCACCAGATAGTCGATGACCGCCTGNCGACGCTGGGCATCCAGTTGGGGATATTTTCCGTCCGGACTCTGCTCGACGACGATCGGGAACGGCACATGCTCCAGCCGAAGGGCAATTTGCACCAGATGCTTTTGCCCTTTGGGGGTCAGTTGGGCGGTATTTCCGATGAACTCATGATCATAGAGGATGAAATCGGCGGCCTCGGCATTGGTCTGTTGGGTCTCCCAATGGGCGTCGGTAACCTGGCCTAACGGGAAGGGCCGATCATACGGCGGGCCGAGACGTTGCTCATGCGTAGCCCGGCCTACCCGCACCGGATCTTTGCAGAACCAGCCCTGGCAATGGGCGCAGCCACCAGCGCCAGCCACGCCCATCGCCCCTACCAATGCCCAAACCATCCAGCCGTTCCTTTTCATCGTATTTGGTCCTTTGGATTCCAACAGGAAGATGAACAAAGATGATGGTGTATGCCGAACAGGTGGTTGTGCTTATAGTGGAATCCTCCTCCCCTGGGCCTGGGGGCGCTTTATTGGGAGCCCAATTTACTTGGAGTGGCCAAAGGGGCCGGAGATGGTGGCCGGGCCACCCGCCTGGTACCGATGGCGGAGCCTCGGCCAGACGGTGCTTCGATATTCATGCGTAGGCCGACCTTCCAGACGTCCTTTCAGATAGAACTCTAGGTTGGTCGGCTCGGTCACATCGAAGCCCGGTAGCGGCGGCACTTCCTCCGGCTCCATCGGATGGACCAACTCCGGCGTTACCAGGATGATCAACTCCGTTTCGTTCCGGTTCATGTTCCGTTTGCCGAAGATTTGGCCAAACAGCGGGATATTGGAGGCATTATCGCCGTTCATGGAATCTTCCAGCAAACCGGCAATGGCCAGGGTTTGGCCCTCCCGGAGTTCTACGGTCGTCGTAACCGCCCGGGTATCCAGGCCCGGAGTGCCGTTGACGGTGTTCTCGCGATTGATCCGGCTGAATTCCGGCGCCACTTCCAGGCGGATCAGGTCCTTGTCCAACACCACGGGCAGGAAAGTGATGATGGCGCCGAAGGCACGGAAGTCGGTCGTAACCGCGGCAGCCCCGGCTACACCCACCGTGGTAGGCACGGCAAACTCACCGCCGGCTACGAAGGTGGCCGGCCGACCGCTCAGGGTCACCAACGTCGGCTCGCTCAAAATCCGCATCACTCCATGCTGTTGCAGGTAATGGATGCCGAACTGCAACCGCTCGTTGTCAAACGTGCCGGAGACCACCGCCGTACTGCTGGCCAAGTTCAGCAACTGCTTGATCGCAATCAACCCATCTTCCCAGACAAAATTCAGGTCCATATCGACGCCGAACTTTCGGGCTGCCGACCGGTTCAGCTCGGCAATCTTTACCTTCAAGGCCACCTGCTGCACGCCAGGAATGTAAAGCATATTGATCACCTGCACGGCCGGCAGCAGACCCGCCGACTGCGGATCCTGGGCCAACGGCGGCGCTGCCTGGCCTTGCAGCAGACCATAGCCTTCCTGGTACCGAGGATAGACCATCTGGCCTCGGATGATCGCCATGATCTGGGCGGCCTCCTCCGCATCCCGGGCTTGGCCTTTGACAATCAATTTGTCGGCCACCGGAATGAGTTTTACTTTGCTTTCCGGGAACAGTTCCGCCAGGACGTCCTCCAGGATGCCGTACTGCTCTTCCCGGCGCTGTTGCAGCTCCGGATCGGGAATGACCCGCACCAGATAGGTGATCGGCTCGTACTGCTGATCGGCAAACCAGAAGGTAACATCAGTGGCCCCTTGGGACCGGCCGATGATAGCCAGTTCCCGGGGCGTAAATTGCACCACATCGCATACCGCCGGATCGACCACCGAAACCCGGTAGATATCCACTTTGGTCCGCAGAATCTTGCTCCGGCGAACCACGACTTTCAGTTCATCCGTATGGCCTCGGACTTCAAACGGGCCCAGCTGAGTGATCTCGGCGGTAGGCCGATGCCATTGGGCCGGCTGCTGCCGGGTATCGACCAGCGGCGCTGGGCCTGCTGGGGCGCCCCGAACGGGCGGCGAAATTGTCCCGGCCGGAGAAGTTTCCCCACCCCCTACCGGCGGCGCAGCGGGTGCGGTCCCTCCCGGCGCCAGGCTACCGGCCGGCTTCGGCGGAGATTCCGCCTCCGCCATACCGGGCCCGACCCCTGCCGAGACTTTCGCCGGGCCGTCCGACGCTTTCGGCAGAGGCACCTGCGTCGGCAAAGTGGGCAGTTGGGGAGAGGCCGCCTTGGCAGGAGCAGGTTCTCTGGCAGGTTGGGCCGCAGCCGAGGGTTCTCCGGCTGTTTTGCCCGTGGATGCGGATTCGGTTCCCGGTGTGCTAGCAGGCGCAGAGCGTACGCCAGGTGGGGTAGCAGGGGCCAATTCCGAGGCGGTTTGGGCACCCGCAGCCGGCTGGGCCGAAGGGTTGCTCGCAGAGCTTAGCGGTGGGACGGCCTTGCCAGGCTCTGATCCCGCTTTCCCAGGCTCCGATTCCAAAAGGGCAATCCGCGACGGCGGCGCATTAGCCGCTCCCGGGACACTGACCGTCGTCGGGGCCGGTACAGGGACCGCCGCTGCTCCCGACGGCACGGTCAGCATCGGCCACATCGGGCTGGATAAGCCACTGCTGGGCACTTCCGGCAGGATCGGCCCGGCTAAGGCTGACGGACTCGGCCTGTCGGCTGCCTGACTACCAGATGTTCCTATGCCCCCAGAGGCTGCTACAGATGAGGGGCCTCCAGGAGGAGCATTGGGGCCGGAAGCGGTTTTGCTAAGCGAAGAACTCAGCAGCATCGCAGAAGGCACAGCGGAAGAGCTTCCCCCACCGGAGGCAATGGTCAGCCCAGGTTTCGAGCTGCCCACGTCCACCGGTTTGGTTTCTTTGGACATCACCAGGGCCCTGGAAGGAATGGCACCAGCACCGGACGAGGTTGGGCCGGCAGCTTGAACCGGTTTGGCCTTTTCCGGAACCGAGCTTTCAGCTTGAACCGGTTTGGCTTCAGGGGGTGATGGTTCGGATCGGCCTAGGGAGGTCCTGGCCTGGCTCAGACTGGGGCGCTGCACATGTAGATCGCTGGGAGCCGGCAGGGCCAGCCGGATACGCGGCGATTCTTGCACCCCGGCGATCTTCTCCGGTTCCTGGCCAGCAGCCGGAACGGCTACCGGCTTCGGATCGGAAACCGGAGCGCCGTCGGCCACCACCACCTGAAGGACTGGTTCATGGCTGACCTCGGCAAATCCCGGCGGAGGCGGGGCATGGGGCACTTTGCCCGCTTCCTCAGGAACTTCTCGCATCCGGAGGCTGCTCCCGGCAGTGTCAGGTTGGCTAGCGCCGGTTGTTTGGGTATTCCCCTTGGCTGACTGGGCATTCCCACCGGTAGGCCCACCATTCCCCCCGGAGGTATGGGTATTCCCACCGGCGGG
>JGI24185J35167_1001102_pt1 | contig 12236 bp, 9 predicted proteins | sample YNPBryunderm2012_FD_35167 | JGI IMG/M metagenome (IMG submission 35167) | reverse complement strand
AAATTCTTCGCGTTCTCCGCGTCTCCGCGTGAGATCGGCCTTGCCCCAAACTGTGAATGCACCCCATGTATCCGGTGTTCAACTATGGGCCTATAATACGCACAATGGCATTCACCGTAAACGACTTCCGCGACCTGCTCGAGATCCTTCGGACAATGCCCGATTGGAAGGAGGCGTTGCGCCGAGAGCTGCTGGGCGAGGAAATCCTTATGCTGCCTCGTCTGGTTCGTGAGCTGATTAAAGCCGTCGAGGAGATGAGCAAGCGACTCTACCGTGTTGAGCAGGATGTTGAGGTGCTCAAGGCGGACGTTGAGGTGCTCAAGGCAGACGTAGCGACGCTTAAAGGGGATTCGCTCGAGCGCAAGTACCGCGAGCGACCCTTTGTCTACTTCCGACGTATCGTGCGCAAGTCCAAGGTGTTGACTGACAGCGAGATCGAAGAGCTCCTGAGCCAGGCTCAGGCCAACGGTGCGCTGAGCGAGGCCGACGTAGACGAGATTAGCCGCCTGGATGTGATCGTGCGTGGCCGGCGTATCACCGATGACAGCGTTGCTTATCTCGCTGTTGAGGTATCCGCCAAAATAGACGACTACGACGTTGAGCGCGCTGTTCGGCGAGCGAAATTGCTGGCGAAGATTCCAGGCGTTGTCGCTATACCTGTAGTGGCCGGCGAGCAACTCGCCCCGGAGGGCAGGAGAGCACTGAAGCAAACCGCAGCCTGGGCCGTCGTTGACGGTTCGGCGATAGAGAGCACCTCGCCTGCAATATAGACGGGCAGCAATGCGAGCGAGCAGCGCATTAGCCCCGCGTCTTCACTTCTACTAACACTTAGCCAGGAGAGCAATCGTGTGGCAAGAGTTTCGCGCATTCATCGCTCGTGGAAACGTGATTGACCTAGCCGTGGGCGTGGTGATGGGCGCAGCATTTAATGCAATCATCAACTCGCTCGTCAATGACATTGTAATGCCGCCCATTGGCTTGTTGCTGGCCGGCGTGAACTTCAGCGACTTATTCTTCGCGCTCGACGGTAAATCCTACGCCAGCTTACAAGCGGCACAGCAGGCCGGCGCGCCGGTCTGGGCTTGGGGGCGCTTCGTCCAGACCGTGCTTAATTTTCTGATCGTTGCCGTGGCGATGTTCTTCCTGGTCAAGGGTGTCAGTCGCATTTATCGCAGGCCAACACCACTTGCATCGCCCAGCGAGCCAAGCGCAGAAGTCAAACTGCTTACCGAAATCCGCGACTTGCTGAAGGCGCAGCGATAGGCCGGCGCACGCTGGCCAGCGCGCGAACCTGGGCTGCCGTATCGCCGGCTGTGACAATGGACTCCCCAACCAGCACCGCGTGCGCACCCATCGCAGCGGCGCGGGCCACATCTTCAGGGCTAAAAAAACCGCTCTCAGAAACGAGAACCCGCGTGCCATCCTCGGGCAGCAATCGTGCGCAGCGCGCCGTGGCGGTCATGTCCGTGACGAAGGTGCGCAAATTGCGATTGTTCACCCCTATCACGCGCGCATCGGCAGCCAGGGCGCGCTCGGTCTCTTGCTCATCATGAACTTCAACCAGCGGTGTCAGCGCCAGCTCGTAAGCCAGCGCGATGAGGTCGCGCAACAGCGCGTCGTCCAGCGCTGCCACGATCAACAGCACGGCGTCCGCGCCTGCCAAACGCGCCTCGTAAACCTGATAAGGATCAATGATGAAATCCTTGCGCAGCAGCGGCAGCCCCACGCGCTGACGCACCTGCGTCAAGTGCGCCAGCGCCCCTTTAAAGAATCGCTCATCGGTGAGCACGCTGATGGCTGTTGCGCCGTTCTGCGCATAGATCTGGGCCAATGCCGAAGGATCAAACGGCCCAGGCAGCAGATCGCCCTTGGAAGGCGAGGCGCGCTTGACCTCGGCGATCAGGGCCACCAAGCCATCGGCGCGCCGCAGCGCGCCCGCAAAGTCGTGCGCCGGCTGAGACAACGCCTCTGCTTCGCGGCGCAACTGATGAAGCGGCGCAGCTTGCTTGCGCTTGGGCAGTTCCTCCTGTCGTTTGTAGTCTAGGATGGTATCTAGGATCGAGGAGGAGTGGCTCATCGTCAGGTAGACAATGGTAACATCTTCGCGTTATTCGGTGAGCGGCGCTGGACAGCATGTCACGGTTGAATTGCCGAACTGCCGCTATGTCGGCGTGATCTCGGACACGCACATTCCGCATCGCTTGCCGGCCATGCCGAGCAGGGTGTATGAGCTGCTTNGCGGCAGCGATGCGATCTTGCACGCGGGCGACTTGGAGACAGTGGACATCCTGCCGGCTCTACAGGCCATCGCGCCCACGTTCGCCGTGCGCGGCAACTTGCACTGGCAATTCAGCACCGGCATACACGATCAGGACCTGCCGCTGTGCATCACGCTGCGCAGTGGCCCACACGTCATCTGGCTGACGCACGGGCACATCAGCTTAGCTCGCTCAATGATGGACAAGCTGGCCAGCCTGGGCGCACAGCGCAGCGCGACGGGCATCAACCAGAAGCTCATCGCGCGCCTGGCTCGCCTGAAACCCGCAGAGGCCACCATCGTCGTCTTCGGCCACTCACACCTGAGCTGCGCCGTGCAGATGAACGGCACGCTGTTCTTCAATCCTGGTGCTGTGGCCGCCTCGGCAAGCGAGCGCGCCCGAGAAACGCCTCGCATCGGTCGGCTAATCCTGCATCCTGCCGGGCGCGTCGAGCACGAATGGTTCATCCTTTAAGCTAATCGCCATGATCCCGCTCAGATTAGAGCTAAAGAACTTCATGGCTTATAGCGAGCCGGAGCCACTAGACTTCAGCAACTTGCACGTTGTCGCGCTGGTGGGCGAGAACGGCGCCGGCAAGAGCACGCTGCTGGATGCGATCACGTGGGCGCTCTGGGGCCAAGCCCGCGCCAAGCGCGATGATGAACTCATCCGCCAGGGCGCCAGCGAGATGCGCGTCGCGTTCACCTTTCAGGAAGGCCAGCATATATATCAGGTCATTCGCACGCGCCGCTTGGGCAGGGCAGCGAAGGGCCGGCAGGCTGGCTCAAATGGGTCACTGGAGTTCTTCGTTAAGACCGACAACAACAGTTGGAACCAGCTCACCGAGCCGCGCATGGCCGAAACTCAGGAGAAGATCATCCGCACGCTCAATCTGAGTTATGAGACGTTCATCAACTCCGCTTATTTGAAGCAAGGGCGTGCCGATGAATTCACGCTCAAACCACCCGCCCAGCGCAAGGCCGTCTTAAGCGAGATTTTGAACCTGGACATCTGGGCAGCCTATGAAGAACAAGCAAAGGCGCAGATTAACGCGCTGGAGGCCGAGCAAAGCCGCTTTCGGATGGAGCTGGCGCGGGTCGAAGCAGAGATGGCTCGCCTGCCCGAGTACGAGAACCAACTGCGCGAGGCCCAGGTTGCTGCCGAAGAGGCAGAGCGCGCCTTGCAGGCCGCCGAGGCCAAGATGACCGAGATCGAGCGCACGCGCGAGCGCGCCCGCGCGCTGCGCGCTCAGCTATCGCAGGCGGAAGACCGGCTGCGCGCCGCACGCAGCGATCTGGACGCGCTCAACACCAAGCGCAAACAACATCAAACAGCGCTGAACCAGTACCAGCAAGCTTTACAGCAGCGCGAAGAAATCGAGCGAGGCTACGCCGAGCTGGAAGAGGCGCGCCAGCTCAACGAATCCTTAAACGATAAGCTGGCNAGCCTGACGGCGCTGAACGAGCGCAAATACAAGGCCGAAGCCGCCATTGCCGATGCACGACGCGCCATGCAGAGCGAACTGGACATCGCGCGCCAGCGCATGGATGACCTAGAGCGCTTGGCGGCCGATCAAGGGTTGCTCCCTAAACAACAGGAGATCGCCGCTCAGATCGCCCAGCTTGAGCAGGCGCAGGCCGAGCGAGACGTGCTCCAGCAGACCGTGAGCGGCCTGCGTGAACAGCAGGCGGCGCTGCGCGCACACAACGAGACGCTACACCGCGAGATGTTGGAGCTAAAGGCGCGCATCGAAGCGCTCAGCAAAATTGGCGCCATCTGCCCGACCTGTGGGCGAGAACTCTCAGAAGCTGACCGCGTCCGCCTATTGGCCGAATGGCACGCCCAGGGCAGCGAGCGCGGCAACGCTTACCGCGCCAACGAGGCACAAGCCANACAGCTCGGCGAACAGCGCGAACAGACCGAAGCCCGCATCGCTGCGATCAATCAATCGCTGCGCCAATTGCCGGCCATGCAACGCGAGTACACCGCGCTGAGCGAGCGCATCGCGCGCGCGCAAGAGGCCTCCGCGCAACTGCCCGAAGCGCGTGCGCTGGTTGAGACCCTACAAGCGCGCCTGGAAGGTCAGGACTATGCACACGAAGCGCGGGCTGCTCTTGCCGAGGTGACGGCGGAGTTGGCCGCGCTTGGCTACGATGCGGAGGCCCACCGCCGGCTGCGCGAGGACATCCAGACGCGCCTGTTGCCGTTCGCAGCCCGCAAGGCACAACTCGATCGCGCTGCGCTTGCAATTGAGAGCGAGCAGCTCGCCATTCAGGCGCTGGAAGGTCAGATCGCAGCGCTGGCACAACGCATCGAAGCAGAGACCAAGGCCACAGAAGACCTGCGCGCTCAATTGGCGGTATGCGAACAGGACCTGCGGCGCGAGCCAGCAGTAGCCCAAGCGCTGGCCCAAGCCCGCGAAGCGCACTTTCGCGCCCAACGCAGGGTCGGCGAGGCCAACCAGCGCGTACAGTCGGTCCTGGCTTTGCAACACACGCGCACCCAACTGGAAGCGGATCTGGCAGCTACGAAGGAGCGCCAAGCGCTCTTTGAAGAGCTGCGCACGGCGTTCAGCAAGAATGGCGTGCCGGCTATGATTATCGAGAGTGTCCTACCGGAGCTGGAGGCCGCAGCCAACGCCCTGCTGGCCCGCATGACGAACGGCCGTATGAACGTGCGCTTTGAGACGCAACGCCTGACCCAAAAGGGCGAGACGAGTGAGACGCTGGAGATACGCATCAGCGATGAGCTGGGCGAGCGGCCCTATGAACTCTTCAGCGGGGGAGAGGCCTTTCGGGTGAACTTCGCCATCCGCATCGCCCTCAGCCGGCTGCTGGCACACCGGGCCAACGCGCGCCTGCAGGCGCTGTTCATAGACGAGGGGTTCGGCACGCAGGACGCTCAGGGCCGCGAGCGCCTGATTGAGGCGATTAGAAGCATTCAAGACGACTTTGAGCGCATCTTCGTCATCACCCACATTGATGAGCTGAGAGACGCCTTCCCAAATCGCATAGAAGTGCTCAAGACGCCTCGCGGCAGCGTGGTGCGCGTAATCTGAATAAAGCTGGTCGAAGGCAACGTCTGCCCGCGGCGCTGCCCCTCGTCCAGAGATCATGAATGCCCCATTCGCTTACAAGCGATACAATCCGCGCCATGCACACGCCCACCGCGAAGAATGTCTTCATTAGGGACTTGCCGCAGCACGTCGGGCAGATTGTTACCCTGCGCGGATGGCTTTACAACCGAACTGCCAAGGGCAAACTGGTCTTCTTGCAGATGCGCGATGGCACCGGCATCTGTCAGTGTGTGGTGTTTCGATCCACGGTGGGCGACGAGCTGTTTGCCATCGCAGACAAGCTGCCGCTGGAGAGCAGCTTTATCGTGACCGGCGNGGTGCGGGCCGACGCACGCGCGCCCGGTGTGCCCGGCGGCTATGAGCTGGACGTACAGGCGCTACAAGTTGTGCAACGGGCTGAGGATTACCCAATTGGTCCAAAGGAGCACGGCGTCGAGTTCCTTATGGACCATCGCCACCTGTGGATTCGCTCATCGCGACAGTGGGCAATCCTCCGCGTGCGCGCCACGGTGATGCGCGCCATACGCGCCTGGCTGGATAGTCACGGCTTTATCGAGGTCACCACGCCCATCCTCACCCCCAGTGCTGCCGAGGGTACGACGACGCTCTTTGAGGTGGACTACTTTGGCGAGAGGGCTTATCTGGCCCAGACCGGTCAGCTCTACAACGAAGCCAACATCTTCGCCTTCAACCGAGTATANTGCTTTGGCCCTACCTTTCGCGCAGAGAAGAGCAAGACGCGCCGCCACCTAACCGAGTTCTGGATGGTGGAGCCGGAGATCGCCTTTTGTGACCTCGATCAACTGCTGGAGATCGAGGAACAGTTTGTCAGTTACATCGTGCAGACCTGTCTGCGCGAGAACGCGGACGAGCTGAAGCTATTGGGGCGCGACGTGAGCCGGCTACAAAATGTCGTGCCGCCCTTCCCGCGCGTGACTTACGATGAGGCCATCGCCCAACTCCAGTCTTTGCAGGCGCGCCTGAAAGCCGGCGAGGGGGTGATGGCCTTTGACGGCGCGCCGCTGCAGGGCATCGAGGACCCTGACCTGCTCCAGATAAGCTGGGGGATGGATTTTGGCAGCCCACACGAAACGGCGCTTACCCAGCTCTACGACCGGCCCGTTTTCATCATCGGCTTCCCGTCAGCGATCAAAGCCTTTTACATGGAGCCTTACCCCGACCGCCCAGAGATATGCAAGAGCGCCGACCTGCTTGCCCCGGAAGGCTATGGCGAGATCATCGGCGGCAGCGAGCGGATCAGCGATATGGCGTTGCTAGAAGCGCGCATCCGCGACCACGGCCTGCCGGCATCCGCCTATCGCTGGTATATAGAGCTGCGCAAGTACGGCAGCGTGCCGCATAGCGGCTTCGGATTGGGCGTCGAGCGCACCGTGGCGTGGATCTGCGGCATCGAGCACGTGCGTGAGGCGTCGCCCTTCCCCCGCCTGCTCAACCGGCTCTACCCTTAAACGCACAAGGGTTAACGCTGAATCCAGTCCATCGCCTTGTCGGCCAGGCGGTCCAGGGCGCGCACGCTCATCTCGATGTGTTCGATCTTGGTGTCCTCAATTGGATTATGCGAAATGCCGCGTAGGCTTTGCACAAACATCATCACTGTGGGCACGCCGGCGCGGGCCACCTCCGCTGCGTCGTGCAGTGGGCCGCTCGGCAGCTTATGGGCCTTGCCGGCCACTTCTACGCAGCTCTCGTAGCACATCTTCACCAACTGTTTGTCGAACAGGATCGGCTCGATCTGCCAGATTCGGCTCCACTGCACGTCGCACTTCTCCTCTTTGGCGAAGCGCTTGCTGGCCTTCACTGCCTCTGAATACATGCGGGCCAGCTTGCTGGCGCTCAGGTGGCGCTGGTCGAGGGTGATGTCGCACTCGCCGACGACCGCGGTGACGATACCGGGCTTGGTGATACAACTGCCCACCGTGCATACGCCGCCGTGCTTATTGGCGATTGGGCGGATTTCCAGGGCCAACTTTGCCGCGGCAGCCAGCGCGTCGCGCCGCTTATCCATGGGCGTGCTCCCACTATGAGCGGCCTGTCCGATGAACTTAATGGCATGTCGCTCCACGCCGAACGTGCCCAGCACTGCGCCGAGCGGCAGCTTCATGCTCTCCAGCACTGGCCCTTGCTCGATGTGCAGTTCCAGGTATGCCGCGGCGTTCTTCAGCTCCTTGCGGCTCTTGGTCATCTGGTCAATCTCCACGCCACATCGGCGCAGCGCATCTTCCAGCCGGATGCCGTCTTTATCTGTGCGGTTTCGCTCTTGGTTTGGGTTCAGGTTGCCGCTGCAGGCGCTGCTGCCCAGCAAACTGCGCCCAAAGCGCGCGCCTTCCTCGTCAGCCCAGTCCACCAGGCGCACGGTCACCGGTGGTTGGCCGTGGTATTGATCGTTGATGCGACGCAGCACCTCCAGGCCGGCCAGCACGTTCAAGCAGCCATCCAGCCAGCCGCCGTTTGGCACAGAATCCATGTGCCCGCCGATCAGCAGGGCGCGCTTGCTTTTGCCGGGCAGGGTATACCAGGTGTTGCCGGCTTCGTCGTTGTGGATTTCGAGGGGCAGGCCAGATGCTTTCTCGCGCAGCCAGGCGCGCGCTTGAAGCCACATGTCGGTCCATGCTACGCGCATCGCGCCACCGGTGTTCGGATCGCTGGTTAGGCTACGCAGTTCCTTGAGTTCCTCAACGGTTCGCTTTGGGTCCAGGGTGCTCATGCGAGGGATTCTAAGCCTGGCTGACAATGCCGCAAGTTATTCATGGCCAGGGACGGAACCCTGGTAGGCGAAGCCCCCTTCACCTGCTTTTAGCGCGAGTTCGGATTAGGCCGCCTGGGCAGACAGATTGCACCTTCACAAGGCGCGATAACTTCGCGCGCATTCATTGTCAATGCGCCTATTCATGATAGCGAAGAATGAATCGTTGGCAGGTCACCAAGGCTGCCCCAGCAGATGCTTCGCTGTGCTAAGCATGACACGCTGGCGCAGCGAGCGAGCAGCCTGTGATGTGAATGCACCCACACGAGGGGCGTTCGCGCAGATGCACCGCACGAGGTCCAAACGGGCCAAATCCTCTCATCATCCTTAAACATTCGAGAGTATTCTCTTAACCAATGAACGTCATCCACGGTTTCGAGCAGCTTCGCGAAACGCTTGTCCCTGAGATCAACAGCAAGGCTATCCTCTANCGCCATGTGAAGACCGGCGCGCAGTTGCTCTCGCTCATCAACGACGACGAGAACAAAGTCTTCGGCATCGCCTTCGTCACGCCCCCCAGCGACTCTACCGGCCTNCCGCACATTCTGGAGCACAGCGTGCTGTGCGGGTCGCNCAAATATCCGGTCAAAGAGCCGTTCATCGAGCTGGCCAAGGGATCACTGAACACCTTCCTGAATGCGATGACCTATCCGGATCGCACGATTTACCCGGTGGCCAGCCAGAATGTGAAAGACCTTTACAACTTGATTGATGTTTATCTGGACGCGGTGTTTTACCCGCGCATTACGCGCTGGACGCTGATGCAGGAAGGATGGCACTATGAGCTGGAAGCGCCGGACCAGCCTTTGCGCTACAAAGGGGTGGTCTTTAACGAGATGAAAGGGGCGTATTCCTCGCCCGACCAGGTCCTGGGGCGCACCATTCAACACACGCTCTTTCCGGACACGGTTTACGGCTTCGACTCNGGCGGCGACCCCGAAGCGATCCCCAATCTGACCTATGAACAGTTCAAGCAGTTCCACGAGACCTACTATCACCCATCCAACGCGCGGATCGTGTTTTACGGAAATGATGATCCTGAAGAGCGGCTGCGCTATCTGGATAGTTGGTTGAGCGCCTTTGACCGACGGGAGATTCACGTGGATATCCCGCTCCAGCCGCGCTGGGACGCCCCGCGCCGGATTATTGAGTCCTACGACGCCAGCGAAGAGGAGAAACCGCGCGGCATGGTCTCGATCAACTGGCTGCTCACCGATGAGGACGATCCTGAGCTGAACCTGGCCTTGCACATCCTCGCGCACATATTGGTGGGCACGCCGGCCTCGCCGCTGCGCAAGGCGCTCATTGATAGCGGTCTGGGCGAGAACCTGACCGGCAGCGGCTTTGATGATGAGCTTCGCCAGTCCATCTTCTCGGTGGGCTTGAAGGGCATGAATCCTGACGATGCCGACAAGCTAGAGCAATTGGTGTTCGATACATTGCGCGAACTGGCCGAGCGCGGTATTGACCCCGACCAGATCGAGGCTTCGGTCAACACGCTCGAGTTCCGCCTGCGCGAGAACAACTTCGGCAGCTTCCCGCGCGGCATTGTCTTTATGACTGAGGCGCTGCGGACGTGGATTTATGGCGGCGACCCAATCGCAGCGTTAAGCTTTGAGCAACCACTGGCAGCCATCAAAGCGCGCCTGGCCAACAATGAGCCGCTCTTCAGCAACCTGATCCGGCGCTATTTGATTGACAACCCTCACCGCACCACGGTGATCCTCAAGCCCGACCCGCACCTGCGCGAGAGGCTAGAGGAGAAGGAGCGCGCTCGCCTCGAGCAGGCTCGCGCCCAGATGAGCCAGGATGACCTGCTGCGAATCGCAGAAGAGACGAAGACGCTGGAAGCCATGCAGCTCGCTCCTGACCCGCCGGAGGCGTTAGCGACCATCCCCACGCTCAAGCTGGAAGACCTGGATAAACAGAACAAGCCGATCCCGATCGAGGTCCAGGCCCTGGCCGGCGGCGATGCGACGCTGCTCTATCACGACCTGTTCACCAGCGGCGTGGTGTATCTGGACTTGGCGTTCGACATGCGCGCAATCCCGCCCGAAGACGTGCCGTATGTTGCGCTGATGGGGCGCGCGCTGCTGCAAATGGGCACGGAGAAAGAGGATTTCGTCAAGCTGCTCCAGCGCATCGGGCGCAAAACCGGCGGCATCTCAGCCAGCCCGTTCAGCACGCTAACCCGCGAGCAGCGCGACCTGGTGCGGCGCTTCTTCTTGCGCGCGAAGAGCACCACGGCGCAGTTTGAGGACTTGCTAGACATCCTGCGCGATGTGTTGGGCACTGCCCGGCTGGACAACCGCGAGCGCTTTAGGCAAATCGTTCTGGAGAACAAAGCCAGCCTAGAGAGCAGCCTGGTTCCCGGCGGTCACGCCTTCGTCAACACGCGCCTGCGCGCTGCCTTTAGCCCATCCGAGTGGGCTGCCGAGCAGATGAGCGGCATCAGCCAGCTTTACTTTCTGCGTGCGTTGGCCGAGCGCGTAGAGCGCGATTGGCCCAGCGTGCTGGAACGCCTGGTCGCCATCCGCGACCGCCTGGTCAGCCGGCAAGGCCTGGTGGTCAACGTCACCGTGGACGCAGCGCGATGGGCGCAGCTTCAACCCAAGCTTGAGGCCTTCGTTTGCGAGCTGCCTGTGCGCAGCACGACGCCCGCGGACTGGCCGACCGGCGCAACGAACGGCCACGAAGGGTTGGCCATCCCAGCCCAGGTGAATTACGTCGGCAAGGGTGCAGACGTGTACGCGCTCGGCCATCAACTCAGCGGGGCATGGTTGCCCGTCCAGAATTACTTGCGCACCAGCTACTTATGGGAGCGCGTGCGCATGCAAGGCGGGGCCTACGGCAGCTTCTGTGGTCTCGACCTTCGCACCGGCGCATTCACCTTTGTCTCCTATCGCGATCCNAATCTGCTGGACACGCTGCGGGTCTACGACGACGCAGCCGCTTTCTTGCGCCAGCATCCGCCCAGCCAAGACGAAGTCACCCGCACCATCATCGGCGTGATCGGCGAGATGGACGACTATATGTTGCCCGACGCCAAAGGGTTTGTCTCGATGGTGCGCTACCTGGCCGGCGATACGGACGAGGCACGCCAGAAACTGCGCGACGAGGTGCTCAGCACGACGCCTCAAGACTTTGTGCGGTTCGCCGAAGTCCTAGACGACGTGCGGGCGCGGGGGCGGGTGGTGGTGATGGGCGCGCCGGAAGCGCTTGCCCAGGCCAACGCAACCCTGGGCGACGGTTGGCTGCGCGTTGAGAAGGTCATGTGAAACGATGAAATTCGGCTCGCGTGGAGAGGGCTGGGTGATTGCCCAGTTCACGCTGCTTCCCCTGCTATTCATCCTCACGTTTGCGCTGCCGCGTGGCCCGTTATGGCCGCCGTTCCTGGCTTGGGGTGCGCGAGTGGCCGGCTTGGCCCTGGCGGCGGGAAGCGGCGGTCTGTTCGTCGGCGGGGTCATCGCGCTAGGGCGCAACCTGACGCCATTTCCTAAACCGATTGACGACGGCTATCTGGTGCGCAGCGGCGTTTATACCCTGGTGCGCCACCCTATCTATAGCGGGATCACGCTAGGGATGTTTGCGCTCGGCCTCTTCCTCAACAGCTTGCCAGGCTTGGCAGCCGCGTTGGTGGCTTTTCTCTTCTTTGACGCCAAGGCGAGGCACGAGGAACGCTGGCTGCGCACGCACTACCCGGACTACACTGCCTACAGCCGGCGCACCCGCAAACTCATCCCGTTCATCTACTAGAACTCATCCCTTCCTTCATCCATCCTGTGTTGGGCGTATTCACGAATAGGGGCAAGCGTTCAGCATGTCATGCTGAGCGCGAAGCATCTCAGCTCGCGGCCAACCGAAGGGTGGCCGAGGCAGCAGGCTGGCGTTAGCATGATAGCCCCTTTCTTCCCCGCATCCTGGGAAACAGCAACTAGGCTGGTGTGAGTGATGTTGAGCAGCTCCCCGGCCAGCCCCTCCCCAGCCCTTCCCGTAAACGGGGAGGGAGTGTCCCCCCGATTCCTGGGAGCCGCTATTTCCCCTGGGCCAAATGATGGCCACGCCATCAACAGGTGTTCCTGGGAAACAGCGACTGCGCCGCTGTTTCCCCAGGCCAAATGATGGCCGCGCCATCATG
>JGI24185J35167_1001089_pt1 | contig 12276 bp, 13 predicted proteins | sample YNPBryunderm2012_FD_35167 | JGI IMG/M metagenome (IMG submission 35167) | reverse complement strand
GTAGCCGTGGCGACCGTGGTGCGAACCATGGGTTCATCGCCGCGGCAGGTGGGCGCGAAGCTGTTCGTTTCCTCGGGCGGGGCCATGGCCGGCTCGGTGAGCGGCGGCTGCATCGAAGGCGAAGTGTTCGCGGCATGCCAGGAGGCGCTGGCGACGGGAGAGGCGCGCCTGTTGCGCTTCGGCGTCGCCGACGAGACGGCCTGGGAGGCCGGGCTGGCCTGCGGCGGCACGATTGAGGTGCTGATCGAACCGCTGCGCGAGCCGATTCGCGCGGAGCGCCCGGTGGCGACGGCGACGGTCATCCGGGGGCCGTGGCGTCTGGGCGCCAGATTGCTGGTCGAGGCTGACGGGAGCGTCGTGGGCAGCCTGGGTGACGCGGCCCTGGACCAGGCGGCAGGCCGGGTAGCGTGGGGGCTCCTGGCGCAGGGGGCGAGCCGCGAGGTCGAACTGGCCGGCGGGGACGTGGCGGTGTTTATCGAGAGTTTCGTGCCGCCGCCGAGCCTGTACATGGTTGGCGGGGTGCACATCGCCGTGGCGCTGGCGCGGCTGGCGAAGGTGCTCGACGTCCGCACCATCGTGGTGGATGCCCGGGCGGCCTTCGCCAGCCCGGAGCGTTTCGCCCACGTGGATGAACTGGTGCTGGCCTGGCCCGACGAGGCGCTGGAAGGGCGCCTCGATGCGCGTAGTTGGGTGGCGGTGCTGACCCACGACCCCAAGCTCGACGATCCGGCGCTGCGGGTCGCTCTGCGCTCACCGGCGCGCTACATCGGCGCGCTGGGGAGCCGGACCACCCATGCCCGGCGCCTGGAGCGTCTCCGGGCCGAGGGCTTCAGCGAGGCCGACCTGGCGCGCATTCACGGGCCGATCGGCCTGCCTATCGGAGCAAAAACGCCCGAAGAGATTGCCGTGAGTATTCTGGCGCAAATGATTCAAGTTCAAAGGAGCATCTGAGCAATGGATACCAGACTGGCGACGTTGCTGTACGAGGGCGCCCTGGCGCTCCAACAGGGAAATAAGGAACGGGCCCGCGAACTGCTCCTGCAGGTCGTGGAGACCGATGAGCGCAACGAGGAAGCCTGGCTGTGGCTCAGCGGCGCCGTAGACGACCCGGAGGACCAGCGCACGGCCCTGGAGAACGTGCTGGCGATCAACCCCCAGAACCCCCACGCCCTCTACGGCCTTGCCGTGCTCGATGGCAAGGCGTAGCAACGCTGCCCAGGCAGGCCCGCCGTCATAGATTGCGCTTGCCTCTACCGTCCTGAGGTGAACATAGGCTCTCGAAGAGGGGTGTGGGGAAACCGGGTTTCCCCATTCCCCTGCGGATGCAGGCCGGAGGCCCGCGCACCCAGGCCCCGGCCCGCGGGAGGGTTTGGGAGGGCAACGCCCTCCCAGGGAACCCCTGTGTATCCCATCGGGGCGCGGCCTGTCCGTATGCGCGGCTGATGCGGCCGCATCAGCCGGATTGGTAAGTGTTCACATTTCTCCTGGGAGCGCGGGCAGCTTGCCCGCGGAGACGCGATAGGGGCGAAACGCCCTCGCTCGCAGGCGCGTGGGTTACCCCAGGTGTGAACAGTTACCCGGATTGCGCACTATACCCCCGCCGCGCGGGGCGCCTCTTCCAGCGCTTCGACCTGGCCTACCCAGTAGGTGTTGCGGCGCACCGTGGGGACGCTGCGCACCTGCACCCCGGCCACCTCGGTCACTTCCTCCTCATTGACCAGAATCAACGTGGGACGCACACCGTTGAAGCGGCGGCTGTAGGCGGCCATCGCTTCCTCGATTTTGCGCGCAATGCTCAGTTTCGGGTTATCGTCGTACCAGACCAGAAAGGGTGGACGTCTGGACAGCATGGACGCCTCCTACCAGCGCACGTGCCAGGTGCCGGCACGCAGGTTCTGAAACAGGGTGCAGCAGCGTCCATCGGCGCAACGCACAGCGAAGTAGCGCCGATCGTCACGGCGCCTGCGCCCCGCCTCCTCCCACATGGCCTCGACCTGCACAATCAGATGGAGCGCACCCCGGCTCTGAAAGCGGGCCGGCAGGAACCCGTAACGGTAGGCGGTCAGGGCGATCGGTTCGTCCGCGGGGCGCCGCGGCGGGCGCGCATGGCGCCGGGGTAGGGCAGCGGTGCGCCAGGTGATCATCATTGCCGACCTCGATGGGTGGACGCTGTTCCTGGTCGGTAGTATAATAGAACATATGTTCAATGTCAAGGTGCTAACGTAACAATAGGCCCCTGGAGCAGGGGAATGGGGAAACCCGGTTTCCCCATTCCCCCCTCCCGCGAGAGCGTGGGGGCGGGCCACACCCGCACGCAGGGAGATGGGGGAAACCGGGTTTCCCCAGCTCCCCACCCGGCGCGAGGGGTTGGGCGGGCCACACCCGCACGCAGGGAGATGGGGGAAACCGGGTTTCCCCATTCCCCCACCCGGCGGGAGGGGTTGGGCGGGCCATACACTCACGCAGGGAGATGGGGGAAACCGGGTTTCCCCATTCCCCCACCCGGCGCGAGGGTGTGGAGGGCTGGCCCTTACACATTGAGATGGCGAAACCGGGTTTCCCCGTGCCCCCGCCCGGCGGGAGGATGTGGGCGGGCTACGCCCTCGCGCAGGGGAATGGGGGAAACCGGGTTTCCCCATTCCCCGCCCCGGCGGGAGGGGTTGGGCGGGCCACACACTCACGCAGGGAGATGGGGGAAACTGGGTTTCCCCATTCCCCGCCCCGGCGGGAGGGGTTGGGCGGGCCACACACTCACGCAGGGAGATGGGGGAAACTGGGTTTCCCCATACCCCCACCCGGTGGGAGGGTTTGGGCGGGCCACGCCTTCTCGCAGGGAGATGGCGAAACCGGGTTTCCCCATCCCCCCACCCGGTGGGAGGGTGTGCGAGGGCTGCGCCCTCGCGCAGGGGTGTGGGAAAACCGGGTTGCCCCATCCTCCCACCTGGCGGGAGCGTGGGCGAGGGCTGCGCCCTCGCACAGGGGTGTGGGGAAACCGGGTTGCCCCACCACTCACCCAGAGGGAGGGTGTGGGCGGGCGCAGCCCTCCCAGGAACAACCTTTTTCATCCCATTGGGATGCGGCGCAGCCGCATTGCCGGCTGACGCAAGGCGAACGCTTGCCGGGCCGGTGTGGTATGATTCTATGTGCGACTGAGAGCAAGGAGGATCCGGTCAATGGGAACGCACAACGACACCGTGGCTCCTGAGGAGCGCGAGGACGTTGCCCGGCGGTACCGTGAACTGCTCAGCGCTTACAAGACGCTCAACGCCGAAGTGGCCGATCTGGCCTGGGCGCTCGCCGATCTCGAACAGGAGATCGCCACCCTTGCCGCCGCCACCGGCGCGGCCGGGGCGCGGGCGCGGCAGCGCCTGCGCGATCTGCGACGCCAGCGCGATGCGTTGGAAGAGCAGGCCCTCCGGCAGATGGACCAGGCCGAGACCATCGCGGCCGAGCTTGCGCGTCTGCGCCGGGCTCTGGATGAGGTCGGGGCGCCCGTGGTTGGGGGCCGGGGGTAAGGCGCGGCCTTACTCCAGCACGATCTCGCCGCTGCGCCCGCCCCGTTTTTCGGCCAGGCGAATGTCGCCGATCCGCATGCCCCGATCCACGGCCTTGCACATATCGTAGATCGTCAGCGCGGCCACGCTCACGGCGGTCAGGGCCTCCATCTCCACGCCGGTTGGCCCGCGCGTGCGCACCCGCGCCTCGATGCGCAAGGCGCTCGCCTCGGCATCGGGTTCGATCGTCACGCTCACGTGGGTCAGCAGCAGGGTGTGGCAGAGGGGGATCAGGTCAGGTGTGCGCTTGGCCGCCATAATGCCCGCAATGCGCGCCGCGGCCAGCACGTCCCCCTTCGGCGCGGCGCCGCTCAGAATGAGGTGCAGCGTTTCTGGTTGCATGGTGATGCTGCCCCGCGCCACCGCTTCGCGCTGGGTGTCGGCCTTCGCCCCCACGTCCACCATCTGCGCCTGTCCCTGCTCGTCGAGATGGGTCAGCCGGGGGGTCTCGTCGGGTTGGCTCATGGGTTGCCTCTTTATTGTATGGAACGGTTCAGCTATCGGGCCACCGGGTCGCCTGACGCGCCGCACTGTCCCGCTATCTTCTGCAGGTGTAGCTGACGTTGGCGGAGCCATATGGAATCAGCGGTTTTTTCCTGAATATCACCTTGGGGCGATAGTCCATGCGCCATCAGCCATGATATCCCATAGACATGCTCTTGCATCCTTAAAATTCACTATCGATTCTCCATCAAAAAAACCGATCTCATTAACAATCCCATCCCAATGCGTATCGCAAACCAAATGGACGATGAAGTTACTCTCGCCCTGATGAGTAAATTGATAGATAGCACGGGAGACGAGAGGCGTAAACAATCCACGAATATCGTCACCTCTACCTGCAAGCACACCACCAGCCGTATCATCCCAAGACAAAGGAGTTATCCGGATGAGCCATGGGCCATCAGCTTTAATCTCTATATCATATCTACCTGATTCAAGCAGGCGATGGCCTGCGTAATAACCTATTTCATTCACAAGAAGTTCATCATCATCATCATCAGGATACGCTGTCACAATAAAATTACTTCTTCCTTCATGTCCCAGGTAGACTCGTGACAATTTGGGCACTGCCACAGAAACAACTTTTGCTCCACGTCCCGTAAATTCTTGGGGAGGGACAGGGGTTGGACTGCTGGTAGGTGATGGGATTGGTGATGGGGTATCTGTTGGCCTGGGGGTGCTGGTCGGCCTGGGGGTGCTGGTCGGCCTAGGGGTGTCGGTCGGCCTGGGGGTGTCGGTCGGCCTGGGGGTGTCGGTCGGAGTAGACTGAGGTACACCTACTGGCACGAGAGTTTCCGTGGAGTCAACTCGAGTTTGGAATGCAGTTGATTGGGATTCCTGAACGGCAGTTTGCACGGTTGCTCTTCGTGTAAATAGGTTGGCTAGCATCAAACCTAGTCCGATGAGCATGATAACAACAACTATTACAGCTATGATCTCTAGAGGCGAAGATTTCTTTTGCATTAAAGATCTCCTTTCTGTGCTTCCATGGTGGTTTCCTGGAAAGGGCCTTGTTCGACTGTGAGTTCTCTCGCTTCTGTTTGGCAAAAGCAGGAGCTTTATTGTTAGACACCTGATCAGGCGGACGTCTCATCCGGTTCTGCAACGTTGATCCAGCCGTGGTCAAACGTGAATGTCCGGGCCTTGCCAACTGGGTTTCGGATGCGAACAGTGCGGGCTGCATCGGTGCCCGCATGTTCCACTACGTAGAGCCAGTACGCCTCACCGTGTTCTCGTGCCCAATCGAATTGAGTGTGTGATAGCCCGACTGGATGATCGTCCAGACTAGCAGTTATCGCTTTGACTTCACACCACTGGATTGCGTTGTTGCTTTCGTCGGCCAGGTAGAGGTCGTAACCTGGATGGTGGGTGGGTGTTCGCCGCCACCCGGGCTCGCGGGACAAGATAAACTCAATGGCCTTCGCCTCAAGCGCCATGCGGGACTCCTGGTCCGGACCCTCAGAGTCTGGTTCCAGGTCATCGGGATGCACTCCGACGTACGAAATGAAAGGTTTGCCTCCAGAGGTCCGCCTCCCTTCCTTCCGAACCGGCTCTGCCCCCGGTTCAGTGCGCCGGTCCCGGTTGCCGATGCCGTCACTCTCCCCTCTTCCGTCCACTCCGTTCCCTCCGGCTCCGGTAGCTGTTGTCACCTCGCTACCCCAATCTCCTGGGACCTCTGCTTTCAATCCATCCGCCGTCCGCGCGTAACTCGTGGTCCCAGGCACGCCATGCTTCGGCTCCGCCGTCCTGCTCTCACTTTCGGAGGCTGCCGCCCGATCATTCGATCCCGATACATTTCGTGGGCCGAGTCGGGCTCGCAGTTCAGCGGCGCTGGTGATCCCATACTTCTTGAGTTCGTCCAGCACGTCGGGATCGATACCTGCTTCCCTTGCAAGCGTCTCGATGACCGGTGGCTTGAAACGAATCTTGGTGAGAAGGAACTGATGTTCCGTCCATCCAAGGGAAGCGAACAGGACGAACTCAGGTCGCTGGAGGTCGCCGCGCTCATCGGGAATCCATGCCGTCTCGTTCAGTTGGCGAACGAAAGCGGCGTCGAATTCAGCACGCTTCGTTTCATGCGAGTATCCCCAGGTATATGAAGCTGAAAACACCCAGGAGCCGCTCCTGCGTGCCACATCCGCCAGCGCGTCCCAGAGCAAAGCGGCCTTGTGTCGCCGCGTCTCTGGGTCAAGCTGCGGAAGAAGCTGCAAGATCTCCTCCAGCCCGCGCAGTCTTACGTCTTCCGCATCTTCCCATGTAGCGCGCTCAAGACCAGCATGACGACGGATCTCACGTAGTTTCTCCCCTATCTCCCATGAGGGGTAAAGTATAATCCTAGTCTCGGGTTTCAGGGAAGCGCTTGCTCCGCAGGTTTCGAGCAGCTTGCGAACTTCCTCGCCACGCAAACAGGCACGGGCATCATCAATGAAGAGCACGCCTTTGACGCCGGCAAACAACTCCTTGAGAGGCTTGGTTGCCAGGTACACCTCCCCCGATCTCGAAGCTCTTTTGGAACCGTCTCCTGCATCAATAGCCATGACGAACGCCGTATCACGTAGCGCAGCGACGAGTTTGCCTCGCTGCGCTTCAGAGTCTGTGCCAAATGCGGTCAGGATTCGACGAATGTCGGCTTCGTACTCAAGGTCGCTCACCCCAACCTTGTCTCGATACTTTGGGAGAACGTTTCGAACGACGTCATCAACCAGGTCAGGCTCGGTCAATCCTAACGACCGAAGGAACTGGCGTGCCGTGTCGGTTGTGCATACCGAGGCGCGCACGGTCGGGAATCCGGTTGCTACGGTACCCGGAAGAAACGCCTGGATCTGGCCATTGTGGCGCGCCGGGACATGGGTGCCATTCTCCAGCCGGACCAGCGGCAGGGGTTCGAAACGCTCGCGCAATCCAGGTTGCCCGTTCAGGAATGTGTAAAGCCGCGCGATCCATTCGTCGGGTTGCGCCTCGAGAAATGGTTTATTGAGTCGTGCAAGGATCGCTTCCGGCGTGATCTCGGCAACTCCCAGCTCATCTATCAGGTACTTTCGCAGCTCAGGTGTGCGATCATCGGTGATCTCGCCGCTCAGCCAGACGAGCTCGCCTTGTGCGCCGTAGAGCCTCCCGAGCTGGACGGGCGTGAGCAGATCGCGCAACTCCTGGGTGCGCCCGAGTCGAGCATCCGCCCCCGGTATGTGCCCAACGTCATAGCGTGGCAGCAGGTCTTCGGTCAGGAGCGCCTCCCTGGTGGCCTCGTAGAGCGGCGCAAACATGCTTGACTTCGCAAACTTGTGGGGGTCGAGCGGCAGGCACTGCAGAGCCGCCGTGTCGAGCAGACCGCTTTCCCGCAGCCAGGGAAGAGCTTGTCGTAACAGTGTGGCGGTCTCGCGCGCGAGGTACTGATTCCATGGCTCGGCAAGCGGCACATTGTCCCGGCTTGGGGTCGTCTGGTACGGCCCCTGAACAAGAAAGCCAAGATGGGTCTCGACCACAGTTGGAAAGAAGACGACCAGCGGTGAAGTCTCGACACGCGCGATGCGCTGCCGCTGGGATCTGGGGGCCTCTTTCAACAAGAACGCCAGTTCCACATATCCAGCGTGCCGCCCATCGGCTGTGGATACGGCTCGTGAAAAGATCAGCCACGTTTCAGCAATATCCGGTGTTCCTTGCTTCTGACCGGATAGGGTCACCCGGCGCACGCCCTCGCCGACCTCCACGGACTTCCGCAGGTAGATCCCGGTCGAACCGCCTTCGACGGTCCATCGGATCTCCTCGATCTGTCGGAGAAACAGCAGCGCCGATGGATCGAGACGGTCGAGGCCACGGGCCACCTCCTGATGGTCACCTTTGTCCGACATCTTGAGCGGGATCAGGATGACGGTCTCGTCCGGATCGCGCGCGATCAGTGGAACAGCGACCGGCCATACATAATTTTCGATCGCGAACGCTTCCGCACCAGAATGGATCTCAGGTCGGTCTGTCATTGCGTAGACCGACTTGAAGCCGATACCGAAGCGGCCAATCGAGGTAAGGTCCTTCGTGCTTTGTCCGATGCCACAAATGCCACGCACGTCTGCTTCGTCAAACGGCATGCCGAAGTGCTCGATGCGCAACGTTCCCTCGGTCAGATGGAACGACACGGCTCGCGATCCTGCCCAATCCCTTCGGCGACGCAGTGCGTCTTCGGCATTCTGTAGGATCTCGAAGATGAAGTGAGTGCGGTCAGCGTAACGGTCCGAGAGGAGCAGCGGCCCGATGCGTCCGATATCCGTGCCGTAGCGTCGCTGGTTGTCGTCACGAATAGCTTTGTAGTCAGAGGCCATCAGTCTTAACCATGTCGATACGTTGGCCACCCTCATCACAACGCNCGTGGCTCGCGCGTTCGTCTTCTCCCGCCAGGCCGGCAGCGTATGATGACGCGCTCCTATGCTACTCCATATCTGTATCCTCTTTATAACCACGAGCCATAGTTTACTCCTACATTTCGGTCGGCGAAGCACGCTGAGACTGCGCGTCCTCACAGGTATAGCGTTTCTGGCGCCGCCTTGCCTCCCGCTCCCTATGTGGGGCATCAGGATTCCTGATGCTTCCCTCTCCCGCGCGCAGGAGTTCAAGGGTGGACAGAACACCTGGGCCAACGCACCTTCTGCTGCATCAGGACGCCCCGACGCAGGTCTGTGGTTTCCACCGTCCCGTGCGCGGGAGTGCGGGAGGGGGTGAGAGCTTTCAGGGCATTCCCAGGCCCTATCTCCTGCATGCGCCCGCATATTCTGTCCGCCCCTAAACGCACGGGAGAGAGGAGCCAGGAGGGTGAGGGAAAAAAAGGGCGTCAGGATGGAGCAAATACCCCTTGGGGGCAAGGGGCGGCGTCTTGACCCTCCCGCAGGCTACATGGTCTTTAAGAAATTAATCCGGCATACCGAACCGGCCGTGGGGCTGATTAGTCTGTAACTTAAGTTTTCTGATATTTCTCGTTCGCGGGATTGACGGTGCGGTAGTGCCGATTCATCGTCGTGCGGGCCTTTTCGATGGAGAACTGCCAATGGATCGTGACCTGCTTGGCACTGCGCTCTTCCAGCAACGTGAGGATCTGGGTACGCAATTGCTCAATGGTCGGGATGCGCCGGTTCAAGCACTGCCGGGAGATGACCGCGAACTCGCATTCGATCATGTTCAGCCACCTCGCGCCCTTGGGCGTGTAGATAAAGGTGAAGCGCTGCGCCAGGGCAAACGCGTCGGCTGCGGGCAAATGGGCATCGAACGCCCGCGGATGATGGGTATTCAGGTTGTCTTGCACCAGACGGATCGTCACCGCGTCGGGGTAGGCTGCGGCGAGGTGCTGGCAAAACTCGGTATCCTCCTGCATCGTGCGCTGCGGCGTCACCACGGCTATCCGGCGGCCCGTCAACGGCTCAATGGCCGCCAACAAGGCACAGGATCCGTGCCTGGTATCGGCAGAATGCTCCTTCTGCACCTGGCCCGGTTGCATCGGCAGGGGCGCACGTTCCTCGCCAATCAAGAAACAGGGACGCTCATCAAAACAGACGACCGGATAGGCCGGATCATCGGGTTCAGCATACACCGCCAGCACCTGCTCCATCGCTGCGAGAAACGCCGCATCACTCGTTCCAATACACCACGTCTGTTTCAGATGGGGTTTGAGGTCGTTTTTTTCAGCACGCGACCCACATGCATATGCGAAATCGACTCACAAAACTCCGCTTCCACCGCTTTGTCGGCGAGGAGGCGCAGCGACCACTGGCTATGGCCGTCAGGCGGCGTACTCGTCGCGAGCGCGGTGATTTTCGCACGCTGCAGCCCATCAAACTGCACCGGACGCCCCGATCGTGGGGCATCACGCAGAAAGGTTAACCCGTCCGTCGTATACCGATCCCGCCACGTTGCCACCGTCGTGTAATGCACGCCGAGCCGCTCAGCAATCGTCGTGAGCGCATCCCCTGCGTGGAGGCTCAGCAAGGCAGTTGCCCGTTTGAACGTCCGCGCCGCCAACGTTCCTTTCGCCAGCAGTTCCGTCAGCGTGGTCCGATCGTGATCCGTGAGGGTAAGGTGTGGTGTTTTCATTGCGCTATGGTACCATAGAAGTGCAACAGTGTATCAGGAAACTTAAGTTACAGACTACTGATGGTCTTTGAGAAATTAATCCGCTATGCCAGTCTAGCCGTCGGGCTAAAGCCCTCGGCTACGGGATGCGAAGNCCGCCTGCGCGGGCTATACCGGATTATGTATTCAAAGACCATAAGCCCTCGGCTATGCGAGGCGAAGTCCGCCTGCGCAGCCTATAACCGTTTTAATTCTTAAAACTCATCAAGCCTGCGGGAGGGTTGCCGGAGATCTCAACCTTCATCTGAAACTACCAGTTTCACCTCGTGCCTGAGATCCCAACAAAAACTCTGCTGTCAGATATTCCTTCGGCACCTTACGTTCCTGCGGCAAGTAGATGGCAACCTGGATATCCAGATCGGCCAGATAGCGGCACATCACGGGACCGACCTCGCGCCAGTTCAGCCTACCCAAACCGCATCCCAAAGCTGGCATCGCTAGAGATTTGATTCCTTCGCGCTTATAGTGGTCTCGCACCCATTGTAAACCTTTCTCGATAGCGCCAAGATCAGCCGGCTCTTGCCAGTGCCGCTTGGTAGGAAAGAGCAGAAACCACTTACTGGCATTTCTTTCGATCAAAGAGAACGGCTCATCGGCAAGCACCTGATCCAGAGAAACCTCTCTCTTGTACAGATAGGGTTTCCCCATTTCCAGCAACTTCCTGTCGCAGGCATCCTGATACACCACATACACATCAGGAAATTGATATTTCGCCCGCGAAGCCAGTCCCTTGCCCATCACCCTGACGACATTCACGCTGATAGTCAGCGTCTGCATGTGCGAGAAGAACATGTCGCCGTCCACCCAGGAAAGCGATGGGGTGACTCTACCGCTTCTGCGAGGCAAGAAAAACATGTGGGTGTCCTGGATGACCTCAATCTTCCCGGCACGTGGTTCCAACAGCCGGCGCACATCCTCCGCAGTTTCGTGGCTAGCTACATAGATGGTGTGGATGAAACTTGGCGGGACGGCCCCATAGACCAGGCATTCAGACATAATGATGCGTTTGGAGCCGTCTTCGGGGCACCACCAGTTGCTTTGAATCATTGCCCTCACTTTCATTCAACGATTGTATGTACGTTCTCCTATGACCTGGCATAAGACTGAGTGGTCTGCAATTCACCCAGGTTGCCAAACCACGCCACCGCAGGAGGATACTGACGCGGGAGATCAATCATCACGTCGGTATCCAGCAAGATCATTGGAAATCCCCGCGTTACTGGGCCTGCTCGCGTAAGCGCCGGGCATAGGCGCTGCTACAATGTCGCTCCGGTCTTTTGCCGATCAACCCGGATTGGCGCAACTGATGCGTGGTGAGGCGGAGCTGCGTTCTGGTCTTGTCGGCCTGAGGCAGGACGATGATTTCAACCCCATCGCCGCGCCCGTAGGACAAACCGGTGAGAAGGATCTGGCCATCCCTGGCAATCTCTTCCTCACGTCTGATTGTTTCCATCTTGACCTCTCCTCGTAATGAGTTTCAGGAATTATAGCAGTTCTCAGAGAGGTTAAACCTTTTTGGGTAAGGTTGCACGATAACCCTCCCGCAGGCTTGATGGTCTTTGAAGAAATAATCCGCTCTAGCCCGCGCAGGCGGGCTTCGTAGCCGAGGGCTTATGGTCTCTGAATACATAATCCGCTCTAGCCCGCGCAGGCGGCCTTCGCATCCCCTAGCCGAGGGCTTATGGTCTTTGAAGAAATAATCCGCTCTAGCCCGCGCAGGCGGGCTTCGCATTCCGTAGCCGAGGGCTTTAGCCCGACGGCCAGCCCGATATACCGGATGAATTTCTCAAAGACCCTTAGCCCCACGGCCAGCCCGGTATACCGGATGAATTTCTCAACAACCATTACGCCGACGGCACGGGCGGGTGCTCTACCTCGTCCGTGTTGATGGCTTCCACGCCAGTTTGCGATGGCGTCCTGACGCCTCAGCGCTTCGGCCAAAGCACTTCGATCAGTGATTCGTTCCCCATCGGCGCTGGTTGCCACGGGCGCCCTGCCCGCGCTCCCGCGATGGGTCGCAGCNCCGGGCGGGCGAGACGCCCGCCCCATCAGGGCCACGGGCGCCCTGCCCGCGCTCCCGTGACGGGTCGCAGCGCTCCAGGCGGGC